>Ga0172372_10000702_pt1 | contig 51209 bp, 35 predicted proteins | sample LakKiv5m_2_FD_114544 | JGI IMG/M metagenome (GOLD analysis project Ga0172372, IMG submission 114544) | Freshwater microbial communities from Kabuno Bay, South-Kivu, Congo - kab_092012_9.5m | ecosystem: Environmental > Aquatic > Freshwater > Lake | place: Democratic Republic of the Congo...
AAACCGCACGGACGGCGTGGGAGGCGGTGGCCGCCCGGTTCCCCGGCGCGGTGCATGCGCCGCTGGCCTTCGGGGCGGACGCGGCGGCGGTGGCGGCTGCAGCCGCGAGTTGCAAGCGGGCCCGCCCGGACGTGGCGGTGGTGTTCCTCGGAGAGCAGACCTACACGGAAAAGCCGGGAGACCTCGAAGACCTCATGCTCGAAACGGCGCAGCTCGACCTCGTGCGTGCGGTGGCTGCAACGGGTACGCCGGTGGTGGCGGTTTTCCTCGCGGGCCGGCCGCGAACCTTTGATGCGGTGGAACCGCTGTTGGACGGGGTGGTGATGGCCTACCTGCCGGGCGATGCCGGGGGGGACGCGATCGCAGGGTTGCTGGCAGGCGACTTCAATCCCCGCGGCCGGCTGCCCTTCACGTGGCCGCGGCATCCGTCGTCCCACACGCCGTACGACCACAAATACACCGACCGGATCCACACGGATTTCAGCGAAACGGCGCACCGGCCGCAGTATCCGTTCGGGGCCGGGCTCGGCTACACCACCGCGGAAGTGCGGTCCATCGCGACCGACCGTGCGGCCTATGGCACCGAAGACACCGTGCGGGTGACCGTCGAGGTGGTGGCGCCAGGCGGCGCGGCGGACGAAGTGTTGATGCTGTTCAGTTCGGATTCGGTGGCGTCGGTGGCGCCGCCGGTGGCGCGGCTTGAGGGGTGGCGCCGTGTGCGGCTGCCTGCGGGCGGGCGCGAGGTGGTGCAGTTCGACGTGCCGGTGTGGCAGTTGGGCTTTGTGGGCCGCGACCTGTCGTGGTCGGTTGAACCGGGCACCGTCGGACTCCGCTGCGGCGGCAAGTCGGTGGCCATAGAACTCGAGATGCCATGAAGATTTTGCGCGTGATGTGGGCGGGTGGGGCGCTTGTGGCCGGGGCGGTGGCCCCGGCCCAAACGGGGTGCGACGTCCTCGTTTGGGCCGACGAATTCGACGGCACGGAGCTGGACCCGCAACGCTGGGACATCCAAACCGGGACCGGAACGGCCTACGGCCTCACGGCCTGGGGCAACAACGAACTCCAAACCTACTCCGCAGCCCCCGAAAACCTCAGCGTCGCAGGCGGCCTGCTCCGCATCCGCGCCCTCGACATTCCTTCGGGCAATTCCGACTACACGAGCGCGCGCATTCGCACAGCGGGCCTCGCGGCATTCGCCGGCGGCCGCATCGAAGCCCGCGTCCGCGTCCCCGCAGGCCAAGGGCTGTGGCCGGCGTTTTGGATGTTGCCCGAAGAAGCCCGCTACGGCGGCTGGGCGGTCAGCGGCGAACTCGACATCCTCGAAGTGCTCGGCCACGACCCGACCCGGCTGCATTGCACGGTCCACTACGGCGGCCCGTACCCCTGCAATTCGAACACGGGAACTTCGGTCGTCGGGCAGGACCTCAGCGCGGATTTCCACACGTACGGCGTCGAATGGTCGGACGGGGAAATCACGTGGTTGCTGGACGGGGCGCCGGTGCACACGTTGACCGCGGCGGGACTGGGGGGGCGGTTTTGGCCCTTCGACCGCCCGTTCCACCTGCTCCTCAACCTCGCGGTCGGCGGCAACTGGCCGGGCAGTCCGGACGCTTCGACGGTTTTCCCGGCGGAACTTGCGGTGGACTGGGTGCGCGTGTGGCAATCCGCGGACCGCGCCTGGATCCAAGGCCGCACCGCCGTCACAGGGGGGCCGCTGGCCGAGGCCTATGCCGTGCCCGCCCTGCCCGGTGCGACGTACGCTTGGAGTGTTGAAGGAGGCACGCTGATCGGGCCGTCCGATGCCCCGGAAACCGAAGTGGTGTGGCTGAACGGCGGCGAGGCCGGAGAGGTCCGCTGCGCCATCGCTGCTGCGGGGTGCGAGGCGGAACCGGTGCGGACCATCGCCATCGCGGAAGTGGGCGGTGCCTGTGCCTTTCCGTTGGCCGGCTTCGAACCCGGGGGCGGCGACCGCGCGGCGTGGTCCTGCGGCTACGGAGCCATCGAGGTGCTCCCGAACAGCAACGCCTCCCCGGCAAACCCCTCTTCCCGCTGCCTGCAATTCGTGGGGACGCCCGAAGGCGACGACCGTGTGAGCTTCGTCACAGATGCCCTTTCGGATGCCAGCGCTCTGACTTCGGGGAACTTCGTCTTCGCGGCCGAGGTCTTCACGAACGCTCCCGTCGGAACCCAAATTCGACTCTCCCTCGGGCGCCACGGCGTCCTCGCACCCCAAAGCTCCTACACGGCCCTCACCGCCTCCGCCTATGCATGGCACACGCTGTACTTCGACGTGCCCCTCGGTGCGCCGTCGAACATGGACATCAACACCCTGAACGAGTTCACGCTGCGCCCTGCGCCGGGCAGTCCGTGGACCAGCACGTTCCTCTTTGACAACCTCCGCCTCGTGGATGCCGCCTGCGTGCCGGTGGGGGTGGCGGAGGCGGCAACTTCGTCGGGATCGGCCGTGGTGCACGGCCCTGGTTCGGTCGAGATCCGCGGTGCTGCGGGACAGCGGGTGCGGGTGTTTGATGCGACGGGGCGCTTGCTCGCCGAGGTGCGCAGCAGCGGAAGTCCGTGTGTGCTGGAAGGACTGGGAACCGGGATGCGCCTGGTCGTGCTGGAGTCTGGCGAACGCTTCAAAGTGGTGCTGCCATGATGCGCGCGTGCTGCTTGGTCGCCGCGCTCGCATGCGCCACTGCGGCCCGTCCGCAGGCCATTCCGGTCGAGCTCGTGCAAGACGCCCGCGGGGCGTGGACGATGCTGCGGGGCGGGAGACCCTATTTTGTGGAAGGAGCCGGCGGCCCGGGGTCCATACGGTCCCTCGCGGAAGCCGGGGGCAATTCGGTGCGGACGTGGTCGAGCGACGGGGTTGCGGCGGTGTTGGATTCGGCGCAGGCCGTGGGCGTGACCGTGATGGTGGGGCTGTGGATGGGGCACGAGCGGCACGGGTTCAATTACCGCGACGATTGGGCCCGCCGGGACCAACTCGCCCGGTTCACCGAAGTGGTCCGGACGTACCGGAACCACCCCGCGTTGCTGTGTTGGGGGGTGGGCAACGAAGTGGATTTGTTCTACACGGACTTGAACGTTTGGTCGGCAGTGCAGGACGTGGCCGCCATGATCCACCGCGAAGACCCGCTGCACCCGACGGTGGTTGTGACGGCCGGCATCGACGTGGCAGAAGTGGCCCTGATCGGGGAGCACTGCCCGGACGTGGACCTGCTCGGCGTGAACACCTACGGCGCGATCGGGGCGTTGAAGGAAGACATTGCGCTCTTCGGGTGGAAGAAGCCCTACCTCGTGACGGAATGGGGTGCAACCGGCCACTGGGAAGTCGCGAAGGCGGCGTGGGGCGCGCCGATCGAGGAGTCGAGTTCGCTCAAGGCCGAGCGGTACCGAGAGCGCTACCGGACGGGGGTGTTGGGCGATCCGGACCGGTGTTTGGGCTCCTATGCCTTCCTGTGGGGCCAAAAGCAGGAAACCACCCCCACCTGGTACGGGGTTTACCTCGAGGACGGCCGGGCCCTCGGCCCGGTCGATGCCATGACGGAGGCATGGACGGGCCGGTTGCCGGAGCAGCAGGCTCCGGTTTGGAACACCCTCCGCATCAACGGTTCGACCGCAGCCGCACCCTTCGAAACGGCCCCCGGGGCCCGCCTGTCCGTCGCCGGCACCTGGCAGGACCCCGACGGCGATGCCATCACCGTGCGCTGGGAAATCGTCCCCGAATCCACCGACATCAAGGCGGGGGGCGACCGCGAATCCCGCCCGCCGACCTACGCCACCGCGGACGGAACGGGGCCCGACGGTGCTGCCACGTTGCGCGCGCCCTTTGCGCTCGGGCCGTATCGGTTGTTCGCCTACCTCGACGACGGGCAGGGGAAGGCGGCGGTGTGGAACGTGCCGTTCCTCGTGCGCTGACCGCTACCTTTGCGGCATGAGCGAACGGAAACGGCTCGCAGAAGCGCGGCTGCCGACGGAGTGGGGGGTGTTTCGGGCCATCGCCTTCGGTGCAGAAGGGACGAAAGAGCCGCATCTCGCGCTGATCCAAGAGCCTGCTTCGGCGCCTGCGGACGGACACGTGCACGTGCGCATCCACAGCGAGTGCATGACCGGAGACACCTTCGGGTCCACCCGGTGCGATTGCGGTCCGCAGTTGCATGCGGCGCTGGAAGTCCTCGGGGCGGAAGGCGGCGTGTTGCTGTACCTGCGCCAAGAGGGCCGCGGCATCGGGCTGGTGGAAAAGCTGAAGGCCTATGCGCTCCAAGACTCCGGCCTGGATACGGTGGAGGCAAACGTTGCTTTAGGGCACGCGGTCGATGCGCGGACCTACGAAGATGCGGTCTGGATGCTGCGGGAATTGTCGCTGGACCGGGTGCGGTTGTGGACGAACAATCCGGAGAAAGTAGCGGCGCTCAAACAGGCGGGCATCGCGGTGATGGTGGAACCGCTGGAGCACGTTCCGGGTCCTGAAAACGACCGCTACCTGCGCACGAAGCGGGATGTGCTCGGGCATTGGTTGAGAAGTTTTTCCTGAATCCGGGCGGATTTTCGCGGCGCGCGCACGACCTTCAAGGCATGCGCGGTGCATGGGCGGTACTTTTTAATTGCTTCTTCGCCAGCTCCTTGTGGGCTACGGATGCCGTGGCGCTTTCCCGCGGGAATTACCCGGCGGGGTACCAAACGGAGTGCGTCGGCTTCGAGGAATTCCTCGCCATTTGCCGAAAGCCCGAGACGCGGTGGGCGCGGAGGTACGTGTACAGTGAGGCGCTCGAAACGCACTATCCGCTCAATTTCATCCGCGCCGGCGAGGCAGAGTTTGTCTGGGCCGACGGGGATTTGCGCTGGGTGATGCAGGGCCTGGAGGAGGGCGTTAACCGCTCGAAAAGCGAGAACCGCGGCTTCAATTACGGTGCCTTTCCCTTCGTGTACGAGGGGGCTTTCCATCACTTGGGGGGCTATGGATTTTGGCGAAACCATGCGGATTGGATTTCCTTCATGCCGCAACTCGGGGAATGGGAAATCAACCGGGTCAATGGGGAAGCACCCGTCGGAGAGCCCTACCATGCGTGCTGGCAAACCGGCCACACGGTGCATTGGTTGGGCCTCAATGCGGTCGGGAACGGCGAAGCGCATCCGACCAGGTGGCGCACGCTGGACTTGAAGTCGCGCACGTGGTCGGACCGCGGTACGCTGGAGTTGCCGATGGGGCAGGGGTGGCGGACGGTCTTCAACTTGGAGAATTACGTGGTATTGTTGGACGGTTCAAACGGTTACGCGCTCCTCCGCAAAGCAGACGGACATGTCGCCATGGCGTCGGCAGATCAGTGGGCGGTGGAATTGTGGCGCGCGTCGAACGAACGCGGCACCCTGTTCAGCTCCGGAGACGTACTCGGTTGGACTTCGCCTGCAGGCGATGTTTCAACGTGGGATTTCGCCGCCCGGGCGGAGGACAGTGTGTTCTTGAACTACTTCGTTCCGGTGGAGCCGCCTGCATCAAACTCCCCTTCGAACACGCCCTGGCTGTGGTTGCCCGTGCTGGGTGCAGGGGGTGTGGCGTTGGGCCTCTGGTGGGGAAAGCGGGGGATTCCACGCAGGGCTGAACAACTGACATCGGTTGCGGGCGAGGAAGCGGTGCTCGAGGTTGCACACTGGTCGCCGGAATTGCGTGCGTTGCTGCTCCACCCGGAACGGGAATTGCTCACGGCCGAATTGGATGAACTCCTCGGAATATCAGATGCGCAGTCGCCTGAGACGCTGCGTGCCCGCCGCGCGCGCACCATTTCTGCTGTCAACGCCGAGTTTGAGTTGCTCTTCGGCTACACCCTGATTCAGCGGGAACGTGGGAGTTCAGACCGCAGAAAGGTCGTTTACCGCCTTGCCGCCCCGCCTTCAATGGTGCGCAAACTCTTGGGGGACCGCACCGTCAAGGCCCATAAGGTCACTGAATCGCCACCCGTTGTACCTGCCGAACCCCTCCCGTAACCTCGAGCAGGTACACCCCGGCTGACACCGAAGCAGCAAATTCAATCAGGGCCCGGCCGTTGCCGTCGGTGACAACTTCGGTCGGCGGGGCCGCATCGGCTCCGTCCAGCGAGCGCAGGCGCACACCGTACGAGGTGCGCGGGGCCAGTCCACTGAGTTCCCACCGCGGTGCCGCGGCCGGGTTCGGGTGCACGCGCAGGGCCCGTGCCGTTCGGGGCGGAGCAGCCGCCACCGCCACCACCGGATTGCCGGCACAATCGTAGCCCGGCGCCGCATAGGTGCACGGACCGGCGAGGGTGGCAGCAGGGGCGAAGTCGCACGCTTCAACGTCGATGCATCCGGTCACTTCTGCTCCGTCACAGATTCCGTTTTCATTCGCATCCTCGCACGGAAACCCCGGCGAGGCCGCCACGCAGAAGGGCGCTTCGAACACCGAACCGAAGTTGCCTCCGCCCGTGAACAGCAACGCGCCCGTCGCATCGGTGGCAGAGAAATGCCCATCCCCCATCGCCATGCCGTCGCCGTAGCTGTCTTCCAAGACGAAGGTGTGGCATCCGGCCGGAACGCATCCGGTGGTAGCCACGGGGGTGTTCGTCGTGCCGTTCGGATACGGCCCCCCTTCGAGCACAATCGCGCCTGCTGCATTCTGAACGGTCCAACTGGTCTCGTAGCCGAACACGTCGGGCACCACCGTGACCGTGATCGGCGAACCCGGTAAGACCTCTCGTTCGAGGACGAAGGCGTCGTTCGCGGCGAAGGCGTCGCCAGCGGCATGCACCGTCAACACCAGGGTGTTCTGCCCTGCGGCCCAAACGAGCGGCGGCAGCGCAACTTCCGCAGGGACGTTCGGCGCCAGCAGGAGGTCCACCGCGACGGTCCATGCCGGTCCGCCGTTGAGCGAGAGCGAGATTGCGTTCACTTCGAGCGGAGCGGTGCCCACGTTGCGAATGACCGCCGATCCGGTTTCGGTGCCGGAGACGCACCCGCCGGAGGGAAAGGTCAGCGCCGTGGCGGCGGCGTCGTGCGCGAAGAGCGGCGTAGCCGCGAGGGAGGACAGCAAGGTGGGCCGGGCGGTTTCGAGGACGGCCCGCATGCGCTCGATTTGGCCCGCCGTAAATGCCTGCATGCACCCTTCCGGCACGTAGTCCATGTAGTTGTTTTGCAGCGCTCCCACGCAAGCGGCGGGCCCATTGCATCCGAGGTTCATCAACGTGGCAGGCGTATCGCACACCCGGTCGCCGTCGAGGGTACAGTCCGCTTCGATGCCGCACGCCGCCGTGGCGTGGAAGGTGTGGTGCAAGCCGAGGAAATGCCCAAACTCGTGGGTGAACGTGCGGTTCAATTGGCTGAACGCCCCCAGGTTGCCGACGGTGCCGAAGGCGTCCGCGCGCACGACGATGCCGTCCACGGCCGCAGGGGCAGGGGGGAGGTAGGCGAATCCCAGCGTGCCGCCGCCGCTGGAAGCGCCGTTGATTGCGTGCACCACCCACACGTTCACGTATTCGCTTGCAGGCCAAACCGACAGCGCCTTCACCGCCCATTCCGAAGCACCGACCGGACCCGCAGCGGCCACGCCCGTTTCGGCATAGCCGGGAACGGACGATGCATCCACGCGGACGATGCCGTCCGTCGGCAGCCCGTCCGGCGTGCGACGCGCCAGTGCCAGCTCGATTTCCGCGTCCAGCCCGCCGCTGAATCCGCGGAGGTCGGCGTTGAGGGCGTTGAGGGCGCTTTCGATTTGGGACGTGGAGAGGTTCGCACCGCTGCCCTCCGGCGTACCGGTATGCAACACGTGCACCACCACGGGGAGCACCACCACGCCCTCGGTCATCCGCGAACCACCAGAAGCGTGTGCACGCACGGCCGCCTCGAGCCGCGCGAACGAACGGTCAAACCCCGGTTCTGCGGCCCATCGGGCCGTGTGCACGTCATCCGACCCGCACGGCGGGGACGTCGCGGGCTGTGCGCTGGCCACTGCGGCGAGCGCGCACGAGAGCAGGAGGGAGAAGAACGGCTTCACGGGTGCGCGTACGCAGCACCCGCCGGAAGAGTTACGGGAGGCCGATCAGCTCGACGTCGAAGATGAGCGCGGCGTACGGCGGAATCGGTCCGTTCGGGTTCGGCGTCGCGCCGTAGGCGAGGTCTTGCGGGATGTAGAACCGCGTTTTTCCGCCCACCTTCATCAGTTGGAGTCCTTCCGTCCAACCTTTGATGACTTGGTTGAGCCCGAAGGTGATGGTCTCGCCCCGGTCGTAGCTGGAATCGAACGTGGTGCCGTCGATGAGGGTGCCGCGGTAGTGCACTTCCACTTGGGACGTCGGGCCGGGGGAGGCTCCGCTTCCGACCACGATGTGCTCGTACTGCAACCCGCTGGCCGTCGTGGAGATGCCGGCTTTTTTCGCGTTGGCCGCAAGGAAAGCCTCGCTTTCCGCTTTGACCGCCGCACTTTTCGCTTCTTTTCGGGCGGCGATGACCGAGCCCACAAGCGCATTCGCCTCTTCCGGGGTCATGGAAGCGCTCCCTGCGTAGGTGGCCGACAGCCCGGAGGCCAAATCCCCGCCGACCACGCCGTCGATGCCTTGGGATTGCAAATTCGTGGCAAACAACACACCGAGGGCATACGAGAGCGAGTCCATGGGAGCAGATTTAGAAGAACGTTGTGCGTGCGCAGGGGCGGCCCACACCAGGGCAGCCGCGAGGATGAAAAGTCCGAGTGATTTCATGGTCAGGAAGGTACGTTGTCGCGGGTAAAGGTCCATTCGTTTTCCGAGCTCAGTTCAGGGCGGTAGAGGTAGCCCATTCCCGTGAAGGTTTGGGCCCCTTCAGGACGGTCCATCCGCTTGCGCACGAGGTAGCGGGCCAGTTCGCCCCGCGCATGCTTTGCGTACGTCATGAGCGGCTTGTAGGCGTCGCCCACGCGGTCTTTGAAGTGGATGTGCACCACGCGGGACTGCAGGTGGGGCAGGACCGCTTTTGCATACTCTTGGCTGGCCAAATTGAGCACCACGCCCTCCGCTTCCGCGTCGAGGGCGCGGGCCAAACGGTCGCCCCAAAACGCATACAGGCTCGGGTTTTTCTTGTCCGGCCCCCACTTCAACCCCATTTCCAACCGGTACGGCTGCATCAAATCGAGCGGGCGCAATACGCCGTACAACCCGCTCAAAATCCGCACATGGCGCTGCGCAAACTCGAGGTCGGGGGTGGTCAGGGTGGCCGCTTCAAGGCCGCGGTACACCTCCCCTTGGAAAGACAGCAGGGCCGGCGAGGCGTTGCCCGGATGAAACGGCGTGGTGAAAGCGGCAAACCGGTCGGCATTGAGCTGCGCCAGTTCGTCGTTGACGTCCATCAGGCGGGCGATTTGGCGCGTGGACAGCTTGCGGAGCGCGGCGACCAGGCGTTCGGCGTCTGCGAGAAAAACCGGCTGTGACGCCGCCTGCACGGCATCGCGCGGCGCGCTTTCGATGGTTTTTGCGGGCGAAAGGAGGACGAGCATCGGCGTTGAAAAAGGCGGGCAAAGGTAGTTCGCTTGCGGATGCAAGCCGTACATTTCGCCATGACCTGCTTGAATCGTGGACGGCTGCTTGCGGGAGTGAGCGCGCTGTTTTGTGGCCTTTCCGGCCTGTTTGCCCAATGTGAAACCGGGTACACGGCGGTGACCTTGGTCCTTGATACGGACGCCTGGGGGTACGAGAACTATTGGGAAATCGTGCCGGCGGGGTCCAGCTGCGGGACGGGAACCGTGGCCAGCGGCGGCGCTTCGGACGACGTCGGATGCGACGGCGACGGGAACGGCGGTTCGGGCGGCACCGTCCTGCCCAGCAACAGCATCCTCAACGCGGGTCCGTTTTGCCTGCTCATCGGGGCGGAGTACGACCTGATTTTCGTCGACAGCTACGGCGACGGCGGCTTGAATTTCGAACTCTACTTCGACGGCGTCCTCGGCGGGATTTACAACGGTTCCGGAGACGGCAACGTGTGGACCTTCACGGCCGGTGAGTCGTCGATGGTTCCGGGCGATTCTCCATGCGACGCGTTGCCGCTCGTGCTCAATGTCCCGCAGACCGTTTCGAACGAAGGGGCCACGGCCCAAATCGGTGAAGTCAGCCCCGGCCCCGCACCGAACGGGGGCTGCGCCCTGACGGGGTGGTGGTGTGGCTCCGACGGCGGCGCTTCGCGCAGCGTTTGGTTCACCTTCACCCCCGAGGCCTCGGACCCCTTGCGCATCACGACCTGCCTGGCCTCCTCGGTCATCGACGCGCAACTCGCGCTGTACCAAATCGAAACGTGCGGCGACTTTGCCACCTACACCCTCGTCGGCTCGAACGACGACACGCCCGGCGGCTGCGGTACGGGCAACGGCAACGGCTACGGGAGCACGATGTACACGAATTGCCTCGAAGTCGGGGCCACTTACCTGCTGCAGCTGGACGGCTGGCAGAACGACGGAGGCGACGCCACGGTGCTGATGGAACTCGCCGCGGCCTCCGAAACGGGCCTGGCCGGTGCGGTCGTCCCCGTGCAGTGCCCGGCGGACAAGGACAACGAGGTCAACGGCGCCGTGTACCCCACCGTCACGAACGGCGGTACGGATTTCACCGCCACCTGGACCGGCCCGAACGGCTTTGCGGCCACCACCCCGTGGATCAGCGGGTTGGCCGCAGGAACCTACAGCGTGACCGTGACCACTTCCTGCGGGACGGTGCTGACGAATGCCTACACGGTGACGCAGCCCGCCCCGTGGAACATCGCGTTGGACGTTTCGGATGCGGCTTGCGGGGACGTCGAGACCGGTTCGGTGGATTTGTCGGTGAGCGGGGCGACGGCGCCGTACACGTTTGTTTGGACCGATGCTGCAGGGTTGGAGTGGACGACGGAGGACCTTGCAGATTTGGCGCCGGGCCTGTACACGGTCGAAATCGAGGACGACCGGGGCTGTGTGCGTTCGGCTGCGGCGGTGGTCGAGGCAGGGGCCGGGTTGGACCTCGACCTCGGCCCAGATGCGACGATTTGCGAAGACGAGTCGTGGATTGTGACCGCTCCAGTCGGGTACAGCTATGTGTGGCAAGACGGATCGGTGAATCAGTTCTTCCTCGTCGAACCGTTTGACCTGGCTCCGGGCACGTACTCCATCATCCTGACCCTCACGGACGCCGCCGGGTGTACGTACCTCGATGCGCTGATCCTCACGGTGCACCTGTGTTCGGGCGTGGATGAACCGGGAGTGGGCGGACGCCTGCAGGCCGTGCCAAATCCGGTTTCGGACCGCTGCACGCTCGTCGGTGCACGGGCCGGTGACGCGTACGAGGTGCTCGACGCCTCCGGCCGGCGGGTGGTGTCCGGGGTGCTCGGCGCCGACCGAAGCTTCGAGGCGATGGGGTTGCGCACGGGGCTGTACACGGTGCGGCTGGCCGGCAGCGGCGCAGCGGTCCGGATCGCGGTCCCCTGACCTCAGTCCGCGAGGCGGAATGCGGCGACGGCTTCGGCCGCGCGCTCGCAGGCCGCGCGGTCCACATCGAGGTGGGTCACCAACCGGACCCGGTCCGGCCCGAAGGCAAAGCAACGCACCCCCCACCCGTCGAGGGCTTCGACGGCTTCGGCAGCCCGCGGCCCGCGCGCGAGGCGGAAGATGACAATGTTCGTTTCGACGGGGTCGACCTCGGCCACTTCGGGGTTCGAGGCGGCCGCGGCGCCGAGGAGGCGGGCGTGGTCGTGGTCGAGGAGGAGGGAAGGGCCGTGGTGGTCGAGGGCGTGGAGGCAGGCGGCGGCGAGGCTGCCGATTTGGCGCATGCCGCCCCCCATGACCTTGCGCGAACGGTGCGCTTCCCGGATGAAGTCGCGCGGGCCCACGAGCACCGAGCCCACGGGGGCGCCAAGGCCCTTCGAGAAGCAGACGCTCAATGAATGAAACAGGCGGCCGTAAGCACTGTAGTCGGCGGTGGGGGTCAAGGCCTGGCCGCGCGCGATGCACGCGTTCCAACACCGGGCGCCGTCGTTGTGGAAGGCAAGGCCGTGTGCATCGGCTGCGGCGCGGACGGCGGCGAGCGCTTCGACTTCCCACACCGCCCCTCCGCCTTTGTTGACGGTGTCTTCGGCGCACACGAGCGAAGTGCGGGCGTAGTGGCTGTCCGGGGGATTGATGCCGGCCACGACGTCGGCCGCGGTGAATCGGCCGCGGCCTTCGGGCGCCCCGATCAGCCGCACCGAAGCGCCTGAATTGCGGGCAATTCCGCCGCCCTCGTAGTGGTAGATGTGACTCAGTCCGCCGCAGAGTACCTCGTCCCCGGGCCGGGTGTGGACGTGGATCGCGATTTGGTTCGCCTGCGTGCCCGACGGGCAAAACAGGGCGGCCTCGTGGCCCAGCAAGGCAGCCACGCGCTCCTGAAGTGCGCAGGCTGTGGGGTCTTCAGCGAACACATCGTCGCCCACCTCGGCGCGGTGCATGGCCTCGCGCATGGCGGGCGTGGGACGGGTGACGGTGTCGGAGCGGAGGTCGATGGACGGCAACATGCCCGCGAATCTACCGCTATCTTGCCGCCATGTTCAGGAACTTCGTAGCAACTGCGGCCGTGTGCGCCGCGTTGGTGGTCTCGTTCAGCGCCCGCGCAAAGGAGGGCATGTGGATCCCGACCTTGCTCGGGGCGGTGGAGGACGACATGCGGGCCTACGGCATGCGGATTTCCGCGGAAGACATCTACGCGGTGAACCGCAGCAGCCTCAAGGACGCCATCGTGCACTTCGGAGGCGGCTGCACCGCCGAGTTCGTCAGTGCGGAAGGGCTGATGTTCACGAACCACCACTGCGGTTACGACCAAATCGCGGCCCACAGCACCGTCGAACAGGACTACCTGCGCGTCGGGTTTTGGGCCCAAAGCCGGGCAGAAGAGCTCCCCAACCCCGGCCTGACCGCCACGCTCATCGACCGCATCGAAGACGTGACCGCCCGCATCCTTGCCGCACCTGCGGAGGAACGCGACGCTGTGCGGAAGGCCATCGTCGCAGAAGCCACCGGCGGCACCGCGCTGTCCGGCAAGGTCGTCGCCTTCGACTTCGGCAACTCCTTCTACCTCATCACCACACGGACCTTCAAGGACGTGCGGCTCGTGGGGGCCCCGCCCGCGGCGATCGGGAAATTCGGCGGGGACACCGACAACTGGGTTTGGCCCCGCCACACGGGCGATTTCAGCGTGTTTCGCGTGTACGCAGGGAAAGACAATGCCCCGGCGGACTACAGCACAGACAACGTGCCGTTCCGCCCGGCTCACCACCTGCCGGTGAGTTTGAAAGGCGTGAAAGAAGGCGACTTCACGATGGTGTTCGGCTTCCCGGGCACCACCGAACAGTACCTGACCGCCGCGGCCGTGCAGCACTTGACCGACCGGCTGAACCCCGCGCGCATCGGAATGCGCGATGCCGGACTGGCCGTAATCAATGCCGCGCGCGCCTCGGACCCGGCGTTGCGCATCGCGTACGCCCCGAAGCAAAGCGATGTCGCGAATGCGTGGAAGAAGTGGATGGGCCAAAACCGCGGCCTCCGCGAACTCCACGCGGTGCGCCGCAAACAAGAGCTCGAGGCGGAATTCACCCGTCGAGCTGCGGCCGCGGGCCGGCCGGATTTGGTCGCCCTGTTGCCGGCCATCGACGAAATCAACCGGGCCTTTTTTCCGGTGCTCGAAGCCCGTTCGCTCTACGTCGAATTGATGTTTTACGGTCCGGATATGCTGGCGCTTGCGGCGGATTTTGCGCCGCTGGTGAACGGCTACGCGGCCCTGAGCGCGTCGGAGCGGGATGCGCAACTGGCCGACCGCAAGGCTGCGGTGGAGGGGTGGGAACGGCAATCCGCGCCCGCGGTGGAGCAAGCGCTGTGGGCGGCCTTGCTGAAGCGCCTCGTGGTGGAAGCCGGCGATGCGGAGTGGTTCAGCCCGGTGGCCGACCTGCTCGGAAACCGCGCCCCGGAGGCCTACGTGGCGGCGGCGTGCGCAAAGAGCTTCTTTGCCGATCCTGCGCGGCTGCGCGCCTTGCTCGAAAAGCCCTCTGCGAAAGCGTTCAGCCGGCTCGCCGCCGACCCCGTGTTCCAATTCGCAACGGCATTCAAGGCGGCGTATGCGGAGTCGGTCGCGCCGACCTACCAGCGCCTGGTGAAAGACCGCGACGCCCGCATGGCCGAATACACGGCCGGCCTGCGGACCCTGTTCCCGGAGCGCGCGTTTTTTCCCGATGCGAACAGCACGTTGCGCCTCACCTACGGACGGGTGGAGGGTTCTGCGCCCAACGACGGCGAGATTTACACGCCCTTCACCACTTCGCGCGGGCTGCTCTCGAAGCACGTTCCGGGCGACGCGGATTTTGAGCTGCCCTCCGATTTGCTGGAATTGTTGGAAGCGAAGGAGTGGCGCGGCTACGCGCCCGCCGGTGGGGAGTTGCCGGTGTGCTTCACCGGCTCAAATCACACGACAGGGGGCAATTCCGGTTCTCCGGCCTTGAATGCAGACGGGCACCTCATCGGCATCAACTTCGACCGATCGTGGGAAAGCACGATGTCCGATGTGTTGTTCGACGGCTCGCGCTGCCGCAACATCATGGTGGACGCCCGCTACGTGCTGTGGGTCATCGACGTCTATGGCGGGGCGCATCACCTCGTGGAGGAGATGACCGTGGTGCGCTGAGGCCCGAGAAATCAGGCGGCGAGGAAGCCGATGACGGCGACCACCAGGCCGAAGAGGATCAATGCGAACACCACCGGTCCGCCGATTTCGTTTTGTTCCGCTTCGTGGTGACCGTGAGCGTGGTCGTGCGAGGAATGCGCGTCGTGTGCCATGGGGCAAAGGTAGGATGCAACCTCTGGAAGGGCAACGGGGTTCTCCTTGCGTCGACTTGCGTATTTTCGCCTTTCACCTGCCTGAATTCGAGCCCATGAACCTGTTGAAGACATTGTGCTGCGCGGTGCTTGCCGGAAGCTTTGTGGCTTCTGCCGAAGCCCAAACCCAATGCGAGGACGGTCTGATGGAAATCATCGTCTCCATCGTTCCAGACAACTGGCCCAACGAAATTTCGTGGGAACTGCTCATCGACGGGAACATCATCGCTGAGGGCGGGGCCGCAGGTGCGGTCGTGTGCATCGACCCGCCGGCCGACGACAGCTGCATTCAATTCGACATCCACGACAGCTACGGCGACGGCATCTACGCGCCCGGGGGCTACGAGATTTCCCAAAACGGCACCGTCATCGGAACCGGCAACAACTACGGCTACGGAGAGACCGTGTTGTTCGACTGTCCTCCGGGTTCGACCTGCAACGACGGGGTGGTGCTGACGCCTGCGGAATACGGAACGGTGGCACAGGCCGCGGACAACTTTTGGTACACCTTCACCCCACCGGCGAACGGCATGTACACCTTTTCGACGTGCGGAAGCGGCTGCGACACGCGGCTGTGGGTCTACGACTACTGCAACATGAACAACTTCGACAACACGAACGAAGGCAGCATCTACTACGATGACAACCAAGGCGGTTGCGGCGAAGAGGCGGCGTTGACGGTGTTGCTCGAAGGCGGGGTGACCTACTGGGTGCGGTTTGCGAACCTCGCGGGCACCTGCGGCGGATTCGATTGGACGTTCAACTTCGCCGGCCCGCCGACCGGCTGCATGGACCCGGCGGCCTGCAACTACAGCCCGCTCGCCGAGGTGGACAGCGGCAATTGCATCTACCCGGGCGACCCCAACTGCACCGGGCCGGACCTCATCGTGGTGGAATCGGCCATCGTCAATAGCTTGAGCGTGGGGACGTTGAATGTGGGGCCGAGCGACTGCTACATCCAAGAAGGGTGCCTCAACGGCTACGGCACCCGCGAGCTCGTGCGGTTTACGACCCACATCAAAAACATCGGGGACGTGGACTACTACATCGGCCCCACGTCCTCGAATGCCACCACGCAGCAGTTTGAATGGGGCGATTGCCACAACCACTGGCATTACAAGGGGTACGCGGAGTACGTCCTGTTCGACATGGACGGCCAAGCGCTGCCCATCGGCTTCAAGAACGGGTTCTGCGTGATGGACCTCGAATGCTCCGACGGCGGAACCGCCCAGTACGGCTGTTCGAACATGGGCATCAGCGCGCATTGCGGCGACATCTACGGGTCCGGACTTACCTGCCAATGGATTGATGTGACGGATGTTGCGGACGGTCAATACCGACTTGTCGTGCGGGTGAATTGGGACGAGTCGCCCGATGCGCTGGGCCGTTACGAGAACGACTACGAGAACAACTGGGGCGTGGTCTGCATTGCGCTCGACCGGAGCTCCGGGACGCTTGCGATGGACATCCTCGAGGACTGCCCGGAATACGTGGATTGTGCGGGCGAGCCCTACGGCCTCGCCCAAATGGACTGCGCGGGCAACTGCAACGGCACCGCCCTCATCGGCGACCTGGACGCAAACGGCGCACAGCAATACGAAGATGCCGTCTCCTACGTCGAGCACATCCTCGGCAACGACATCGCCGCGATGCCGTGCACCGACATCGACCAAGACGGGGCCGTCACGGTCACCGATGCCGCGCTCATGTCGCAGTGCCAGTTTTGGAACGCGGCCCACACCCACCCCGACAGCTCGGGCATCCACACGAAATGCGATTTCCCGGTCCCTGCCATCACGAATCCTTTTGATACGGTGCGGTTTACGGTCGGCGCGGTGAATTGGGAGCAGGGCTATTTTGACGTCCACGTCCTCAACCCGGACAACCGCATTGTCGGCTACCAGTTCACGGTCTCCGGCATGGGCATCGCTTCGGTGTTCTCCCTGGCAGATCCCATCGGCTACCCCATTTCCCCCTCGCACGCACCGGGCGGGTCCGAGGTGATCGGGCTGTCCTACGCGGGCGAGAGCCTGGTGAAGCATTACGAGTGGGCGCCGCTCGTCCGGTTGTATTGGACCACCCGCGAAGACGAAGTGTGCATCGATGCCATCGTGGACGTGGTCAATGACGAGTACCACAACACCCTCACGGAAATTGTCGACGGGTGCGTCACCTCGGTGGGGGTTGCGGAATCGGTTGCATTGCAGGCCGGGGTCCAGGTCTACCCGAACCCGTTCGCAGAGGCGACGACGTTGCGGTTTGTGAACCCCAGCCGGGCGCAGTTGTTGCTTGAAGTCATGGACCTTACGGGACGGGTGGTACGCAGTGAGCCGGTAAACGGTACCTCGCATGTGTTCCGGCGCGGGGCGCTCCCGGCGGGCAATTACGTATACCGGTTGAGCGGGGCCGCGGGCGTCGCTGGAACCGGCAGATTCGACATCCGATGAGCAACCACTGGGGGGTCTGGATTGCCCTGTTCGGGCTGTGCGGCGGGGCATCTGCCCAAGTCGTCATCAACGAGTTCTCGGCGGCAAATTATTCGCTCGGCTTCGGCGGGGACAACGAAGATTTCCTCGAGCTCTACAACACGGGGCCTGCCGCGGTGAACCTCGCAGGCTACGGGCTCAGCGACGACCCGGCGAATCCCCTTAAGTTTGTGATTCCGGCGGGAACGAACGTGCCCGCGGGAGGGCGGGTGACCGTCCTCTGTTCCGGCGAGGGCGAGGTCCCGGGCGGGCTGATGGCCGGGGGGTACTTGAACACGAATTTCAAGGTGACCCAAACCGCAGGAGAATCCATCGTGTTCTCCACCCCTGCAGGGGACGTGATCGAGTCCTACACCTTCGGGACCGACTGGACCCCGAACCTCGCAGACCACAGCTGGGCCCGCATCCCCGACGGCGCAGGCGCGTGGAAGGTGTGCACGGATCCGACGCCCAACGCAGCGAACCCCGGGGCGGCCGCTGCATCCCTCTTCAACGGGTACGCGCCCACCCCGGAATTCAGCGCGCCTGCGGGGTACTCCGCCGGTCCGGTGAACGTCACGCTGACCGCGCCAGCAGGGTTCTCCATCCGCTACACCACGAACGGCTACGAACCCACCGCCACGAGTACCCTGTACGCTGCCCCGATCGCGGTCAATGCGACCACGGTCCTGCGGGCGCGCTGCTTCGATGCTTCGGGAGCCCTCGCCGCGGGCTTGACGGAGACAAACACCTACTTCATCGGGAGCGATGCGCACAGCATCGTCGTGGTGTCGGTTTCGGGGGATGGGGAGGAGGACGGCGTTTGGCCCGATCCGGGGTGGGGGCCGGCTGATGAGCCTGCGCACGTCGAGTTCTTTTACCCCGATGGCTCTTTTTGGTGCGAGGCGTCGGGAGACGCAAACGAGCACGGCAACGACTCAAACGCCTATCCGCAGAAGGGATTTGACTACATCACCCGGGACCAAATGGGCCACAGCTACGCCATCGAAGCCGAACTGTTCCATGTGAAGAACCGCGATGCGTACCAGCGGCTCATCTTCAAAGCCGCCGCGAACGACAACTACCCCTCTTCGGGCGGCGGGCACATCCGTGACGCCTACGTACAGACGATGAGCCATTTGGCACAACTCCACGTCGACGAGCGCACGAACGAGAGTTGCATCGTTTACCTGAACGGCCAGTACTGGGGCGTCTACGAATACCGCGAAAAGGTCGACGACCTCGATTTTACGAAGGAGTACTACGACCAGCCCCGGCATTTCGTGGACTTCGTCAAGACCTGGGGGAACACGTGGGTGGAATACGGGAGCGACGCCGATTGGCAGCCGTTGGTGAATTTCATCACGGGCTCGAACATGGCCGATCCGGCGAATTACGACTACGTGACCAGCGTGTTCAACGAGATGAGCCTCATCGACTACGTGTTGCTCAATTCCTTCGTCGTGTGCGCCGACTGGCTCAACTGGAACACGGCTTGGTGGCGGGGAAGGCATCCCGACGGCGACGGACGCCGCTGGCGCTATGCCCTCTGGGACATGGACAACACCTTCGGCCACGGCGCGAACTACACGGGCATCCCGTCCCAACAACCCGACGCGGACCCCTGCAACCCGGAATCCCTCGGAAACCCTGGCGGACAAGGCCACATCCCCATCTTCAATGCCTTGCTGGAGAATGAGACCTTTTGGGCCACGTACATCAACCGTTGGGCGGACCTGAGCAACACGCACTTCAGCTGCGACCGCATGCACGAAGTCCTCGACAGCATGGTGGCGGTCATCGACCCAGAAATGCAGCGGCACATCCAGCGGTGGGGCGGCAATTACGGCGGTTGGCAGGCAAATGTGCAGGAGATCCACGACTTCATCGACGACCGCTGCGCGGCCACGCTCATCGGCGGCCTGGAGGATTGCTACGAGGTGGAAGCGGTGAGCGTGACGGTGATCATCGATGGACTGGGCGAGGTGGAGCTCAATTCGGTGGACATCGGCCCCGCAGACAGCCCGCTTTCCGCGACCTATTTTGCCGGCGTGCCCATGCAACTCACCGCCGAAGCGACGTTGGGGATGGAGTTCATCGGATGGGAGGTGGTCAGCGGCGACGTGGTCCTCGCCGATCCGATGAATCCGGTGTGGAACTTCGTGCTGTCCGGGGACGTGGAACTCATCGCACACTTTGCGCCGGCGATGGATCCGCAGCCCATCGTCTTCCGGGTCGAGCCGGCCGGGGCCGGGTCAATTGCGGTGGACGGCGGCATCCTCGCAGCGCTGCCCTCCACAGAATTCCTCGTGGGCAGCCACACCTTCGCCGCCACACCGGTGGACGAGTGGCACGTGTTCACGGGCTGGTCGACCACCGGGCTGGGGGTCAACCCCTCGGATGTTTCCCCGACGGTTTCGTGTTTTGTGAACCAACCGGATACCCTCACGGCGCACTTCGCAGAAATCGTTCACGTGGACCTCGTGGTGCGCGTGGAGCCGCCCGGAGCGGGGTCGGTGCGCATGGAAGGCGGCATCGTGGTGGTCGATTATTGGGAGGGAGGACTCGAACCCATCGGGCCGGTGGACGCGCTCGCAACGCCTGCGCAGAATTTCGAGTTCGTGCGGTGGGAGGGGGCCTATTCGAATCCTTCACCCGGGCCCGCCTACGCGGAGGTCGCCTTCCCGGTGGAAGGGACAGACACGCTCACGGCCTACTTCCGGCCGGTGGATTTTGCACTGTACGTGCCTTCGGCCTTCTCGCCCAACAACGACGGACTGAACGACGCGTTCCTCCCGGCCGGCGAGGCGTGGGGCGGCGCGAATTACCGGTTTGCAGTGGCGAACCGCTGGGGCGAGCAGGTCTTCCTGAGCACCGTGCCCGGAGAGCCGTGGATCGGCCAGCACCAAGGTGCAGGCGCCCAGCATTACGTTCCGGACGGGGTCTATGCTTTTGAAGTCACCGCCGTCGATGTGCACACCGGGGTGCCAGTGACGCGCTCCGGCTGGGTTCAGGTGGTGCGCTGAGGCCGCCGCGCCACGAGGGCACTGGCGACGAGGGCGGCGACGACGACCGCCATTCCCACGGCGGCCCCGAGGCTGAGCCGCTCTCCGAAGAGCGTGTAGCCGAAGATGGCGGCAGCCAGCGCGCCGACGTACTTGAAGGGCATCACCGTGCTGGCTTCGTCGCGGTGCAGGGAGATCGTCATGGCGATTTGGGCGCACACGCTCAAGGCGCCGATGGCCGCGGCCTCACCCCATTCGAGCGCCGTCAGCGGATGCCAATCCCACGCCACGGGAAGCGCGGTGACGGGAACTGCCACGAGGTGGAACCACAGCACCACCCCCACCGGGTGGTCCGTGTCGCGGCAGCGCGAGGTCGCCACGTAGGAGACGGCGGCAAATGCCGCGCTGAGCAAGCCCATTCCCCACAGCTCCCACGACACCCGCGGGTCAAAGCCCTTGATCAGCACCACGCCGACGAAGGCGAAGGCGAGCAGGATCCACTGGGTCGGCCGGGTGGTTTGGCCCAGCACGGGCCCGGCCAACAGCAGGGTAAACACCGGACTCGTGTACTGGATCACCGTAGCGGATGCGAGCGGCATGTGCCGAACGGTGTGGAAAAATGCGGACAGCGAAAGCACTCCGGCGATGCCGCGGATGAGCATCCACCGCCGATTCGTGCCCAGCACCGGCAGGCGGCGGTAGGCCAAATACCCCAACGTCACCCCCAACGACAGCACCGACCGCAAAAACACCAGCTGCAACGTGGGCAGGTGGCGCAGGTCTTTGACCAACACATTCGCGAGGGCAAACAGCAGGACCGATCCCACCATCCACCCGATGCCGCGGCCCGCTCCGGCCATTACATGTTGCGGCGGTAGGCGCCGCCGACTTCGAACAGGGCTTCCGTCAGCTGCCCGAGCGAGCAAAACCGGACCGCGTCGAGCAAGGCGTCGAACACATTCCCCCCCGACACGGCGGTCTCTTGCACGCGGCGCAGGGCCGCGCTCGTGGCTTCGGGGTCGGACGCGTGGAGGGCGGCGAGTTGGGCCAGTTGCTGCTGCTTTTCTTCTTCGGTGGCGCGGATGACCTCGCCCGGAACGAGGGTGGGCGACCCTTCCCGAGACAGGAAGGTGTTCACCCCGATGATGGGGTATTCGCCGGTGTGCTTGAGCATCTCGTAGTGCAGGCTTTCTTCCTGGATGCGAGAGCGTTGGTACATGGTTTCCATGGCGCCGAGGACGCCGCCGCGTTCCGTGATCCGGTCAAACTCGGCGAGCACCGCTTCTTCGACGAGGTCGGTGAGCTCTTCGATGATGAACGCGCCCTGCAGCGGGTTCTCGTTTTTTGCGAGGCCCAGTTCCTTGTTGATGATGAGTTGGATGGCCATGGCGCGGCGGACGCTGTGTTCCGTGGGCGTGGTGATGGCCTCGTCGTAGGCGTTCGTATGCAGCGAGTTGCAGTTGTCGTAAATCGCGTAGAGCGCCTGCAGCGTGGTGCGGATGTCGTTGAAGTCGATTTCTTGGGCGTGGAGGGAGCGGCCGGAGGTTTGGATGTGGTACTTCAGCATTTGGGCCCGGGGCGATGCGCCGTAGCGCTCGCGCAGGGCTTTTGCCCAAACCCTCCTCGCCACCCGCCCGATCACCGCATATTCCGGGTCGATGCCGTTCGAGAAAAAGAAACTCAGGTTCGGCCCGAACGCGTCGATGTCCATTCCCCGGCTCAAGTAATACTCCACGTAGGTGAAGCCATTCGCCAGGGTAAAAGCGAGTTGCGTGATGGGATTCGCCCCGGCTTCCGCGATGTGGTAGCCGCTGATGGACACCGAGTAGAAGTTCCGGACCTGTTCGCGGATGAAGGCCTCCTGCACATCGCCCATCAACCGCAGCGCGAACTCCGTGGAGAAGATGCAGGTGTTTTGGGCTTGGTCTTCCTTCAGGATGTCGGCTTGCACGGTCCCTCGCACGCTCCGCAGCGCCTGGGCCCGCAGCCGCCCGTACGTCGCCCCGTCGAGCACGTCGGCCCCGGTACACCCCAACAACAGCAGCCCCAGTCCGTCGTTCCCCTCGGGCAGCGCGCCGGCATACCGGGGCCGCGCCCGTCCCCGGTCCTCCCACCGCGCCTGCAACACCGCTTCCACCCGGTCCTCGAGCCCTTCCGCCCGGATGAATTTCTCGCATTGCTGGTCGATGGCGGCGTTGAGGAAAAACGCGAGCAGCATCGGCGCGGGCCCGTTGATCGTCATGGACACGCTGGTGGCCGGGTCACAGAGGTCGAAGCCGCTGTAGAGCTTCTTTGCGTCGTCGAGGCAGCAGATGCTGACTCCGCTGTTGCCCACTTTGCCGTAGATGTCCGGGCGGAGGTCCGGGTCACGGCCGTAGAGGGTTACGCTGTCAAAGGCCGTGGACAAGCGTTTTGCGGGCATGCCGGCGGAGACGTAATGGAACCGCTTGTTCGTGCGTTCCGGGCCGCCTTCGCCTGCGAACATGCGCGTGGGGTCTTCGCCTTCCCGCTTGAACGGGTAGATGCCCGCGGTGTAGGGAAAGGTGCCGGGCAGGTTTTCTTGAAAGCTCCAGCGGGCCAAATCCTTCCAACCGTCCCACCGCGGCACCGCCACCTTCGGGATGTTCAAGTGGCTGAGGCTCTCGGTCGCCGTGCGCACCTCGATGACCTTGTCGCGCACCGGATAGCCGAATACCTCTGCGCGGTAGCGTTCCCGCAACTCCGGCCAACCTTCGAGCCACGCCAGCAGCTTCGGGTCGAGTTCCTGTTGGGCGGCAGCAGCCGCCTGTTCGATGGCTTCCTTCCCGGGGCCCTCCGGCACGGCAGCGGCGGCACGGCGCAGGGCCTGCAGGGTGCCCGCGGCGTCGGATTGGGCCTCGGCGCGGGCGCCGTATGCGCGGTTTGATTCGGCAATCTCGCTGAGGTACCGGGTGCGTCCCGGGGGGATCACGAACCGCTTTTCTTCGTCTTCGGTCGGAAGTTCCAGCCGGCTGTGCAGGGCGATGCCGGTGCGCTGGGCGAGGGTGTCGACGAGCAGCCGGTACAGCCGGTTCGTTCCGGGGTCGTTGAACGTCGAAGCGGTGGTGCCGATGACCGGCAGCGATTCGTCGTCGGCGTCCCACAGGTCGTGGTTGCGCTTGAATTGCTTGCGCACATCGCGCAGGGCATCGAGGGCGCCGCGCTTGTCGAACTTGTTGATGGCCACGGCATCTGCGAAATCGAGCATGTCGATTTTCTCGAGCTGGGTGGCTGCCCCAAACTCCGGAGTCATCAGGTACAGCGACACGTCGCTGTGGTCCATGATCTCGGTGTCGCTTTGGCCGATGCCGCTGGTTTCAAGGATGATGAGGTCAAACTGGGCCGCGCGGAGCACCTGGAGGGCTTCGGCGACGTGGCGGGAGAGGGCGAGGTTGCTTTGGCGCGTGGCGAGCGAGCGCATATAGACGCGCGGGGTGTGGATGGCGTTCATGCGGATGCGGTCGCCGAGCAAGGCGCCCCCGGTCTTCCGCTTCGACGGGTCCACACTGACCAGGCCCAGCCGCAGGTCCGGGAAATCGAGCAAAAAGCGGCGCACCAGCTCGTCCACCATCGACGATTTGCCCGCCCCTCCCGTTCCGGTGATGCCGAGCACCGGCACCCGCGGCACGTCCGGCCAGGCCGCGCTGAACGCCGTGTGGAAGCCCGCCGGGTCGTTCTCTGCCGCCGAAATGCACCGCGCGATGTCGCGCACTTCGCCCGCGCCGAGCCGGCCGATGGCCCCGTCGAGCGCGTCCACCGACGGAACGGTCGCAAAATCAGCCCGCTGGATGAGGTCGTTGATCATGCCCTGCAGGCCCATCGCCCGCCCGTCGTCGGGGTGGTAGATGCGTTCGATGCCGTAGGCGTGCAACTCCGCGATTTCAGACGGCAAGATGGTGCCGCCGCCCCCACCAAAAATCCGGATGTGGCTGGCCCCGCGCGCATCGAGCAGGTCCTTCATGTACCGGAAGTACTCCATGTGGCCGCCTTGGTAGGAGGTCATGGCGATGCCTTGGGCATCTTCTTGGATTGCGGTGGAAACCACTTCGTCCACGCTGCGGTCGTGGCCGAGGTGGATGACCTCGCAGCCCGAACGCTGCATGATCCGGCGCATGATGTTGATCGCCGCGTCGTGGCCATCGAACAAGCTGGCCGCCGTGACGATCCGCACCTTGTGGGTGGGCACGTACACGTCCGGGGTGTCGGAAGAGGGGAGGACCATGGTTCAAAGGTAGCCACAACCCCCGCCGCGCGCGGTCAACGGTGCGCGGCTGTCCAGTGGGCGAGCCGGTGCTCCGCGTTTTGGCGAATGTTGGGCCAATACAAGTTGTAATCGGCAATGTGCCAGTCCTGTACGCGAAGCAAAGACCCCAGCGGCACCCGCAAGGGCTTGATCCACAGCAGGCCGTCGTGTGGCCGGGCGCTGATGGCCCCGCGGTACTTCATGCGCAGGTTGCGGTTGAGGATGCCGAGGTGGTCGGTGTACGCAGAAAACTCCGCCGCATCCGGCCACCACGTGATGGGATTGACCACGGGATTCCCCACGAAGTGGTCTTGCCAATACTCCGGATAGTGCCCCTCCGTCACCGTCATCCACATCACGTACCCGCCCGTCGCATCGGGGCCGTACGCCGGTTCCAGCTGGGTAAACATCCCGGTACTCAGGCGCATGCCCGGCATGTAGGCCACCACCAACCGCTCGGCGAGCGGGGTTCCGTCGAAGAAGTCTGCCAGCAGGCGCGCGCAGTGGTAGCTGCCTTGGCTGTGTGCGGCCAAGAGGAGGGGGCGTCCCTCGTCTTCGTGCGCGAGGAAGTGCGCGAACGCTGCGCGCACGTCGGCATAGGCGAACTCCAACGCCGCTTCGGCATCCGGCCCGTTGACATAAAAGCAGCGCAGGTGCGCTTGGCGGTACCGGGGGGCAAAAATCCGGCCGCAGCCCCGGAAGGCGCTGATTTGGTGACGCAACGGCCAACTGTCCGCGATGGCGTTCGCGGCGGCATCGTCCCACCCGGCATTCCACTCCGCCCCGATGCCGCGGTGGGTGGTGGGGTGGATGTAGAACACGTCGGCGGGCTGATCGGGCAGGGGAGGGACCGGGCCGTACCCCTGTGGCCAGGCCGTACAAGGTGCGTAGGAGGGGTGCCACGCCCAGGCCGCCCGCATCCGGTAGTCGGGCGCGTCGGAGCCGGCCGGCACGCGGAAGCCGTGGGGCACTTCGTACTTGTCGCGGGGGTCGAATCCGAACATCAGGGGGCAGGGACTGGGCCAAAGATATCCGCAACCCGCCCCCCGATGCGCTCGACCGCCTCGACGAAATGCGGTGGCGGCGGCGCCGTGAATTCCACTTCGGTTCCGTCGCGCCGCGTGAAGGCGAGGCGGTGGGCATGCAGCAGCAGGTACGGCAGGTTCCACTCGGCTGCGAAGTACCGGTTGTGCAGGCGGTCGCCGTGGGCGATGTCGCCGACGACGGGGTGGCGGAGGTGGCGGAGGTGGAGCCGGATTTGGTGGTAGCGGCCGGTGGCGGGCCGGCACGCGACGATGCTCAGCCGGGAGGTGGGGTAGCGGGTGATGGCGAGGGGGAGTTCCGTGCGATAGAGGGACTGGAGGGCGGTGCGGGCCGGTTTGGCCTCGCCCCCCATGCCGTTCGAAAGCGGTTTTTCCACCACCAACGCTTCCTCGCTGAGCCAACCGCGCACCACGGCCACGTATTCTTTGCGCACGCGATGCTCCGCAAATTGTGCGTGCAAGTGGGCGTGCGTCAGCGGGTTGCGGGCAAACAGGACCAAACCACTCGTCGGACGGTCCAACCGATGCACCGGCTGCACCCACGGATCTCCAAGCGCCTCCATCGCCCATTGCTTCAGGTTGGCCTCCTCGTGGAAGGCGAGGTCCGTGCGATGCACAAGCAACCGGTTTGGCTTCCACACGACGGCGAGGTCGTCATCGCTGAAAATCAGGTACGGGGCATCGGGAATCTGCACGTGAATGGAAATCCGCTAATTTGCGCCCCCAAGTATACGTTCGAAGCAACGCCCCGCGAGGTTTCGACGTTCCTTGCAAAACCTCCGAATCGCCTATGCCGCTTCCTCTCCGCCTTGTACGTGTCGGGTTGCTCGGTTTTCTTGCCGCAACTGCTCACCTGTCGGCTTTTGCACAATGCACCGGCATCGTGGTCGAAGTCGATACTGCGTTTTATGCGCCCATGCCGTTGCCGGGGTCGTTGCCAGGGACTGCTGCGTATACGTTTGATGCCGAAGGATACTTGGAAGGGTACGTCTCTTACAGCGTGTACGCCACGTTCACGAATCCGACGGACGTTCTGAGCTCCATCTACGCAGTGAACGGAGGCCCTTCCATGTTCATCGATGCCCCGTGTGGGTGTTTCAACCAACTCCAGTTCACCGATGTCATGCTGGGCGGCGCACAGAATCAGGCGTTTTTCTTCCTTGAGCCGGAGGGGCGCTACGACACGTACTGGACCATCGGAAGGACTCCGGGGGAGTATTCTTTGTTCGGGATTTTGAATCCGGCAGGGTCCTACACGTCGAACACCATTTGTTCGACGGACGTGTTAGACGGTTCCATTTTTGTGACCTACACCAGTTGTGCAAACGTGGCGGCCCAGTGCATCGCAGGCTGTGGCGGGAATCCCGGCTGCATTGCGACGTGCAACGCAAACCAAGCCACCTGCCAAGCGAACTTGCCGAACCAGCCGAACGCAGCGGGCGCAGATTTGAAAATCTTGATTGCACGGGTGACCACATGCGGAGATTTTTCGTTTAGTGCGTGCCTTCAGACCTTTGTTCAAGGAAATCAGGCGAACATCGACTTGTGGTGCGCACCCACCGACGGCGGGGGCGTGGTCCAAGTGGAGAATCCCTGTGCCGATTACGCAGCCACGAACGCGCCCGTGACGGTGGTGACGCCGCTGAATTGTGCAGGTGAAACCGCGACCGTTTCGGTGCCCGGTGCTGTGGCTCCGGCCACGTATACGCTTTGGCAGTCCACAGAGACCGATCCGGTCGTGGTCGCTACCCAATCAAATCCGGTGTTCAGCGGCATCGGAGCAGGCAACTACTTCATCACCATTTTCGACGGAAACACCTGCCGGGACACGACGGGACAGTTTGGGTTCGTGGAGCCCGCACCCTTCGTGGTGGACTTCACGTTGCTCGAAAACAACACCTGCCCGGGGGTCATCGACAACGCGGTCCAAGTTGTGGCGTCCGGCGGGGTCACGCCGTACGACTTCGGGGCAAGTTTGACTTCGGGCGGCACCGTCATCGACCCGAACGGTTCAGGGGTTTGGAGCAATTTGCCGTGTGCAGGACAGAATGGGAGTTACACCTTCACGGCGGTCGATGCGAACGGCTGCGACGCCTCCGAAGTGATTGCGTTGAACTGCCCGGCGCCCCTGCTCCTCAACCTCACGTCCGACGACATCACCTGCTACGGCGCCGGGAACGGCGAAATCTCCGGTGTAGCGTCTGGCGGCACGGGCACCTTGACGGTCACCGCGACCCCGGGAGCCTCCACGGTTGCCGGGGCATCGCCGCTGCCAGTGAATTTCACCGGCCTCGAACAAGGCAATTACGTCGTCACGCTGCAAGACGCGAACGGCTGCACCACCACCGGCAATTACGGCATCGACGAGCCGGAGGAGGTGGGCATCAGCATCGTGGCCACGGATATCTTGTGCGCCGGGGAGTGCACTGGGACGGCGGTGTTGACGGCAAACGGCGGGTCGCCGCCGTTTGACTATTTGGTCACCACGCCGGGCGGCCAAACCGTCAACGCGAACGCCCTGTGCGCCGGCCCCTACGCCGCAAACGCCATCGATGCGAACAACTGCGTGATTACCGGCACATTCTCTGTCGCAGAACCGGCGCCCATCGTCTTTGAGGTGGTGGTCGAAGACGTGAGCTGTGCAGGAGAAGCCGACGGCAGCTTGTGCATTGTCGATGCTTCCGGGGGAACCGGGGCGTTGGCCTACCAAGTGCTTCCCATCCCAGGCACCTATTCCACCACCACCTGCTTCGACCTGCCGGTGGGCAACTACACGGTCAATGTGCGCGATGCGAACTTGTGTGTGGAAACGGTCTCGGGCCTAACCCTGATCGAACCTGCGCCCATTCAGTTGCTGCTGAACACCCAGCACATTTCCTGCACCTCCTTTGCCGATGGGGAAGTGACGGTGAGTGCCATCGGGGGGACCGGAGACATCGCCCTCGTGCTGCCGTTCCCCGCGGGCTTGCCGGCAAACATCGACGACCTCGATGCCGGACCGGTGCTGATTGCGGTGGAAGATGAAAGTGGATGCGTGGTCGAGCAATCGGTGGTCATCCTTGAACCGGACACCCTGGTGGTCGAAGTCGATGCGGTGACGAACGTGGTGTGCGGAGGGGATTGCGACGGGACCGCGGCCGTCGCCTTCTTCGGGGGGTCGGGCGGACTCACCCTCACCCTGAACGGCACCACGAACTTTGACCTTGACGCGTTGTGTGCAGCCGATTACGAAGCGGCGGTCGAGGATGCGAACGGCTGCGTGTCGGCCGTGGATTTCACCGTGGACGAACCGGAGCCGATTGAGGTCCTGTTCGCAGTCGATCCGGTGACATGCACAGGCATGAACGACGGGAGTGCCGTGATTTTCCCGACCGGTGGGACCGGCGGGGTGACGTGGCAGTTGCTGGAGCCCGGAATCGATTTGGACAACTTGTACGAAGGGGTGTACCACGTGCTGGCGGTGGACCAAACAGGCTGCACCGAAGAAGCCGAGTTCGAAGTGGTCGCCGAAGAAGTGACGGACATGGAGGTGGAATTGCTCAGCTCGCCGACGACCTGCTGGGAGCGCAACGACGGCACGGCCACGGCCTCTGTCACGGGCGGCTATTTCCCCATTTCCTACGCCTGGAGCGACTCGAAGGCCCAAACCACTGCCACCGCCACGGGCCTTTCTGAAGACACCTACGTCGTCGTGGTCACGGACAGTTTGGGCTGTCGCCTGGAGTTCACAGTCACGGTCGAGCCTACCGTCGGCTGCCTTTTCATTGCCGAAGCCATCACGCCGAACGGAGACGGCTACAACGACGATTGGGTGGTTGGCGGACTCGAGTACTTCCCGAACTCCCAAGTCAGTGTGTTCAACCGGTGGGGCCAACTCCTCTTTGAATCCCGCGGCTACACGCAGCGCTGGGACGGCCGCACGAACGGGTTCGAACTGCCCGTTGCGGACTACTACTATGTGATTGACCTCGCGGACGGAAGCGCTCCGATCACGGGCACGGTAACCCTGAAGTACTGAGACGATGGCAAAGCAAGCAACGCGGTGGATGCGCCTGGCTTTTGTGGCCGGGGCGGTGGGCTTTTTGCCAAATGCGGTGGAGGCGCAGCAATTGTGGCGCCGTGCCCAGTATTTGGTCAACCCTTATCTATCGAACCCGGCGGTCGCCGGAACCACGGTAGATTCGCCCATTTACGCCACCATCCGCAACCAGTGGGCGGGGTTTGACGGGGCACCGCGCACGCAGGTGCTCAGCGGGTATACGAGCTTGCCTGGGCGTCTGGGCATCGGAGGCATCGTCTTCAACGACAACACGGGGGGAGCGATTCGCCAAACCGGCGTCGAGGCCTCCGCCGCCTATGCCATCGACCTCAACAACTACGATGCGGTGTCCTTCGGACTGGGCCTCATGGCGAACCAGTGGTCGTTTGACCCGACCGGATTGGAAGTTTGGGACGTGGACGACCCCACGCTGCAGGGCGCGGAACAGAAGACGGTCATCGACGCCCACGTGGGCATGATGGTGTACGGTGCGAATTACTCCTTCGGCTTCTCCGTGCCCCAACTCTTTCAGGCTTCCACGGGACTGGCTACCACCACAGCGGTCAATGCGGCGACGGACAACGCGTTGACACGCCACTTGCAGTTCATGGGCAGCTATGCCTACAACGTCAACCGGCAGTTCGCCTTGGAAGGGTCGGGTTTTGTGCGCATGACCGGTGAAACTCCCGCCCAATTCGAGGGCTTCATGCGCGGGGTGGTGAACAAGACCGGCTGGCTGTGCATGGGCTTCCGGTTGGGCGAATCGGTGGTCCTCGGAGCAGGAGGGAAGCTTGGAAATGCGGAACTCGCCTACACCTACGAGGTGGGGGTCGGCACGGTGCGTTACTTCAGCCCGCACACCCACGAACTCACCCTCGGGTACCGCTTCCAGCCCGCCCGCGGGTTCGTCGGCGGCGGCGGCAGCAGCCGTGTCTTCGACCGCCGCAGAATTGTAAAGATTGCCAACTGAAACGTTCGCACCCGGGTGTTTCGTATTTTCGGGAAAAATCTTCGGTCTCTCATGAAGCTTTTTCCTTCAGTTGCGTGCGCCTGTGCCTTGATGACAGCGGGTTCAGCGGTTGCGCAGTTTTCTCAGTTGCGGGTGGAGCGCGTCAACAACCAAAACCGCGTTGTAGGCACCACGTGGCGCGTGTACGCGGTGATGCAGCAGGAGGGCGACATCCTCGATGCCGTCTACGGAGACAAGGCGCATCCGATGGAAATCACCTCTACGGCCCCCTTTTACCAGCACCCGAAAGGGGGCGCGTTGGCTTCCGAGGTGATGCGGATGGACATCGACAAGGACCCGACGCTTCGGTTTGACTCGTGGTTCACCATCGGAGCGGACGACAACTACATGAACTCGGTCACGCCTTTTATCATCGAATTCGCTGAATTCGAGAAAGGCAATGCGTTCCGCACGGAAGACGGAGCCTGGTTCGTGACCCCGGACAAGCGCCAAGCCATGGCGCCGGAGAACAAGGAAATCCTGTTGATGCAACTGACTTCCACAGGAAAAATCGAAGGCGTCATCAACCTGCACGGCCGCACTCGGGGAATCACCGATGCCGCAGGCGCGGTGGTTTCGGGCAATGCCCAAATCCAAGAAACGGGCCTCCGCTTTACCTGCGATCCAGCGCCGCGCTGAGCGTTGCGGCCCGCGCGACGTGCGCCGCGAGGTGCTTCGCCGTATGCCCCGTGCCTGCAGCCAGCAGCGCTTCGGGCGTTCCCGTGAAGTGGACAGTTCCTCCGGCCTCCCCGGCTTCAGGTCCTAAATCGATCAGCCAGTCCGCGCGCAACAAGGCATCCGGATGGTGTTCTACCGCCAGCACGGAATGGCCAGCTGCGATGAGTTGGTCAAAGATGTCGAGCAAGCGCGCGACGTCATGAATGTGCAGGCCGGTCGTAGGCTCGTCGAACACAAACAAGGTCTTCGGACGGCGCGCGGATCCGTCGAGGAAGGAGGCGAGTTTCATCCGTTGGGATTCGCCGCCGCTTAGGGTGGAGGTGGATTGGCCGAGTCCGATGTAGCCCATGCCCACGCGGGCCAGCGGTTCAAGGCGGTTTCGGAGCCTTCGGAGGGTCGTTTGTTCGTCGCGCCGGCCCGCTTCCTCCCGAAATGCCGCGAGCGCATCGTCCACGGTCATGGCCAGCACGTCGGAGATGGTGGCGCCGTTCCACGTGATTTCGAGGATTTCGGGGAGGTAGCGTTTGCCGTGGCAGGCCTCGCAGGTCAGGGTGAGGTCGGCCATGAATTGCATGCCGACCGTCACGGTGCCCTCGCCCATGCAGGTTTCGCAACGCCCGCCGGGTACGTTGAAACTGAAGTGGGAGGGTTTGAGTCCCCGCTGTTTTGCGAGCGGGGTTTCTGCAAACAAGGAGCGAATTTCCTCGAACGCCTTGACGTACGTGGCGGGGTTGGAGCGGGAGGAGCGCCCGATGGGGTTTTGGTCCACCCATTCAAGTGCTTCAAGGCCGTGCGGCAGCGGTTCGCAGTGTCCGCCGACGCCCGCCGGCCCGCCGGTTCCATCGAGCAAACTGCGCACCAACGGGACGAGCACTTCGGCCACGAGGGTGCTCTTCCCACTTCCGCTGACCCCGCTCACGGCGACGTACGCGTGCAGCGGAATGTCTACATCGACGAGGCGCAGGTTGTGCTTGCTGGCCCCCCGAAGCCGGATGCGGTGCTGGTGGGTCGGCCGGCGTTGAGCAGGTTGGGGCACCGTGCGTTCGCCGTGCAAGTAGGCGAGCGTCAACGATTCCGGATGTTCCTCCGCGCGAGCCGTCCCCGGTTCGCCGGCGAAGACCACCTGCCCCCCTTCAGAACCTGCGCCTGGCCCGAGGTCGATGACGTGGTCGGCAGCCCGTATGAGGTCCTCGTCGTGCTCGACCACCACCACGGTGTTTCCGCCGTCGCGCAGGGACTTGAGCAAGCCGATGAGGCGTTCGGTGTCGCGCGCGTGGAGGCCGATGCTGGGCTCGTCGAGGACGTAGGTGCTTCCGACGAGGCTGCTGCCGATGCAGGCGCTCAGAGCGATGCGTTGGGCTTCGCCGCCGCTCAGGGTATGACTGCCTCGGTGCAGCGTCAGGTATGCGAGGCCCAGTCCGATCAGGGATTCGACGCGCTTGCGCACCTCTTCCAACGGCCGCCGCGCGACGGCGCGCTCGGACTCCGTCAAGCTCCACCCTGCCAGCACCCGCGCGAGTTCATCCATCGGCAACCGCAACAGTGCCCCGAGCGACCATCCGTCGATGCGGACATGTTCCGTTTCCGGGTTGAGTCGGGTGCCTTGGCACGCTGCACAGGTCGTCTTGCCGCGGAAGCGGCTCAGCAACACGCGTTGGGCAATCTTGTAGCTGTGGGCCTCGAGGTCGGCGAAGAAGGCGTTCAGCCCATCGAATCCCCTTCCTCCTTCCCAAACCTTCCGCCGGCTCTCCTCCGGCAACCGGCTCCACGGCGCGTGGACGTCGATGCCGTTGCGCTCGGCGGCCGCCACCAGGGCCTCCTTCCACACCTCGGTCCGTTCCCCCCGCCAACACGCCAGCGCCCCTTCGTAGATCGAAAGCGCGCTGTCCGGAACGACCAAGTCGGGGTCGATGCCGATGACCGATCCAAACCCTGCGCAGGTGCTGCAGGCGCCCACCGGCGTGTTGAAGGCGAACAGCGCCGGGGTAGGAGGGGTGAAGGCTTTCCCGTCCCGCTCGAAGCGGTCGGAAAAGTTCCACACTTCCCCGGTATCCGCCCAGTGGATTGCACACGCCCCGGCCCCTTCGAAAAAAGCCGTTTCAATCGAATCGAGCGCACGCGAAGGAAAGCTGTCGTCGAAATCCACGGCCAAGCGATCGACGACGAGCGCCAAACTCCCGGTTGCGCCTTCGGGCACTTCGGACGGATCGCACACCGCGCCGTTGAAGAGGACGCGGCTGAAGCCTTGGGCTTGCCAAACGGCCGCCTGTGTCTGCACCGCCCGGTTCCCTGTGTGCGCGGCGAGCAGCAAAAATCGGCGCCCCTCCGGCTCTTCGAGGATGCGGCCGAGCACCTCCTCCGGGCGGTCGCTGCGCACGGGCAGGCCGCTTATGGGGGAGTAGGTCGTGCCGATGCGGGCGTAGAGGATGCGGAGGTAGTCATGGATTTCGGTGCGGGTCCCGACCGTGGACCGGGTGCCGCCTGCGGAGGACCGTTGGTCGATGGCGATGGCCGGGGTGAGGCCTTCGATCCGGTCTACGTCGGGCTTGTCCAGCCGGCCGAGGAATTGCCGGGCGTAACTGCTGAGGCTCTCCACGTACCTCCGTTGGCCTTCGGCATACAACGTGTCGAATGCGAGGGAACTCTTGCCGGAACCGCTCAGCCCGGTGACCACCGTGAACTTCCCTTTCGGAATGTCTACGTCGATGGCTTTCAAGGTGTGAGCGCGCGCGCCTCGGATCCGGATCCACTCCATTGCATTTCTTTAACAACCGAAAGGTACCGCGGGTTGGGATTGTCGGAAACTTTTCCTATTTTCGAGCGTACAGAAACGAAAACGCACGCACATCGATCAGGACGCTACGCTTTGAATTCTCCGGCCCAGCCGGTTTGTCTCATCTTAATAGCGTACAGTCATGCGTGCAGCTTGCAGCGACCAAGAGTTGGTCCGCCTCTACGTCCAAGGCGACGAAGGGGCCTTCGAAACCCTCGTGAACCGGTACCAGGAACAGGTGTTCTCGAAAATCCTGTTTATCGTGCGCGACCAGGACGTGGCAAACGACCTGTTCCAAGACACCTTCATCAAGGTGATTCACACGCTCAAAGCAGGCAAGTATGCCGAGGAAGGCAAGTTCCTGCCCTGGGTCCTGCGGATTGCCCACAATTTGGCCATCGACCATTTCCGCAAAGCCCGGAAGATTCCGGTCGTGCGTTCCACTGACGAGTTCGACGTGTTCGCGGGGATTGCCGACGGCAGTTCCCACGTGGAAGCGGCCCTCATCCACGGCGAAATCGAACGGGACGTGCGGGCCCTCATTGCCCAGCTTCCCGAAGAACAGCGCGAAGTGGTGCTGATGCGCATCGAAGAAGACCTGTGCTTCCGGGAAATTGCTGAGCGTACCGGCGTGTCCATCAACACGGCCTTGGGACGGATGCGGTACGCGCTGATCAACCTTCGGAAATTGGTGGAACAGCACCGAATTCAATTGACCCTGCAATAAGGAACGCAGGGGATGCGTTAGAGGGGCATAAATCCCCTCGCGATGTCCCACGGTACTCCTTCAACTCCTGCTGCGTTCGAACACCTGGTGGATGCGCTGCTTGCGCCCAAATGCCGGCCGCTGCCTCGCCCCTCCTCCATTCGAAACGTTTTGGCTTACTCAGCGGCCTGCACCGTGCCCACGGCCGGGAACGTCACGCGGCCCCTGATCGGAAACTGACAGCAGATTCAACGCGCAAGGGACGGGCACCGCTGTGGTGTTCGTCCCATGCGTGCGTGAGGATGGCATCGGTCGTGGTCGATCCGGGCAGCCGTTCGATGTGCTCGAGCGCCGCTTCGAGGTCGTGTTCAAACACGTCCCGTGCGACGAAGCCGAGTCCGGCAAATCCGCCCGATTCCAGCAACACCAGGCCCACTTCGGTGTCCGTTCGGCCTGCTTCGACCAACACGCTGGCTCCCGTCCGCCCGGCGGCATCTGCTGCGAGTGCGGTTTCGAGCAGGTGGAGGTGCATTTCGACTGCAGGCCAATCGGACGTGCCGTCGTCGCCGAGGCCGAGCAGGGCCGGATGGACGCCGCGCCGCACCAAACTGTAGAGCCATTCCCGGGCGGAGGAAGGGTGGTGGAACACCCGCAGCGGCGGATCTGCGGGCCGGCGGCGAACCGCGGCGAGTCGGTGGTAGCCCGCACGGTCGACGTAGCGGACGATCCACGTGCGTTGGATGGGGTGCTTTTGGGCCCGGTTGTGCGCGGGCCAATGCTTCCGGATGAGCACATCTTCGAGAAGCCGCGCGAGGAGCACGGAACCCGTGGGGTCGGCTTCGATGCGGTGGATGTCGCGGAGGAAATTTTGGCGCCGGGCAGAATCCGGACCGGCCGTGAAGTGGCTGCGCACCCGGGTGCGGACGTTGTGCGACATGCCGATGTACAGCGGAATGCCTTTCGCGTCCAAAAATCGGTAGACGCCCGGCCCGGTCGGGAGGCGTTCAAAGGCCTCCGCATCGACGTGTTGGGGCAGCCAGGCCTCCCGTCGGTTCGTGGTCACGGCGGCAGCGATGGCTTCTGCGCCGCCGGGGGCCGTCCACATCCGGGAGAACAGCTCGAACGTCGCTTCCGCATCGCCGAGGGCCCGGTGCCGCGCGTGGTTGGGGATGTCGAGGGCCGCGCAGAGGCGGCCCAAACTGTACGAAGGCTGCCCCGGAATCAACTTCCGCGCCAACCGCACCGTGCAGAGCCGCGGTGCCGACCACGTGTGCCCTGCACCCTCGAGCGCCGTCCGCAAGAACGTGTAATCAAAACCGACGTTGTGCGCCACGAAGACGCACCCGGCGACGCGCTCGAGGTAGGCCTCTGCCACGTCCGCAAAAGCAGGGGCCTCCGCCACCAACGCGTCGTCGATGCCGGTCAACCGCGTGATGGCGTGTGGAATGGGCACTCCGGGATTGACCAGCGACGACCAGCGGTCCAGCACGCGCACGCCGTCCGTGACCACCACGGCGACTTCCGTGATGGCGTGGTCCGAGGCGTGCGAACCGGTGGTTTCAAGGTCAACAATTGCGAACCGCATCGACGTAAATTTAAGCCGATGAATGCGTTCAAGGCAGGGATAGCGGCTGGCTTCAGCTTGATTTGCGCCGCAGGCGGCGCCCAAAACGAGGACTGGGACGAATCCGACGGCTCGGGCTACCTCAACACCCGCCGCGGCATCGAGTTCGCGGTGAACTTCGGCTTCCACAAACCCAACAACAAGGCTGCGACGGCGTTTTTCAGCGGCGGCGGCGGGTACGAGTTGGGCGACAACATCGCTTGGCTCAACACCATCGAGGAGCGCCTGCAAATCGACGTCCCCAACTCGGTCGTGTGGTCCCAAGTCATGAACGCCACCGGGCTTGAAGCCGGCGAATTCCGCTACATCGAGCTGCCGCTGGAGATGCGCTACCAGCCCGGCCGGTTGCTCGGGTTGCAAACGCTGTTTTTTTTCAATCCCGAAGCGGCCCTCGTGCTTCACGTGGACATGATGACCGGCCTCAAATCGCAAGGCGGTTGGAACATCGTTTCGTCGGATGCGGCCCAAGGCATGGGCTCGGAGCGCCGCCGCACCTACGGGATTTTCAGCGAAGAGGACCGGCTGGGACTCGCTTGCGGGTACCGGACTGCCGCGTACATTTTCGACGACCTGAGCTGGGTGTTCGAGGGAGGTGCTACCGCGTTGGGCACGCGCGTGTTGCGGAATTATTTGGTCATCGAAAACCAAACCTACGACCTGCTCACCGCCTCACTCGGAACCGGCGGGATCTTCCAAGGCCCCAACTCCGCCCTCGTCGGCGTCGGATACGGCGGCTACGCGGCGGCGGGCCTCGAGCTCTTCTTTGAGAAAGGTGGCAACCTCGAGGCCATGGTCCGGGTCTCGCGCGAATCCGTCGTGATGGGCTCGTACGCCGAGCCCCAATGGAATGCCTCCTTCTACCTTGCCTGGGTCATTCCGCCGGTCCTCGACTACGCCCGCGTCAGCTTCTGACCTGCCGCGCAGGATCCGCGTGGAAATCGCCGCGGGACTTGGAGGTTCGCGGGAGTTGGCTATCTTTGCCCCCCGTTTCGGCGGAAAAAGGCTGGCTCTGTAGCTCAATTGGATAGAGCATCTGACTACGGATCAGAAGGTTTGGGGTTCGAATCCCTACAGGGTCACCAGTGAAGTCCTCGTGCATGCGTGCACGGGGACTTTTTAGTTTGAGATTGAGCGGGCGCTTCGCGCCTGAGGGATGAGGGAACAGGGATGAGGGAACAGGGATGAGTGAACAGGGATGAGTGTGGAGTGTGGGGTGTGGAGTGGGGAGTGTGGAGTGTGGAGTGTGGACTGTGGAGGGGACGACGACCTTCGAGGGAGATCGTCGTTCCGTCAACCTGAAAGCGGCGAAGCCGCGCCCACTCGCCGGCAACGCCGGCGCCTGTAGCCTGCGAAGCATGCGCCCTCTCGCCGGCAACGCCGGCGCCTCATCCCTGTTCACTCTCGCCGGCAACGCCGGCGCCTGTAGCCTGCGAAGCATGCGCCCTCTCGCCGCGCAGCGGCGTCTCATCCCTCACACTGTAAAGCGGCGAAGCCGGGTTCTGCATTTGGTCCGCCGGAGGCGGATAAAAACCCGAAAAGGGCCCCGCTCGCGCAGACCCCCTTTCAGGTGTTTCCTTGTTCGTTCGTCAAGGGAAGGTCATGGGCAGACGTAGCCGAACCACATCAGGAAGTTCAGCAAGTCCTGGAGCTGCACTTGGCCATCGCCGTTCGTGTCGTACGGGCAATCGTTCGCGGCAGGCAGGCAGAGTTGGTTCGTCGCATCCCAGTAGGTGCCGGGGCCGCAAGCGCTGGGAAGGTCGCACACTTCGAACACATCGCAAATGCCGTCTCCGTCGCTGTCGCTCAAGCATGCCCCGCTGCAATCGTAGTAAGTCGCTGCGAACGTGCAGGATCCGTCCTCGTCCGTGGCTGCCGCATTGAAGTTGCACGCCGTTGCCGAGGTGCATCCGGCGACCTCAAAGTCGTTGCAAACGCCGTCTCCGTCGGAGTCGCTCAAGCACGCGCCCGCACAATCGTAACCGCTGTCCGCAAAGGTGCAAGAACCGTCGTTGTCCGTCGCAGCAGCATCGTAGTTGCACGCTGCGGCCTCGGTGCATCCGGCGACCTCTTGTTCATCGCAGAGGCCGTCGCCGTCCGCGTCGTTCAAGCATGCGCCGGAACAGTCGTAACCGCTGGCCGCGTAGGTGCACGAGCCGTTGTCGTCGGTCGCGGCAGCGTTGTAATTGCAGGCCGAGGCATCGGTGCATCCAGCCACTTCAAACTCGTCGCACAAGCCGTCGCCGTCCGCGTCGTTCAGGCACGCACCGGCGCAGTCGTATCCCTCCTCTGCAAAGTCGCACGAACCATTTTCGTCGGTGGCGGATGCATTGAAGTTGCACGCTGCAGCATCGGTGCACCCTGCAATTTCGTCCGCGTTGCACACGCCATCGTTGTCGCTGTCGCCGTCGGCGACGAAGACGCCGCTGCAGAAATCACATCCAGCAGGTACGGCGCACGTGCCGTTGTCGTCCGTGGCGGCTGCATCGTAGTTGCAGGCCGCGACGTCGGTGCAACCGGCGACTTCGTCTGCATCGCACACACCGTCCCCGTCTGCATCGCCCGAAGCGATGGCCCCGGCATCGCACACGTCGCAACCGCTCGGGATGGCGCAGGAGCCATCGTCGTCCGTGGCCGCAGCGTTGTAGTTGCAGGCCGCAGCGCTGGTGCATCCAGCGATTTCTTCTTCGTCACAAATGCCGTCGCCGTCGGCGTCGTTGTTGCAGGCGCCCGAGCAGTCTGTGAAGGTGCCGGGGTAGGTGCACGCGCTGTCGTCGTAGGAAGCACACGGCGCATCGAGGTACACCGTGGTCCGCACCGGGGTGGCGGGGTTGTTGTTGAGCAATACCTGGACGTACAGCTGGCCGGAGAGGGTGCCTGCGGTGGTGAATTGTCCCAGGAGGACCTTGTGGTCGTCGCCTGCGATGCCGTTTGAGGCACCGGTGAGGATGTACCACGCACCGCCGATGGCGTCAGAGATGTTGATGTTTCCGCCGGCTTCAAAGACGTCGACCCAGTTGTTCGCAGGGCTGTCTTGGGTGCTGACACCCACTTGGCCCGGGGCCGCGGGGCCCGTCAACCCGATGGTCACCCAGCTGTCGTAGGCGAGGTTCGGGAAGAAGGCGATGAGGTTCGCGTTGAGGTCCGAGGCCACCGCTTGGCCAAACATGTGCTGATAGAACCCCGATGTCGAATTCACTTGGGTGGGGTAGTTGTTGTCCCCTGACACGGCCGAGACGAAGTCGTTCGCATTCGCCGTCACCGCATACACGCGGTAGGTCGTCATGCCCGCGAGTTCTCCCGAGGTGTGTTGCGCGACCACTTCGACGTTGACACACGGCGAACCGGTCACCGGGCTGTAGTTGCAGGCCTCGGCATCGTTACAAGCCCCGGCGATGCAGGAGCCGTCGTTGTCCGTTGCAGTGGGGTCGAAGTTCAGCGCTTCCGTGTCGGTGCAGCCCGGGACTTCGAAGGCATCGCAGATGCCGTCGCCGTCCGCATCGGCCGCACATCCTCCTGAACAGTTGTAGCCCGCGGCAGGGAACGTGCACGTCCCGTTGTCGTCCGTCGCAGTGGGCAGGTAGTTGCACGCCGTGAGGTTCGTACATCCGGCCACTACAAAGGGATCGCACCCGACGTCGCCGTCGCTGTCTCCGAGGCAATTGCCGGAGCAGTCGTACCCGGCTGCCGCAAAGGTGCATGAGCCGTCGTTGTCGGTGGCCGCAGCATTGTAGTTGCAGGCTGCGGCTGCAGTGCAACCCGGAATTTCGTCGCCGTTGCAGATGCCATCGCCGTCGTCGTCTGCCACGCAGGCTCCTGCGCAAGTCAGGCCGGGCTCGGCGTAGGTGCAAGAACCGTCGTCGTCGGTCGCGGCCGCGTCAAAGTTGCATGCGGAAGCGAAGGTGCAGCCGGCCACTTCATCGCCGTCGCACACCCCATCGCCGTCGGCGTCCGCAAGGCAGTTGCCTGCGCAATCTTGTCCCGCAGCGGCGAACGCACAGGAACCGTTGTCGTCCGTCGCGGATGCATCATAATTGCAGGCCGATGCGTTCGTGCAGCCCCCGATTTCATTTGCATCGCAGATTCCATCTCCGTCGGCATCCGCGGCGCAGTTGCCGTCGCAATCAAGGCCCGCAGCAGGGTACGAGCAGGTGGTGGTGATTTCTGGTCCGAAGCACGCCTCGTTGAAGTACACGGTCTTGCGGAAGTAGGTCGCGGGATTTCCGTTCTCGAAGAACTGGATGTACATCTGTCCAGAGAGGGTTCCGTTCGTCGTGAATTGGCCCAAAAGGACGCGGTAATCGTCGCCTGCAACGCCGTTTGCATCGCCGGAGAGGGCGTACCAACCGCCGCCGATGGCATCCTCAATGACCAAATCATTTCCCGCCTCGAAGGAGGCCCCCCACGCCGGTGAAGCCGGCAAGACATTGATGGGATTTTCCGCGCCGCTGGCCGGGGCCGTCATGCCGATGGTGACGTAGCTGTCGAAGCCGAGCGCGGGAATGACCGCGATGAGGGCGGGGTTTTGGGAAGCATTCGTGAGGCCACCGAAGGGGCTTTGGTAGAAGGTGCCGGAAGTCAGCACGCGGGTGGGGAAGGCCGCGTCGCCGATCACCGAACTCACGAAGTCACCGGGATTCTCACACAACGCGTAGACGCGGTAGGTTGAATAGCCGGACAGGCCAGATGCCCCGGCTCCGGTCGGAGGGCCGAGGTTTTCGATTTGGAGGCAGTAGCCGGGGCCGTCGAACGCTTCGAAGTTGCATGCCGCAGGGTCCGTGCAGCCCGCGGGCAACACCGCGGCGGTGTTGAAGGCATCGTTGACATACACCACATTCGACGGGTTGCCGCCTACGTGGATGGCGGCATTCAACGTGCCGCTCACGTCGCCCGGTGCGGTGATCTGCATCACCAGGACGCGCAAATCCGATCCCGCCACCGCTTCCGGTGCCGTGGAGGGCAGGCTCCAACTTCCGCCGGTGGCGGTGTTGATGGCAATGTTCGCCCCGGCGTTTGCGCCGAAGAACAAAAAGGCCGAGGCCCATTGTTGGGCGGGATCCTCGCTGAGCGCAATCGGATCTGCGCTGAAACCGGCATTTGCCGTGCGGCCGATGGTGACGTAGCTGTCGAATTCCGTTTCAGGGAACGCCGCAACCATGTCGGGATCGATGCCGTCTCCGGTCGAGCCGTTTGCGTATTGCGAATTGAAGAACAACCCGGCGGCAGAGGACAGGGTGAGCGGCGACGCTGAGTTTCCGTACACAGAAGCCACGCGGTCCGAGGCAGTTGCCGTTTCAATGTAAAACCGGTAGGTGGTGTATCCGGCCAGGTTCGTCTCACCGACGATGCCCGAATGAACCGCATGGGATTCAACAACCAACCTGTAGGGCTGCGCCCAAGAACCCGTAAGGGAGACGGCCGCGAGCACGACGGATGCGAGCAGGCGGCGGCAACAAGTTTGGCTCATGTCAAGCAATTTGGAGCCACTAATATACGACTTGCTCACGAAATTCAGCTTGTTCGTCGACCTTTTTTCAGTGGATGGCGAAAGAAATAGGTGCTTAATAGGAGTTGTGGTTAGAAAATAACTTCATTCACTAAAAGCGACTTAATTTCCCCGCCATGCGAATGCTGGAGCGTTGGTGCGCAGGACTTGGCCTGCTGGTATTCGGAGCGTTGCAAAGCCCGCTCACAGCCCAATCTGTCAGCGATTGTGCCGGCGCGATCGTGCTTTGCGACGATTTTTACAGCGAAGAAAACGCGTCCCTGTCGGCGGGTGCGCAGATTGAATTCACTGGGGTGTGCAATAACAGCGCCGAGGTGAGCAGCGTTTGGTACACCTTCACGGTGCAGCAGGACGGTTTGCTCTCCTTTGTCCTCACCCCCAACACCGCGATGGACGACTACGACTGGGGCCTATTTGACATCAGTTCAGGCGGTTGTGCGGGAATCGCGCTGGGCGGTGCATCGCCGGAAGTCAGCTGCAATTCGTACGGCTCGTTCACGATGAACGGTCCCACGGGCATTTCCACGGCACTTGGCGGAAGCGGGAATTCGAACGGTCCGGGGGATTTGAACGGCCCGCCGTTCAACGCAGATTTGCCGGTCGTGGCGGGGAGCACCTACGCGCTGGTGGTGATGAATTGGACGAACAGCCTCGATGGCTATTCCATTGATTTTGGGGGGTCGACGGCTTCGCTGTACGACGAGATTCCGCCGACGCCCGGCACGCTCGAAGCGGATTGCGCGCTCTCGGAGTTTGAGTTTACCTTTTCCGAACCGGTCTTGACTGCGACGGTGCAGCCGGAAGATTTGCTGCTCATCGGTCCCGGCGGGACGCAAGTGGGGTTCAGCGCTGCGGTGCCTTTGGGCGGGGGCGGTGAAGCGTCGGCTTTTCTGCTCACACCGGCCGTTCCATTGACTGCGGACGGCCTGTATACGATGACGTTGACTGCGGTGGCGGCGTTCGTAGAGGATGCGTGCGGCAACCAGGCGGAGGGCTCGTATTCCATTGAAATCGATGTGCTTACTCCGCCCATGGGCTTCGGGCCGGAGGCAGTGGTCCGCTGTGAGGACGAGGAGGTGTTGCTGCAGGCCGCTGCGCAGCCCGCAGACCAAACGTACACCTACACCTGGACTGCCGGAACCCCCGCAGGCAACGGCACCTTGATTGCGACGGACGGTCCGGTGGACGTCCAAATCGAAACGGTCCCGCCGTGCTTCACGGCTGCGGGCAGCTTTACCGTCGTGACGGAGGACTGCGGACTGCTCGTCCCGAACGTGATCTCGCCCGGCAACGGCGACGCGTCAAACGACGCCTTTCGCATCGACGGTTTGGACCGGTGGCCCGGAAGCACGACCACCATCTTCAACCGCTGGGGTGCGGCGGTGTACACTTCCACCGACTTCGGAGCCACGGTGGGGTGGGAGGCCGACGGCGCTTCAGAGGGCACGTACTTCTATGTCGTCGAAGTGGCGCGCACCGACGACCGTCCGCTGCGCATCGTGGACGTCCGCGGAGAGCGGTGGGAGGAGGGCAGCGGGCCCATCCTGCTCGCGGGGAGTTTTACGGTCGTGCGCTGAGCGCGCCGTTCACGGGCAGAGCCCGCCGAACGCTCCGAGCATCAGAAGCAAATCCGCCACGGCCACCGTTCCGTCGAAGTCGAGGTCCCCGAGGCAGCTCGAGGCAGTCGGAGCGTATTCGCAGCTGCCGTCGTCGAAGTCCGCGTCCGGATCGAAGTTCGTGGCGTCCGGATACGTGCAGCCCCAAACGACGCAGCTCACAAAGCTGCATGACCCGTCGTCTTCGGTGGCTGCCGGGTTGAAGTTGCAGGCCGTGACGTAAGTGCATCCGGGGACCGACGCGACCGGTTCGTCAGCGTCGCACAGGCCGTTGCCGTTCAGGTCAGGGCAGGTGACGAGGCTGCACGCGGCATCCACGTCGTGGGCGCCGAGCCCGGAGACGTCGTCGAGGGGGGCGAGCGTCCATTCGGAATCGGTGGGCGTGGTGCCGGCGGAGGCGGTCCAGTTGCCGCCGTTGCCGCTGTGGACGGACGGTTTGCGGCGGAGCGTGGTGTTGACGGTGGCGTTCGCGGTGCCGGCGACCGACCACCCCGTGCCCGGATCGTTTCCGACGGTGCCGACGGCGTCCAAGACGGAGCCGGCCGGGTCGACCAGGGCGACGGCGTCGTCGCCGTTGAACTGGAGGGCGGACCAGGTGGTTTGGGCGAGGTTGGCGGCGGTGGCCGACGGGTTCGCCACGACGTACACCCCGCCCGGGGCGATGGAGCCGGCGAGGTTCAGGGTGTTCGTGGCGGTGGCGGAGCCGTTTGCGTAATTCACGAGTTTGTACCCCGTGAGCTCGAGGGCGACCGGGTTCGGGTTGTGCAGTTCGATGTACTTGTTGTTGCTCGAGCCTTCGATGTACTCGGAGATGAAGGCTCCGCAGGTCACCGCTGCGTTTCCATCGCAATCGAGGCCGGGAGCGGGGTAGGTGCACGAGCCGTCCGGGACATTTGCGGCAGCGGAGTAATTGCACGCCGCGGGGTCCGTGCAGCCGCTGACGGCCGGGCCGGTGGGGAACCATGCGCGTTGCACCCAGTCGGGGTGCACGACGTAGGGGTTGTAGTTTCCTTGGACCGCTTCCACCCGCTCGGTCCGTGCGAGTTCTTCGGGGGTGACGGGGTCTGCGAGGTGCCACCCGTACAGCACCGCGGGGTCGGCGAGCAGGGAGAGGTCGCCGGCGGCCACCGGATACACCGTGTAGAAGTAAAAGACGAACCGGGCGATGTCGCCTTTGCGGTCTTCGCGCGGTTCCCACACTTCCCCGCTGCGTTCGGACCAAACGGCCGCATTCGCAGGCACGTTGCCTTGGGTGACGTAGGAGCCGGTGGCGGAAAGGCCGTACCACTGGGCCGTGGCGTCGAGGACTTCGCCGTAGCCGTTGTTGTTGCGCGCGGAGTTCGCGCTCTCGTGGCAGGGCTGCATGTTGTACAGGTCGGACTTCATGGGGCTGACTGCTCCGAAGAAGCTCTGGGGCACGATGTGCTCGCAGTTGAGCGGATCGAGGAACGTCGTGGCGGCGGCGGGCATCGCAAATCCGGTGTAGACGCAATTGACTGTTCCGGAGACCGCGTCGGTGTAGCTGAACATTTGGGTGCGGGCGCCGTTGTAGCCGAGGTCGGTAAAGTGCCCCGTATACCACTGGTCGCGCAGCCAGGTGCGCAGCGCGAGGCCTTCGAGGGCGGCGGGGGGGAGGGTTTGGGCCGAGGCCACGAGGCCTGCGAACATCCCAAACAGCGCAAACAGCTGCTTCATCCCACGAAGATACGCGGCCGCTGCCCGGGTGTTACCTTTCGGACATGGCACACGAACCTGCTTTTCGCCCCGGCATGCACGTGCGGTTTCTCGACGACGTCGGGGGCGGGCGCATCGTGCGGCTCGAGGGCGACGCCGCTTGGGTCGAGGACGAGACGGGGTTTGAACGCCTGCATCCCTTGCGCGGCCTCGTGCGGATCGGCCTGAGCGCCGGCGAGGAAGACCAAGCGTACGAGCGCATGGCCCCTTCGCTCGGCGAAGTGTTGACCCAGGAGCTGTCCGCGGACAAACGCAAAAAGATCGAACAGGACTGGAAGCGCGCGTACGAAGCGGACCGCTCCGAGCCGCGGGGGAGCGATGCGCACGTGGTGGACCTGCACCTGCACCGCATCTTGCCGGATGCGAGCGAGTTCCGGACCGGGGTGGTGGAGGACTTGCAGCTTGCGCACTTCGAGCGGATGCTGCAGTGGGCCATCGCCCAGCGGCTGCCGCGCATCGTCTTTGTGCACGGCATCGGTTCCGGACTCATCCGGCACGCCATCGCGCAGCGGGTGGAGGCCTACTACCCCGGCTGCCAGTGCCGTCCCGCCGACCCACGGACCTACGGCTCCGGGGCCACCGAGGTCCGCATCGGCACCGGTGCCCACCTCGGGGCGGGCGCTTAAGGCCGCTCCCCGACGCGCTGCCGCGCCACGTCGATGAGTGTCCGCCCGGGGACCGGTGCGCGGAGGGCGCCGAGGTCCAGCGCGAGCGGCGCCGGCTGCACCGCCGGGTCTTCGAAGCGAAACAGCAGCTTTCCGGCAGCGTCCGTGAATTCGAGGTACTGCAAGGGCTTGCCGGCGGGGTACACGAACCCGTCCCAGCCGCGCGGCCCCACGATGCGGATCCACGAGCCGACGGCATCGGCCGCGGCGGCGTCTTTCTGCCCCACGACGGCCCGCGCCACGATGCCCTGAGCAGACACCGCCTGCAGGGTGTCCTTCGCACCGGGGGTGGGCCGGAAGGCGTTGGGCGCCCGCCGTTTGCCCGTGGGAAGCGGGCCGAGCGGACGCAGCAGCCCCATGGCCTTGCCCAGTTCCGGAGCCACGGCGGTGGCCGAGGTGCGGTCCGCATGCAGCGTATACGCCGCGGTGCCGTCGCGCCGGATGAGGAAGTGGGGGCTGCGGGCGGTGGTGTCCCCCGCCCAAACGACCCAACCCACCGCCGGGTCGCTCCACAGCCGCTGCACCCGCACGGTGCCTCCGGTGGTCACCGCCGCCACGCCCGCCGTGGACCACGCCACGGTTCCGGTGTCGATGGGGGCGGAGAGGAGCAACTCGACTTCGCGCGTGGCGGCGCGCGCGCGCTCCAGGGTGAGGCTGTCTGCGTGCGTTTGGGCCGCGGCCGGTAGGGCCGCGGACACGACCACCCCAACCGCCCCCACAAGGGAAATCCGACGTAGCATGCGCCGAAGGTACGGCCCGTCAGCGGCGCCGCATCCGCCGCGGCTTCGGATCGTTCCACGGCCCTTGCAGGTCCGGGTCCACCGCCTCGATCTGCTCCTCGAGCACCCACCGGCCTTTGCGCCACACCAACGCATCGTAGGTCATGTCCGGCCCGGCCAGCAGCGGGCTATCGGTCCCCGGCGGGTTGGCCAAATGGTCCATCACCACCCGCGCATTGTGCGGCTCCCACCGCAGCATGGCGCTGACATCCTCGCGGTAGCTCAACACGAGCCTTCGCACGCGCAAGCCGTTCACTTCCAGCCGTGAAGTCCCAAACTTCACGCCGTCGCGCTCCAGTTCCCACGTCTCGGCCACCTTCCGGTTCAGCGTGCCGTCTGCACCGTCCCAACCGAGCAGCAAATACACCGGTTTCCGGCCGTCCCGCATCGGAATGGCCGCGTAATACAGCGCGCCGGGCCAATCCCCGTCGCGGTACCGGGTGTTCGCATCCCAGCGCACCGGTCGCCGACCCACCTGCCGCTGCTCCCAGCGGTATCCGGCGGGAACTTGGTCCGAAGCGGTTACCACGAAGCATCCGTAGGCGTGGGTGCGGTCGTCTCGCTCGGCGTTCCAGCCGATGACGCGCAGGCGCTCCTTGCCTTCGCCGGCATCGACCACGCCGATGCCCGGGATGGCGGCGAGCTCGTCCGAGAACCCCGCTCCGGACGCCAGCAGTTCCGCCCAACGGGTCAACAAGGTTTCGTGCACGGCCAGCCGCGTGGCCTCGTCCGTCGCGGCGCGGAGTCCGGCATGCAGGGCGGCGAGGTCCGCGGGTTCTGTTTGGCCCCACGCCGGATGGAAACCGCCTGCGCAACACCCTGCGATGGCTGCGATGCAAAGGCTTCGGTGCATGCGAACAGAACGCACCGCGCGCGCAATTCGCACCTCAGAGGTGCATAAAATGCTTCTTCGCCAGAAGCTGCTCCTCCGTCTCGCGGTGCTCGGGGTCATCGACACAGCAGTCCACCGGGCAGACCGCGGCGCATTGCGGTTCGTCGTGGAACCCGACGCATTCGGTGCATTTCTCGTGGGCGATGAAATAGACGTCCATGCTCACCGGGGCATGGACTGCATCGGCTTCAACGGCCCCCGCCGTGGGATGTTCGCCCGCCCCGCGGAAGCCCGTCCCGTCGGAGAACTTCCACGTCGCGCCGCCCTCGTAAATGGCGTGGTTCGGGCATTCGGGCTCGCAAGCCCCGCAGTTGATGCAGGCGTCCGTGATGACGATGGCCATGGCAGTAATTTTGGGCGCAAAGATAGCGGTGCACATGGAAGACAATCGGACGGCGGCGTGGGTTCACCTTGGAAGGTGGTTTCGAGGCGAATTGCTGGGGCAAGGCCCGGAGGACGAGGCGCTGCTTGCCGCCGCCCGTGCGGCGAACGGTTGGTTTGCACCGGAGGAGGTGCGCCACGCGATGGCTGCCCTCGGGACGTGGGGCACAGAAGCAGTGATGCAGGCGTGGCTGGGGCGCACGCCGGGGCTGCCGGTGGAAGCCGGAGCGCGGCGGACGGTGGGCTTGATCCTGGCTGGCAACTTGCCGCTGGTCGGCTTTGCCGACGTGGCTGCGGTGGTGGCTGCGGGGCACCGGGCGGAAGTGAAGTGCGCCAGCGGGGACACGGTCTTGATCCGGGCTGCGGTAGCGGCGTGGAAGGAGGGGGGGCTGCCGGACGATGCCGTCCAATTTGTGGATGGAATTGTGTCGAATTGGGATGCGGTAATTGCCACAGGATCATCGAATACAAACCGTTACTTCGCGCATTACTTCGGTCATCTTCCACACGTTTTTCGCGGCACGCGGACCGCGGTGGCGGTGCTCGACGGAGCCGAGACAGCGGAGCAACTTGCGGGGCTTGCGGAGGACGTGTTTCGCTACTTCGGCATGGGGTGCCGCAGTGTAACGAAGGTGTTCGTTCCGCGGGGGTACGACCTCGACCGCCTGTTTGCGGCGTTCCTGCCTTGGGCCCACCGCGGCGACCACCACAAGTACGCGAACAACTACACCTACCACAAAGCCGTGTGGTTGTTGAACGGGGAGTCCTTGCTCGAGAACGGCTTCGTGCTGCTGCGCGAGGGCGCGGAATGGGGCAGTCCGGTGGGGGCGTTGACCTACAGCTTCCACGACGGGGTGGAGGACGCGTTTGCGCAGTGCAGGGCGCACCGGGAGGCCATTCAATGCGTGGTCACACGCACGGGCGAAGCGGTGCCGGACCTGCCGGTGGTGGCCTTCGGGGCGGCCCAAACGCCGCTCCCGTGGGACTACGCCGACGGGGTGGATACGCTGCAGTTCCTCGCCTCGCTCGCCGTACCTTCGGCCCATGCGTAAAGCGATGCGTTGGGGGGTCGGAGCGGCGGTGCTCGCCGGGGCCTTCGCGGGCTGTTCGACCGATGTGGACTTGAATGCGCCGTACCTCCGCACGCCGGTGGTGTTCGGGCTGCTCGATGCGGCGGCCGACACCCAGTGGGTGCGGATCAACCGCACGTGGCTGGGGCCGGGGAATCAGTTTGATGCGGCCGCGGTCGCGGACAGTTCGGAGTACGCTCCGGAGGAGTTGCAGGTGCGCGTGGTGGAGCGCATCGGCGGGCAGGTGACGAACACCTTCTACCTCTCGGACACCGCCCGAAGCGACAAGGAAGCGGGGGGCGTCTTCTATGCTCCGGAGCATCAGGCCTGGTACTTCGTTCCGCAAAACGGGCTCAACGCCGCAGCGGAATACGACCTGGAGGTGGACGTCGCCGACGGCACCCAGGTCCGCGCGACCACCGACATGATTGCCAGCGTGGCGGGGAACATCACCCAGCCGCCGCCGGGCGTCATCGGCTATAAAATGGGCTTTGCGAACATCGGACAATCGACGGTGACGTACCCGGACCAATCCTTCAAATGGTCCACCACGGCTGGCGCCAGCCGCTACGAAGTCACGTTGGTGCTGCACATCATCGAGCGGGAATGGGCCGACGCTGCGCACACGGTGCTGGTGGAAGAGCGGACCCGCGACCTGGAGTGGTACATCGGCGCGGTGGACGCCGCCTCGACGGCGGGCGGCCAGGTGTTGATGAAGGAAATCAACGGCGAGCGGTTCTTCACCACGCTCGCGAGCCGGTTGGAGGAGGATCCTTTGATTACGCGCCAGCTGGGAGTTTGGAACGCCACAACCGGAAACGTCGAGGCCATCGACTTCATCCTGACCATCGCGAACGAGTCGCTGGCCACCTACCTCGACGTCAACGCCCCGGTGACCGGGGTGATTCAAGAGCGTCCTTCGTACACAAACGTCGTCGGCGGGCTGGGCCTGTGGGCCTCGCGCGCCCGTCAGGGTGTTTACGGCATCGGCTACACCACCGATACGTTGGAGCACCTGGTTGAAGGCGATTTGACCGCCGGCCTCAACTTTTGCAGTCCCAACCCGACCAGTCCCTACCCTTGCCCATGATGCAGCCCACCCTCGTGACCGAAGTTCCCGGGGCGACCATCGAACTCTCGATGGGCCTCTACACCGTGCGGTTCCACCCGGATACGGTGTTGGACCTCGACGCCGTGCAGCGGATTGAGCGGGCGCGGCGGGGCGTGATGCCGGGCGTGGAAGGTCCGGTGCTGATGGTGGTGGCCGCGACGGCGGTTTGGGTCGATCAGCCCGCGCTCGAATGGTTGGGAAGCGACGCCGCCATGGAAGGCGTGCCGGCACGGGCCATCGTGGTGCCGTCCACCATCCAGGTGTTTCGCGACCGGATCCGGTGGGCCTTCTTCCGGCCCGCGGTGGCGTTCCGGGTGTTTCGCAATGCCCAAATCGCGAAAGGGTGGGTCCTCGACGCGTGGTACGAACGCAGCGTCGGCAAGGAAATCGACGCCCTCGACGCCGAAGAATTCTGAGCTTACTGGACCACGAGGCGGAGCGTCGAAGCGCCGCTTCGCACGAGGTACATTCCGGCCGACAAGGTCGCGGTGGGCAGTTGGGTGCCTTGACCTTCGGCCAGGGGGCGGCCCGCAGCGTCCAGCAGCGTCCAGGCCGCGGGGGCGAGGAGCCGGGCCTGACCGCCGACCTCCACCGGGTTCGGCGCAAGGAGGCGGGGGAAGTCGGCCGCTTCTGCCACGGCATTCGCGCTGGGGAGTGCCTGGTACCGCGACGTCACGGGAAAGCCGAAGAGCGTCGTGACTTCGAGCAAGGGGAAGCCGTGGTTGTCGCCCCACCACTGGTAGATGACGTCGTTTCGCGGGATCTCGATGGGGAACCCGATTTGGGGAATTTCAATCACGTCGGTCCCTGAAATTTCCGTGCGGACCCGCACCACCTGATGCGGCCCGTCGGGCAAAATGAGCGTGCCCCAAGCGTCGGCCTCGATGGCGCGGGCCAGGGTGCTGCTGTAGCCGAACACGCCTTCGATGTTCAAGTCGAAGGCGCCGGTGGAGTTCAGGGTGGATCCGTACGTGCAGGGCAGGGGCAACAATTCGTCCACGTCGCTGTATTCCACG
>Ga0172372_10000703_pt1 | contig 51208 bp, 41 predicted proteins | sample LakKiv5m_2_FD_114544 | JGI IMG/M metagenome (GOLD analysis project Ga0172372, IMG submission 114544) | Freshwater microbial communities from Kabuno Bay, South-Kivu, Congo - kab_092012_9.5m | ecosystem: Environmental > Aquatic > Freshwater > Lake | place: Democratic Republic of the Congo...
AACGATCAACTCCAAGAGTATGCGCAACGCCTCAGTGCCACCATGCCGGCAGGCCTCGATGTGTGCTATTTCGTGAATTCTGCCAGTGAGGCCAACGAGCTCGCCATCCGGTTGATGCGGGCTGCGACCGGGCGCACCGACATGATTGTCCTCGAAGCCGCATATCACGGACACACCAACACGTTGATTGACATCAGTCCGTACAAGCACGACGGTCCTGGTGGGACCGGTGCTCCTGACTGGGTTCATACCGCGCCAATCCCCGACGATTATCGTGGGCCATTTAAGCGCACAGACCCTGACGCCGGGCATAAATACGCTCAGCAGGTGCAAGCGGTCATTGCGGGGATCGAAGCCCGTGGGCGCAAGCTGGCCGGCTATATTGCGGAAACACTGCCCAGTGTTGGTGGCCAAATCGTGTTGCCCCCAGGGTATCTGCGGGAAGTCTACGCCGCAGTACGGGCTGCGGGTGGCATCTGTATCGCCGATGAAGTCCAGGTAGGGTTTGGACGGATTGGCACGCATTTTTGGGCCTTTGAATCACACGACGCGGTGCCCGATATCGTTGTCATGGGCAAACCAATTGGCAACGGGCAACCGTTGGGTGCAGTCGTGACGACGCGTGCCATTGCTGACGCATTCGACAACGGCATGGAATATTTCGCCACGTTTGGTGGCAACAACGTTTCGGTAGCCGCTGGGTTGGCCGTCCTCGACGTGTTGCGCGATGAGCCGTTGCAACACAACGCGCTCGTCATGGGCGAACGTTTATTGACTGGTCTGCGCGCGATTGCACCACAGCATGCCATGATCGGTGACGTGCGTGGCGCCGGGTTGTTTTTGGGCGTGGAGTTGGTGCGTGACCGTGCCACGCTCGATCCTGCCGACGACGAAGCATCGTACGTCTCCAACCGCTTGCGCGACTACGGCATTTTGGCGGGCACCGATGGTCCGTATCACAATGTGGTCAAAATCCGCCCGCCGATGCCGTTCAACAGCGATGATGCAGATTATTTGTTGGAAGCCTTTGCGCAAATCATGCGTGAAGACTTCCTCGCGTAGCGTTTCACCGTGCTCCTGTGGTACGATACGTGTACATGGTGCGTTGGAAAGACCATCACAAAAGGAAGCATACGATGATTGCAACACAAATATTTGGGCGTACTGGTCATATGAGCACCAAAACGATTTTTGGTGCTGCAGCGCTGAGTAACGTTGATCAGCGCACTGCCGACCAAACCCTTGAGGTGTTGATGCAGTACGGTATCAACCATATCGACACGGCCGCAAGTTACGGCGCCTCCGAAGACCGCATGCGCTCGTGGTTCACGCATGGGCGCCGCGATCGCTTTTTCTTGGCCACCAAGACCGGTGAGCGCACCTATGCGGCGGCCCGCGACCAGATTCGCATGTCGTTGCAACGCATGGGGGTTAACCACATCGACCTCATTCAGCTCCACAACTTGGTCGATCAGGCGGAGTGGGATGTGGCCATGGGTCCGGATGGAGCGCTGAAAGCAGCCCTCGAGGCGCAAAAGGCGGGATTGGTCAAATACGTAGGGGTGACTGGCCACGGCTTGCAAGTCGCTCAGCGCCACTACGAGTCACTCGAACGCCACGATTTTGACACCGTGTTGTTGCCATATAGCTACATCTTGATGCAAAACGCACAGTACCGCCATGATTTTGAGCGTTTGCTCCAGCGGTGCCGTGAGCGCAACGTGGGTGTACAGACCATCAAAGCCATTGTCCGGCGCCCGTGGGCAGAGGGAATCGATCGCCATTCTGCCACGTGGTACGAGCCATTGCTTGAGCAGTCACAAATCGACACTGCGGTGCACTGGGTGCTCGGGCGTAGCGGCGTGTTCCTCAATACCGTTGGTGATGTCACGTTGTTGCCCAAGGTGTTCGATGCAGCTGAGCGCTTTGTGTATCCGCCCTCCGAGGAGGCCATGCAACAGTTGCTCAAGCTCCAAGAAATGGCCCCGCTGTTCGTCGACTAGCGCACCACGCTCCGCATTGACGCGTAGCCGTAGCAAGAACAATGGAGTATATCGATGTACACGCACTTGCAACATGAATTTCGGAATGATGGCTATACGGTGGCTCGTGGTATGTTTGGCGCACACGAGGTTGCCACGCTCCGCGACCACTACATGCAGCTGAACGTCGAGCATCGGAGCAAGGCTGATGTGAATGCGGTCAAAGAGGCGCATGATCCGCTCAAGCAGTACCCGCGCATGTTGCAAATGCACCGTTACGATGCGCAGAGTATGGCGTTTTTGCTCGATGAGCGCTTGCGTGATTGCATGACGGCTATGTTGGGCAGTGAGCCGTATGCGGTGCAAACGATGATTTATTTCAAGCCCCCGTCGGCCCGTGGACAAGCACTCCACCAAGACCAGTACTACTTGCGCGTAGAGCCGGGCACCTGTTGTGCGGCATGGCTTGCACTCGACGATTGTGACGAGGAAAACGGCTGTTTGCAGGTCGTACCCGGGAGTCATCAACTGCCGGTGCTGTGTACGGTGGCCGCCGATACCACGCAGAGTTTCACGGACGTCACGGTGCCTGTCCCGGACGGGATGCACGTGAAACCGATTCTGATGCGGGCCGGTGATGTGCTGTTCTTCAACGGTCAACTCATTCACGGTAGTCTCCCCAACGTGAGCCAAGACCGCTTTCGGCGCTCCCTGATTGGGCACTACGTGGTCGGTGAGGCCGAGAAGGTCTACAAGTGGTATCACCCGGCGCTTCGTTTTGACGGTAGCGTGATGACGTTGGGCGAGAGTCAAGACGGCAGTGAGTGCGGTGTCTGGGTCGAGCGCGACGGCACGCCGGTGGTCGAGATGATCGGCAAAACCAAAGCCGTGGGAGTTGCGCAATAGACTGAACCCGTCATTGTGGCACGCTGTCGGGTTCACACCGACAGCGTGTTTGTTTTTTGAGCAGTGTAAGGAGCATGTGTGTACTATAGTCGTTTGCACGAATTGTTGGCTTCCGGCAAGACCGTCGTGACCGGTGAAATCGCTCCACCACGCGGAGCTGCCCCTGAGGCGCTCTTGAAGTTGGCTGCCAATCTGGCACCTGCCGTAGATGCCCTGAATTTGACCGATAACCAGCGTGGTCTTGGGCGCATGTCGGCGATGACGGCTGCCATTTTTCTGCGTCAGCACGGGTACGAGGTCATCGCGCAGATGACGTGTCAGCATCGCAACCGGATTGCGCTACAGGCGGACGCTCTCGGAGGTGCCATGTGTGGTGTGCAAAACATCTTGGCCATGACCGGCGATCACCCGCGCATCGGTGACCACCCCGAGACCAAGAACGTGCTTGATGTGAACTCGTTTCAGCTCATCAACATGCTTCGTACCATGCGCGATCAGTCCGCCATGCAATCGGGTTCCCCCCTGACCGTCGCGCCACGGTATTTGGTTGGCGGTGTTGCCAACCCCAACATCGAAAAGGCCACTCGGCTCGAGCGCAAAATTCAGTTCGGAGCTGAATTCATCCAGACCCAAATCATCTTTGACGTTGATCGCTTCGCCGAATGGATGCAGGCGGTGCGCACGCTCGGGTTGCATCAGCAGGCCAGTATCATGGCGGGTGTCATGGTCATCAAATCAGCACAATCGGCGCGCTTTTTGCGCGATCATTTGCCTGGTTCACGGGTGCCCGAGTACATCGTCGATCGCATGGAGCAGGCCACTGACCCCGAAGCAGAGGGTATCGCTGTTGCTGCTGAGCTCTGCCAACAGCTCCTCGCCATTGACGGGGTGCGTGGCGTCCATCTCATGTCGGTGGGCTGGACGAAAGCCATCCCCCTCGTCGTTCGTCATGCCGGATTAGACCATCGTTCCTAACAACTGGGAGGTTGCCATGCGCGTGCTCAAATTTGGTGCAGCAGCGTTCGCTGATATTGAACAAATGCAACAGACCGTTGCGATTATCCGAGATATGCATCGCGAAGTGCATGCCTTGGCCGTCGTCTGTAGTGCATTGCCCGGTATCACTGATGCGCTCTTGCGTGCGGCGCGCGCATCCACCCATGGCGGCGAAATCGAGACCGACTATGCCCGACGTGAATTGTGGAATCGTCATCGCCAAATTGCTGAGCGCTATGTGACCGATGCGTGGGAGCGTGAAATGCTCTACCAAAAGCTCTCAGAACTGCTCAAACAACTCGATCGCACGTCACGGGCCATGAACACACTCGGTGAACACTCACCCCGTGGCAGTGATGCCATGGCTAGTCTCGGCGAACGTTTCGCTGCTCACGTGTTGGCCGTCATTTTGCGTCAAAACGGCGTAGCCGCGCAGATGATTGAAGCCACCGAGCTGATTATCACCGACGAACGGTTCGGTTCTGCGCGCCCCTTTGTAGATGATTCCATGATGCGTATTCGTGATCGCATTCTGCCCATGCTCACATCGGGTATTGTGCCGGTGATTACCGGTTATACCGGTGCAACACGGAGTGGCGCCATTACCACGTTGGGGCGCGGTGGTGGCGACTATACCGCGTCGTTGGTGGCAGCCGCAGTCAATGCCTCCGAGGTGTTTTTGTGGACGGACGTGAATGGGGTGCTAACCGCCGACCCCAAAATCATCCCCACTGCCATGTCGTTGCCCGTGCTGTCGTACCGTGAAGCCGCAGAACTCGCAACCTTGAGTGGCTCCGAAATCCTCCATCTGCGGGCGTTGATGCCGCTTGCAACAAAGCAGATTCCACTGCGCATCGTGAACGTGCGTGCCCCCGAAATGCCAGGTACGCTGATTACCGCACACACCAATCAGTTGGGGAGTTGGGGGAGCATCATTTCCACGCGCAATCTGGCCATGGTGTCGGCAACAGCCTCCGCTTTGCCCGCCATGTACGATACGTGGACACCGGAATTGGCTGCCGATGTGACACGTAAATTGGCACAGGCCGGCATTGAAATCCTGATGGCGCATCAGAGTGAGCTCGACCGCACGTTGATGGTGCTCGTGCGGCAACCCGATCGCATCTACGCCGATGAAGTCTTCCAAACCGCGTTTGCAGACGGCTATCAACTGACCAACGTGCCGTCAGTGGCGCTCATCTCGGTCATTTCCTCCGTGTTGGGTGGGACGCTCGTTCCCCGTGCCGTCCACGCCCTCGGGCAAGCACAGGTACACCTGTTGATGACATCCCGTGCCATCCATGGGGCCTACATGTCGTTTGTGCTCCCCGATGACGAAGTCGAAACAGCCGTGCGCGTGTTGCACACCTCGTTGCAGTTCGACCATATCAGCGCCAGCGACGTGTCACGCTAGTGAGGTAGCACGGAGCGCATCAATGAGCACGCGGCGGAGTGCCTGTGCTGGCGGCGTCAAGCTCCGGTCGCTCCGCGTCACAATGCCCACCCGCCGTTGCATGCGTGTGTGGCGGATTGGCACACTTGCCACCGCCGGTGCGTCTTTGAGTGCTAGTTGTGGCACAATCGTGATGCCTAATCCGGCTGCGGCGAGTCGCAACAACAGCGCCACATCTCCACCGTCGAGGACGACCTTGGGCTCAAATCCCGCATCGTGGTAGACGTTGATGATGAGATCGTGCATCTCGTATCCGGGTGGATACAACAACAGCGGCTCAGACGCTAGTTGCTCGACGTCGATCATGGGCAGATGCGCGAGCGCATGATCGGGGTGCATGACCGCCATCAGTGGCTCCGCAAACAACTCCACGATGTCGTGCCCTCGCTCTGGCACCGGCAACGTGACAACTGCCATGTCGATGTCGCCGAGGCTGAGTTGGTGGAGGAGGTGGCTCGTACTCCCCTGCTGGATGCGTAATTCGATGGCGCGGTGCCGCCGGTGAAAGTCCGCAAGAACGTCTGGCAACGCCCAGAGACCAACGGTCGGCGGAGTGCCCACCCCCACGCTCCCTGCTGACATGCCGAGTCGTTGCTTCATGGCGACTTCGGCCGCTGCCACCTCAGCGAGAATCGATTGCGCATGCAAGAGGAGCGCCTCGCCAGCCTCCGTCAGCCGCACATTTCGTCCCACCTTCTCGATAATTGCTACCCCGCCACACGCACGCTCGAGCTCACGGATGTGCCGGCTGACTGCTGGTTGCGCCATGTGGAGCTCTTGGGCTGCGCGGCTGACGTGCTGGTATTTGGCTACCGCCACAAATGTGCGTAACTGGTCAATCTGCATGGTGTGTCTCCTTTGTTTTTATTAATTATAACAAAAATGATATAAATAAAATAAAAATTAGTATTTGTGCAATATAGAACAAATTGATATAGTAGTGTTGAGCAGATACAGATCCGAGGAGCACACGTATGACACACATCTTACATCGGATCGATCGCACGGTGACGTGCTGGATGCAACGCAATGCAACGGTGCTTTTGCGCTGGTCGATGGGGTTGGTTTTTATTTGGTTTGGCGCCTTGAAGTTAATCCCCGGTTTGAGCCCTGCAGACGGTCTGATTCGTGCCACCATGGGGTTTTTGCCGCTCGAATATTTTATTCCCTTTTTAGCATTGTGGGAAATCGCCATCGGCGTCGGCTTCTTGGTCGGCTACGGCATGCGGGTGACCATTTTGCTGTTGTTTTTGCAGATGGTCGGCACATTATCGCCGCTCATTCTCGCACCGCACTTGGTGTGGCAACAGTTCCCCTTCGTGCTAACCCTTGAGGGACAGTACATCGTGAAAAACGTCGTCCTCATCAGTGCTGCCGTCGCCATTGGCAGCAAAATCCGGGCCGACCAGCAGTTTGATCTCTGGCAATCACCCGCCAACGAATAACGATTACGCCTCTCCGATTGAGGTCTCGCCCCGTTCAGCAACCGTGCTGAGCGGGGTTTCTTTGCGAAACACCAACACGAATTGATGGGTCTGATTTGCCACGAACGTATACGGATACCCAAATGGAAAGAGATTGATATTGGCGTCGTGCCAGATGCGATACCCACGGAAGCGGAGCGTCGGAATGCGCGTGAGCGCGGTGACCACATCGGCATGGAGCATGTTGTGGTGCAACTCGGTGGGTTGGAAGTCTTTGATGAAGAGCACGAGGTGGCCGTGTCTGCGCAAGCAATGACTCGCGAGTTCGATGGCGACGAGGAGTTGCTCCATGAAGGCATCGCGCTCCAAGTTGCCCAAATCGGCGCTATGGTCGCTAAATGGGGTGGCTTGGGGTGCGCCCTTTTTGGCACGATGTCCGGTGCGTTTGCGGGCCAGCATTTCGCCGTATGGTGGATCAGCGACGACCAAATCCACGGGTTTTTCCACGTATGTGACATAACTCTGCGCATCACACGCATCACAGACATGGTACGGGTGGGTGGCGAGCCCGAGTTCGTTGGCGGCTTCAGCGTACAACTGTTGGTATTCCGGATTGAGGTCAAAGCCGATGCCTAATCGTTCTTCGAGACTACACGCAAGCAGCGTGCTCCCCGACCCACAAAAAGGATCGAGGACACGGCCGTTTTTTTTGGTAAAAAAGCGGATGATTTCAGCGATGAGTTGGGGTGGCTTGGGTGATGGATGGCGGCGGCGAATACGGTGGGCCATGCTGTCGGCGCCTTTGGCGGGATAGCGGGTCATCAACACCGAACCAAGCGCATATGTCCACTCTTTGCTGTTGAGATCGTTGAGTTGGTTGCGCGGGTCGTATAATGGAGGAGATTCTGTTTTGCGTTTCGGCATGAGACCCTTCTGTGCATATTGTTCATCTCTACAAAGACTACGCTCCCGTTCATGGCGGCATTGAATCCCACCTGCAGACCCTGGCAACGGGGCTAGTAGCTCGTGGCGTGCGCACGAGCGTGGTGGTTTGTCAGCCTGCCACGCGCCAGTTCGCACCACAGAGCACCCAAGACGGCGTTCCCATTTACCGCGTGCCACGGCAACTCGATATCGCGTCGTCGCCCATTTCGTTGGCGTTGTGGCCACTGTTGCGCCGCCTCAAGCCGGATTTGCTCCACTTGCAAATGCCGTGGCCCACAGGCGACCTGATGAGCCTCGCGGTGCCTCAGACTCCGTTGGTGGTCAGCTACCAAAGCGACGTGGTGCGCCAGCAGGGGTGGCTCCGTGTGTATGCGCCCTTGTTGCGTCACACCCTGCGCCGTGCGGCCCGTATCGTGGTGTCAAGCGACGCATACCGCGATTCGTCACCGTGGCTGGCGCCATTTCGTGCCAAATGTCGCACCGTGCCACTCGGTATCGAGCCTCCCGTGGCCGCCGATCCTGCGCTGGTTGCGCACTGGCGTCAACGGTTGCCGTTTCCCTGTCTGTTGTGGGTGGGCCGGATGCGCTACTACAAAGGGCTCGCATATGCGATTGCCGCTTTGGCGCATTTGCCCGATCAGGTCCGCCTAGTGTTGGTTGGTGACGGTCCAGAACGCGAACGACTCCGCACGCTCGCACAAACCACCGGGGTGGCGGAGCGAGTGGTTTGGCTGGGGACGTGTAGTGATGCGGATGTGCGCGCTCTCTACAGTGTAGCACAGCTGTTTGTGTTCCCATCGCATCTCCGTGCGGAGGCCTATGGGCTGGCCATGCTGGAGGCATTGGCGGCTGGAGTGCCTGCGGTGAGTTGTGAAATCGGCACGGGCACCAGTGTGATTAATCGGCACCAAGAGACCGGGCTGGTGGTGCCACCCGGTGATGCGCTGGCTTTGGCCACAGCCATCTCGTGTCTTCTCAACGACGAAGCGTTGCGTCTGCGCTATGCTCACAACGCCAAAACACGGGTGCAACGGCAGTACACCGTCACACCCATGCTTGACGCCATGCTTGCGCTCTATGGCGAGCTTGGTTTGGCCATCTGAACTAGAAGAGTGCTGCCGCCAACTCGCGCCGTGCGCTTGCCACGAGCGGATGCACGTCGCCGAGTACCACGAAGATGGCGAGGAGGGTTTTGCGGGCCGCATCATCTCCCCATGCACGTTGGTAGCGCACCATGTCGAGCAACCCAGCAATGGCTTCGGCGACTGCACCATCCGCAAACTGGCGAAGTGCTGCGTCGTAGCTCGGGTTGCTGTCGCTGGTGGTCACCTGTGTGCTCTGTAGGGCCGCCGCAATCTGCATCCAGGCCTGGGCTTTGGGGTATTCGTCGCTGCCGGCCGGAATCTGCTTCAAGTGGTGCATGGACTGGGCGTCGTTGGTTCGCACCAACAGCTCCGCATAGGCCAAACGCAGAGCGTGGTTGCTTGGATGCGTGTGAATGAGCGCCTCGAATTGCTGTTTGGCTAGCGGTGGATTGCTCAGTGCTAGAGTGAGAAGCTGGCTCACCTGTGCGTCTTCGCCACTGCTCACAAACTTCTTGAGCCATGTTTTGACCTGTGATTCGGGCAGTGCTCCCGTGAACTGCTCGACGATTTTGCCGTTCTTGAAAGCCTTGACGGCCGGGATTCCTTGCACGCCAAACATCTGCGACAAGGCCTGGTTTTCATCTACGTTGACTTTGGCGAGGATCCAACTGCCGTTGGATTGATTGGCGAGGCGCTCGAGCGTCGGACCAAGTGTGCGACACGGCCCGCACCACGGTGCCCAAAAGTCAACCACTACAGGGGTGTGGTGTGATTGATTGATGACCGCTTCTTGGAAGCTCCGCTGGTCGACATCGATGACTGCGACGGGAGATTGTGTCATGGTGAATTATTCCTCCTTGGGGATTTCCATAAACCGGTATCCCACTCCGCGTTCGGTGAGAATATAGACCGGATTTGCTGGGTCGACTTCGATTTTTTGGCGTAAGTAGGTCACGTAGAGGCGCAAGTAGTGGGTTTCGTCGTGGTACTCGGGTCCCCACACTTTCGCAAGCAGTTCGTTGTGTGTCATCACGTAGCCGGCGCGTTGCACGAGGTGATAGAGTAGGCGGTATTCGGTGGGACGCAAGTTGACGCGTTCGCCGTGGATGAGTACTTCGCGTTTGTTGAAATCGATGGCGAGGCGGTCGTCAACAACGATTTGGCCGAGTGTGGCAGGTGCCGGTGTATGATGGCGGCGCAACACGGCACGGATGCGGCTGAGGAGCTCGCGATAGCTGAACGGTTTGCCGATGTAGTCGTCAGCGCCGAGTTCAAGCCCTTTGATGCGGTCGTCTTCTTGGTCTTTGGCCGTCAGCATGATGACGGGTACCTGCGAAGCAATGCGAATGCGTCGCAGTGTTTCGTAGCCGTCCATGCCGGGCATCATCACGTCGAGCAAGATGATGTCGGGCATGTCTTCACGGAGTGCGTCGAGCGCCTCACGTCCGTTGCTGGCCACCACGCTACGAATGCCCTCGGCTTGCAGGTTCATCTGGAGCATGTTGGCGAGACGTGTTTCGTCGTCGACCACGAGGACCAATGTATCGCGGAGTTCTGTCATGCTGGTTCCTCCCCACCACTCAGGTCGATGACCACGTCGTCGCTGATCTCCACGGTGCCCGCAATGCGGCTGGTTGCGAGTGGCAGCGAAAACGAAAACCGGGCGCCTTGGTGTGGCCGACTCTCGACCCAGATTTGCCCCATTTGGGCCTCTACAATCGACTTCGCCAAAAACAACCCGATGCCGAATCCTTGTGTCTCGCGACTGACCCGGTTGTCGACCCGATAAAATCGGTCAAAAATCTTGCTCTGCTCTTCGAGGGGGATGCCAATGCCTTGATCGCTAATCGAAATAATCGCCAGCGCTTGATCTCGGCGCCCCTGAATACGAATAGTACCACCAGATGGGCTGTATTTCATCGCGTTGGTTATTAGATTTTCGCAAACAAGGCGGGTTTTTTCGCGGTCCGCGAAAACTCCCGGGATGTCGTCGTTGATGCGCACTTCGAATTGCACGCCGCTCCGCTCCGCTTGCGCGGCAAAGCGCACACACACCTGCTCGATGAGTGGTTGAATCGGCCAACTGCTGAGCTCGAGATGAAGTGCGTTGAGTTGCATGCGCGACACATCGAGGAGACTGTTGATTTCGCTGCCGAGCCGATCGGCCTCTTCGATAATAATCTGCAGGCTCTCGCGGATTTGTTCGGGGCGCCAGGTCACATCGGAGCGTGCCAGCATCTCGGCGTACCCCTTGATAATGCTGACGGGCGTTTTGAGTTCGTGTGAAATCACCGAAATAAACGTATTTTGCATCTCGGATTCGATTTTTTGTTGTGTGACATCGCGCACATTAACGATGGCACCCGCAAAGTGCCCACTCTGGTCACGTTGAATCGTGTACGTGCTTTGAATGTAGCGCCGCCGTCCATCGCGCGACAGGATCCACCCCTCAGCATGCACAATGTTGCCTACATGCTCACGTTGGAGCGGGCAGTCGATTTGGCACAGATTCCCCCCTGCAGTCGTCTGAATGCCGACGACTTCGGCACACGGGCGGCCGTTGGCCGCTTCACGCTCCCAACCCGTGAGCAACTCCATGGCGCGATTAAACGCCGTAATGCGCCAGCGACTGTCGAGAATCATCACTCCGTCGATGCTCTGCTCAACAATGGCTGCGAGGTGCTGCTTTTCACGTGCGAGCGTCTGAAACAAGCGCGCATTGGTCACCGCAATCGCTGCCTGATTGGCGAAGGCAGCCAGAATCGCTTGGTCGTCGCGACTAAATGCCACGTTGACCGCAGCGCGAAAGACCAAGATCATGCCCACCGATGTGCCGTGATATCGCAGTGCAAGTGCGGTGACTTGACGTAACGGCATTTCGGTCAACAACCGAATATCTTGCAGATTTTGGTCACTACATTGAAACTCCTCGTCTTGGAATTGTTCAACGAGCGCCGTAAACGCTGACCACTGTGGTTGCGGGATGTGTGCGGCCGCATGGATGCGGAGTACTCCGGATTCGTCGCGGAGTGCGATGATGCCTGCGTTGCCTGCCAACAAATCGACCGCCGAATGTATCACCAACGAGAGGAGTGCATTGATGTCGAGTTGGGCCGTCATCGCGTTGCTGATTTGGAGCAGTGTTTCGTGCTGACGAAAGAGATCGCTTGCTGGTACTTGCATTTATGCTCCTTTCTCGTGAGAAAGAATCTTAACATTTGATGAACGGACGGTAATTTGATTTGCATACACAAACAATCGTATTGTACAATGTTTTTTGAGCTGTCAGAGTGGTTTCGTTAGTGAACTATGGAGTCCAAAGATGCAAAATCTTGAACAAAATCGTCGTGCAGCTAAGTTAATTGATGACCTCAATTTAACACCCGATGAGATTCAGCAGATTATCGCAATTGCCCGTGTGCATCTTGCGACATTCGATCCCGAATACCGTACCAACGTGACCCAAATCGCCAGTGCATTGAATAAAAGCCGTCCGACCATCTATGGCTGGGCTGACAAGACGCTCGAAGCGCAAGTCGAGGCTTTACGCATGATTCGTACGGGGCGACCGCCCAAGACGCGCCCCACATTGAGCGGTCTGCGCAAGCGCCGCGTCGGGGAGGGCTAGCTCACATGCGCGCACTGTTGAGTGTCTCCAACAAGCAGGGAATCGTTGAGTTTGCCTCGCATCTCGTTGATCTGGGCATTGAACTGTACTCGACGGGGAACACCAAGGCTGCCATCGCTGCGGCTGGGGTACCCGTCAAAAGTGTCAGCGAGCTGACCAATTTCCCCGAAATCCTCGACGGTCGCGTCAAAACGCTTCATCCGGCCATCCACGGTGCCATCTTGGCGCGTCGTGATGTGGTCAGCCACATGGAGACACTGGCGACGCACGGTATTCACCCGCTGGACTTGGTGGTCGTGAATCTGTACCCGTTTGCTGCCACCATTGCACGACCCGATGTCAGTGACGCAGAAGCCATCGAGCAAATCGACATCGGTGGCCCAGCCATGATTCGCGCCGCCGCCAAAAACCACGCTTCTGTGTTGCCGGTGGTTTCGCCCGTCGATTATCCGGCCATCATCGCCGCACTCCGTGCTGGGAGCGTAGATGGTGCCATGCGACGCATGTTGGCCACCAAAGCGTTTGCTCACACGGCTAGCTACGATGCCACCATTGCCCAGTACCTCGCTGGTGACGAAACCTTCCCGGTGGAGCTTGTGGTGCATAGCACCAAAACACGCACGTTGCGCTACGGTGAAAATCCGCATCAACAGGCCGCGTTGTACGGAGATTTCGATGCGCGCTTTCAGGTGTTGCATGGCAAAGAGCTGTCGTACATCAACATTCTCGACATCAATGCCGTCCAAGAGTTGGTCGAGGAATTTGCGTCGGCGAATGAAGTGGCGGTGGCCATCGTCAAGCACACCAATCCGTGTGGCGTGGCTGTGGCACCTACTGGTGTTGCTGCGTGGCACAAGGCCTTTGCAACCGATCGTGAAGCGCCGTTTGGGGGCGTGATCGCGGTCAGTGCTCCGCTCGATTTGGCCCTAGCTCAAGCCATCGACGAGATTTTTTCCGAGATTATCATCGCTCCCGATTTCCACTCCGATGCATATGCCCTGTTGACCCAAAAAAAGCAACGACGCCTCGTGCGGGTACAGCAAGCCATTGGTGGCGATCAAACCCTACAAATCCACACCATTCCGGGTGGATTCCTCGTACAACACCCCGACCGTGAGGTACCCCGCGGTGAAGTCTGGCAGTGTGTCACCGACCGCCAACCAACGGCCACAGAGTTGGCAGGGCTTGAATTCGCCTGGAAAGTGGTCAAGCACGTCAAGTCCAACGCCATCGTCTATGCGGCCGCTGATCGCACCCTAGGCGTGGGAGCCGGGCAGATGAGTCGCGTTGATAGCGCACGGGTCGCCGTCGAGAAAGCGCACCGGGCCGGGTTGTCGTTGCAGGGGTCCGTGCTCGGGAGCGACGCTTTCTTCCCGTTCCCCGATGGCGTAGAAACGGCCGCGCAAGCCGGTGTTACGGCCATCGTCCAACCCGGTGGTTCGGTGCGGGACGCAGACGTGATTGCCGCCGCCAATCGCCTTGGCGTGACGATGATATTCACCGGTCGGCGGCATTTCCGCCATTAGTCCATGCGTTGCGCCTCGTGAGGCAATCACGAGGCAGTGGTATAATGTGCCACGGACAAGACAATGATTGCCACTAGGCAAAAGTAGGCCATACATGGTAACGTTCGATCGTGACGGATTGGTGCCAGCCATCGTGCAACATGCGGTGTCTGGCGAAGTGTTAATGCTCGGCTACATGAACGAAGCCGCGCTTGCACACACACAAACCACGGGACTCGTGACTTTTTATAGTCGGAGCCGACAAACGTTGTGGACCAAAGGAGAAAGCTCGGGCAACACCTTGACGCTGGTCGAGATGCGCCACGATTGTGACGGTGATACGCTGTTGGTGCTAGCACTCCCCGCTGGCCCCACCTGTCACACCGGGCAGCCGAGTTGTTTTGCATGGCAGCTCGACGGCACACCGAGTTCCCAACGCGTCCCCGCTTTGAGCATGTTGGGCCGACTAGCCGTGCTGGTCGATGAGCGCAAGCAGACCATGCCCCCCGATTCATATACCACCAAGCTGTTCAGCGGTGGAGTTGATCGTATCGGCAAAAAAATCGGCGAAGAAGCCGCCGAAATGATTATCGCCGCCAAAAACGTCAACGATCAAGAACTCACCTGGGAGACGGCCGATTTCTTGTATCATGCGCTGGTGTTGTTGGCCAATCAAGGGGTCTCGCTGGAGATGGTCATGGCCGAGCTCGAGCGCCGCCACAAAGTCTAAGGGGTGTTGCTGTTGCGGTATTCGGGGCTTCGTCGTTGCCACCAACGGCGGAGCCCCCATTGTGCGCCCCAACACACCCCGATGCCCACCAACGACCCTCGCTCAAATCGGGCCCCGTAGAGTGGTTGACCAGCGTCAATCCACTGCCACGGCCAGTATAGCGGGGTGCTCACCCAGATGATGAAATCCACCCCAGGGTTGTCGGGGCGCGCCGCAAACAGCAGCAACAGCATGCGACTGATGAGCACAGCGGCCATGAGCGCCAACATGAAGCGAATCTGATTAACTGCGCGTGCGTTCAATGCGTGCTCCTAGGGCTTGGAGGCGCTGTTCGATGGCTTCGTACCCCCGATCGATTTGTGCGATGTTGTGAATGACACTTTTGCCTCGCGCACACAACGCGGCAATCAAGAGCGTCATCCCCGCACGAATGTCCGGGCTAGGTAACCCGTCTGGTTCCCCGTAGAGCTTGGATGCGCCTACGACGACGGCGCGATGCGGATCGCAGAGGACGATTTTGGCACCCATGCCGATGAGTCGGTCAACGAAAAACAGCCGACTTTCGAAGAGGGCTTCGTGGATGAGCACCGTGCCTTGGGCCTGTGTGGCCACGACCAGAGCAATCGAAGTCAAATCGGCCGGGAACCCGGGCCACGGCATCGATTGAATCTTGGGGATGGCGTTGTGTGCATCTTCGCGGACGCGTAACTCTTGGTTGCCGGGGACCACGATGTCGTTGCCGTCGGCGCGGAAGTGGACGCCCAATTTGCCGAGGGTGAGTTGCGTGATGCGGTGCTCGCGTGGGCGCGCATCAACGATGCGGATTTCGCTCCCCGTGACGGCCGCCAAGCCGATAAACGACCCCACCTCCATGTAGTCCGGCCCAATCGTGTAGCTGGTACCACGGAGCGAAGTGACCCCCTCGATGACCAAGTAGTTGGTGCCGATGCCGCTGATGTTGGCGCCCATGCTCACCAAGCAGTTGCACAAATCCTGCACGTGTGGCTCTGAAGCCGCATTGGAGATGGTCGTGGTGCCTTCGGCGAGGACGGCTGCCAAGATGGCCTGCTCCGTGCCCGTTACGCTCATTTCATCGAGAAAAATCTCGGCGCCGTGGAGTTGTCGACTGCTCAGTACGTACTCACTCGGGGTAATCTCAACTTTGGCGCCCAGCGCTTGGAGCGCCTGGAAGTGGGTGTCGAGGCGCCGTCGCCCAATCGCGTCACCACCTGGGCGGGGCAGTCGGACATGACCACGGCGGGCGAGCAACGGGCCTGCGAGGAGCATCGACGTGCGAATGCGCCGTGCGAGTGCGGTGTCCGGTTCCTCCTCGCTGAGTGTCGGTGTGTGGAAGCGCCAACTGTGGTCGCCTACCGCCGAAATATGCACTCCGAGGGCTCCGAGGAGCGCCCGTTTGGTGACAACATCGCCGATTTCGGGCATGTTGTGCAGGGTAATCGGCTCTGCGCTGAGCAACGTGGCTGCCAACAGTGGCAACGCCGCATTCTTGTTGCCCGCTGGGCGGATAGAGCCACTCAACCGATGGCCACCCTCGATGACAAATCGATCCATTCCTCTTCCTCGTTGCTGCTACAAAACCTGCGTCCGCACGTTCAGGCCAAGTTCGGGGCTCAAACTACTCTCACCGCCCAAAAGCACCATCCGCCACTGCTCATTGAGGGCCGTGAGGGCTTGCCCATAGCGCACAAAATCAGCGCGGTTGACGGCCAAAATGCTCTCGCGCACCTGCTGCCGGTACTGGTCATCGTCACCAGCAAGGTGCCGTACAAACGCGCCAAACCCGCGGGCATCGGGGAGCTGGTGCCCGTCAATGTCCCCGATGGTGCCGATGATGGCTTGCAACAAGGCCTCGTCATCGAGGGTAACCTGTTGGAGCCATTCGCCCGCTTGGCGGTAGACTTCGAGCGTTTTACTCGTGTTGGGGTCGCGGTACGACAACATGGTGAGGATGCCACTGCGAATGTCGAGCACACTAAATGCGCCATATGCTCCGCCTTGTTCGCGGATGCGGTCATGCAAAAAGGTGCGTCCTAAGTGGCGATTGACCACGATGTCGGCTCCCCGGCAGGCGTACCCGATACTCTCAAGTGTTGCACCAACGCCCACGTAGTTGACTTGGGCCGGTGCAATCAAACCCTCGGCTCCGGGCAACGTGAGCGTGGGCCAATCTTGGCGCTGACTGTCGCCCACGTTGATGCCTTGGAGTGCTTCCGTGAAGACCGCACGCACGTGTTCTGCATCATCGGGGCTGACAGTCACGTGGATGCGCATTCCTTGGCGCTGAATGAGCGCACGGTGAATCCGCCACAGCTGTGCTTCGATGTCCGCCCAGGCGTCTGCGCCGCGTTGGGCGAGATCGCGAATAAAGCGCACATACGAGACTCCGCCAACCAACTCGGCATAGCTCTGCGCTACTCCGTGGGGAGCCCGCAGACGGTTGTTGATGTAGATGTGCCCAGACGGCAACAGGCTGGCCTCGCGGCTGGCTTTGTCTTCGCGGACCATCTGCAAAATTCGCTCTTTGTGGTGCAGGTGTGGCGCCTCCAGCATCTGCCGCATCAAATCGGCGAGATGTGTCACATTGGCAATTGTGGCTTTGCCCGTGAGCATGAACAACCCATAGGCTTGTCGGCTTACTCGGTGCATACCCACGTTCATGCTCGCACCAATCCCACCGGTGCGAATGCCGATGCGTTGCGACAACGTGATGTTGTCCATGTCGCCGGCACCAGCCTCGCTCATGGCTCGCGCAAACAGCGGCAAGTAGGGGATTGCGTCGTGTGGCAACTGCAACAAATCAAAACCGACGGAGACGTAGGCGATGCCACTCGTGAACAACGGCGCCACACTCCACGGTATCCCGGCGTGCGTGCTTACTTCGAGCGGGGTGTGTTTGATGTGGCTTTCAATGTCGTCACGGCTGAGGCGTGGAATGCTCGCAAGTGCTTGGGCATCGTCAGGACTCTCTTGCCAGATGCGGAGTCGCTCAGCGTCACTTTCGATGTGCGCACGTTGGTCGGCAGTCAGTGTGGCGGCTACGGCCGCCAATTCGTCCGCTTCTTGGGCGTCGAGGCGCTCGTTGAGCTCGGTATCCGGATACACCGTCAAGGTCAATCGGTGCGTGTTGCTCATCAGCATGCGCTGGAGCAACTGAGCGGGTCGAGCTGGATCTGCGAGGCGGGCTTTGACTTGCTCGAGTGGCGCAGTAAACTGCAATGCCGTAATTAGGTCGTGGCCGTAGAGCCACGGATCGCTGAGTGCGAGCATCAGCGACAACCCCCGTGGGAATCCGCCCGTGTTGTTCTCCCGGAAACGGAATTCAATCGTGTTGATGGCTGCCTCGAGTTGCTCGGCCGCTATGCCGTTCGCAATGATGTGCTCAATGGCACGCGTCACGAGCGGCTCAATGTCTGCTACGTGCTCTGGCATGACCCCTTTGAGGCCGAGCGCAAAGGTTGCTTGCAAGCCACTGCCAAATCCGCCGCCCGTCAAATTCTCGCCCAAGTTGCTGTCAAGCATGTATTTTCGCAACGGGGATGCTGCATCGTGGAGCAACGCGTGATTGATTACGCTCATCTCCATGTCGTCGACGTCACTCAGGACTTCGTCGATCAACCACGCCACGGTCACTTGATGGCGTTGCTCCCCGGCGCTTGCCGGGTAGGGGTGGCGTGCGGTGCGTGCTGCACTCCAATGGGGCTGCGGGGTAATCGGTGGCGGTGGTGTTTGGGCCGTGAATTCACGCAAAAACGGCTCCAAGTGTGCCAAGCGCTCCGGCTCTGGGTCGTCGCCATACCAAAAAATCAACGCGTTGCTGGGGTGGTAGTAGGTGCGGTGGAAAGCCGTGAATTCCGCATAACTCAGTTGTGGAATGTTCCGCGGATTGCCACCCGAGTCATGAGCGTAGATGGTGTCTGGGAGGAGCTCTTGGTAGAGTGCGCGCCCCGTGATGCGCTCAGCCGTTGCTGACGCCCCCTTCATCTCGTTGTACACGACCCCTTTGTAGCCGAGTTGACCTGCTTCGTCGAATTCGTAGCGCCACCCTTCTTGACGTAACGTGTCTTCGCTTATCAATGGGAAAAATACCGCATCCATGTAGACCGACACCAAGTTGTACAAGTCCTTTTGATTGGTGCTTGCAACCGGGTAGACCGTCTTGTCCGGGTAGGTCATCGCATTGAGAAAGGTGTTGACCGATCCTTTGAGGAGCTCGTTGAATGGGCTTTTGACCGGATAACGTTGCGATCCGCACAACACCGCATGCTCGAGGATGTGCGCTATGCCGTTGGACGAGGCTGGTAAGGTGCGCAATGTGACGCCGAAACTTTTATTTTCATCATCATTGCTGACCGATATCAATATAGCCCCGCTCGGATGCTGGTACATGCGGACTTGGGCGTTGATATCAGCGATATGTTGATCGAAGGTACAGGTAAATTGATGGTGCACGACTACTCCCTTTCGTTTCTCTCATATCATACCACGTCGATTTCGGTTATACTTGCCACGTGACTTTTTCGTAGGAGGAAACAGAGCAACGATGAACAAAAAAACCATTCGTGATGTGCACTGGCAAGGCAAAAAAGCGCTCGTGCGTGTTGATTTCAACGTGCCCATGGAAAACGGCGTCGTTGGTGACGATACCCGCATTCGTTCTGCAGTGCCCACCATCCGTTATTTGCTTGACCACGGCGCTGCGGTCATCTTGATGTCGCACCTTGGGCGCCCCAAAAACACCGTCGTTGAGTCGCTCCGTTTGCGCCCTGTGGCCGATTATCTTGCGCAACTACTGGGTTCGCCTGTGCAAGCCACGCCTGCCGTGGCTGGTGCTGAAGCGTTGCAAGCCGCCCAACAACTCCAAGCTGGGCAGGTGTTGATGCTGGAAAACACCCGTTTCGACGCCCGCGAAGAGGCCAACGATGCGAGTTTGGCACGTGAATACGCAGCCCTCGCCGACGTCTACGTCAATGATGCATTTGGCGCAGCCCATCGTGCACATGCCTCGACCGAGGGAGTTGCCCATTTCCTCCCTGCGGTGGCCGGTTTCTTGATGGAGCGCGAGCTCGAGGCCTTGGCGGGCACACTTGCTAGCCCGGAGCGTCCGTTCATCACCATCATCGGCGGTGCCAAAATCAGCGACAAAATCGGCGTCATTGAAAATCTGCTCAGCAAAGTGGATGCCCTGCTCATTGGTGGTGGCATGGCCAACACCTTTTTGCTGGCGCAGGGCTACGCCGTCGGCGATTCGCTGGTCGAGCCGAGTAGTCTCGCCATCGCAAAGCAGATGATCGATCTTGCTGCTACCCGTGGCACGGCGCTCTTGTTGCCCACCGACGCCGTCATCGCTGATGCCTTTGCTGCGGATGCGCGTACCCAGGTCGTGGCCATCGATGCCGTGCCTGCTGGCTGGCGCATCCTCGACATCGGACCTGCCACACGAGCCACCTACGCTGCGCAGGTGGCGGTCGCCAAAACGGTCATCTGGAACGGTCCCATGGGGGTCTTCGAGATGCCGGCTTTCGCCGAAGGCACACGTGCAGTGGCGCAGGCGTTGGCAGACAGTAGCGCCAAATCGGTCATCGGTGGCGGCGATTCAGTGGCTGCAATCGAGCAAATGGGTCTTGCCGCCAAGGTCAGCCATATTTCGACTGGCGGCGGTGCTTCCCTCGAGCTCCTCGAAGGCAAAGTGCTTCCCGGCGTAGCCGCCCTCGCAGATCGCTAGTTGTGGTACGTCACACACCGACCCTCGGCACTGCCGAGGGTCGGTGTGTATTTGCTGGTCACGTTGGTTTTAGCTCTCGAGCAACAGGCTATCGGGATCCTCGAGCAGGTCTTTGATGTGTACTAAGAAACGCACGGCCGTCGACCCGTCGATGATGCGGTGATCGTACGACAGCGCAATATACATCATGGGGCGGACAACGATTTGACCGTTCACCACCACGGGCCGCTCTTGGATTTTGTGCATGCCCAAGATACCCACTTGCGGGGCGTTGAGGATGGGGGTTGACATGAGCGATCCGAAGACGCCACCGTTGGTAATCGTGAACGTGCCCCCTTGCAGGTCGCTCAGCGACAGCTTGTTGTCACGAGCTCGTTTGGCCAACGATTCAATCCCTTTTTCAATTCCAGCAAACGACAAGGCGTCCGCATCGCGCAATACCGGCACCACCAGCCCTTCTTCGGTTGAAACCGCAATGCCGATGTCGTAGTAGTGCTTGTAGACGATGTCGATGTCTTGGATTTCTGCGTTGACCGCCGGGTACTGCCGCAGTGCGCTAATCGTGGCCTTGGTGAAAAACGACATGAAGCCGAGACCGATGCCGTTTTGCTCCTTGAAGAGGTCCTTTTTGCGCTTGCGAATGTCGATGACGCGACTCAGGTCGACTTCGTTGAAGGTGGTCAGCATGGCCGCCGTTTGTTGCGCCTGCACCAGCCGTTGTGCAATGGTCTGACGTCGTCGCGTCATGCGAACCCGTTCTTCACGGCGTGGACCGCTTGCAAGCGGTGCTGCCGCTGGCTGGGCTGGGGCAGGCGCCGCAGGAGCCACTGGTTTGGCGGTCGCCTTGATGACATCGTCCTTGGTGATGCGCCCCTGTGGACCGCTGCCGCTCACCGTGCTCAAATCAACCCCGGCTTCACTGGCCACATTGCGGGCCACGGGTGTGGCCACGGGCTGAGCAACGGCGGGTGTGCTAGCGGCCGGTGGTGTGGCTGGGGCAGTCACCGCTGCGGCGACTGCTCCGGCGGTCAGATGGGCGATGACTTCCCCCACCGACACACTCTCGCCTGCTTGGCGCAAAATAGCAGCCACGGTGCCGCTGGCGCTTGCAGTGACTTCCACGTTGACTTTATCGGTCTCGAGTTCAGCGAGGACTTCTCCTGCCTGGACCACATCACCGACCTGCTTGTGCCAACTGGCAATCGTCCCCTCGACAATCGATTCGCCGAGTACCGGTACTTTGATTTCCACACTCATGATGTGTTCTCCTAAGGCGGCTACGCCATCACCACTGTTTGACTCTGGAGCGGTGCGAAGACCGCCTGTTGGATGATGCGCTGTTGTTCTTCTTGGTGATCCGACAAAGCGCCTTCGGCAGGGCTTGCGGATTCGGCACGCCCCACATACCCAAATGCGATGTCCGGTGCCAAAAGGCTCTTGATGCGCGGTGCCACATAACTCCAAGCCCCCATGTTCTTGGGTTCTTCTTGGAGCCACACGACCTCTTGCACATTCGGGTAAGCCTCGATAATCTCACGGAGCTCGGCATCCGGGAAGCTGTAGAGTTCCTCGATGCGCACAACGGCAACTTCACCCATCTGAGCCGCATCAACGCTGGTCACGAGGTCGATGTACACTTTGCCCGAGCAGACAACGAGGCGCCGAATGTCGGATCGGTGGGTGGCAGCCACGCTGTCGTCCATGACCCGATAAAAACGCCCATCGCTCAAATCACGCAACGAGCTCCCCGCCTTGGGATGGCGGAGTAGACTCTTGGGGGTCATCAAAATCAACGGCCGCGGGTCCACATTGCGCAAGGCGGCTTGCCGGCGGAGCAAGTGGAAGTACTGGGCGGCCGTGGTGCAGTTCACCACGCGAATGTTGTCGTCGGCAGCGAGTTGCAAGAAGCGCTCTAGGCGTGCACTCGAGTGCTCCGGGCCTTGGCCTTCGTAGCCGTGGGGCAACAACAACACCAACGATGGCTGCAAGCCCCACTTTTTGCCACCCGAGACGATGAATTGGTCGATGATGACCTGTGCGCCGTTGGCGAAATCACCGAATTGAGCTTCCCACAACACGAGTGCGTCCGGCGCATGCGAGCTATACCCGTACTCGAACCCCAGCACTGCGCTCTCCGACAACGGACTGTTGTAGACCGCAAACGACGCTTGGGCGTTTGTGAGATGCTGTATGGGTGCATAGGCGACACCCGTCTCGACGTCGTGGAGCACGAGGTGGCGATTGCTGAACGTGCCACGTTGGCTATCTTGGCCAGTCATGCGGATCGGCACACCCTCACAAATCAGTGAAGCGAACGCCAGCGTTTCTGCATGCGCCCAATCAATGGCTCCCTCCTGCTCGAAGGCCGTTCGGCGTTTGTCAAAAAGCCGTGTCAATTTTGGGTTCATGGTGAACGTGTCCGGCGTGTTGAGCAGTTGCGTGTTGAGTTCGTGCAATCGCTCGGCCGGAATGGCCGTTTTGGTGCGGCGAGCAATCCCAACCGGTGGCAATTCGGGGCGACGTGCCAACACGGGGCTCGTTTCGGCGAGATGCTTGGCCTCATCCAGTTTGCCGCGTACTTTCTTGGTCAGCGTCTCGACTTCGGCCTCGTTGAGGATGCCGTCGGCAATCATCTGTGTCGCAAAAATCTGGCGTACCGTCGGGTGCTTGCTGATTTTTTCGTACATCAGCGGTTGGGTGAACGTGGGTTCATCCCCCTCGTTGTGCCCCCAACGTCGATATCCGACCAAGTCGACCAAGAAATCCTTGTGGAATTCGTTGCGATAGGCGAGACTCATGCGGGCTGCGGCCACGCAGGACTCTACGTCGTCCGCATTCACGTGTACGATGGGAATTTCGAATCCCTTGGCCAAATCCGACGCATAAATCGTCGTGCGACTGTCGTGTGGGTCGGTCGAAAACCCGATCTGGTTGTTAAGAATAATATGAATCGTCCCGCCGATGCTGTACCCCTCCAACCCCGACATGTTGAGGGTTTCTGCGACCACTCCTTGACCGGGGAACGCTGCATCGCCGTGGATGATAATCGCCAGTGACGCCATGCGGTCGCGCTCGGGCAACCCACGCTGATGGCGCTCGTCTTGTACGGCACGAGCACGTCCCGCAATCACAGGATTCACGAATTCCAAGTGACTCGGGTTGGGGGTCAACGTGATAGGCATCTGTTCGATGCCGCTATCTTTGTAGGCGCGCCGTGCGCCGAGGTGGTATTTGACGTCGCCCGTCCAACCGTGGGCATCACGCACCATTGATTTGGCATCTCGGTGCGCCAACAAGAACTCGCTCAAAATGTTGTGGTACGGTTTCCCGAGGATGTGGGCGAGCACATTGAGGCGACCACGGTGCGCCATGCCGATGACCACTTCTTTGGTGCCGGCGGCGGCGGCGTTGCGGATAATCGAGTCGAGCATGGGGAGCACCACGTCGCACCCTTCGAGCGAGAATCGTTTTTGCCCAACAAACGTGGTGTGCAAAAACCGCTCAAACATCTCGGCTTCGGTGAGTCGCTCGAGGATTTCGCGTTTGCGTTGCGGGGTAAATCCATAAAAAAAGCGCTTCGTTTCAATGGAATCATGGAACCACTGGCGCTCTTCGTAGACTTGGATGTGGTCAGATTCATAGCCGATGGTGTGCGAGTACAGCTCACGGAGCGCCTGCACGCCTTGTTGGAGGTTGGCCAACCCTTGTGCGAGCGGGCTCCGCAAAATGCTCGCTGGCAAGGCCTGCAAATCGGCTTCTGAAACGCCGTGGTAGCTGAGGCTCAGACTAGGGTCACCCGGCGGATTGCTCCCAAGCGGGTCGATACGTGCCGCCAAATGCCCGATTTCGCGGATATAGCGAATCAGGCGCGCCGCAGCAATCGCATGTTCGTTGTCGACCGCATTTGTGCTATCGGGCATGCTCGCACCAGCCGGCACCGGCGTTGCCTCCACATACGCTTGCACGTACTCGTGGTGGCGGTCGAACCAGTCGCGGAATTCCGCATCAACTGACTCGGGATTTTGTTTGTATAGCTCGTACTGTTCCAGTACGTACCCAGCATTTGGGCCAAAAAATTGTGCAATACTCGATCGCATCGTACACTCCTCGTGACCGTATGCGTGTGCATGGGCACACCTGCCGGCGCCTTTGCCAAGCGCCTCTAGTATAGAGGGCGATGCGTACCTCGTCAAGCAAAACCCACGTGCTGATTTGGTTTTGATGCACAGAGAGCTTTGCTATAATACGAGACAAGGACGAATTGGATGGAGGCGTACCGTGCGAATTACGCGGGCACTTATCACAGCGGCCTCTCCAGCGCAACAAACTCTGCCGCTACAACGGCTCGTTGATCGCGATGGGGTGACCAAGTCGTTGTTACAAATCATTGTGACCGAGGCTTTGACTGCCGGCATTGAGCAGGTGGTCATGGTGGTGGCACCGGGTATGGCCGAGGCCTACCACGATGCCATTCGTACGATCGCCACTGATGTGCAATTCGTGGTGCAAGCAGAGCCCCAAGGGTATGGTCATGCGGTGCTGTTGGCGCGTGATGCCATGCAGTCTGAGCCGTTTCTGCACCTCGTGGGCGATCATATTTATCTGAGTCATGCGGGTCGTGGCTGTGCGCAACAACTCATTGAGCTGGCTAGTGCTGAATCCTGTGCCGTGTCGGCCGTCCAAGCATCACGCGAGCAACTACTCCCCTACTACGGGGTGGTGGCGGGGCGTCCCATCGCGAATCGTGCGCAGGTCTATGCAATCGACACCGTGATAGAGAAACCAACACCGACCGAGGCTGAGCAACAACTGTTGGTGCCTGGTTTGCGTGTTGGCCACTACTTGTGTTTGTTTGGCATGCACGTGTTGACGCCGCGTATTTTTGACATCTTGGATGCACAGCTCCACGCCAATCCCGACCGCTCCTTGCAGTTGTCGCCCGCACTCAATCAGCTGGCGCAACAGGAGCGTTACTTGGCGTTGGCGCATATCGGTCGGCGCTATGACACGGGCGCCAAGTACGGTTTGTTGACGGCGCAGTTAGCACTCGGGCTTGATGGCGTCGATCGCGAAGAAGTGATGACACTCTTGCTCGAATTGTTGTTGCACCGGCGTTCCGAATAATTGTGGGGAGAAGTGTGCATGTCACGTCTTTGTTCGCTCATCACGGCTCCCACCACCCACGAGCGTGATACTCCGCTCGAGGCCATCTGCCACAACATGACCGTGGCAGAGCTCCTTGCTGAGGTTGCCGCACTCGACGAATTTCGGCGTTCCCACGCCAACCTCTACGAGCGGGTGCGTGCGCTCTTTTTTTTATATGCGATTCATCGTTTCATCTTGCCGGCACATTTCCCTGTCGCAGCTGCGCACCATGTGCCCTACGAGGGATATATGCACCTGCTCAATCGGCGCTTCGAAGAGGCCGTTGAGATTTTTTACCGGGCTTTCGTGGCACAGCCCTGCGATGCGTTGAGCAGTGCGCTTGCGCATGCATATCACCAACTCGCATTCCAGACGCTTGCCAACCAAGTGCGTCTGAGTGTGCGTGCGGTCCGTGGCAACCAGTGGATGTTCCGCATGGGGCACCCTGCCGATTACCCGCTCCGGGTGGTGTCGGCACTGCACCAACGCGATGCCATGGGTGCTTTTCCCATCCTCAAAGAAACCACCCCAGTGCGCATGGATTTGTCGCATAGCGGGTGGAGCGATATTTTCTTTTTGGGCATGGACTTCCCGGCGGGCGCACAAGTGCTCAACATTTCGGTCGATCTCGGTGTGCGTGGCCGTGATACGGCGCCGCGGCCGCCCGTTGAGGCGTATTTGCGCATCATCGACGAGCCCGTTTTGCGCTTGACCAGCGTGGACCTCGGTGTGACCGCGGATGTGACCACGTTGGCCGAGGTCTTCGACTTTGGGCGCGACTATCTGGGTCTACTCAAAGGCGCAGTCATTGCCTCCGGTATTGTGCCGCCGGGCATGGAGCACTCCCACAGCCCATTGGCTGATTTGTTGGCGCGCTTGGTAGGACCAGGGCACGGCATCGAGCTGGTTTCTGCGGTCAACGATATTCCCAAAGGCTCGCGGTTAGCGGTTTCGACCAGTTTGCTCGCCTCGCTCATCAGCGTGTGTATGCGGGCGACTGCGCAAACGCACACACTGGTCGGACACCTGAGTGAATCTGAGCGTCGTTTGGTCGCCGCCCGGGCCATCTTAGGCGAGTGGTTAGCGGGGTCGGGCGGTGGTTGGCAAGATTCTGGCGGTGTGTGGCCCGGTATCAAGCTCATCAACGGCGTGGAGGCACAACCCGGTGACCCAGAGTACGGGGTCAGTCGTGGCCGCCTGTTGCCACAACACCGCCTCTTCGCCGAGGCAGACATTCCAGCGGCGGCGCGTCAACGCCTCCAAGAGAGTTTGGTCGTCGTTCACGGTGGCATGGCCCAAAACGTTGGCCCCATCCTAGAAATGGTCACGGAGAAGTACCTGTTGCGTAGTGCCGCCGAATGGCACGCCCGTCAAGAGGCGATTGCGTTGATGGGTGATCTTTTGCAGGCGCTCAAAGACGGCGACATGCGTCGCCTTGGTGCCATTACCACGCGCAATTTCCGTGGTCCCATCCAGACCATCATCCCGTGGGCCACCAATGCCTACACGGAGGCACTGATTGCGGCCGCCCAAGCCCGTTTTGGGGAGCAGTTTTGGGGCTTCTGGATGCTCGGTGGCATGTCGGGTGGCGGTATGGGTTTCATCGTTGATCCGCGCATCAAAGCGACCGCTCAAGCCGAATTGCAGACAATCATGGACGCAGAACGCGAGCGCATGCGCGATGCGTTGCCCTTTGCGATGCGCCCGGTGGTGTACGATTTCGCCATCAACGAACGGGGCACATGGGCGACCATGCTCCACGATGCGACTGCGTTGATGCCGGTCGGGTACTACGCTCTGCACATGCCGCCGCTGTTGCGTGCCAATCCACAGCATCTCAATGCCACGCGTCGCGGTGAGCTCGACCGTTTCGGGAATGCGTGTTTGACCCAACCCGAATTGGCACGCGTGGTGCCCATGCTCTTCAACCAGATGTTGCCCCATATCAGCACCGGCCACGATACGCGTACCCAACTCTGGCAAGAGTTGGCGCGATTCGGATTTGACCGAGAACTCCACGAGCAAATCCGTGCAGACATGCGCAACGGCCGCATTGGACTGATGCAAAATCGTCTGCCCGCGAGTAGCGTGATTGCAGACGTGGGTCCCGATGATGTCGTGGATGCCACGCAACCGTTGGCCGATCGGTGGGTGCGCCGTGGTGCGCAGGCCATTGCTGCCGGTGAAGTGGCCGTGGTGTCGCTGGCGGGCGGGGCTGGCAGTCGTTGGACGCAAGGGGCTGGTGTGGTCAAAGCGTTGCATCCATTTGCACGATTTGCTGGTGCTCATCGTACGTTCGTAGATGTGCATATCGCCAAAAGCCGTCAAGTGGCACGTCACTACGGCGTGGCACATCCGCACATTTTTACGACGAGCTACCTCACCGATACCCCGCTCCAACAGGCACAAAGTCGGAAATCCTGGCAGTATGCGGGCGACATCGTGCTCTCACACGGCCGATCGGTGGGGCTACGTCTCATCCCCATGGCCCGTGATTTGCGCTTTCTGTGGGAAGAAATGCCCCAGCAGCTCCTCGATGAGCAAGCGCAAAAAATGCGTCAGAGTGTGCATGCCGCCTTAATGGGATGGGCGAAAAGCATGGGCGAGGGCAGTGATTACACCGATAATCTCGTGCACCAGTGCATGCACCCCGTCGGTCACTGGTTCGAAGTTCCCAATTTGTTGCGCAACGGCACGTTGGCGCGACTGTTGCACACCCGCCCCCAACTCAAATACCTGATGGTGCACAACATTGACACCCTCGGTGCCACCATTGATGCGGGGATTTTGGGGTATCACATTGCCACCCAACGGGCGTTCACCTTCGAAGTGACGGCGCGCCGCCTCGACGATCGAGGAGGTGGTTTGGCCCGCGTGGACGACCAGATGCGCATCGTTGAGGGGCTCGCCATGCCCCGGGCCGATACCGAGTTCCAGTTGCGCTTTTACAACACACTGACTAACTGGATTGACATCGATCGCATGCTCGCCCTGTTCGGCTTGACCCGCGACGAGGTATGTCATCAGCCAGAGCGTGTGCACCAGGCGATTCGTGCGCTTGCCGCGCGGATGCCCACCTACGTGACCATCAAAGACGTCAAAAAACGCTGGGGCAATGGCCAAGAAGACGTCTACCCGGTGGCACAATTCGAGAAATTATGGGGAGACATGACCATGTTGACCGATGCGAGCACCGGGTTTGTGCAGGTGTCGCGTTGGCGTGGCCAACAACTCAAAGATCAAGCTCAACTCGATGCGTGGCTCCGTGACGGGAGCGCAGCGCACATAGACTCGCTTTGCGATTGGAGCATACCCACATGACCGAGCTACACGTGACATATTGGCAGCATACGACCGCTGCCCAACAAGCCCAAGTAACGGCTGTTTTTGGTGATTTGACTGCCTGGGAGCGCATGCCTCGCTATCGTGCTACGAGCATTGCTGTTGGTTGGCACGGCACTGCGCCGGTGGCGTGTACGGTGGTAGCACATGAACGCTTGCTCATCAGCAACGCGACCGTCGATGTGGGCGTGTTGCGTCATCATGCGGTGGCGGTGGGGGCGGATTCTGGGCTGATTGGCGAACTCTTGATGCAACAAGCACTCGCCTTGCTCGCAGAAGGAATTTCTTGCTTGGCTGTCCACGGTGCTGTCTCTGAGTGGCAAGCCGTCGGTTTTGCACCGGTTTCGTACCATAACCACATCGTTTGGCCAGCGACGTTGCCCGCGCATGCGCTGGCTCCGGGGTCGTACCAGGTGTGTGTCCCTGATGCGGACCAGATGACGATTATTCGCAGCATGCAACTCAGCCAGAGTCTGGCTGGATACCCGCAAATCGTTGATGTGGTGCGTTCGCAGCCGAGTCCGTGGTTGTTGAGCTGGGGGCGCGATGGTCAGCTCCAGGCGGCCGTTGAGCTACGTGCCGGCGACCACGCCACACACATTGCGAGTGCGGTGGCCTGCCATCAAGGTGCCGCCTTTGATGCGGTCATGGCGCTGATGCATGCTCCCGAAGTTGCTCGGCCGCTCAATATGGTACTACCCTTTCGCCATCCGATTAGTCAAGCGGCCGTGCAGTGCCACGCACATCTCGTGCAAGCGCTCCCGACAACCCACACGACTTTGCTCGGTGTGCTTGATTTGCCCGCCATGCTGACTGCGCTGATTCCAGCCTTTCAACAGCGCATACGTGCTTCCACATATGCCACGTGGCAGGGCGGTGTCCGCATCGAAATCAGCGATGAGCGCGCCATGATCGTTGTGGCGGACGACCACATTAGCGTCATCGATGGTTCACGCGATGCACAGGTGCGTATGCGCCATGTAGAGGTGTCTGCATTGGCGCAGTTGCTCCTCGGCTATCGCTCTGTGGCCATGTTGCGGCGCATGGGAATGCTCGCTTGTGACGATACCGAGCTGCCATTGCTGGAAATACTCTTCCCTGAGCTCTATCCTGTGGTAGACTTGTCATAACCGCCGGAGCCCGATGACGTGCCCTGCCATGGAAAGCAACTCGGTACTCATATGAGTGCAACCTGCGTTGAGGGATTTCGTCTATGCCTGTGGTGACCGTCCATGATGCAATCCGCCTTGCCTTGCCAGTGTCCACCAAAGTGGTCGCTGGCCATGCTGCGCTCTCCCGTACGATTTCGTGGACTGCGCTCGCGCGTGCAGTGGCGCCGTTGTTTACCGATTTGCGAGGTGGCGAATTCGCGTTCGTCTCCATGGCGGCCCTGCGCGACATTGATCCGCCATTGGCACTCTCGATGCTGATTCAGCGGCTTGCCAATGTGCCCATTGCTGCGTTGGCCGTGCTTGGGGTGGCGGATGACGCTGCCATCGCCATGGCCGAGCAAGTACAGCTCCCGCTCTTGCAGTTGACCACCGACGTTGATGTGCGTGACGTTGACCGTGAGCTCCAGCGTCTGCTCAGTGATTTCGACGTGCAGCTCGAACGGCGTGCGGCGAGATTAGCACTGGAGCTGGGCGAGCTTTCGTTGGCTGGGCGCGGTTTGGCCGCCATGGTGACGCTGTTGGCGCAACGCACCGCCCGCGCTGTGGCTGTTTTTTCCATGAAAAACGAGCTCATCGCCTATGACGGTGACGCGCACATCTACCAAATGGTACAGAGCGCTCAACTCCAACCCGGCAACGGCACACTTGCCGGCTATGATACGTGGGCGATGGTGCTCCACGCAGCCGAGCAGTTGCTTGGCACCATCGTGATCGTGGGCAAAGGCCTTGCGGAGTCGGATCGTGCCACTATCAAGCGTGCTTCCATGGCGTTGTCGCTGGAGCTGACCAAATCGCAAGCGATTACGGTGGCTGAGGCCCGCTTCCGTGGCAACCTAGTTGAGCAAATTCTTTCGGGGACACTCCAAGACCCGTTGATTTTGCAGCAGCGTGCCCGTGAATTAGGCTTTGATGTGCGGATTCCGCATGTGGCCTTTCTCTTGCAGGCTCCTGTTGCACAACTTGCGACGCTACATGCGGATGTCGCAGATATCCTGCAACGGCTCCAGTACCATGTCCCCTGGATTGTGCACCAGCAGGGTGTCGTGTGTTATCTGCCGTTCACCAAAGAGAACCAGCTGCCGATCGACATGGCACATGCGCTCTTTGATGCGCTCCAAAAACACGTTCCTGCGCTCCGGGCCAGTCTCGGGCGTATGGCACGTCAGCCGAGTGAGTGGCAGCGTTCGTTACACGAGGCTGAGCAGGCCGTCAAGTTACCGAGTAGCGGCAAGCGGGCGCTCGTCACCTACGATACCATCGGCGTGTATCAGCTGTTGTTGCCTCTAAGTGCGACACAAGACACATATACGTTTTATCAGCGGCACCTCGGCGCCTTGCTCGAGTATGACCGCGAGCAACGTGGCGAGCTACTACACACCCTCGAGGCCTACTTCGATTGTGCTGGGAATTTGGCACGCACCGCTGAGCAGATTCACGTGCATCGCAACACGTTGCTCTACCGCTTGTCACGGGTTGCGCACATTTGCCACGTTGATCTCGATGACCATGAAGTCCGCTTGTCACTGTGGTTAGCGTTAAAGCTCCACCACATCTATAAATCGACCACCACCGCAGAATAGCAGAGGTATGTATGTCAAAGTCGACCATGATTGTCACCGGCGCAACGAATGGTATCGGATTTCATACGGCGCTCGCCGTGGCCGCCACGGGAGCGCACGTCGTGTTGGTGGGACGTTCTGAGTCCCGTTGTCAAGCGGCAGTTGATTCTATTCAGCAGCAGCACCCCGATGCGGATGTGACCTACCGAGTGGCGGATTTGTCCGATCAAGCACAGGTTGTGGCACTCGCCGATGATGTTCAGCGCCACTACGAACGTCTCGATGTGCTCATCAACAACGCAGGCGCTTTTTTTGCACAGCGCGAAGAAAGTGTGGATGGCATCGAGATGACGTGGGCCCTCAACCACATGGCCCCGTTTGTGTTGACGACGCGGCTTTTGCCGCTCTTGCGGGCCTCTGCACCGGCCCGTGTGATTACGGTGTCATCGGCGGCGCATCAGATGGGCCGCATGAACTTCGCCGATCTTGAGGGGCGGCAACGCTACGCCGCTTGGCCTGCCTATGCGCAGTCAAAACTGGCCAATCTGCTGTTTACCTACGAGCTGGCTGATCGCCTGCGGGACGCAGACGTGACCGTGAATGCGTTGCATCCCGGTTTCGTGGCGTCTGGATTCGGCCAAAACAATCACTCATTTAGCATGCGCGTCTTTGCGTGGCTGCAACAAAAATTCGCCATCTCCGCAGAGCAAGGCGCCCAAACATCTATTTATTTGGCCGTAAGCCCACAAGTGGCACAGGTCACTGGTCGTTACTTCGTTGAAAGTAAAGCGGTGCCCGCAGCCGCCCATGCCTACGATGTGACGGCGCGCCGTCAGCTCTGGAGTTTGTCCGAGGCGCTGGTGCGCGGCTAAAAAATACTCCCCGGCACACCGTGAGTGTGCCGGGGAGTGCCAACGCACGATTACGCTTGGGTATCGCTCTTGTCGCTTGGTGGTGTGGCTGGTGTGCTACTTTCCGCCAACGATGCTGCGATTTTGCGGAGCTCTTCGTTCAACGTGCTGATGCCAGCGATGACCTGGGTGTGGGCCTGGGCGACCTTGGGATTCTCGAAGGCCTTCTCGACCATCTGCTTGCCCTTTTCGCTTACTTCGCTGACCTGCTCGCTCTGCGCAATCGCTTGAATGCGTTGGGCGAGCTCGTTGGCGCCGTTCTGGAGTTCCTGCTGGATCTGGTGCGCCTTGTCACTCGCCAAAAACGCGCGTACGACCGCTTCGAGTTGGGTGCCGAGCGCTTGGAGCTCACCAATCAAGCTCTTGTCACCGGTGCTCTGCTCCGGCGTTGGGTTGTTTTGGGTATCGGTCATCGTGTGTGCCTCCTTTGTTGACCACTTCAGCTAGACGTTATCATCCCCCTGATTGTTGCATATCTGCGCGGTGACCACATCATTCGTTCGGTTGATTTGCTTTTTGGAAAAAACACAGTATAATAATCATGATAAATTTGAGTAATATACTCAACAATAAGGGGTAACTTTCATGGCACGCACATTCGACAGCATTGTGGATTTGATTGGCAACACGCCGCTTTTGCGCATTCGCTCAGAGGGAGCGACCATTTACGCCAAGTTGGAGTGGTTCAACCCGGGTGGAAGCGTGAAAGACCGCATCGGTTTTGCCATGATTCAGACGGCCGAGGCCGCTGGTTTGATTGACCCCAGCAAGACCGTCATCATCGAGCCAACCAGTGGCAACACGGGGATTGGTTTGGCGATGGTCGCGGCTGCCCGCGGATACCGCATGATTTTGACCATGCCTGAGTCGATGAGCATGGAGCGCCGCAAGCTCCTCAAGGGGTACGGTGCCGAGTTGGTCCTCACGCCCGCAAGTGAGGGCATGCGCGGAGCCATTGCTCGCGCGGAAGCCATTGCGGCCGAAACTCCGGGCGGTTGGATTCCCCAGCAGTTCATGAATCCGGCTAACCCCGAAGTGCATCGCCTCACCACTGCCGAAGAAATCTGGAACGACACCGACGGCAACATTGACATTTTTGTGTCCGGTGTGGGCACTGGTGGCACGGTTACCGGCGTTGGCGAGGTGCTCAAGGCACGCAAGCCAGACCTGCAAATTGTGGCCGTAGAGCCCGAAGCATCGCCCGTGTTGTCGGGTGGCCAACCCGGTCCACACAAGATTCAGGGGATCGGCGCCGGGTTTGTGCCCGGTGTGCTCAACACCAGCGTGTACGCCGAGGTCATCAAGGTTAGCAACGATGACTCCTTTGCAACGGCGCGTTCATTGGCCAAGACCGAGGGCATCATGGTCGGCATTAGTTCGGGAGCCGCTGCCTTTGCGGCACGACAGCTGGCAGCTCGCCCCGAAAACGCCGGCAAGACCATCGTGTTCATTTCGGCAAGCAACGGTGAGCGTTACTTGAGCACGGCACTCTTCCCCGACGAATAAGTTGGTAGTTGGGTGACTGCGAGCCAGGGTGGTATATCCACCCTGGCTTTTTGTTGTGGCGCAGATGGGGTATCATACAGGGAGCTTCACATTGCAAAGCGCAGGCGCATGACGACCCCTTTTCACATCCTTCAACAGCAGGCCGATATGCTGTTGCAACAAAGCGATCAAACCAACGATTGGAATCGGCCCATTTTAAATCGCATCGGCGATATTGCTGCGGTGATTATGGTGCCGACCAAGCTCCGAGTCACCGACGTGCAGATCACCGCGGTTCAGCCCGACCGGCTCGAACTCAAAGTAACCGGTATTTCGGTGGTCACGTTGGTGATTGCTCCGGCTGAGCAGTTGGCGGCTGAGCTGTTTGTCTTCAAGGCGGCGGCCATCAAACGTTTGCCGATGCCACGTGTGATTGCATCGGATGTGAGTTATGCGAATCTGCCGGTTGCCTATGCACTCTACGGGTTTGTGGCGGGGATGATGCTAGCCGACGTCAGTGACGAGACACTCATCCGCATTGCGGCCCGACAATACGGGCGCGCCATCAGGACTCTCCACACCAGCGAGGCTCCCGCATTTGGTGCGCCACAACCGTCGGGTGTCTGGTCCAATCAGTCGTGGAGCGGCGCGCTTGAGGGGTGGTTTACGCAGAGCTTTGGTGGCGAAGCGTTGCGCGGTATTTTGGGTCGCAACGTGCTCCAGTCGTTCTATGCGGCCACCACGCAGGGGTATGTCGACCAACCCGCGTGCTGTTTGGTGGGCGCAGTGGGACCGAGTCTGGCACGAGCCACCATCCACAGCCACATTCAAATCGAGGGCATTGTGCGCACGGGGCGCATGGTGGCTGGTGATCCCATGTTTGATGTGGCTGCCACGATGCGTCAAGACGTGCCGGTGCCCTTCCGCCAAGGTTTCATCGAGGGGTATACGTTAAACACACCACTGACCGATTCCGAGCGCGAACGCATCAAGCGCTACACGCTGTTGTGGCGGGTATACGAGCTCATCGAGCGTACACAAGCGGATGCATCAGCGGATACTGCGCCCGTGGCACAGAGTGTGGTGGCAGCGGTGGCTCAGTTGTTGGCGTCACGCCCCAATGACCGGCCACGATGAAGCGGGATGTCTGCGTACGACGCTGGATCGTCGTTGGGCTCAAGGTGCGTTAGCACGTGCACGTTGGGGATGGCATCGTGGATGACGTGTTCGATTTCTTCGAGGAGTGTGTGCCCTTGGCCGACGCTCCAATGGCTGGGCACAAGCACGTGCATCGAGAGAAAGCGGCGGACGCCGGATCGCCGGGTACGCACAGCATGAAACGACACCGCCGTGCTCGTATAGTGCTCGAGAATGCGATCAAGCTTTGCGCGCTCTGCGCTGTCCCAAGCGGGATCGAGCAGGCCGTTGATCGAACGCACAATCAGCTCCCAGCCCATGCGAATAATATTGAGTGCTACGAGCAACGCAATGGCTGGGTCGAGCCACCACCACTCGGTCATGCTTGCTAGGATGACGCCGATGGCCACAAACACGGATGAAATCACGTCGCTGATGAGGTGATGAGCGTCGGCTTCGAGCGCAATGGATTCGTGGGTGCGCGCCGCCTGAAAGAGCCAGCGCGCCAGCAGGTAGTTGATTACCGAGGTGAACAGCGCCAATGCAACGCCGATGTGTGATTCTTCGATGGGGTGCGGATGAAAGAGCCGATAGCCGGCGGTTCCGCCGATGCCGACGGCTGCCACAATAATCAAGGCCCCTTCAAAGCCACTGCTAAAAAACTCCGCTTTGTCGTGCCCGTACGCATGATCGTCGTCGGGTGGTTGTGCCGCCAACGAAAGCGCCCACATGGCGGCAGAAGCCCCCATCACGTTGACGAGTGATTCGAGCGCATCTGACAACAAACTAACCGAATTGGTGATGTAGTAGGCCAACAGTTTGAGAATGATGACTGCAAGAGCTACCAACAACGAAATCCATGCATACCGCCGCAGTTCCATGTTTGATCACCTACAACAACACCACCGGATCCACGTCTACTATAGCACGATGCTCCCCCGAAATCAGGTCGATTACCGCCTCGCTCCGGGGTGCAACAATGAGCATCTGCCAGCGGTATTGGTTGCGTATTTTGCTGAAAAAAGCCGGTGCCGGGCCAATAATCCGCGCTGTGGGGAGCGCTGTGGCCAAGATGTTTTGGATGACGGCACTCTCTTGTTGGGCACGCCGAGCCGCCTCCGCCTCGTTCGTGGCGCTCCAGATTAATTTGATCATGCGCGCATAGGGCGGGTAGCCGAGTTGGGCGCGAAAGGCGAGCTCTGCGCGATAAAAAGCATCGTCTTGATACTGAGCGGCCGCTTGAATCGCATAGTGATCGGGCTGATAACTCTGTAGGATGACGTGCGCCGGTGCACCGCGACGTCCTGCCCGCCCAGCTACTTGTGTGAGGAGCTGATAGGTGTGCTCGGCAGCCCGGAAGTCGGGGAGTGCGAGTGCGGTATCCGTGTTGATGACGCCTACTAACGCAATGTTGGCGATGTCGAGTCCCTTGGCAATCATTTGGGTGCCCACAATGATGGCGCGCTGAGCGGATTGGGCCTGGGCGAGTAGCGCCGCATGATCGCGCGCGGTTGTGGCAGTGTCACGGTCCCATTGGATGATTTCGGCGGTGGGAAAATGCTGCGTCATCAGCTGGCTTATGCGCTGCGTGCCACTGCCCACCACCAAAAAATCAGCGTGAAAACACGCCGCACAATGAGTGCTGAGGAGTTTTTGCCACCCGCAGGTGTGACACACGCCAATGGTCTGACCGTTGCGCAGATGACTGATGAGCGGAGTGCTACAACGCTGGCAATCGTCGCGGTGGCCACAGTGACGGCAAATGCGGGCGCCGCTGTTGCCCCGTCGATTGAGCAGCAAAAGTACGTGTTGGTCGTTGGCGAGTGTCTCCGCGATGCGAGTTGCGAGGACGGTGCTGATGAGCCCGTATTGGTCGATACACGGCTCTTGGCGCAGGTCAACCACGCGGATGGGCGGTCGAGCAATGCGCTCACCAGCCTGATTGACACGCTCTGGCAATTTGACGTAATGAACGCGCTGTTGTTGGGCCGCATACATCATTTCCACCGACGGTGTTGCGCTACCAAGCACAATCGGGATGCCGCAAATTCTGGCATAGACCATGGCCGCATTACGCACATGCACAGCGGGCGTGTGATCGTTTTTAAACGACATGTCGTGTTCTTCATCGACGACGATCACGCCAAGGTTTGGGAGCGGAGTGGCAATCGCGGAGCGGGGCCCCAGCACGATGCTACTGTGGGCGTGCAAGCAGGCTTGCCAACGTTCACGGCGTTGTTTGGTGCTGATTTGTCCGTGGATGATACTCACCCGTCCCGGAAAGCGCTGTTGGAAGCGTTGTGCGAGTTGCGTGGTCAGTGCGATTTCGGGCACCAACACCAACGCCTGCTTGTGTTGGGCAATACAGGCTTCGATGAGTGCAAAGTAGATTTCGGTCTTGCCACTGCCCGTGATGCCGTGTAGTAGCGTGATGCGGTGCGTAGGCGTCTGGATGTCTGGGAGAATATCTGCGACGATTTGTTGCTGAGTCGCACTCAACGCCACACCAGGCGTGATCGCTGGAGCTGGTGTTGGCGGGATTTCTGTGTCCACGAGCGTCACGAGACCGCGTGCAACGAGTTGCGCAAGTTGGCGGGATCCACCGAGTGCGCGCACGTGCAGGCGGTGCTCAGGAGCATCAAGGATTTGTTGAAAGAGGCGCCGTTGTACGGTGGCCCGTTGGAACCACTGCTCGTCGGCGGCATGTGGTAGGCGAACAATATGCGCCCACGTCTCGGTGGTACGAGTGGCCGGAGGAGTTTGGGCGAGTGATTCAACGAGACCACGGTCGTGGAGGTGCTGGATGAGCCGGCGTATTTTGACTGCACTCTGAGTCGTGCGTGTGTGCAGATCGGCCAAAGTTTGCCGACCGTGCTGGCGGAGCAGGTACATGATGCCACGCTCATCCACGGGCAGGGTGGCGTAATCGACGGTGAGTCCGAGTGCCGTGGCCGCCCACATGACCACTTCGTCGGGAATGAGACTGGCGGGCACAAAAAACTCGAGGGCACGGGCGAGGCTCGTCGCGTGGTGGTGACTGACCCATTCGGCGAGGGTGATTTGGTGTGGGGTCAACCAGATGTCGGCGACTGCCAACACCTCCTTACAGGGGCGTTCGGGCGGGGTGTGATGAGCACGGATGACCACGGCGGTGACGGTGTGATGAGCAAATTCCACAGAAACGATGCGTCCGCGCATGCCAGCGTGTGCATGTGTGGGCGGAACTCGGTAGGTGAACCAAGGGTGCGCGTGGTTGCCGGTAAATTGTTTGATAATGACGACATCCACGAAGGTGCTTGCAGTAGTCATACCCCTAGTGTAGCATGGAGTCATGTCAACGTACATCTACCTTTCATTGCATGATGATGCACCAACGACTGCCGTGGTTGCGCACGGTCAGACGGTGTTCATTGATGCGCCAGCGCACATCCAAGAAATCGTCATCGGTGGGCAGGTGTTACGCCACGACGATGTGCAGAGCTGGTGGATATGGTCGGTGCCACGGCGCATGGGGCGTTTGTGGCTGATTGCTGATGATGTGCCCGTCATGACAATTGAAATTGTGTCATACACGGCATATCAAGAGGCTACAACGACCTGGTATCGTTGCTTGCACGACATTGACCCGCGCTTAACCCAACCGAGCCGCTACTGGCAACCATCCGGTATTCGCCGCATCGATCTTGAAGACGCGTTTGCTGGTGCCGCGGTGAGCGAAATTTTGCAGCGAGTACTGCACATCTACGACGATGCACATGGAGCATCACTTGAGCCGTGGTACGGCGATTTGCGTCGTTTGCCGCGGCTTGACCGTCGGGGTGTACATGCGAGTGCGGGAGGGTTTTTGGTGAATTCAGATCCGCAACAATCGGTGTCACCAGCGCTACAACGCTCGTTGGTACAAGCACTGACGTTGCTACGGCCACTGTGTGACATGGGCGAATCAGCACGGTGTGCACAAGTGATGTCGTGTGTGCAACAGCGGGTCACCGTGCGCTCGGTGTGGCAATTGCAGTTGCTCACCGACTGGGCGCAACGGATTTTGGCGCTCGTAGTCAGTCATGAACCGGGGAGTATCGAACAGGCGTACCCGGATCTCGCATTGTTGTACGAGCGTTGGGTGTGGGTGAATATTGTGGCCTGTGTGGTTGGGCATACCGCCATGCCTGAACGTATTTGTAGCGCGCTCGATACGGCGAGCACCGCGCGCATCGAATTGGGGGCGCACGTCTGGTGTGGCTATCAGCCGCGGATTGCTCCGGATGCGCATGGGCGAGAGTTGTGGTCGCGTGATGACCGCCTGGCCATCCCGGACGTGGTCGTTGCGTGCCACGATGCGCACCAAGGCTGGCGCGCCGTGGTGTTTGATGCGAAATACTCCATGGTGCACCAGCAACCGACCGGGCAAGCACGCAACGACGTCTCCGCGTACCGTGTGCGTATTGGGGTGGGCGACCGTGTCCCCGATTGGGCGGCGTTGATACACCCGGGCACCCAGCAGGCAACGCATGTGAGTGGACTGCACGTCTATGGCACACAGCATGCGCCATGGAGCGAAATAACCGCCATGATCCATGCGTGGATCGCCAACTAACACGGCGTCGTTTGCACAACCAGATGCGCTTTGGTATAATCCTCTATTGGGTTTAGCTTCTGCTCTTGCCACACCAAGACCTGCGCAGTTTTGGCACGTGAGAAGGGCATCTCCACAGGAGGGAACATGCGCGATCGTAAACGTGATTACGAGTTGCTGTTCATCGTTTCGCCGTTGCGTTCTTCAGACGATGAAGTAAACGCGACCATCGAGAAGGTGACGCAGATGATCGAGACCATTGGCGGGAATGTCAATGGCATCCACCAGACTTCACCATGGGGGCGCCGCAAGTTCGCCTACCCGATGCGTGAGTATGCTGAAGGCGAATCAAGCCGCCGTATCGTGACCGAGGGCTACTACGTGCTGGTCGACTGTGCGTTGCCAACGACGCAAATCTCCGAGCTGGAGCGTGTGCTCAAGCTGAGCGGGATGATTTTGCGCTACATGGTGACCTTGAAGGCCACCCAGTCCGTGCCAGTCGCCGCTGTTGAGCCCGCAGCCGAATAAGCAGAATTACGGATCAGAGAGGTATTCCATGAGTGACGAGACTCGTAAGGCACCATCACAGCGCCGCAAGTTTGGCGGCCGCCGCAAGGTGTGTATCTTTTGTACGGACAAAATCGACACCGTCGATTACAAAGACCTCAAGCGTTTGCAGCGTTTCGTGTCGGAGCGGGGCAAGATTTTGCCACGGCGTCGCACGGGCACCTGTGCCAAACACCAGCGTTCACTGACCGTGGCAATCAAGCGTGCCCGTCACATGGCGTTGATGTCCTTTGTAGGGGCAACCGCACGCAACTAACGTGTAGGATGAATCCAGTTGCGGTGCGTCATGTGGCGCACCGCTTTGCCGTATTATGGCGGTAACATGCAGAAAGGCCCGGCATGACGCAATCACAGCACGATGCTCGCGAACAAGCCCGCAATGTCGCTGCAAAGCGTGCCACCTCACGTCGTGATCGTGAAGAACGTCGACGCAGGTTGGTGCTCATGACAACCGGTATCACGGTGTTGATAGCGGTTCTCTCTTTGCTTTCGGGCGTGATTTATGATCGCGTGTACATTCCCAATCAAATGGTTGCCACGGTGGGTGACCAGACGCTCAACCGTACATCAATGGTCAGCGAGCGACGTCTGATGATCGCTGCCATGATGGCACAGAATATTTTGTTGGCAAACTTCGGTGGCACATTTGCTGAACGATTTCAGCAACAGAATCCCTATCTCGAAGCCGAAATCGATGCACTCACGGTCAAGGGCGAGATTGACGGTGAGACCGTGGCGAATTGGGTGGACGCACAGCTTTTGACCCAAGCGGCCAACAGTGAATATGGCGTTACGCTCGACGAGAACCTGGTGAATCGAGCCGTCTTGAACGATTACGCCAGCGTCTTCTTGAAAGATGAGACTGCTCCGGAGCCCACTGTGTCAGCCGATGCTGGGGATGACCCGAGTGCACCCACGGCGACGGCCGCACCACCTACGGCGACCCCTGATGCACCAACAGCTGTGACACAATTCGACAAGATTATCAATGCGCTATTTTTGGCGTACAACAATGGCTTGACGGCCCAAGGGTTGACTCCGAAATTAACCAAGGAAGACTTCTCGACGGCTCTGCGCAAGCAGTATGCCCGACAAGTGTTGACCAACGGGGTCAAAGAAAAGTTGGTGCCTGCAGAATCATTTACCGCCTCTGACCAACCGACCGGCTATGAAACGAGCCAAATCTTCGTCCGCGTGGATGTTCCTGAAGGGACTGCCGATGCAGATCGCGATACGCTTTTTGCGGCGAAACGTGCCGAAGCAGAGGCGTTGTTGAAGCGCGTACAAGGTGGTGAGGATTTCGCGGCTGTAGCCGCCAGTGATTCTGACTACGCGACCAATTTGCAACACAACGGCAAAATGGATGTGTTTGACGCAACCGGCAAGTCGGTGGCGGGCACCCAGTTTGAGCAGAGCTATGTGGATGCAGCGCTCTCGTTGCAGGTTGGTGAAGTGTACGCAGAGCCGATCCGCACCTCATTTGGCTGGCACATCATCAAGTTGGACAACGTGCGCTTGCCGTCCTTCGATGAGCAACTCGCTACGGCGCGCGGTGATGCGTTCGAAACATGGTTTGCGGCGTTGAGCACCAAGGTGAGTGTTGGGTATGCGGTTGCTCCGACGGCAACCGTGATCCCCGAAGCCACTGCGGCTGCGCCGGTCTTGCCAACCGCAGCTTTGGGCGGGTATCCCACCGAAATCCCGACGCCGGCAAGTGATACCGCCGCAGCAACCCCGACCACAACGCCAACCCCCAAGCCGTAACCGGCTTTTGTTCTCGCAGGCAGGTATCCTGCCTGCGAGAATGCATCTCGACCACAAGGAGCGCATATGCGACGATGGAAACCATTTTCCGCCCCAGGCCGCTGGCTTGCACTGGTGTTGGGGTTGGCTTTTACGGGTGGCGCAATCGCGTTTGGCGTGCTTGCGGCATCACATCTAGCGCAATCACCCGCTGAGTGGCAAATCAATCTTGAGTTCTATCTGAAGTTGCTGGCGTTTTGTTTGCTCTGTGCACTTGCTGGCGGGACGTGGACGCGGTTTTTGCAGGCGAGCACGTTGTGGTACGGTATCGATCGGAACGCCGTCTTTATTGCGAGCATGGGCAACGTTGATCTGGTCCCACTCGACCAAATCGTGCGCCTTGATTTTGGTGGCAAAGTCGTCGGGTTGCCTCAGCCGCTCACCCAGGGTATTGGTTGTTTTTGGGGCATGGCAGAGCTCGACGAGCAACCGGTGTTGGTGCGCAGTACCATGCCCCCGAGCCGATGTTTGTTTGTGGTGACCCCCCGGATGACCTACGCCATCTCGCCCAACGAAGTTGATACCTTCGTGCAAGATCTCGAACAGCGGCGCAACTTAGGCACGACCAAGCAACTCATCCCAGAAGTCAGCTACGGCCCGTGGATTAACACTCCGTTTTGGAACGATGGCAACAGTAAATGGCTTTTGGCGTTGACGCTCATCATCAATCTCATAACCGTGGGCATTTTGGCGTGGTACTTTCCGACATTGCCACAAATGGTCGAAATGCGCTTTGATGCGGTTGGTGGAGTCTCTGAATTGCGCCCTCGACATCATGCCGTCTTTTTGCCTTTGGCGGCGCTTGCGATTACACTGGCCAACTTGTTTGGTGCGTTGCTCTTTTTCCAATACGAAAAACTCGTTTCGCGCCTGCTCCAAGGAGCTTCGATTGTCGTGCAGATTCTCTTCTGTGTGGCAGTCATCATGTTGATTCGTGCCTAAACAAAACAGTACACCGCCCCGCGCCACTGTGGCGCGGGGCGGTGTTTTTTGAGGGCTGTTAGGGGCGGCGTTGTGCGAGCTCTTTGAGACGTGCAATGCGCTCACTGGTCGGTGGGTGGGTGCTAAACCAGCTCAGAATGGTTTGGCCACTAAACGGGTTGATGATGTAGAGCGAGGCCGTCGCTGGGTTGGTATGTAGATGCATTTGTTGGGCGCCCTGCTCAATCTTGGCGAGGGCACTTGCGAGGGCCATGGGATTGCCCAAGATCTCAGCACCGCGTTCGTCTGCCATGAATTCGCGTGCGCGTGAAATGCCCATGTGGAGCAAAGTGGCCGCAATGGGCGCCACAATGGAGAGTGCGAGTAGCGCAAGCGGGTTGGGGCCATCTTCGTCGTTGCTCCCGAAGATGCTAAACCAGCGGAACATGTCGGCCAAATACGCGAGTGCTCCAGCCAAGGTCGCACTAATCGCGCTAATCAGCGTGTCGCGGTGTTGGATGTGTGCCAACTCGTGGGCGATGACTCCCGCGAGTTCGTCACGCGTCAACAGGTGCGTGATGCCGGTAGTGACCGCCACAACGCCCGTCTCAGGGCTTCGTCCCGTCGCAAACGCGTTGGGGACTGCGCTTTCGACCACGTAGACCTTGGGCATGGGCAATTGGGCTTGAGCAGCCAGTTGGGCCACCATGTTGCGGAGCTCAACTCCTTCGTTGGGGGCAAGTTCGCGAGCTCCCGACATGGAAAGCACCAATTTGTCGGAAAACCAGTAGGCACCAAAGTTCATCACAAAGGCGATGACCAAAGCCATGGTCATGCCGCTTTGGCCACCGAGCATCCCACCAATGAGCAGGAACAAACCAGTGAGGGCCGCCATTAATAGCGTCGTGCGCAATGAATTCATGTTACTCCTCATCGTCAATACCTTGACTTTTTTTATTATACGAAGCAAATCTGATGAAAAAATTAGAAAATTGCCTACCTCCCATGCGTGAAAAGTGAGCATGCTATAATTTGGCAATAGCCGTTGTACGTGGTGATACATGCTACACGAATACTTACAGATTCTCAATCGACTGGTGGTGAATCTCACCCTAGTTGTCATTTTTTCGCTCTGGGCATATTTGACGATTCGCTCGTGGGGGATGCCGACTGCGCGTGCCTTGACCATCATGTTGTTCGGAGTATTTGTGACGGCTGCGAGTGACGTGCTGATTCGGCAAGCCCGTGACACGATCATCCTTGAATGGTTGTCGCGGGCCACGTGGGTCGGCATTTTGCTGGTACCAGCGAGCATGTTGCACATGGTGTTGGCCCTTGCCCGTCAGCTCCAAGTGTTCCGAGTGCGGCAGTGGTGGATATGGGTCATCTACGCAGTGGTTGCGCTCTTTTCGGTGAGTGCGCTGTTCAGTAATTGGCTCATCTCACTGCCGTTTCGTGCTGGCAACATTCCCACGCTCACGCCTGGCGCACTCTTCGGCGTGGTCGCGGTAGTGGCGTTCGGGCAAGTCACGGCGGCGTGGGTGTTGCTGATGGTCATCCGTAATATGGTGCTTACACCGCACTTGCGCCGCCGCATGTTGTACATGTTGCTGAGTTGGTATGGCCCCTTGTTGTTGAGCTTCCCCGTGCTGTCGTTGTTGCCCGATTTGTGGCTGTTGCCCGATGCGGTGAATCTCTTTTTGGCGACTCTGGTCGCGCCTGTGGCGGCTATTTTTACCATGGTAACCGCCTATAGCGCCACATTTGTGGGGACGCCACAGTCTGATTTCACCCTCAAACACGACTTTATGCGCTGGTGGCTGTACGGGCCGTTTGTGGGCGTGAGCATCGTGTTGTTCATGCAGGCAGTGCCTGTTTTTGCGCATTGGAGTCGACTCCCCGAGGAAGTATGGGCGATTTTTGGGGTGATGACGATGACGGTGCTCATGCCGTTGCTCATCAACCGCATCCGTCCCTATTTTGATCAGCTCATCTACGCCAACGACCAAGACGACATCTCGTACTTGCGCGCATTGCCACGGACTGCATTCACGCAAGCCGATTTGCGGCGCTTTTTAGAAAACACGTTGACCGTGATGTGTGGCGCCCTGCGTGTCGATAGTGCGTTCGTGGCGGCTCCGGACGAGCTCGGCAGCTACGGGGTCAAATCGTTGGTGGGACCACGGCGTCTGTTGCGGGTGTTGTTCGAAAAAACCTCGCTCGATCGCTTGATTGGAGAGCTCCAACATGCCGAGAGTGCGCCATTGCTCCGTGATGGCTACGCTTATTGGCTGTTGCTTGATCCCGATCAAACCGTGATGGGTATTCTCGGAGTTGCTGAGAGTGAGTGGCTCAACGACGCAGAAGTCCAACAGTTGTGTGAAACACTGACCAGCCAAGTCGAGCACGCCTTGGTCATGGTGCACATGCAACAGCGTCTCATCGACACATTGCGCCTGATGGAACCCGAGTTTTCTTCATTGCAACGAGTCAACTCGCGCATCGAGCAAGCCACCCCCGAAGGCTTGCACACGCTCGAAAAAGAAGTTGCGCTGATGCCGGATTTCGTGCAGGTGGTCCGCGATGCACTGACGCACTACTGGGGTGGCCCCAAGCTGACCGATAGCCCGCTCCTCGGCTTGAATTCGGTGAAACGCTTGCTCGAACAGCAGGGCGGGAATCCGACCAAGGCGTTGCAAGCCGTTTTGCGCCAAGCGATTGAAAATTTGCGCCCAGGTGCCGACGTGCCGAGTCATGCGCCTGAATGGCTTCTGTACAATATTCTGGAGATGCGATTTTTGCAGGGGCGCAAAATCCGCGATACTGCGGTGCGCCTTGCGCTCAGCGAGTCGGATTTGTACCGCAAACAGCGCCTTGCGCTCGACGAAGTGGCGCGTCAGCTTGCGCACATGGAAGAATCGTTGCGGCAACCGACTGGGGACGCCTGATGCCACCTGCGCCTCGCATGGCGATTGGTGGTAGAATGAAGGGCGGTTCGAGGTGCCGGCGCGTGCCGCACGGTCACGTGAGACTCTACGTGGAAGGGGACAACTGTGAGTGATTCTGTCTATGATGTTGCAGTCGTTGGCGCTGGCCCTGGGGGCTATGTTGCTGCCATTCGGGCTGCGCAACTTGGTTTGAAGGTCGCGATCATCGAGAAACAGATGATGGGTGGGGTCTGCTTGAACGTCGGGTGTATTCCGACCAAAGCGTTGTTGCACACTGCGGACTTGTACGAAGAAATCCAGACGAGTAGCAAGTTCGGTGTAACCGTAAGCGGTGCAAGCATCGACTGGGCTGCGACCATTAAGAATAAAGACGGCGTGGTCAAGCAGATGACCCAGGGTGTCGGCTTTTTGATGAAAAAGAACAAAATCGACGTCATCAATGGGGCTGCGGCGCTGGCTGATCGGGGCACCATTGCGGTGACGGGAGCCGATGGCGCAGTACAGCAAGTAGTCGCGAAAAACACGATTTTAGCGACCGGCGCCCGCCCTCGTGAAATTCCCGCGGTGGGAGCGGTGTTTGACGGCGAGTATATTTTGTCGTCGTGGCAAGCACTGAGCATGAAGAGCCTGCCCAAGTCGTTGTTGGTGGTGGGTGCCGGTGCAATTGGGGTCGAATTCGCCTCCATGTTCCGCACCTTTGGGAGCGAAGTGACCTTGGTTGAGGCCTTGCCCCGCATCGTGCCCAATGAAGACGAAGAAATCAGTGCGGAGTTGACCAAGGCGTTGAGCAAGCGCGGCATCAACATCATGACCGGTGCCAAGCTCAACAACATCAGCAAGGTTGATGGTGGCGTGAAAGCGGTCATCACGGACGCCAACGGCAAGGAAGTGGTCATCAACGCTGAACGCGCGGTCATCGGCATCGGGATTTCACCCAACACGGGGAACCTCGGCTTGGAGCAACGTGGTGTCACCCTAGATCCGCGAGGTTTTGTGCAGGTCGACGCGACCATGCGGACCTCCGCTGAAGGTGTGTATGCGATTGGTGACTGTGCGGTCACCACGCCGTGGTTGGCGCACAAGTCATCGGCCGAGGGTATTTTGGCGGCCGAAGTAATTGCCGGACATCATCCAGCACCGATCAATTACGGCATCATTGCAGCGTGTACGTACTGCAACCCAGAGATTGCCTCAGTTGGGTTGACCGAGGCCAAAGCCAAAGAGCAGGGCTACGACGTCAAGGTGGGGAAGTTCTCGTTTGCTGGCAACGGCAAAGCCACCATTCTGGGCCACCGCACTGGCTTCATCAAGATTGTGGCCGAAAAGAAGTACGATGCGGTGCTGGGCATGCACTTGATTGGCCCACGGGTCACCGAGTTGATTGCTGAAGGTGGTTTGGCGTTGTCACACGAGGCGACCACGGAATCGTTGATGCGCACGATACATGCGCATCCGACCTTGTACGAGGCACTCGGAGAAGCAGCGCACGCTGCTGCTGAAGGCGCCGCTATTCACATGTAGTGGCGGTTTGAGGGAAAAGAGGGGAAGACATGCCGGTACATATTCGCCTGACCAGTGCCGAACACGGTGGTACTACGGCGGCCTGTGGCACGGGAGATCATGATTGTGGCCCAAATTGCGCCTGTGGTTGCCCGTACACGGGCATGGAGCAACGTGGCCTCGTCGAAGATGTGCGTGCCATCGAAACCCGCTACCCCGACCAATGGCTGGCGCTGGTGATTCCGCCGGGTGAGGACGAGTACCAACCCGAGCACGCCATGTTGGTGGCCTACGGCAGTGATGAAGACGAAGTGTTCGATGCAGCACAGAAAGTAACCTTCAATCAAGTGTTACACGTGTACTACAACGGCAGTTTGGTCGATTATCTGCGCTGGGCTGATGCCAGCTAACAGCGTCGGCACTGAAAAACCACCCAGTCACAGGAATTGTGACGGGGTGGTTTGGTATATAGGGCTAGCAGTCAACGGCACCGCGGGCGCCGCCGTCGAAGTGGGTGAGGATTTTGTTGGCCATGTCAGCAGGTGAATAGGCTCCGCGCGGCAGTTTGAAGGGGGCGTCTTGCCACAAGGGTGTATCCACGGCGCCCATACGGTAGGCGATGATGCGCTTTTGGCGTTCTTCTTTGCCAAGCACGGTCAAATATGCTTCGAGGGCGGCTTTGCTGGCCGCATAAGCGCCGATATTGGGGAGTTGGATGTTGGCGCTGTAGGCACTCAAGTACATCATGGTGGCGTCTGCTCTGAGGAGCGCAAGACTTGCAGTGGTGGTCAGGTGTGCGCTCGTCAGGTTGTCGGCCACGATACGTTGCCAGAGCTGTGCACTCGTATCGCGGATTTTGCTGGCGTGCATGCGCCCAGCCGCAAACAACATGGCATCGACTTCGCTGCCGTACTGTTGCGCAATCTGGAGTGCCGTGCTGTCGATCATCGTTGCATCGCTGAGATCGCAGCTCCACAGGGTCTCATAGGGGGCGTGTGGGGTGGTGTGCTGGTGGGCGACGCCGATGACGCGCCAGTCGCGCGCCGCAAACAACTGCGCAACCGCTTGCGCGATTGCACTGTTGGCACCCCACACAATCAGGGTTGCTGGTTGTGACATGATGGGTTAGGCCTTTGGCTTGCCGCGTGGTACGCGGGGAGTCGTGGTGCCCTTTTGGTTGAGATCGCGATCAGAAGCAAACCAGAGCTCCATGGGGATGACGAAGTGGAAGTAGGACTGATTGGCCATCGGATACCAGTGTTCCCACTCTGCGACGGTTTCACCTTGATAGGTAAGTACCATCAACCAGTGCGACACGTACATGGCCCACACTTTGCGTTTGCGGGTCACGCCGTTGTCGTTATAGGTGTAAAACCGCTCGAGTTTAATCAGGTTGCCGATGACCACATCGTTGCTCTCAAGGATTTCGCAGTTGCTCAACGATTCGAGCCCGTGATCAAAGGCTTTGACGATGTCGTCGAGGTCTTTGGCTTCCACATCAAAGCCGAGGTCTTCGGCCCAAGCTGCCACGTAGGTCAGCGTGTTGTGGGCGTCTGGTGCAAAGAGCACGCCATCTGGCTTGGATTCGATGTCGAAGATGTGCCAATCACTGGGATAGCGCACGGTGTAGCGACCAAGACGGTCTTTGTAGGTGTCGACACCGGTGAATTTGGGGTTGGGTCGCGTAGTCATCTGTCCCTCACGCTAAAAACGAACGCTCTGCAATGGATGCGTGGTTATCACCAACATTATACTATAGAACGTAAATCGGCATGCATGCCAAGCGATTAGACCGCCTCACCCAGTTTGACCGCTTCGCCAATGCGCATGCGTTGGACGATGATGAGCTCAAGGATGATGACGCCGACCATCAACACGAGCGCCACACACAAGATCATCACGGTGTCGAATTGAGCGAAGCTGACGAGAAATGGCGGTGTGTCGGGATAGACGCCTTGGCGCACCTTCAAAAAGGGCAGATAGAGCAGACTGGTGAGCATGCCGATGCCGATGCCACTCACGGTGCTAAAACCAATGGTGATGATTTGTTCGAGCGACAATGTGCGGCGCAAATCACGTTGACGAATGCCAATGGCGCGTAGGACGCCGAATTCCACACTGCGTTTGCGCAGGGTGAGTAGCACATAGGCCAGTAATCCGATCATTGACATAATACCAGTAGCGATAAATCCAATCGACAGCAAGCCAAATAACCCTTGGCGTTGTGGTTGCAGGATTTCGGCCGATACGAAGGCATCCGGAGTATAGGGCAATACGCGGAGCGACAAACTATAGGCCATGCTTTGTACGGCAGCGCGGTTGGTGGTGGTGTCACTACGGAGCCAGATTTCGTAGGCAAATTTGCCACCGAGCTCATCGGTGAGGTAGTTGTAGTTGAGCAACACGAAATGCGGACCCTCGTTGTAGAGGGTGGGCATGTAGCGCACGATGTCGCGGACGACCACCGACACGGTGGTGCGGGTGCCCAAGTTGTCGGTGACCACGCTGAAGCGATCGCCGATGGCGAGGTTGTTGGCCTCTGCGAAGGCCTGGGAGACGACCGCATCGTCCATGTTGACGCTCATGTTGTTGATGATTTCGCCGAGCGAGCGCTCCGCATAGTCGCTCCGCCAAGTCTCTGCTACGACGGAGGCAAACGAACTCGGGTCGATGGCGTACATCACACCTTTGCTGTTTTGGTTGTTGACAACAAAATCGACTTTGTTCACCGCAACGGGGGTTACCGCCGAAATACCAGGAATTTGCAGGAAATCACTGAGTGGAAAGTAGACATAATCAAGTGAAACCACGGCGGATTGCTCGCCGGTCGTTGAGCTCAGCTGAGTGCCGCCTTGGAGCAGGTCTGGGTCGGGCAAATTGGGTTCATCACCAGCAACGTCGACGCTCGTAACGATCATGGTGCGTGGCAGCAGGCGATAGTCGGCGCCACTGCGGTAGTTGGCGCGATCGATGCTGTACTGATCGAGTGTGCGCGCCATGGATGCGGTGAAGGTGGCAAGGCTAATGGTGAGGATGAGGAGCAAAATCGGGCCACGGAGCGTGTTCGGGTTGCGTGCAAGTTGGCGCAACGCACTGATGGTGGCCACGCCGGGTAGCGCTTGCCCGAGCACGGTGACAAGGCGGATAATCCGGGGGAAGAAGCGAATCATGAGCAGAGTGGTGGCACCGATGAACAGTGCGGGAGCCAAGAGCAACAACGGATTGCGAAATGGATCGCTCAACGCGTCGGTGGTTGCAATTCCAGGTACGCTCAATGATCCACCTACGGAGAGCTGTTGATAGCCGTACCAAGCGGGGATGAGGAGCAGTGCATCAATGTAAAACCGCTCGATGAACGGTGGTTGAAGTTGCCGAGCTTGTGCTTGCCGGAGTGACACGATGGTCGTGCTCGTGAATTTCATGGCAGGGAGCAGAATGGCCGGGATGGCGAGACTTGCGACCAACGCGCCGTGGAGCCAACTCTGTGGCAGGAGCGTTGGTGGAGGCACGTTGAGTGGCCCAAAGCGTAGGAACGACTGCGTGAGGCCGATGGCGTAGGCGACGAGGAGTGCGAGTGGTACACCGCACACGAATGCGAGCACGGCAATCAGACTGCCCTCAATGGCCGACATGCCGAGAAGTTGTTGGCGCGTGACACCACGACTGCGCAGGACGGCGATTTCGAGCTCTTGGCGGGCTACCAACAAGCCAGCGAGCTGCCAGACGAAGGCGATGAGCAAGCCGATGA
>Ga0172372_10000704_pt1 | contig 51155 bp, 38 predicted proteins | sample LakKiv5m_2_FD_114544 | JGI IMG/M metagenome (GOLD analysis project Ga0172372, IMG submission 114544) | Freshwater microbial communities from Kabuno Bay, South-Kivu, Congo - kab_092012_9.5m | ecosystem: Environmental > Aquatic > Freshwater > Lake | place: Democratic Republic of the Congo...
CCGGTGCCTTTCCTCGACGAGGGTGACCTCACCCCCCGGCCCCCTCTCCCTGGAGGGAGAGGGGGAGCCCGGTGCCTTTCCTCGACGAGGGTGACCTCACCCCCCGGCCCCCTCTCCCTGGAGGGAGAGGGGGAGCCCGGTGCCTTTCCTCGACGAGGGTCAGCCTGCCCACTGCCAGGCGTCGTCTTCGTCGACGACGACGCGGCCGTGGGTGGGGGCGGCGCGACCGACGATGTCGGTGAAGTCGAGGCGCTGGAGCGGATCGTGGGTGATGAGGACGGCGAGCCGCGCGCCGCGGGTGGCGACGCCGCGAAACATCGTCTCGATGAGCGCCACCGTGCGCGAGCCGAGCACGCCGACGGCGCCACGACAGTCGACGACGAGGCCGTGCAGGGCGGGCGTCTCGTCGAGCAGGCGGCGGAGGTGGTCGAGGATCATGCCAGCGGCCCCGGCTCCCTCTTCGCGGCTGAGGTCGGGGCGCGGCCAGATCTGGATCGTGGCGACCCGCCCGTCGGTGGTCATCTCGAAGTTCGGACCGAGGGCGAAGGTGGGCAGCGCGCGCTGCAGCGCCTGGCGCTCGCCCGAGAGCATCGTCGGCGCGGGCGCGCTCGCATGCTGCGTGTCGGCCACCGTCCGCGTCGCGTCGAGGCCGCGGCGCTGCACGTGCAGCGTCTGCTCGATGCGCTCGAGGGACGCGAAGCGCTGCCGCAGGGCCTCGCCGAGGTGGCCCTGCACGACCGGAGCGAGCGCGCCCTCGCCGACGTGCTCGCCGAGGGCCGCGGCCGCCGTCTGCAGCGCGCGGGCGAGGTCGGCGGCGGTCTCGAAGCGATCGCGCGGGTCGAAGGCCAGGGCCTGGTCGAGGGCGGCGACGATGCCGGCGTCGAGGTCGGATCGATGCTCGAGGATCGACGGCGCCACCCCCTGCCGCACGGCCGCCAGCGTCGAGGCCAGGTCCGGCAGGCGCAGGCGCTGCCGGCCCGCGAGGAGCTCCCACAGGACGATGCCGATGCCGAAGACGTCGGTGCGGCGATCGACGCCGATGCGGTGCACCTGCTCGGGCGCAAGGTACGAGGGCTTGCCCGACCCGAGGTCTTCGCCGACGTCGTCGGACTGCAGGGCGATGCCGAAGTCGAGCAGGCGGACGACGCCCTGCTCATCGACCATGACGTTGTGGGGCGTGATGTCGCGGTGGACGATGCCCAGCACGCGGCCATCGACGTCGCGCAGCTCGTGGGCGGCGTGGGCGCCGCGGCAGAGCTGGATGACCGCCGACAGCGCCGCGCCGACGGGGATCGGCCCGTGGTGCTTCGTCGCCCTGATCAACTCGCTCAGCGCGCCACCGCGCACGTACTCCATCGAGATGAAGTAGCGGCCCCCATCCTCGCCGAGGCGATAGATGCCGACGACGTTCTTGTGCGCGAGCCGGGCGACGATGCGGGCCTCGCGGGTGAAGTAGGCGACGGCCTCGGCGTCATCGGCGAAGTCGGGCCGCAGGACCTTGAGGGCCACCAGCTTGTCGTCGTGCTCACCGTGGCCGCGGTCGATGGCGAGGCTCACCTCGCCCATCCCACCGACACCCAGCGACTGCAGGACCTCGTAGCGACCAAAGCGCATCGCCTTCGAGTCTACGCCGACCCGGCCCGGCGCGGCTGTCGTGCCGGTCCGGCGTCGGTGTAGACTGGCGCCGACGTCGTCGACATCGCGGGAGGTCCATCGTGCGGATGTGGTCCACGGCAACCGGGTCGCCGACGATGGAGCCCCGGTGATGGCGCGGGCGAGCCTGTGGCCCTTCGCGAAGGTGGTGGCGTCGACGCTCGCCGTCTCGGCCCGCATCGTCGTGCACGACCGCCTCGGCGACCTGCGGCCCGACGACATCGACCGCTGGCTCGTGGGCTGGCACGAGGGCGTCTTTCGCGCCGGCGACGGCACGATCACGGCCGAGGGCCGGTCCTTCGTCGACGACGCCGCCCGCGGGCCCGACGACGTCGCCGCCGGCAAGAAGAGCTACGTGGTGATGACGAACCACCAGTCGCTGCTCGACGTGCCGAGCGTCATCGCGACCTTCCCCGGCCGCATCCGCATGGTGGGCAAGTACGAGCTCGGCGAGCTGCCCATCTGGGGTCAGGCGATGAAGGCCGCCGGCATCGTCTTCGTCGACCGCGGCAACCGCGCCCAGTCGGTGGCGGCCCTCGAAGGGGCGAAGGCGCAGCTGCGCGCGGGCACCTCGATCTGGATCGCGCCCGAGGGCACCCGCAGCCGCGACGGCACATTGCTGCCGTTGAAGAAGGGCGGCTTCCACCTCGCGCTCCAACTCGGCGTGCCGATCGCGCCGGCGTGGATCGCCGGCACCCGCGAGATCATCCACCCGAGCGGCTTCGGCGTCGTCACCGGCGGCCACGTCGTCGTCCGCTACGGCCAGCCCATCCCCACGCATGACGCCGCCGGGCCGAAGGCGCTCACGACCCTCATGGACGAGGTGCGCGCGGCGCTGCTGGCGCTGTCGACGTCGACGTCATCGCCGTCGCCGTGAGTCTGGGGACGCCGGGCCCTCCCTTCAGGGAGAGGGTCACGCGGTCGACGACGCCCGAGGCGGCGCTCAGCGGGCCCGACCCTGCGCCCAGGCCGTGAAGGTCGCGACCTCGTCGTCGAGGGCGTCTTGCAGCGGGCGCTCGTGCTCGTAGTCGTTGTGGGCGTGGGCAAAGACGCCGCGGCCCGATGACGCCGCCAGCGACGACGTCGACGGGGACGGCAGCGGCCCGCACACGTCGGGCGGGGCGCAGGCCGGAGCGCACACAAGGACAGCGGAGACGAGGCCATTGGCGACGAGGACGCGACGCGACGACATCGCCCGACTGTACCGCGGTCAGCGCTGGAGCAGACGGGCGAGGTCGGCGCCATCGCGGCTCGGGATCTCGTAGCCGTGCTTCGTGCGCAGGGCATCGATGGCCTTGAGGATGCCTGCGTGGTCCTTCTCGGCGGCGGCGCGGGCGGCGCCGAGGCCACCGTCGCTGGCCTGCCTGGCGAGGTCGTCGGCGACGGTCTTCGCCGTCGTGGGCCCGGCCTTGAGCTCGGCGACGTCACGCTGGGCCTGGCGCAGGGTGCCGAGCGCCTTCTGCTCGGCGGACAGGGCGGTGTCGAAGCGACGCAGGGACTCGGTGGCCTTCTGCTCGAAGGCGTCGAGTCGACCTCGCAGGGGCATGACCGCGCCGAGCTCGCCGCGCAGCGACTGCAGCGCGGTCCCGGCCTCGAGGCGGGCGGCGTTGGCGGCCTCGAAGCTGCCCTTCGCACCCTTCACGACATCGTCGAGCTGCGCCGCGCGCCGCTTCGTGAGGTCACCGATGGTGTCGCCGACGAGCTTCTGCTGCGCCTTGAGGCGCTCGAGCGTGGCCGGATCGAGGCTGCGGGCGTCGTGGCGGAGGGCAAAGGTGTCGAGCTTCCGACCGAGGGCGTGGGCCTCATCGAGCTCCGCCTTCGAGATGGCGCGGCCGGCACGGGCGGGGTCGGTGAGGTCGCGCATGGCCACCCTGCCGACGGCCTCGCCGACATCGTCGAGCTCCTTCGTGGCGGCCTTGACGGCGGCAGCGCCCACCGTGGTGGCGGTCTTCGCCGTCGAGGCTGCGTCATCGGAGAGACGCAGGGGCTTGTCGAGCAGCGCCTTGAAGTCGGCGCTGCCGTCGGCGGCCTTCTTCGCGTCGCCGGCATGGGCGGCGAGCCCGCGGGTGACCTTTGCCGTCATGGCAGCGCCCTTGGCGGCGTCACCGAAGCCGGGGATGGCGGCGGCGGCGTTGAGGGCGGCGCCGGCGAAGTCACCGCGGGCGGCGGAGATGCCGGCGTTGGCGAGGTCGGCAACGATGCCGACACCGGGGACGAAGCCCGCGACGTCGAGGACGCCCTGCACGCCGTCGAGCACCCCCGACGACGACGACGCGGGCGGCATGTCCGGCGACGCCGGCGCCTTCGCGGTGCCGCCGATCTCGAAGCCGTCCTTCACGCCGGTCCCCGGACCGTCGGTCGGCTTGACGTCGGCGGGCCTGACATCGGTGGCCTTGACGTCGTCGAGGCGGGTGGCGGTCTTCGGGGGAACGATGCCGGCGAGCTTCGGGAGGGCCATGGTGTCGGGCTCCGGGGGAACGCAGGCAGTGTATCGTGCCGGCCGACGACGCGGACCTGTGACGCCCATCGCGCGGTGATCGCGGACGCCCCCGCCGCCGGGACCGGCGGTCCCGCTATGGTCACGGGGTCATGCGCGACTTCGATGCCACCCGAGTGCAGGCGCGCATGGCGGCCACCAACGCCGACCGGGCGCAGTTTCTCGGCCTCGCCTTCACCGTGACGTTCCTGCTCGCGGCCCTCGGCGACCTCGCCGGCATGGGCACACTGCGAAACCACGCCTTCATGTGGTGCCAGCTGCTGCTGAGCGCCGCCGTCGTCGTCATCGTGCGGACCACCGGCTTCGGGCGCGCCGCCGCCGACACGGTCTTTGCCGTCGGGATGAGCGCGGTGTCGGCCGCCGGCGCCGCCCACGTGTCGCAGTTCGGCGGCCTCGACGGGCCGTGGCTATGGCAGCTACACCGCCGCGCCCGTCATGATCCCGATGCTGTTTTCCGATGCCGTCAGTTGAAGGTCTCGACGACGGTGACGATCGTCTCGGCCTCGTCGCAGGTGAGCAGCCCGGGCAGACCGGCGCCCGACAGCGTGCTGTTGCCGATGCCGGCCGTCGACATCACGACGCGGCGGGCCGGGATGCGGGCGCTCGTGTCCTCCGGGTCGGGCATCACGATGGTGCCGCCGGCGATCCCCGTCGGCACGAAGGCCACCGAACCGAGGCCGCCGGGCAGGTCGAGCCCCAGCGTCGTCACCCGCGCGTCGAGCGGGATGGCCAGCCTGCTCAGCGGCAGGGGCTTGCCCGCCGTGGCGACGTCGACGGTGACGCGCACGCCGGCCAGCTCCACCTGGTGATCGGGCGACGCCGGCGCGCCGTCCTCGACAAAGGTCAGGCGGCCACGGAAGCGCTCGCCCTCGGTGACGACGAAGGCGTCGGCGAGAAGCACGGTGAGGCGCACGTCGCCAGCCCCCTGCAGGCAGTCCGTGCTGTCGGCTTCGGTGATGAAGGGTTCGAGGCCGGTGCCGTCGCCCTCGAAGGCCAGGGTCACCGTCGTCGTGTCGACGGCGACGATGCGGGCGTCGAACTGCGCGGCACAGCCGGTGCGGGCGGTCTCGGGCAGGAGGCGGGCGAGGTCGCCGGCGCGGGCGCCCCGGCGGGCCACGTCGACCTCGGCGACAAAGGCCCGCGGACCCGGCGAGAACACACCGCGCAGGCGACGGGCCGGTGGCAGCTCGTCCTCCCACGACAAGAGCAGCGACGCCCCCGTCGCCACCAGCGGCACGAAGGGGGGCGTGCCGAGGTTGTCCACCGTCGAGAACGTCACGCGGGGCCGGCGGTCCTCGCCGCCCTCGACGGGCACCCACAACGTCGCGTCGCTGTTGACGTCGACGCCCTCGGGCGGGCCGGGCGGCGCCGGATCGTCGTCGATGAGGCGCACGATGCGGCGGTCACCCTCGAGGTCGAGGCCGTCGAGCGTCGGCGCGGCGAGGTGCAGGTAGAGCAGGCGCCCGTCGACGAGCGTCACCGCCGCGAACGACGCCGTCGCCTCACCGGCCGCGATCTGGTCGTCGGAGAGGCCGGTGCAGCACACCGTGACCTCGGCGACGCTCTCGCGGGCGTCGGGCACGTAGAGCGTCGAGCCCGCCGCCGGCAGCGCCGTGCCGCCCAGCAGGGCGTAGCGGTCCTCGACGAAGCCGGGCCGGAACAGCCGCACCGCCATCACCGCCGCCGTGTCCGCCCGCAGCGCCAGGGCCACCGGCGCCAGGCCGTCGCCGACGTCGACGACGCCGGCCGCCAGCGCGTGCACCGGGCCGCCGACCACGACGGCGCGGGTCGTGGCCGACAGGGTCGCCGCCGCCTCGATCTCGACCGCGACGACGTGCGGCAGGGCGGCGTCGGCGACGACGAAGGCGCGGCCGAGGGGATCGGCCACGATGGCTGAAGGCACCGGGGCTACATCCGCCAGGTCGGCGTCGGCGCTCACAGGCAGGGGCACGTCGATGCTCTCGACGACGGCGTCGTCGACCACGCGATGCAGCTGCACGAGGCCGGCGTCGGCGCGGGTGACGGCGACGATCACGGTGGTGTCGTCGATCCGCAGCGCAGCGACGTCGCCGGGGCCGCGGCCGGTGGCCACCGTACCGACGACGTCGAAGACCGGGGCGGCGGCGGCGTCGGTGACGCGCACGAGCTGCACGACGTCGTCGGCGCTGTCGACGGCGTAGACGCGGGTCGGGTCTTCGCTCTGGGTGCGGACGTCGACGGCGACGGCGAGGCGGCGGGTCTCGTCGCCGACGGGGACCGACAGGGGGAAGTAGCGGTTGGGGGCGGTGAGGAAGCGGCCGTCGGTCAGGTCGAGGACGCGCAGGTGCTGCAGCTCGGGGTTGGCGCTCACGGCGTAGCTGTGGCCGTCGGCGGCGGCGACGATGACGACGTCGCTGACGCGGTCGACGTTGCCGCGGCGCGGGTCGCCGATCTGCTGGCACTGCTCGCAGTTGGCGGCCATCGCCAGCAGCGAGCCCGACAGCGTGACGGCGACACGAAGGCGATTCGAACGCATGGGGGCCCTCACTCGCGGCCGTCGTCGGGGCGCGGCAGCGGCGTGCCGAGGCGACCGATGGGCGACAGCCCGGCGGCGGTGCCATCGGTCAGCGAGAAGACGCCGATGGAGTTGTCGAGGAAGAAGCTCACGAAGGCGCGGGTGCCATCGGGCGTGACGACGACGTCGTAGGGGCTGCGGCCGTAGAAGCGCACGGCGTCGGTGGGCGTGAGCGTCGTCGGGTCGAGCAGCTCGATGGCCTGGCTGTCCTGACAGGTCACGAGCACGCGCTCGACGCTGCCGCCGGGGGCCTCGCTGGCCGGGATGGTGGCGACGGCGAGAGAGACCGGCACGTTGCAGGTGTCGGTGACGGCCGTCAGCGTCGGCAGGCCGCTGTCGTCGACGACGAAGCGGGCGATGGCGTCGGGGAAGCGCAGGGCGACGACGAGGGCGTCTTGACCCGACGGGTCGCGCACGACGACGACGTCGCGGGCGGAGCGCGAGCCGACCGCCAGCTCGAGGTCGACGCCGACGGGCTCGACGTCGGCGGCGCGGCCGACGGCGGGGACCTCGAAGGTGACGAGGTCGGCGCCGACGACGGTATTGTTGGTGCGGCGCTCGACGGTGGCGAAGAGGCGGGCGGGGCGGCCGTCGACAGCGGGGCGGTGGGCGACGGCGCGGACGCCGAAGACGGCCTCGCCGAAGTCGACGACGCCGTTTTCGAGGCGCAGGCGGCCGCTGTCGTCCTCGGCGGGGTTCAGCGTGAAGAAGCTCGCCTCGCGGCCGCTCTGGTGGGTGACGAAGCCGCGGATCGTGTCGCCCTGCTCGATGAGCACGACGTCGAAGGGGTCGTTCTGGGCGAGGGCGAGGGCGTGGGGGGCCTCGGCGCACAGGGCGGCGCTGCCGCAGGCGACCTCGTCGCCGTCGACGGTGAGCTCGTGCAGCAGGTTGGTGTCGCGGGTGGTGAGCAGCAGGTGGGCGCCGTCGGCGGAGAAGACCGGGCGATCCCCGAAGGTGGGGACGGCGACGGCGGCGACCCAGGGCTCGGCGACGACGGCGCCTCTGCCGGTGAGCTTGTCCTCGAGAGCGGGCAGGTTCGCGAGCAGCACGGCGCCGGCGTCGAAGGCGAAGTCGAAGTTCGACGAGACGGCGGCGAGGCGGGTGCCGTCGGGCGACACGGCGAGGCCGGTGGGGAAGACGGCGGCGTCGGTGGGGGCGGGCCGGCTCGCCTGGCCGATGCAGCCGGTCCCCGCGGAGGCAGCGGCGCCGGCAGCGAGGGCGGCGGCGAGGGCCGGAGCGGTGGGCAGGGGGCGGGACCAGCGGGACATCGCTGGTCGGCTAGCAGGTTGCCCCCGCCAGAGGCAGGGGCAACCTTCGGCGTTGGGACGGTCGACCGCTGGCGCGGTGGCGTCAGGCGTCAGCTGAACAGGTTCAGGTGGTGCAGGGTGGCCGGGCCGACGATGCCGTCGGCGACGATGCCCTTCTCCTTCTGGAAGGCCATGACGGCCTTCTTCGTGCCGGGGCCAAAGACGCCGTCGGCGCCGATCTTCAGGGCCTCCTGCAGCTTCTTCACGGTCTTGCCCTTCGAGCCCTCGCTCAGCGTGATGTGCTGGTAGAGGCCGAGGGACGCGAGGGTGTCGGGGCCGGCGATGCCGTCGGCGTCGAGGCCCTCGCCCTTCTGGTGCTCCTTCACCGCGGCCTCGGTGCCGGGGCCGAAGACGCCGTCGGCGGTGAGGCCGAGGATGGACTGCAGGGCCTTGACGGCCTCGCCGCTGGAGCCGCGCTTGAGCATGGTCATGTGAACCTCCGTGGGTGGGTGGGTGGCGTGTCGTACCTGAACGCCGCTGCCGGGGTCGAATGCGTCTCGGCGCGTCGCATCGCGATGCGACCACGGCGGCGTCTTGCACGGATCTGACGTGCGTGTCGGTGGATGTGTTGGGGAGTGCGAGCGGGTGGCCCTTGCGCTGGTCCGTCGGATCGGCCCGCGCGCCAAAGTCTCGTCTACGTCTACTACGGCAGCAGGTGGATGCTTCTGCCGGAGCCAAGACTCATGAGCGTCGGGCCTTGACGTGCCGCTCTGGGTCGGTCCCCGTCAGTCGACGGAACTGATCACAGAGGTTCAGCGAAGAGATCGACGGGCGCCGGCGACGGGTCCACCGGGTTTGGGTTCGACAGTCTCCCGATGAATTCCTCCTCCGGCTCGATTGTCTTGATTCGACTGAAACCTCCCACTCGCAGCAGAAAGGTCGCATTCGATATCGAATCAAAATCTGGGCAGCGAAACTGGAGATTCTCGTCGCGAGGTACGATATTCCCAATCCGGTAGCCTTCGTCGCCAGGTGGCAGCTCATCGTCGCCATAATTATACGCAAGAACCACACCACCCTGCTGCACCTGTGCAATATTCGTCCATCTTACATTTGAAACAACATACTGACGCAATGGCTGCGGTCCGACGCAAGAGGCGCCCGGGGTCGTTGAAACGATTGCACCTCCATCCCGCAACTGATTGAGGAGCGTCGAGTATATTGCTGAGTCGATCGCAGCCTCATCCACAATAAATCCACCTGGTTGCGGAGCTTCACAGCTCGCCAACAACACGGCAACAATAAAGGCCACACTAGTAGCAGTACGAATCATTGTCGGTCCTCCAACCAAAGTTGATTCCAACAAGGCGACCACCACCACATGAAGGGCAATATGAAATACTGTACCCACCATGCATACTCATCGCCGGATGCGTATACGGTCCATCCACCAGTGAGCTGCAGGTCTGCCGGTCACTAATTGGAGTGGTCGCGGCGAACGCATTCCCAGTGGTCTGCAGGGACTCATACTGCAAATTGCGAGTATTTCCATCATTTACTGACGAACCGTACACCTCCCTTCCTGCGCTTATTAATGTCCTTGTCGGACTTGAAATAATATCAAGGCCAAGCACACCGTTTGAACGATACAGACCGGATGACCAGTTCCCAGAGAAAGATATATTCCTGATTGACGTCCCCGTAATGGTGAACGACCTCGACCAAATATAGTTCAGAGGCGATGCCAATCGATGCCCAACAAGAGAGCAAACATCCGCCCCGGATCCAGACATACAATCAACATCAAATTCTCCAACGACAGAGCTTAGACCAAGCTGTGTATACTCTGGGGGGAAGCTTGACGGCGTGGAGGTCACTTGTGATGCGGTCAGCGTGGTTGTACCACACACACGGAAGACTGACGTCGATGGTACCGACTGAAAAGCTTCGATATCGACACTTACTGGAGTGTTTTGGTGTATCCTATGCTGAACTGCCACATATGAACAAGTCGGATCGTCACCGTAGGTGAAGATTCTCGGGGGAGCCGTGGGAACGAGTTCGCCAACAATGGTCGGGGCTGGTGCCGATTGTACCTGAGGCGCCGGCCTGGCCATGATAACCGAAGAAATGGCTAGATCGACGAGGTCTCCTGTCGCCATGTCAGCTCTTGTAACATGGAGGGTCTGCCCGGAGGACGAGGCCTTTACATAGGCGACCCAGCCGATCCACCCTCCAGGCCCTGACGCGACGTCTGGTGAATACACTATCCTTCCGCCGAAGCCCAGCATGGAGGATATCTGTGATACCACCGAAAATGAGCCGTTTGTCTGGTAGCCAGAGAGTCGATAGAGCCCCACTCTCCGATCAGATGCCGTCACCGCAACACACTGGGAGTATACTGCCGACGAGTCAGTGCAGTCAATTCGTGGTATATGCAGACTGGAGACACCCAGATACGAATTAGCCACCGCCCCGCCAATCGGCAGCGATTCACTTGACACATAGACACGGCGCTCAGCGGTCGAATACACAGACTGAACCCCCTTCGAGTCACCATCTGCTATCGTTACCCCGCCACCACACGACGACGCAGAGCACATGACTTGGCCACCACAGCCGTCGCCTGTAGCGGAGCAGTCATCGGCGATGTACCTTCGGCATGGATCGACACTATTGATCTTGCACCGTCCGGGGAGGTATGGTGCAAATCCACCAACGCAGAGTTCCCCTGGATTGCAGTCCGCCTGTTCAAAACAGTATAGGTTCTGAGCTTTGTCGGGGTGCTGGAGTCCGAGTGTGTGGCCCAATTCGTGAGTGAGCGCCTGCTCAAAAAGACCGGCGATGATGTCGTTACCATTATTGGTGAACATCCTGTCACTGCAGAATGTCACATGGCAATTTCCGAGACTGCACGATGCAAAGGCATAAGCTCCTGGCTTGGCGCAGTTCGATTGATTTGCGTTGCAGCAACCTTCACCCGGGGTATCGTTCATGATGGAAATGCATCGGTTGGACCCTTCGGCACAGTTGCCGGTTGTCGTCCTGAGATTGATGCGTGCTCTGCTAGCTCTCGCCCACTGCTGAAGTGATCTATCAACAATCCATCGAAGTTCGGTCGAGGAGACAAAATCTGACGTTTGGGTAACCAGATCGTTTGACACAATCCATGTTGAGGTTTTATCCGCAAAAGTCTGATCGGTGCAGTAGTCGATTGGAGCTTGAGCGCCAATCGATGCTAGCAGAATCAGCGCAAGCATGTGTCGTGCTCACTCGGCAAACCCGCGGATCGGACTTCGTCTCCTGCAAGCTCTATCCATACCGTTTGAAATTCAGATGGATGAAGCGAGTTAGCCGTGTTTGAAGGCCGAAATGGCCTCCAATGGACTTCGAAGCCCTCGCCAATCATCAACGGGTTACACCCAATCACTTCATGCGCAAGACAGTCTGCACCAGTACTGGTAGCAATGCACTTTGATATGTAGACCGGGAACGCACCTGATCGGTCCTTGGTTGCGGAGGTGTCGCCGCAAAAGTGCATTCGCTGTGCGTCGGCGCCATGTTGCGGGTCCGCGATACTGACGAAGGTTGCAGCCCGGGCGCGAATCGCTCTAGATCTCATGATGCGTTCATCCTGCCAAGCCGTACAGGCATCCCAAGGCATAGAAGTGCACACATCACCCTCGCAGCAGCGCAGCATCTGCAGCGGGGTAATGATCTCGTCGATTTCTTGTACTTTTGAATCAGGCGCAGCTCGCATCGCCTGCGGATTTGCGGTGTCAACTTCAGATGCCGCAAAGGCCAATATTGCCGAGAAGAGATTCGTGAGCACAGTTCCCCCGATCTAGTTACTGTAGGTGAACTATCGCACATTGCCTGTGACCAGCTCAACAGGGCGCTCTGCTCGTGGGAGGGCCCAAGGGGCGAGGTGTGCCCGCTGAACGCCAGTCGACGAGGAGGCTGCGTAGCGGGCGCCGTCGATCCGGGCTACATCACGAGCCATGCGCGTTGCCCTGGCCGCCGTCGTCGCCTTTATCGCCACCGCCGGCGCCGGCTGCTCCTGCGGGGGCCCCGTGCTGCCCGAGCCGCCGACCCAGTGCAGCGTCACCACCGGCATCGGCTGCCTGCCCGACGAGGTCTGCGTCGACGGCAAGTGCGAGCCCGTCGGCCGCTGCGAGTCCGACGCCGACTGCCCCTCGATCGCATTCCGCTGTGTCTTTCCCGCCCAGTTTTGCGCGCTGCGCCCCGGCTTTGGCGAGGAGTGCAGCGAGACGGCCCCCTGCGACGCCGGCTTCTTCTGTGCGCTCGGCACCTGCCGCGAGGCCGCCGAGGCCCAGCCCTGCGCCACCCGCCTCGACTGCGCCCCCGGCAGCATGTGCGACAAGCAATCGTTCTTCTGCATCGAGGAGGCCCCCTGCACCTTCGCCGAGCAGGGCTTCCCCGAGACGGCCTGCGACTTCGAGGAGGTCTGCGACGCCGGCGGCGCCTGCCGTCAGGAGTGCCAGGGCTTCTGCACCCCCGAGACCGAAGAAGAGGACTGCGGCGCCGGCCTCCGCTGCGACGGCGCCTGCCGCTGCGTGCAGTGCCTCTCTACCAGCGACTGCGGCGCCGGCCTCGTCTGCAACGTGCGCTCGGGCCGCTGCCAGAGCGAGAACCTCTGCTTCAGCAACGCCGATTGCGAGTCGCCGCTGGAGTGCGATCCGCGCACGGCCCTCTGCATCCTGCCGCCGCCGCCGTGTGACGACGACTTCGACTGCGCTGTCGCTGAGATTTGCAACCTGCAGACGGCCCGCTGCGAGCTGCCCGGCGGCGCCTGCTTCGACGACCGCTTCGAAGACGCCGACACCCCCGCCACCGCCGAGGGCCTCAATGTCGTCGTCGGCGTACCGAAGCTGTTCGACGACCTCGTCTTGTGCCCCGACGACGACGACGTCTACCAGGTAGACCTCCTCGCCGGCGACCGCCTCACAGCGACGGCGACGGGGACGCTGCCGCAGGCGCGGGCGACGTTGTGGCTGCTCGACAGTGACGCCGAGACCTCGGTGGCCTTCGCCGAGACCCCGCCCCGCGGCGACGGCCGCATTGTCTACACCGCGCAGACCGACGAGCCGGTCTTTCTGCGCATCAACGCCCTGCTCGCGCAGACACCCTACGACCTCGACGTCCAGATCGAGCGCGCCACCCCCTGCCAGCCCGACTTCTTCGAGGGCGAGAGCGGCAACGACACGCTGCTGACGGCGACGTCGCCGGCCTTCATTCCCTTCGACGTCGCCCTGCAGGGCGAGGTCTGCCCACGCGACACCGACCTGTTTTCAGTGGACGTTGCTCCCGGCGAGGGGGTGCAGGCGAGCCTGTCCTTCGACGCCGCCCGCGCCGACCTCGACCTCGCCATCCTCGACGGCGAGGGCAACCTGATCGGCAGCAGCGCCGGCATCACGCAGCCCGAGGTCGTCGGCCGCCGGCTCGTTGACGGTGGTCGGCTGTATGTGCGCGTCCGCGGCTTCGGCAACAGCGTCGGCGCGTGGCGCCTGACCCTGACCCGCCTTGGCGAGCTGCCGTGCGACGATGCGCTCGAGCCCGACGACGCCAACGCCCGCGTCGTCGTCGTCGGCAACGTCGATGGCGCCGTGAACGCGACGCCGCTCATCGAGCAGCGGGGCCTGTGTCAGGGCGGCGCCCTCGCCGATCAAGATCGCTGGGCCGTTGAGCTGCTGGACTTCGAGCGCCTCGTCGCCACGGCGACGACCGACGGCGTGCGCCTCGTGCTGCAGATCGAAGACGGCGACGGCGTCGTGCGGGCCAGAAGCCCCATCGGCGTCGGCGGCGCAGCGGTGGCAGCCGACGCCATCGCCCCCGTCGGTGGCAGCGAGACGCTCTTCGTGCGGGCCTTCTCCGAGCAGGGCCAGGTGGGCCCCTACACGGTGCGCCTGTTCAAGGAGAACCAGGGCAGCTGCCCCGCCGACGGCCGCGAGCCCAACGACGCCGTCGCCGGCCGCGTGGCCCTGCCCGCCGTCGACGAGGTGCTCACGATCTGCGAGTCCGACGAGGACTTCTTCGTGCTGTCGGGCGCGGCCGGCAAGCGCGCCACCATCGACGCCACCTTCGCCCACGGCGACGCCGACCTCGACGTGCAGCTGCTCGGGCTCGACGGCACCCAGATCCTCGGCACCGCCGACAGCGCCTCGGACAACGAGCACCTCGAGGTCATCCTGCCGCTCGACGGCGACTACACGGTGCGGGTGTTCTCGCTGACCTCGGGAGCGCGGGCCCGCTACTTCCTGAACGCCACCGTCGAGAGCCCGGAGTAGTCCGGCGCCAGTCATCGACGAGACGGGCTTGCGTCGTCGACGTGGGCCGCGCAGGCTGTGATATCTCCTGCCCTGCGAGGCCCCGTGCGCTTTCCCGGACGCCGCAAGCACAAGCACTACTTCCCGGTTCACGCCCGCGATCCGATCCTGCACCACGCCGGGCCCGAGGCCAGGCATGTGAAGAGCCACGTCGTCGGCATCGACCAGACCCTCGTCGACATCGACGCCCGCGTGAAGGACGAGCTCCTCGCGCGCTACGGCCTGCAGAAGGCCCTCTCGACGGTCATCGACAACGAGCGCGCCGCCCGCCTGTACGACGAACTCTTGCAGGGCGGGCTCATCTCGTACGAGTTCGCCGGCGGCACCGTCGGCAACACGCTGCATAATTTTTCGCTGCTCGCCGACGACGCCTCGATCCTGCTGGGCGTGATGAGCGAGAGCATTCGGGTGGGCACGTCGGGTTATCGGTATCTGTCGAACACCTCGAGCCGGGTGAACCTCGACCATCTGCAGCCCGTCGATGGTCCCATCGGCCGCTGCTTCGCGCTGGTCACCGAGGATGGCGAGCGGACGTTTGCGATCAGCGAAGGCAAGATGAACGGCCTGCGCAAAGAGAGCATCCCGACGCACATCTTTGACGACGCCTCGGCGCTGGTGCTCACGGCCTACCTGCTGCGGGGCAAGCCCGGCGACCCGATGCCCGACGCCACGATGCGCGCCATCGCCCTCGCTCGCGAAAAGGGTGTGCCCGTCGTGCTCGGTCTGGGCACCGCCTTCGTGATCGCCGAACGACCCGACTTCTGGCGGGCCTTCATCCGCGACCACGTCGATGTCATCGCCATGAATGAAGAGGAGGGTGCGGCGCTGACGGGGCAGACCGATCCCCTCGCCGCCTGCGACGCGGCGCTGCAATGGGCCGACCTCGTGCTGTGCACGGCTGGGCCCACCGGCCTGTACCTCGCTGGCTACACCGACGACGCCGTGAAGCGCGAGACGCGTTACCCGCTGTTGCCCGGCGCCATCCCCGAGTTCAACCGCTACGAGTTCAGCCGGCCCATGCTGAAGGCGAAGTGCGAGACGCCGGTGAAGGTCTACGCCCACATCGCGCCGTATCACGGCGGCCCCGAGCGCATCCGCAGCACCAACGGCGCCGGCGACGCCGCGTTGTCGGCGCTGCTGCACGACATGTCGGCGAACCGCTACCACAAGGAGATCGTGCCGAACTCGTCGAAGCACGTGTGCGAGTTCCTCACGTACTCATCGATGAGCCAGGTGTGCCGCTACGCCAATCGCGTGAGCTACGAGGTCCTCGTGCAGGCCTCGCCCCGCCTGTCGCGTGGCTTGCCCGAGCGCGAAGACGGCCTGGATGACGAGGCCTACTGGGCGAGGTAGACTAGGCCGGGGGTCCCACGGGCACACACTCATCAGCGTTCGATCGGATCCATGTTACGACGTGAGGGCGCAGCGTCGCGGCTGAAGGCCCGGCTGATCGTCGACGTCTACGGCGTCCGCGGGCGCGACGGCGGTCGCCTCGGCGTCGACGTGGGCGCTGGCGTCCGCAACCTGCTGGCGGAGGACTTCCGCCTCGCCCAGCCAACGACAGCCTGCACGCGCCCCCGCCCGCCTTCGACCGCGACGTGCGTGGCTGTCGTAGGCTCAGCGGCATGGGGACGGTGCTCGAGACGCGAGGGCTGACGCGACGCTACGGAGGGCGCGCCGTGGTGCGCTCCGTGTCGCTGCGCATTGAGGAGGGCGAGACCTTCGGCTTCCTCGGCCGAAACGGTGCCGGTAAGTCCACGTTCATCCAGATGGTCTGCGGTGTGGTCGCGCCTGACGAGGGCGAGATCGCGCTGCTGGGCCGCACGGCGCGGGCGGTGCCGGCGTCGTGGCGGCGGGACATCGGCTACGTCGCCCAGGAGCCGCGCTTCGACCCGTGGATGACGGCGACGAGCCTTGGCGACTTCATGGCACCGTTCTTTCCGACCTGGGACCGGACATTCTACCGCGAGCTCCTCGACACCCTCGCCGTACCCGACCGGCAACGGATCGAAACCCTCTCGGTCGGCGTCCGCGCCCGCCTTGCCCTCGCCACCGCCCTCGCCCACCGGCCCCGCCTGTTGATCCTCGACGAGCCCACCGCCGGCCTCGACCCGCTGGCCCGCCGCGACTTCCACGCCCTGCTTGAGCGCACCGCGCAGAGCCACCCCCGCGCGACGTTCTTCTCATCCCACCTCGTCGATGACGTCGAGCGCCTCGCCGGTCGCATCGGCATCATCGACGACGGCGCACTCCTCTATCAGGGCCGGGTCGATGGGCTCGGCGACGAGGTCCGCCGCTTCGACGCCGCCCTGCGCGGATCGCTGCCGCCCGAGGTGGCCGTGATCGGTCCCACCGACGGCCAACACTGCCAGCAGCTCGTCGGGCGGGCCTCCCCCGAGGTCTGGGCCGCAACCGGCGTCGACGCCACGCCGCTGGCCTTCGAGGCCGCCCTCATCGCCGTGCTCGCCGGGAAGCGCGAGCGATGAGGGCGATCCTCGCCCTCTGGCGTCGTGAGGTGCGCGCCCACGTCCTGCCCCTCGTCGGGCTCGTCGCGATCGGCGCCGCCATCGACGTGCTGCAGCTCCGACAGAGCGCGGCCATCGGCGACGTGAGCCCCTTCGATCGCATCATCGACACCCTGTTGCCCTTCGTCGTCGTCGTCGCGGCGGTGCTGGCGAGCAGGGCCTTTCACGGCGAGGCCGGGCGCGGCACCTGGCCGTGGCTCTTCTCCCTGCCCGTGCCGCCGACGACGGTGATGCTGGCCAAGCTGTCGTGGGTCATGGGCGGCACGACGACCCTCATCTGGTGCCGGCTGGGCACCCACGCCCTCCTCGGCGCGCCCACGCCATGGTGGGAGCTCGTCGTCCGTGTGTTCACGCGGGCGACGGCGGTGTCGCTCATGCTCGGCGCTGTGTTCTCGGCAGGAGCCCTCCTCGGGCGGCGGGCCGTCCTCCTCGGGCTTGTCGTGCTGCTCACCCTCACGAACCTCGGGCAGCTCCTCGATGTCTCCATCACGGAGGACGGGCCCCTCGGCCTCGTGAACGGCGCCCACGTCGGGGTCGACGACCGGACCTGGCCCCTCGGGCCCATTCTCGTCACGGCCCTCATCTCTCTCGTCGCCGCAGTCGCGGTCGTGACCGCCGGCCGACTCGGGGTGGTGGGCGACTGGCTGGCCAGGCCCTGGTCGCAGCGCGCCGTGCTCGCTCTCGCCGCCGCGCTCGGCGCCCTGGTGGCGCTCGAGCTCGCGCCCCTCCAGCGGGCGATCACTCCGATCCCTGCGGGACTCACGGCAGCTCGCGGTCAGCCCATCCTGTTGTCGGTGTCGTCGCCAGCGCCGGCGACACCGCCGAACCCCGACGAGGACGCGGCCATTGAAGCGGGCCGCGCCGCCGCTGAGCGGGCCCTCGCGCTGATGGGCCGGGCCGTGCCCGAGCTGCTGCTGCCGCGCGTGGTGATGGTCCGTCGCGATGACATCGCCGAACCCCACGCCGACTTCCTTGACGACGACACCGTGGTCCTGGCCGCTGGCCCATCGGCGACGCCCGCGGCCATCGCGTCGGTGCTGGTCGGCGCGATGCTGGCGCGCGAGCGATCACCGGCCGACGTGGCCGGGCTTGGCTTCCTCCTCGCCGGCCTGCCGACAGCCATCGGTCAGCGGGTCGCCCCGTCGCCCATGATGCAGGAGATCGTGTTGCGCCGGGCCACCTGCGTCGATGCGCAACGCTGGCCGACCGTCCGCGATCGCTTCGGCGCCAATGCCGCCGCCGCTGCTTTTCTCGTCGATATCGCCGCGGCCCACGGCGACGTCGCGCTGGAGCAGATCGTCGCCGCGCTCTGGCGGGGCGGCGACGACGTCGCCGCCATCATCCAGGCCGGCGGGCCCGTCTGCGACACGCCACCGCCGACGACCGGGGTCCCCTGGCTCGGGCTCGGCCAGGTTGTCGGGGCGACCTTCGCGTTGCGGCCGACGTCGACGTTGACGGCCTCGCCGTTCGTGCAGGTCCAGCGCTCGTCGCTTCTGGGCGCAAAGCGGGCCTTCGCGTCGGTGTGGCGGGGCGGTTTCCTCAACGTCGGCGAGCGGACGCTCCTCGTCGACGAGGAGGTCCCGGTCGATACGCTCGAGGGCGGCACGCTCCTCGGCGTGGCCGTCGCGCCGGGCACGCCGCTGTGGGTGTCGCTCACCATCGAACGGGAGGGCCCCGATGGCCAGGTGCAGCGCACCGGCACCGGCGTCCTTCCCCTGGGGGGCCGATGAATGCACCGATCGCGGCAACCCTCCGGGCCCTCCTCCGTCGCGAGGCGGCGATCATCCTCCCGTGGATCGCCTGCTTCGCCGCCACCGTCATCGTGGGCCTCGTCGACGACATGCTCCTCGACGACCGCCGTCCGACCGGGCTGCTCGGGCTCGACGAGCATGGCTATGAGCGGGCGCTCATCTGGTGCTTCTGGTTGCTGATTGGCGCTCTCGTCGGCGCCCATGATGAGCGCCACGGCACCCGGGCCTTCCTCGACACCCTGCCCGTCTCGCCGCGAACGCGCTTCATGGTGCGCGCCCTCGCCTGCGCCGTCGCCGTCTTCGTCGTCGCCGTGATCGGCGAGGTCGCCACGGCATGGCAGATCCTGCGCTACGCCGACCGGGCCGCCGACGTCGACGTGGCGGGCCCCCTCGCCGCCATCGGTGTCGCCGTCGTCACCACCGGACTGCGAAACCTCGCAGCGGTCAGCCTCGGGCTCCTGCTCGCGCCCCTGCGCCAGGTGACGTGGCTCGCGTCGTTCCTCGTCTTCATCGCGATCATGATCAGCAGCGACCTGGCCCCCGCCTGGCAGTCGATCGTGCCCCTGTTCAACGGTGTGCCCTTCGAGGTCGCCGACGGCGTGATCTTCGCCTGGAGCGGCCCGGCGCTCTCGCTGATCGTGGCGATCCTCTCCTTCTTCTTCGCGATCCTGTTCGCCCACCGCCGTCGCCGGCCCCCGGTCGAGCGAAGCCCCCGCCTCGCCGTGGCCGCCGTGCTCGGCGCCGTCGCCTGCGGTGGTCTGCTCTGGAAGCTCCTCTGGGATCGGATCCCCGACCCGCCCACCATCGTCGAGAGCCAACGGGTCGTCTTCTCGCTGCCACGGTGGGAGTCCCTCAACGAGGACGAGCTCGCCCGCATCGACGGCGACATCGCGATCATCGAGGCCCGCCTCGGCCAGGCCCTGCCGGGTCGTCTGCGCGCCGACGCCCGGGGCGACCTCGACCACGCCCACGGCAAGGCCCACGGCCTTGCGATCGCCTTCACGCGCTCCGCCGTCCACGACCGCTTCGTCGTCGTCCACGAGGTGACCCACGCGGTGGCGTCGGTGATTGTCGGCCCCGACCAGGCCCAGCTTGAGATGTTCAACGAGGGCCTCGCCAACCACGTGGCCCGTCGGCTGGCGACGACGACCATGCCCGAGCATGCCGACCCGATGGCGCGGCTCGTCGCCCTCGCCGGGGAGCGTCGCCTCGACGACCACCTCATCTGGAACGCCAGCGCCGCTCGCGAGGTCGGCGGCGACGCTCTCGTCTACGCCATCGGCGAGGTCTTCGTCGACGCCATGGTCGACGTCTACGGCGACGACGCCCCGGCCCGGATGCTGCGGGCTCTCGCGACGACGCCGACGCGGGGCCTGACAGGCATCGCCGTCTGGCACGAGGTGCTGGCGCGGGGCGGCATGATGTTCGAGCCCATCCGGGCCCGCTTCTTCGCAAGGGTCAACGCCGCGAAGGCCGCCGCCGACCTGGCGCAGGTGCCGCGACGGCCCATCGTGACCGCTGGTATCGAAGGCGACGACCTGATCGTCGGCGGCGTGGATCGACAGGGTGAGCCCCTCGAGGACTGCTGGTGCCTGGTCCGCAACCACCACTTCGAAGACGATGCGCGCCACCTGCGCCGCTGCCGGGTGCCCCTGTCGTCACTGGCGGGGCCAACGGCCGAGGTCCGGGTCTCCGTCGGCGAGAACGTCCACAGCCCGTGGACCCGGGTGGTGCTGCCGCCCCACTGACCGCGTGGGCTACGAGGTCCTCGTGCAGGCCTCGCCCCGCCTGTCACGGGGCCTGCCCGAGCGTGAAGACGGTCGGGATGACGAGGCCCAACGGGCCCGCTGACCCCTCACCCGTCGAAGTGCGGGTAGACGTGGGCCTCGAACATCGCCTGCAGCTCCGGTGAGAGGGCGGCGACGGCGTCGGCGTGGTCGGCGCGGACGTCGACGCGGTAGCGGGCCGTGCGCGGCGCGATGGTCGGCAGCCAGGCGGTGTGGAGCGTGAAGGGCAGGTCGAGCTCAACGTGGGCGAGGCGACAGACGGGGCCCTGTGCGAGGGCCCGCGCGTCGAAGATCCACAGCTCGTCGCCGCTGCTGCCCGGCGTGCCGACGTCGTCGGAGAGCACCGTGACGATGATGTGGCCGTCGTCGGGCGCGTCGGTGCCGCCGACGCGGGGAACGAAGGTCGGCGACAGGGCGACGCGGCCGGCGGGGAAGGCGTAGCCGTCGACGATGGCGAGGGGATGCGAGCGGGCCCGGCACAGGGTCCCCGGGCGACCCTCGGCGAGGGGCAGCGCCTCGAGGGGCATGCTGCGGCCGGGCCAGTCCCGGTACATCTCGGCGACGCGCTCGACGGCGAGCTCGGCGTGCAGGCCGACGCTGATCCAGAACACGTCCGTGAGCCGCTCGCCGGGCGCGCGGAACGTCGCCAGGGCCGGACCACCCCACGTGTAGCGATCGTCGCGCACGAGGGCCGACGAGGTCACGGCGCCCGTGGCGGGGTCGATGACGTAGCGGCCGAGGGCGCCGAGGTCGCTCGCGGCGGTGATCACGCCGACGAGGTCGTCGCGCAGCGGCTGGCCGTCGACGCGGCGATCGTCGGCCTGCACGAACTCGCTCGGGTCGCTCGTGCAGGAGTGGGCCAGGTGCAGCACGATGCCGTCGTCGTCGGCGTAGTCGGCGTGCAGGTGGGCGCAGTCGAGGGGCAGCGTCACCCGCATCGCCCGCACCTCGCCGCCACCCGACACGAGGGCATCGCGGCGCACCACCCACGCCGTGGTCTCGGCGGCCTGCGGTGTCTCGGTGGCGCCGATGGGGGCCATCTTGCCGATCTCGGTGACGAAGGCGGTGTCGACGAGGACGACGAAGCGCCGCGTGACGACCATCTGGTGCGCGCTCTGCAGGATGGCGACGTCATCGCCACGCTCGTCCTTGAGCTGCCAGCGCTCGAAGTCGTGCTCGCCGTCCCAGCGCAACAGCGCCGTGCGGCCGGGCAACAACGGCATCTGCATCGCGTAGTTGATGAGGAAGAGCTCACCGGTCTGTTCGTCGACGGCGGGGTGGGCCGTCGACAGGATCGTGGGGAAGGGTCCGCCGCCGATGCCAAGCCGCGTGACGACGTCGGGCAGGCCGCCGAACCACTCGTCGTGGCGACCGACGGCGGTGGCCACCGCGAGCGTCGTCGGGTCGATCTCGTGGGGCCGGCCGCCGTCGTAGGTCAGCAGCAGGCGCTCGCCGAAGCTCGCGAAGGCCGTGTTGGCGAAGTTGCGCGAGCCGAGGGTCCGCGACATCCGCGTGAGGTGCTTGTTCTCGAAGGCGTCGGCGGTGCCGCGGGTGGCCTCGTCGGCGTAGAAGCACGGCGTCCGCATGATGCGGGACTTCAGCCGGGCGCGGCCGCCGTCGAGGTCGACGCGCAGCACGAGCCCGTCGCCGTTGAACTGCGGCGAGCCATCCCCCTGGGGCAGCGCGCAGGCGATGAAGACATGGCCAGAGAGGCCGGGCGGCAGCGCCCCGCCCACCACCGCGAGCTCGATGTCGAGCTCCGCGCGGCTCGCCCTGGCCAGCGAGGCCGGCACCCGCGGCGGCAGCGTCGGCCCGGTGTCGGCCAGCGTCGGCGCCGGTGGCGCCGGTGGCGTCGGCGTCGGCTCCCCGGTCGGCGGTGCGTCGTCGCCGCCCCCGGGGGCTGCGGGCCCCCGCACGGGTCCGCACGCCGCCACGACGACGGAAGAGGCAGAGACGGCGAGGAAACGGCGGCGGTCCAGCGGGCGCTTCATCGGCGCAGGCTGGCCGGCCCGGGCTCCACCTGCAAGTGAGAAGCGCTACTTTTCATTCTCCGGCGGCCGCGGTCTGTGACAACCGCGCAACAGCGCCACGGTGTTGTTGCTTGGGCGCATGGGGCGGCCACGCTACGCCCTGCGTCATGCCGTTGGATACGATCGTCGCTGCACCGTCGAGCGCCGCCCGGGCGCCCGGCCCCGTCGGGAGGAGCCCTGCCATGAGCCCCCACATCCTCGTCGTCGAAGACGAAGCCGACCTCGCCGACGCCCTCGCCTTCGCGCTGGAGCGTGAGGGCTTTCGCGCCACCGTCGCCCACGACGGCAAGAGCGCGCTGGCGGCGATCGGGCAGACGCCGCCGCCCGACCTCGTCCTGCTGGATCTGATGCTGCCCGACATGTCGGGCACCGAGGTCTGCCGCACGCTGCGGGCCCACCCGACGGCGAAGCACATCCCGGTCATCATGGTGACGGCGCGGACGGAGGAGATCGATCGCGTCGTCGGCTTCGAGGTCGGCGCCGACGACTACGTCGCCAAGCCCTACAGCACCCGCGAGCTCGTGCTGCGGGTGCGGGCGGTGCTGCGCCGCCGCGAGGCGACGTCGACCGTGCCCACCCCCGACACCGCCGGGCCCGTGCGCTTCGGCCTGCTCGCCGTCGACAAGGACGCCCACAAGGTGTGGGTCGCCGATCGCGAGGTGCCCCTCACCGCCCTCGAGCAGCGCCTCATCCAGACCTTCCTCGACCGCAAGGGCCGCGTGCAGAGCAGAGAGACCCTGCTCGCCGACGTCTGGGGCATCACCGCCGACATCACCACCCGCACCGTCGACACCCATGTGAAGCGCCTGCGCGAGAAGCTGGGCGAGGCCGGCGCCTACATCGAGACCGTCCGCGGCGCCGGCTATCGCTTCCGCGCCCACCCCGACGACGTCTCCCACGCCGGCGCCTGATGCGGTTCGTCGTGCGCAGCATCCAGGGCAAGCTCACCGCCGTCTCGCTGGCCCTCATCGCCGTCATCATCCTCGTCAGCGGCGCCGTCCTCGAGGTGATGCTGCGGCGGGCGATGGATGCCCGCCTCGAGGCCGAGCTGCTGCGGCACGTGAGCGCCATCGAGGCGGTGCTCGCCCGCGCCGGCTACGACGACACCGGCTTCGCCCTCGCCGAGGACCTCAGCCGGGCCGCCGGTCTGCGCTTCACGCTCATCGACGCCGACGGACACGTGCTCGCCGACTCCCACGTCGAGGACCAGCGCCTCGGTGGCCTCGAGGACCACGACAGCCGTCCCGAGGTGCAGATGGCCCGCGAGGGCGAGATCGGCGTCGTGAAGCGCACCAGCGCGACGCTCGGCGAGCCCCTGCTCTACATCGCCCGCCCGATGGCGAGCGGCGGCGACGACGGCCGCGCCCGCATCGTCCGGGTGGCCATGCCGCTGCAGGCCGGCGAGGCCCTCATCGAGCGCGTGCGCTTCGCGCTGGGCGCCACCAGCGCCGTCGCCCTCGCCCTCGCGATGCTCATGAGCCTGTGGACGGCGCGGGTGATGACCCGCTCGCTGCGCGAACTCGTGACGAAGGCCCGCGCCCTCGCCGAGCACCGCACCCGCACCCGCATCCGGCTGGAGTCCGACGACGAGCTCGAGCACCTGGCCGGCAGCGTGAACCGCCTCGCCGGCGAGGTCGACGACACGCAAAGCACCCTGCAGGCCGAGCGCGACCGCTTCCACGCCGTCGTCGAGGGCATCGGCGATGGCGTCGTCGCCGTCGACGCCGCCGGCCGCGTCCTGCTCACCAACACCGCCGCGCGCGCGCTGCTGGGGCGCCCCGACGGCGCCGTCGACGTCCCCCTCATCACGTTGCTGCCCACGATCGACGTCGCCGCCCTGCTGCGCGAGGACGCGCCGCCCGTCGAGCTCGAGCTGCCCGGCCCACCGCTGCGCAAGGTCCTCGTGCACGCCTCGCCGACGTCGGTGAAGGACGGGGTGGTGCTGCTGCTCGAAGACGTGACCGAGGTGCGGCGGCTCGAAAACGTGAAGCGCGACTTCGTCGCCAATGTGTCGCACGAGCTGCGGACGCCGGTGAGCGTCATCCGCGCCAGCGCCGAGGCCCTCATCGACGGTGGCCTCGACGACAAGGCCCGGGCCACCCGCTTCGCCTCGGCCCTGCACCGCAACGCCGAGCGCCTCTCGCGCCTCGTCTCCGACCTCCTCGACCTCGCCCGCATCGAGTCGGGCCGCCAGGCCCTCACGGTGCGACCGGTGCGGGTGAAGCGCCTCGTCGACGACATCGTCGACGGCCTGCAGCCCGTGATCGACGAGCGCAAGCACACCCTCGTGGTGGACATCGCCGACGACGTCGCCGTCCTCGCCGACAAGAGCGGCCTCGAGCAGGTCGTATCGAACCTGCTCGACAACGCCGCCAAGTACACGCCGCAGGTGGGGCACATCACGGTGCGGGCCGGCGTCCACGACGACGTCGTCCGCATCGAGGTGGAGGACAACGGCCCGGGCATCCCGCCCGAGCACCGCGACCGCGTCTTCGAGCGCTTCTACCGCGTCGACGCCGGCCGCTCCCGCGAGATGGGCGGCACCGGCCTTGGCCTGTCGATCGTGAAGCACCTCTGCGCCATCATGGGGGGCGATGTGCACGTCGAGGCCGCCGAACCCCACGGCGCCCGCTTCGTCGTCGCCCTGCCGCGCGGCTGAGCACGTCCATCTCGGGGTGCGGTCGACGCCCCATCGCGCTCCCGAGATCGGCTCACTCGGAAAAGTGACGCTCCGCGCAGGTCGGGCAGATGCCGTGGGAGAGCTGCCGGGGGTGTGCCTTCGCGAGGTATTGGTCCGCGGTCATCCACGAGTCGCTGCTGTTGATCTTCTTGCACCACGCGCACATCGAGAGGAGCTGCCGGAGGCGCTGGAGCTCTGCGAGGGTCTCTCGCGCCGAGAGATCGTAGAGGGAGAGCAGGCCCACGACGGCGCCAATGAGCAGGGCGAAGTCGATGAAGGCCCGCCAGGAGTTCGGCTCCTCGACGCCATCGAGCGTGAAGCCGAGGACATGCGCCTCCACGATGAACGCACCCGCGCCCAGCGCCACGAGGATACCGGTGCGCAGTCCATTGCGCCTGGTGCCGACGTCCTCGACGCGGGGTTCGTGGAACACCAGGGCGGCGAGCGGGATGAAGATGAGCCACGCCAGCTGCTCGGGGTGGAGTTCACGCGTGGTGAGCGAGATCGCCACCAGGAAGATCACGAGGATCGTCTGCGTGAAGGGCGCCACCTTCCTCGTGCTCACGCCGAGCCGGATGGCGGCGAGGGCGGCGACGAGGCCCAGCAGGAAGACGAGCAGGAAGATCGCGCCGGACATCACACCGAGCGCAAGCTGGACCGGCAGCGTCGCCACAGCGACGAAGCTGCCGAGCAGGCACGCCCCGACGAGGAAGCGACGCTGAAAGTCGTGCGCGGGGGGCGGAGCGTCGCGCGGGCGGACGCGATCGATCACCGCCAGGATGTGCCGCACCCACGGCGACGACTCCTCCCGATCCATGAGAACCCTCCCTGAGGGGAGCATACTGCACCCGCCACCCGAACTGGCGCTGTGCTGGATGCCATGTCGCATCCCGGGGTGCGCCTCGTCCGTACATCGATGGGCAGGGGACGATCCGGTGACCCCGAAGGGTCATGCGAGGACGTCAGGGCGCTTCACCCTCGCCTTCACCTTCGCCTTCACCTTCGGCGGGATCTTCGCCTTCGCCCTCGGCCGGATCGTCGGTGGGGTCTTCGTCGATCTCGCCCTCGCCCTCGCCCTCGCCTTCGCCTTCGGCAGGCTCGCCCTCGCCCCCGCCGTCGTCGACCTCGAGCTCCTGGGTGTCGTCTTCGTCTTCGGGGCACTCGCCGAGGTCATCGACGCCGACGGCCACCAGCACGGGTCCGTCTGGTGACGCCTCCGGGATGTTGATGGTGATGGGGCCACAGCGCTTCGGCTCGGGGCCCTCGTCTTCCTGTTCGAGGATGGTGAGGGCACCGGCGTGGGTGCCGGTCGGCAGCGCCAGATTGAAGGAGACGAGGTTGTCGCTGGCCTTCGGCGCAGCCTGACGGGTGAGGCCACCGATGGTCACCTCGACGATGTCATCCTCGTCGACGTCGACCACCACGAGGATGGCGGTGACGGCGTTTTGCAGCTCGGCCGGATCGCGGCAGGAGACGAGACCCACAAGGGTCATCGCGACCAGGAGCACGCGCCGCAGGAGACGTCGAGAGGTCACCGGTGTGATCATGGCACCACCAACGCGCCGTCTTCGAGTGAGAACGACCACAGGAGCAGGCCGCCGCCCACAAGGCCGAGCCCCACGGCGCCGAGGGTGAGGCCGGTGGCGGCGTTGCGCCAGCCCTCCACCTCGAGGGACTGCGCCGGGTCGAGCTGGCCCGTCTGCAGGAAGCCCTGCTCAAGCTCGGCGAACGCCACCTGGTTCATGACGACGGCGACGACCGCCGCGGCGCCGACGACGCCGGCGGCGCCGACGCCGACGCCGCCGATGACGCCGACGGGCAACGCGGTGGGCGGCGCGCCGGCCTCGGCCCAGGCGGGCGCAAAGATGGCGCCGGGCCCCGACGCGACGCGCGGCGGCGGCAGGCCGGCGCGGGCGAGGTAGCCGTCGACGAAGGCCCGCGAGAAGGGCTGCGAGAACAGGGGGGCGAAGGCGCCACGGCTGGCGGCGTCGCCGTCGCCGCGGGCGGTGGGGGACTTCGAGAAGGTGAGCGCGCTGAGGGCGAAGGCGCCGGCGCTGCGCGGCACGAGGAGGGCCTCTTCGTCGCCGCGCTCGACGAAGAAGAACGGCTGCCCGTTGAGGGCGACGTAGACGGGGCGGTGACCGTCACTGTGGACCTCGATGAAGGGCAGGCCGCGGCTGTCCTTCAGGCGCAGGCGCGTCGGACGACCCGGCTCGACGGCGAGGAACGTCTTCGCGCCGCTGTCCTGCAGGCTCAGCAGCGAGGCATGTGGGCGCTGCAGGGGCGCCTCGGCGTGGACCTGCAGGCGGGCGCGGGGATCGTCGAGGCCCTGGCTCGCCGAAGCGAGGAAGGCCGCGGCCTCGCCGTACTCGACACGCCCGTCGCCGTCGACGTCGCCAGCGCCCGAGAGCGCCGAGCGCAGCAGGTAGGAGAACACGCCGGCCGACAGCGCCGCGCTCTCGTGGGTCTCCTGCGCCGACGACGTCGAAACGAGGACGCCGGTGCGGGCCTGATCTGCCGCCGTCGGCGTCGCATGGCCATCGGTGGCCAGCACGTCGAGGAGCTTCGGCGTGAGCACCACGCCGTCGTCGCTGCCGCCGCGGCTCTTCACGAAGAAGTAGCTGGCGCAGGCGTCGACGACGATGTGGTTGAGGTCGGCCGGCGAGCCCGCCACCACCTGGGTCTGCAGGTCGTCGCGGAAGAACGGGCCATCGGCCATGACGACGAAGCCGCGGCCGCTGTCGTCGACGTCGCCGTGGCCGGCAAACGCGAAGACGAGCTCGGTCTCCCTGCCGCGGGCCTTTTCCTGGCGCAGCTGCCAGAAGGCCTCGCCGAGGACGCCGGCCAATGACGACGTCGTCGGCGCGCGGGCCACGTCGAGGAGCTCGGGGTAGAGGCGGGCGCTCTCACGATCGAACGTCGTGAGCAGGAAGGCGCGGCTGCTGCCGGGGGCCAGCTGCAGGAAGAGGCGGGCTGCGTCGTCGTCGGCGAACTGCAGCGGCGGGCGGGGATCGGGCGCGCCGCCGTTGTGCCCGACGATGACGACCACCCGGGCCGGCGCCGGCGTCGACGTCGATGATGACGACGGCCCGGCTGGAGACGCCGCCTCCGCCGACGCGGTGGTCAGCAGGGTGGTGCTCAGGAGCAGGGACGCGGCGCGCATGGGTGGTTCAGGGACGACGATACAGGTTCACGCGGGCCTGCACCTCGACGTCCACCGGCAGGCGGTCGAGGCTCGACAGCGGCAACGCGGTGGCAGTGGCCGCCTGCAGCCGACGGCCGACGTCGGCGCCGGTGAAGGGCGCGTCGTCGACGAGGACGTGCAGGGTCAGGCCGCCGTCGCCGAGGACGGGCATGGGCGCGAGGCGCTCCACGACGACGTCGACGGCGCCCGGCGCCACCGGCAGGGCGGGCGACCCCTCGCCAAAGGGCGGCAGGGAGACGACGCGGCCGGCCTCATCGACGCCGACGACGAAGACGAAGCGCTCCCGCTCCGACAGGTTCGTGAGCGAGAAGGCGAGCAGGCCATCGTCGACGCAGGACAGGGAGCCGACCTTCTGGCGGGCGCCGGCGGTGGCGTCGTCGAGGACGCGGCTGCCGCTGCCGTCGACGCAGCGGACGCGCAGGCCCAGCGGGGCCTCGTCGCTGTCGCCGCGGGACTGCAGGCCGGTCGGGGCGCTGTCGGGCGTGGGCGACGGGCCGGGGGCGACGACGACGAAGGCGACGGCGGCGGCGGCGGCGAGGGCGCCGGACCAGGTCGACAGGCGCAGCGACGACGCGGTGGTGACGGTCGAGCGCTCCCGATCGAGCCCGCCGAGCCCATCAAGGACGCCGGCGAGGATGACGTCCTCCTGGGCGGCCGACAGCCCGGCGACGGCGGCGTGGCCCTCGAGGCGGCGGAGGAGGTGGTAGCGGGCGGCGAGGTCGGCGTCGGCGTCGAGCACGTCCTGCACGAGGCGGCGCAGGACACCCGGCAGGGTCCCGCTGGCGTAGCGGGGCAGCAGGCGGGCCGCGATGGCGCGCTGCAGGGTGCCCGGGCTGTTCGTCTCTCGTGCGGTCATGGCTGACCTCCCTCGGGGGGCGCCGTCGGCGCCTTCTTCTTCCCTCTACGGGCGAGCAGGCTCGCCCCGATCTTCACCTTCACCCGCTCGAAAAACCCTGCACTCTGGGCCTCTTGCAGCAGGCGGGCCCGCAGGCGGGTGTCCACCGTGCGGACCTTGATCTCGCTCCAGCCAAGCGCCTTCGCCGTCTGGCCGAGGCTCAGGCCCTGCTCGAAGCGGGTCGCAAAGAGCGTGCGCTCCTCGGGGCTCATGGCGTCGGTGAACTGCTGCAACACCGCGGCGAGCTCGCGGGCGTCGACATCGTCGGCGGCGGAGGCGCTGTCGTCGACGATGTCGGGCATGTCGTCGGGAGCGCGGAAGTCGAGCCGGCGTTCCCTGCGGGCCCGATCGATGAGGGCGTTCCTGGTCATCGTGTTGAGCCAGGCACCGTAGGGCCGCAGCCCGTCCCAGCGGGCGCGGGCGTCGTCGGAGAAGGCCTTCAGGAAGATCTCCTGGGTCATGGCCTCCACCTCGTGCTCCGGCAGGCGGCTTCCCCGCACCTGCCGCGTCACCTCGTCGACGTAGGTGCGAAACACCACCGTCAACGCAGCACGGTCGCCGCGCTTGAACGCGGCGACCAGGGTCCGGTCATCTTCGAGGGGGGTGCCGCGCACAGGGAGACCTTCGCGTCGGACCGGCGTGCTGCAAGGGGGTCAGTTGGTGGCGCCGTCACCCTCGGTCTCGGTCTCGCTCTCGTCCTCGGTCTCGTCCTCGTCCTCGTCCTCGACGCCATCGTCGTCGTCGTCGCTGTCGTCGTCGTCGTCGTCGCCGTCGTTGTCGTCGTCGGCGTCCTCGCTGTCGTCGATGCCGTCGTCGTCGCTATCCTCGGCCTCGTCCTCATCCTCGTCGTCCGAGATGCCGTCGTCGTCATCGTCGTCGTCGCAGGAGTCCGGGCGGCCGTCGTCGTCGCCGTCGAGGTCCTCGGCGTCATCGTCCTCGCCGGAGCCGTCGCTGTCGTCGTCGCTCTCATCCTCGATGCCGTCGGCGTCGTCGTCGCTGTCGTCGAGGTCGCTCTCGCCGTCCTCGTCGGTGTCGATCTGCTCGAGGATGTTGTCCTCGCCCTCGACGTCCTCATCGGCGCCGTCGGCGTTGCAGTCGCAGGTGGACATCTGGGCGGTGCTCACGGTGCCCTCCCAGTTGGGGAGGGTCGACTGGGTCGAGGGCGCGCCGGGCGAGGGGGCGACGCGCAGGACGCGCACGCCGTCGGCGCCGACCATGAAGGCGGTGACGGGCTCGCGCGAGTCGATGTCGACGGTGAAGGCGCGGTTGGCGTCGAGGGTGGCGCTGAAGGCGCGGCCGGAGGCGTCGACGACGAGGACGCTGTCGGTGCCTTCGGGGGCGACGCCGGCGAGGGCGCGGGCCGACGGGGCCTCGGGAGCGGCGCAGGCGCCGGCGAGGGCGAGGGCCGACAGGCCGGTGAGCAGGTGGATGCGGGTCATTCTCAGCCTCGGGTTGGTGGGCGCTGCGGAGGGGAGCGCCCGGGTTCTGGAGGCTCTACGCAGGACCCGCCGGGGCGCGATCATTCCGGCCGCGGTGGGGCCGGCGCGGGCGTTGGGATGCGCCCATCGAGCTGTTCATCCAGCCAGGCGTCGATGTCGGCGAGCATCGCGGGGGTGATGGTGTGACGGCCATCATGGGGTCGCCAGGTGAGCGGCAGCCCGCTCGCCTGCAGGATGTCGCGACTGGTCTCACCCAGGGCGAAGGGCAGTTTCTGATCGTCGCGCCCATGCACGAGCAGCACGGCGGTGCCCTGCAGCGTCTTGCCAGCCGCGGCCCGCTGCACCTCCGGCAGGGTGCGACCCGCGACGGCGACGACACCGTGGACGAGCCCCGGCTCGGTGAGCGCGGTGGCGATGCCGAGGATGGCGCCCTGGCTGAAGCCCAGCACGAAGATGCGCTCGGGATCGACGGTGCCGCCGGCCTTCAGCGCGCGCAGCGTGTCACCGAGGCGGGCGCGGGCGGCGGTGGCGCCGTCGACGTCGTGGACGGGGCCGTCGGCGGTGAAGGTGACCCGGAACCAGCCATACGCGTCGGGGCCCATGGGGATCGGGGCCCGCAGGCTGTGCACCACGAAGCGCGGGTCGAGGCGGGCGGCGAGGCCGGCGAGGTCGCGCTCGTTGCTGCCGACGCCGTGCACGAGCACGAGGGCGGGCGGCAGCCCCGGCGACGGCGCCCGCGGCGGCATCACCAGGCTGTGCAGCGGCGACGACGACGACGGCGACGTCATCGTGGGCGATGGGGGCGTGGAACCAGACATGGCGCTCCTGGAGGTGCGTGCGTCTTGCGGCTGACAGGCACCGGCGGCAAGCAGGCACGACAGGAAGCACAGAGCAGCGCGCATGGCCCGCTGTAGCGACCGGGGGGCGCGACTCCCAGCCCATCCGGCCCGGTGGGCGACGGCGCGATAGCGTGGAGACATGGCCCCCGTCTCCGCCCCCGTCTGGCGCACCCTCGCCACCGCCCTCGACGCCGGCATGGGCCTCGAGGCCGTGCTCGCGACGCCATCGTCGACGTGGCCGCCGCCGCTGGTGGCGGGGTTGCGACGCGGAGCGCGGACCGGTCGACCGGGCGAGGCCCTGCGTCAGGCCGGACTCCTCGACGACGGCGCCGCCGCGCTGCTCGACGCCGGCGCGCAGGGCGGCTTCCTGCCGTCGGCGCTGCGCGGCGTCGCCGACCTCATCGAGGAGGCGCAGCAGCGACGACGACGGCTGCTGCTGGCGGTGGCATATCCGGCGGCGGTCCTCATCTGTGCCTGCGTGCTCCTGCCCCTGCCCGCCATCGTCACCGGCGGCGTTGGCGCGTGGGCCGAGACGGCACTGCCGGGCCTCGGCGCCGTGGTCGGCGTGCTCACCCTCGTCTTCGTCGTCGTGCCGCGCCTGCCGCCGACGACGCAGCAGTCGCTGCGGGCCCTGCTGGCGCGGGTGCCGCTCGCCGGCGGCCTCGTGCTCGACGACGCGCGGGCCACCGGCCTGGGGGTGCTCGCGCGGCTGTTGTCGGCGGGGATGTCGGTCGACGTCGCACTGCCCCTCGCCGCCCGCGGAAGCGGCCTGCCCACCATCGCGGCCCGCGGTGACGACGGCGTCGCGCGGCTCACGCAGGGCGCCACCCTCGTGGACGCCCTCGACACACTCGGGCTCATCGACGCCAGCGAACGGGGCCTGCTGGCCGTGGCGGAGACGAGCGGTCGCCTCGACGTCGCCCTCGCCGACGCTGCCCGTCGGCTGCAGGAGCGGGCGCGCGGCCGCTTCCTCGTCCTCGCCGGCGGCATCGCCGTCGTCGTGGGCATCGGCGTCGCCATCCTCGTCGGCGTCCAGATCGTGCGCGGCTTCGTCGGCTACGTCGACACCATCGACGCCATCACGCGCTGACGACGTCAGCGTACCGCCTGGTGGCAACCGGCGCAGCGCTCGGAGGCGTGAGCGTAGCCGGGCACGCCCTGGTGCTGCCGGTCCGACAGCTCCTTGTTGTGGACGTGACACTCGGCGCAGCGGACGGCGACACCGCGACAGGCGCCGGTGAGGCGCGCGCCGGCGAGGGCGCGGCCGTCGTGGCACTCGGCGCAGCGCACGGGCGCGTGCACGGTGCCTGCGAGCGGGAAGCAGACGTCGTGGCCGGCGAGGCGCGCGGGCGAAAACGTCGTCGGCACATGGCAGCCCTGGCACGTCGTCGGCAGGCTGCGGTGATCGATCGTCGTCGTGCTGGCCCGCACGACATCGCGGCCGTGACAATCGATGCAGGCCAGCGCCGTGCGGGTGAAGGTGCGGTCGCGGCGCTCGACGTGGCACTCCGTGCAGGGCAACGTCGCGTGGCGGCCGCTCAGCGGAAACTGGGTGCGACGGTGGGCGTCGACGAGGAAGAGCGGCGCGAAGCTCTCCTCGTTGTGGCACGAGGCGCACTGCAGGCCGAACTCCTGCACGTGGGGGTCGGTGTGGCAGCCGGCGCACTGCTGCGGCAGCGGATCGTGCCAGTCGCGTCGATGACAGCTCCCGCACGCCACGCCCTGGTGCCGCCCCTTGAGGGGGAAGCCCGTCTTGTCATGGGCGAACTTCGCCGGCGTCCAGCCCGCCGGCGTGTGGCAGGCATCGCAGCGCATCCCCGCCGGATGCGCGGGCGCCGATGGCGACGGCGACGCCGACGGCGACGACGACGACGACGACGACGGCGGCGGCTCGGCGGCCCGGACGAGGCCCGCGAGCATCCCGAGGACGAAGAGGACGACGACCACGGCCCGCGTCATGGCGACACCTCCGGCGCGGCCGGCGCGACCGGCGCAAAGCGGTCGAAGCGACCCTCGTGCTCATCCTCGTGACAGGACGCGCAGTCCATCGGCACCGGCCGGTAGCGGGCCGTGCCCTGCCCGTCCTTGTCGTCGACGCCGGGGATGACGACGCTGGCGTGGCACTTCGCGCAGGCCACCGTGGCGTGCTTGCCCTCGAGGACGAAGCGGGTCTGCGCCGGGTCCTTGTGGTTGAACGTCGCCGGCTTGAAGCCCTGCGGCTGATGACAGCGGGCGCAGTCGGTGACGCCGCCCTTCGCGAGCTGACCGACGTGCTCGTCGCTGTGGCAGGTGGCGCAGCGGGTCTCGACGCCGCGGTAGCGCACGACGGTGTCGCGGCGACGGCCGCTCTTCGGCTCGGCGGCGTGGCACATCGTGCAGGCGACGTCCTTGTGCTTGCCCACGAGGGGGAAGGCGCTGTCGTCGTGGCGGAAGCGCTCATCGCGGAAGCCCGACTGCTGGTGACAGGCCGCGCAGCCCTGCGTCTTCACGGCGTCGTCGAACGCCGCGACGCGGGTGCGGGTGGCCTCGTCGGCGATGGGGCCACGGGCCCGGCCGAACTGCCCGTCGTGCGGATCCTTGTGGCAGGACTCGCAGCGCACGACCTGGGCGTCGCCATCGGCGAAGGTCTTGAGGCCCGGCATGATGAGGCGGACGTCGGCGGTGACGAGGGCCCGCTTCTGGCGCTGCAGGCTCGCCCGCACCGCCGCCGGGACCTTCCGCTGCAGGCTCGCATCGCCGGGGTGGCAGGCCGCGCAGGCGATGGCGCGGTGGGCGCCGTCGAGGGGGTAGCGGGTCTCGTCGTGAGCGGCCTCGTTGAAGGTGCTCGGCGAGAAGCCGTTGACGGTGTGGCAGCGGTCGCAGCGGCTGGCGTCGATGCCGCCCGGTGACGACGTGAGCTGGCCGACGTGGGCGTCCATGTGGCAGTCGCTGCAGCGCTCGTGCTTGAGGCCCTTGAACACCGCCTTCTGCCCCGGGAAGGGGCCGTGGCAGGTCTTGCAGGCGACGCTCGTGTGGCCGCCCCGCAGCGGGAACTTCGTCTTGTCGTGGAAGCCCGTGTCCTCGGCGGTCTGCAGGATCTGGAACCAGCCCGCCGTCGTGTGGCACTGGGTGCAATTGCGGCCGAAGCTGCCGCGGTGCGGATCGTCGTGGCAGTCGATGCAGCTGGCGTGGGGGATGTCGTTGAGCTGCAGGTACTCGCGCCCCTTCGGCGCCGGGAAGGTCTTCTCCGGCGTGTCGTCGTCGACGGTGGGCGTGTGGCACTTGTTGCAGGCGACCTTCTTGTGCTGTCCGGTGAGCGCAAATGACGCCATCGCCTTGTTGTTGTGATCGAAGCGCGGCGTCGGGGTGAAGGCGTCGGGCGTGTGGCAGCGCGCGCACTCGGTGCCCGGCCTCCCGCCATGGCGGGCGCTGCGGTGCTCGTCGAAGTGGCAGTCGGCGCACGCCGTCGGCAGACCGAGGAAGGTCTCGCGGCCCTTCTGCTGCAGGGCGAGGGCGTCCTTGTCGTCGATCCGACGCGGCTCGTGGCAGGCCCGACAGTCGTTCTTCTTGTGGGCACCCACGAGGGGCCAGGAGGTGAGGGCGTGGTTGAAGGCGCGCTGCCCCGCGGGCCACTCGACGAGCTTCGCCGCCACGCCGCGGTGGTCGCGATGACACTCGGCGCACGTCTGCGCGCCGAGCCGGGCGTGGTAGCCCTCACCCTTGTCCTTCCGGCGCGCGATCTCGGTGTGACACTCCAGACACCGGCCGTTGTCGTGCTGGCTGGCGTCGCCGTGGCAGCGCTTGCAGTTGCCCATCCCCTCGAGCTCGGCATGGGCCTTCGCGAGCGGCCCCGGCGAGAACACCTGCGCCGAGGCCGGCGACGACCACGACGACCACAGCGCCACGGCGGCAACGCACAGGGCGCGCGCGAGCGGAGCGAGCCTGCGCCATGTCCCGCCCGGGCGGACGACGGCGACGTGCCTCATGCCGCGCCCCCGGGGCCGAAGCCGAGCCACAGCGCGACGCCGATGTGGGCGGTGATGAGCACCACCATGAACACCGCGAGCACGACGTGGATGACGAGCCAGCCGCGGAAGAAGCGCTTGAGGCTCGTGTAGAAGGCCTCCTGCACGCGACCGCGCGCGATCTCGGTGAGGCCATCGCGAAAGCTCGCAAAGACGCGACCGTCGGCGGGGAAGTAGGCGCGGGCGAGCTCGATCTCGTGCTGCAGCTTCCGCGTCGACGACGGCGCCTCGAGCAGCAGGCGCAGGAACGGCACCCGCGGCGGCACCGCGTTGGCGCGGAGGAAGAGCTGGCGGACGGCGTCGCCGTTGGTGGCCTCGCGCAGCCGCGGCTCGAGCTGGCGCTCGAGGGCCTTGAGCTTCTCCTTCACCTCGGAGAGCGCGAGAACCTTGCCCGCCTGCGCCGGCACGAAGCCAAAGAGGAAGCGGCCAAAGACGCCGGTGCCGACGACGACGGCGAGGGCCGCCCACGTCCACACGGCAAGCAGGTTGTTGGCGAGGAACGCCGCGTGGAAGGCCACGATGAGGGGGCTCATGATGCCCACGAACATGTGGAAGGTGAGCCAGCTGCGGATCGACGAGGCGCCCTTCATCATCCGCACCCGCTTGCGCAGCGGATACAGGAAGGTCGCCAACATGAAGACGGTGGCGGTGACGCCGACGCTGTGGCCCCACAGCCCGGCGGGCCGCAGCATCTCGTGGACGACGCCGGCCTCACGACGCTCGTCGAGAGGCAGCAGGTAGTACTCGCCGCCGACCATGAAGAGGGCGGTGAGGATCAGGGCCCCGAGCCCGAACAGCGCGATGCCGAGCCGACGGCGGGTGCGGGCCTCGACCTCGGCCTTCGACGGCGCCCGCTTCGCCGGCGTGCCGCCCTTCTCGCTCGACGCGGCCTGCGCCGGCGCGCCCTTCTCCTGGCCGGTGAAGCGGCGGATCGAGACGCCCGCCGCCTTCAGGAAGGCCGCCGGCATCTCGCCGCCAGCGGAGACGATGACGACGTCGTTCTTCAGCACGCCGATCTCGCCGCTCTTCGTCTTGATGCGCACGGCGCGGTCCTCGATGGCGACGACCTCCGTCGACATCAGCGCCCGCACCCGCTCCTCGGCGACGAGGCCGGCGATGAGGTCGCGGTTTCTCGACTTGGCGCGCGAGAAGCTGTCCTGGCGGTAGGAGATCGTGACCCTCGCCGTGCTCCTCCTCGGCGAGCTGGATGGCGGCCTCGACAGCGGAGTCGCCGCCGCCGACGACGAGCACGCGCTTGCCGTGGAACTGCTCCGGGTCGATGAGCCGATAGAGGACCTTGCTCTTGTCTTCGCCGGGCACCCCGAGCTTGCGCGGCGTACCGCGCAGGCCGATGGCGAGGACGACGGCGCGGCAACGGACGGCCGTGCCCTTCTCGGTCTTGACGACGAAGTCGCCGCTCTGGCCGTCGATGCCGACGACGCGCTGGCCCTCGTCGATGACGAGGTCGGCCTTCTGCAGCACGGCCTGCAGCTCGGCGAGCAGCTCCTCCTTCGACAGCAGCGAGCGGCCGAAGCGCCCGTGGAAGGGCAGCTCGACGGCCTCGCTCATCACGACCTTGCCGCGGGGATAGTGGGCGACGCAGCCGCCGAGGCTCTCCTGCTCGAGGACGCGGGGCACGAGGCCCTGCTCGCGACAGGCCACCGCGGCGGCGATGCCGGCCGGGCCGCCGCCGACGATGACGACGTCGACGATGTCGCCACCCTTCTTGTCCGGGCCGCGGCTCGCGCGCGGATCGGTCTTCTTGAGGCGTTTGCCGAGGGTGCGGCCGACCTCGGTGCCCTGGCGCAGGGCGTTCTTGATGAGGCCCATGCCGCCGAGCTCGCCGACGATGAAGACGCCGGGGCGACTCGACTCGAACGTGTCGTCGGTCTCGGGCAGATCGACCCCGCGCTCGGCGGTGCCAAAGACGAGGCGGATGGCGCCGACCGGGCACTCGATGGCGCAGCGGGCGTGGCCGATGCAGTGGGCCCCCTGCACCAGCGTGGCCACGCCGTCGACGACGCCGATGATGTCGCCCTCCGGGCAGGCCTTGATGCACGAGAAGCTGCCGATGCAGAGGTTCGGATCGATGACCGGGTGCAGCGACGCCGGCAGGTGCTCACCCTCCTGGACCGCGAGGGCCAGGGCGGCGCGGCTGCGCTTCTCGTCGGCGCGACGGCGCAGGAGCATCGCCCCCACCATCGCGAGCAGGACGAGGGAGACGACGCTGGAGAGCAGCGCGCTCTCGGCCATCGCGTCCATGTCAGCCGCCTGCAGCGACGGCGGTGTCGTCGCCGTCGCCCATGAGCATCACCACGCCGACGCCGACGCCGACGGCGCCGAGGGTCGCGACGCCGAGCGCGAGGGGGATCGTGAGGGCGGTGGCGGCGCGGGCGTCGCCGTCGGCGTTGGCGTCGAGGCGCACGGCGTTCTGGCCGAGGGCCGCAGCGGTGCCGCCGATGAGGAAGAGGGCGCCGACGGCGGTGGCCGAGACGCCGAGGATGGCGCCCATGCCGGGGTCGACGGGCGGGTCGGTCGCCGCCGGCGGCGCGGTCGTCGCCGGCGCCGGCGTCACTGCGGGAGCCGGCGTCGGCGTCGGCGTCAGCGTGGCGACGACCGGGGGCGTGGGCGCCGCGACGACGACGAGGTCATCGAGCAGGGTGTCGGGGAGCAGGGGCTCCTTGCCGGCGGTGAGCTTCGCCATCGGCAGGACGCCGGCGTGCTCGGCGATGGTGCGGCCGTCGCGGTCGACGACGCGGGCGCTGATGCTCGCCCGGCTGCCGGCCCGCAGCACGTCGACGACGACGAGGCGGGCGGCGGTGCCGCCGGCAAACAGGTTGCGGGCGCAGGCGGCGTCGGCGGCGCAGGCAGCGCTCACGACCCCGGGCGGCAGCGGTGTGGGCGTCGCCCCCGTCGCCTGCACCTCGGCGACGACGTGGGCGACGACAGCGTCGCGCTCGCGATCGGGCAGGCCCTCGGTGCTGACGGCGACGAGGACCGGGGCGGCGGCCTGGGGCAGCGCGGCCGTGAGCAGCAGGGCGAGGGGCAGCATGACCATGACTCAGCGATCCTTGCCAAGAAGGGCGAAGCCCTCGTTGAGGGCACGGTTGGCAGCATCGAGCCGCCCGGCGGCGAAGTCGAGGGAGGCGCGGCCCGCGATCTCGTCGAGGCGGGCCCGCTTCGTCGCGCTCTTCTCGCGGTCGAAGGCGTCGTTGAAGCGCGTGAGCTTCCGCTCGACGAGGCTGCGATCGATGCGCACCGCGGCGGCGCGGGCGATGGCGGCCTCGGCGCTCTCGAGTGCCGCGTCGTAGCGCCGCCCCGCCTGGGCCCGGGCCGCCGCCCGCCGCAGCTGGTCGAGCTCGGCGTCGTCGCCGGTGACAAGGCCCCGCGTCCGCATGGCGCCGACGATGTCCTTGAGCGCCTGGGCGGCGTCCTTCTTCGCCGACGACGTCGTCGACCGCGGCTTCGTCGATGTCACCGGCGGCGGCGGCGCCTCGACCGGCGGCGGCGCCTCGACCGGCGGCGCCGGCGGCGGCGCCTCGACCGGCGGCGGCGCGGGTGGCGGCGGCGCCTCGACCGGCGCGGGCGGCGGCGGCGGTACCTCGACCGGCGGCGGCGCCTCGACGGGCGGTGGCGGCACCTCGACGGGCTCGACGGGCGCGACGACGGGCGGCGACGGCGGCGAGGGCGGCGAGGGATCGTCGCCAGGCCACAGGACCACGGCCGCCACGGCGACGACGCCGACGAGACCGGCGACGGCGGCGATGACGCGGCCCCTGCCGCCCGTGGCCGGCGACGGCGACGGCGACGCGAACTCACGGGGGGCGGGCCGCTCGGGCACCGCCATGACCTTCGGCTTGACCGGGTTGCCGACGGGGCGCCCGGAGACGACCCACGAGTCCTCGCCCGTCGTGTTCGGCGGCTCCGACCACGCCTCGCGGGTGGCCTCGTCGTCGGGGACGGGGTCGGTGACGGAGCGCGTGGTCTCGGCCTGCGCCGATTGGGGCGATGATGGCGCCATCGACACCGGGGCCGGCACCGGTCGCCAGCGCGTGCCCCCCGTCGGCGACGACGAGGACGGGGCGTCGTCGACGACGACGTGGGCGGGGCGCTCGACGCGGGTCGGGGCGTCGCGGCCGGCGCGGGGGGCCGGCAGGGCCCGCAGCGCCTCGTCGAGGGCGGCGACGAAGGCGTGGGCGTCGGGCACGCGGGCGGCGGGGTCGACGGCGAGGGCGCGGGCCACGAGGGCATCGACGGCGGGCCCCACCTCGGGGCGCAGCGCCGAGACCCGGCGCGGAGCCTCGCGACGCATGCGGTCGAGGACGTCGAGGTCGTCCTCGCCGCCGGCCCAGGGCATCTCGCCGGTCAGCAGCCGGAACAGGATGACGCCGACGGCGAAGAGGTCCGAGCGGGTGGTGGCGGGCTGGCCGGCCCAGACCTCGGGGGCGATGTAGAGGCGGGTGCCGAGGGCAATACCGGGCCGGGTGAGGCCCTGGGCGGCGGTGTCGTCGGCGGCGGCGATGCCGAAGTCGAGGATGCAGACGTCGTCGTCGCTGCCGGCGCGGACCATGATGTTGCCCGGCTTGAGGTCGCGGTGGACGACGCCCTTGTCGTGGGCGGCGGCGAGGCCGAGGCAGAGGGTGCGGGTGAGGCGCAGCGCCCGCCCGACGCTGATCGCGGCGGCGCCCCGCCCGACGAGGGACTTCAGGGGGACGCCCTCGATGTACTCCATCGTGAGGAAGCGCTGGCCAGCCTCCTCGTGGAGGTCGTAGACGCGGCACACGCCGGGGTGCGCGATGCGTCGGGCGAGGACGAGCTCACGCGTGAAGCGCGCCACCGCCTCGGCGTGGTGCAGATAGTGGGGGTGCAGGAGCTTGAGGCAGACCGGCTGCTGCAGGACGGTGTCCTCGGCGAGAAACACCTGCCCCATCGCGCCACGCCCGAGCTCCCGCGTCAGGCGGTAGCGTCCAATCGACTGGCCGGGCCCGGGCGTGCTCACGGGGCCCACGCTAGCCGATGGCGCAGGGCGTCGGGCAGCCTGTGGAGATTCTCAGGATCTGCACTGTGCGCGTCCGCCCATGATGAGTGACCGGTGATCACGCCGGCCCACCTGCGCCGTAGACTCGTCCGGAGGTCTGTATGCGACACGCCCTTCCCCTCGCCCTCCTGACCTGCGTGGCCGCCCTGGCCGCCTGCGACGCCCTGCTGGCCAACCTCACGTGCGAGGCCGACGCCAACTGCCCCGACGGCCAGGTCTGCGGCGCCGACGGCGTCTGCGTCGCCGCCGCCGAGGGCGAGGGTGAAGGCGAAGGTGAAGGTGAGGGCGAAGGTGAGGGCGAAGGTGAAGGTGAGGGTGAGGGTGAGGGCGAAGGCGAGGGTGAAGGTGAGGGCGAAGGCGAGGGTGAAGGTGAGGGCGAGGACGGCTGCACCGGCCCGATCACCATCGAGTCCAATGCCGAGCTGCAGGCCCTCGCGGCCTGCACGGTCTTCACCGGCAACCTGACCCTGCACGGTGGTGAGGTCACGGATCTCACCGCGCTGCTCGGCCTGACCCGCATCACCGGCAACCTCCTCATCGAGGAGACCCTCCTCGACAAGGACGACCTCGACGGCTTCGACGACCTCGTCACCGTCGACGGCACCATCACCATCAAGGACAACGCCGACCTGCCAGTCTGCGAGGTGCAGGAGTTCGCCGAGGACCTCACGCCGCCGCGCACCGTCATCGATCAGGGTGGCAATGACACGGTGACGACGTGCGATTGAGCGGGGTGCGCGCGGGCGCCATGCTCGCGACGCTCATCGTCGCAGCGGGTGCCTGCATTGGTCGCGCGCCCCTCACCTTTGGCATCGGCGCCGCCGAGCACGCGGCGTACTTCCCCATCGACGCCGCCAGCGTCCACGCCCTCGACCGCGTCGCCGTCGACGGCGCCATCGGCTGCGCCTCCTGCCACGTCGCCGACGAGAGCTTCGCCGAGTTCTCCTGCGTGTCCTGCCATGAGCACCGACAAAACGGCGTCGACCCCGACGGCAGCCGCGGCATGGACGAGGTCCACGCCGGCGATGGCGCCTACCGCTACGCGTCGGCCTCGTGTCTGTCGTGTCACCCCGGTGGCCTCGCCGCCGAGATCTCGCGCGGCGAGCACGAGCGCTTCTTCCCCATCGACACCGGCACGCCCCACGTCGTCACCAATTGCGCGGGTTGTCACATCGACGGCGGCAACCGCAGCGTCGTGACCTGCACCGGCTGTCACCAGGACACCGACGGCGACGGCGCCGGCGACCACGACGCTGCGCCCATGATCGCCGCCCATGGCACCGAGATGGCCGGCCTCGGCTACGTCTGGGAGACCGCCCGCTGCCTCGGCTGTCATCCCCGCGGCGAGGACCCGGGCCAGCTCGACCACGACGACGCCTTCCCCATCGGCACCGGCGCCGTCCACGCCGGTCGCGCCTGCACCGACTGCCACGCCTCGCGGCAGGACCGCGGCGCGCTCACCTGCACGGCCTGCCACGAGGGTGAGAGCGCGCCCGACGCCGGCGACGGCGAGCACGGCGAGGCCCGCATGCTGCAAGCCCATCAAAACGGCGCCATCGACGGCTACAGCTGGGACAGCGTCGCCTGCTACGGCTGTCATCAGCAGAGCCAGGTGCCCGGCGTGCTCGATCACGAGCGCTTCTTCCCGATCGGCGCCGGCACCACCCACGCCCTCGGCAGCAGCATCGACACCCCCGCCGTCGTCGTGTCCTGTCAGAGCTGCCACGTCGACCCGGGCAACGCCCGCAATGTGGATTGCCTGTCGTGCCATGCCCACGACGAGGCCACCCTCGCGCCGACGCACACGCCCTTCCCCGACTACCGCCACGAGAGCGAGAGCTGCGTGTTCTGCCACCTCGGCGGGCAGCTCCGCCTCGACCACCCGTTCTTCCCCGTCGCCGCCACCACCGTGCACGCCCTCGACAACGCCGCCACGCCCGATGCCGTCGACGGCCTGCTGTGCGGCGAGTGCCATGCGAGCCAGATCAACCGTACGCTGCTGTCCTGCACCTCGTGTCACGAGCACACGGCCACCATCGAGGCCGACCACCACGGCGCCGAGCTCGCCCGCTTCGGCTACCGCCACGAGGCCGCCGCGTGCTTCACGTGCCACGCGCAGGCGCAGGTGCCGGGCCTCATGGACCACGAGCCCATCTGGCCGCTGCGCGCGCCGTCGGGCAACGGTCGACATGCCAACCGTCCCTGCGTCGACTGCCATACGAGCCGCGAGAACCGCGCGACCAACCTCTCGTGCACCGCGTGCCATGAGCCGACCAGCGCCGCCGACACCCGCGACGTCCACGGCGAGCCCCGCCTCGCCGAGGTGCACAGCGGCATCTCCGGCTATGCGTTCACGCCCACCGTGTGCGTCGACTGTCATCGCGACGGCACCGGCGCCGGGGCCGCCGCCAACCTCACCCACGACCGCTTCCCCATCGGCGCCGGCACGACCCACGCCGTCGCCGGCAACGGCGGCCAGATCAACTGCGCCGACTGCCACACCACCGCCGGTCGCTTCGACCTTGCGACGCTCGACTGCCGCGGTTGTCACCTGCAGGTCAACGACGGCGGGGGCGCCCGCGACGTCCACGGCGAGCCGCGCCTCGCGTCGCTGCACACCGGCGTCACCGACTATGCGTGGGCGACGCCGTCGTGCCTTGAGTGCCACCCCAACGGCGAGCCGCTCGGGACCTTTGCCCACGACGACTTCCCCATCACGACGGGGACGGCCCACGACGGCGTCGGCTGCAACGAATGCCACGGCAGCACCAACCGCACCGATCGCACGGCCCTGCAGTGCGCCCAGTGCCACACGGCGACGGTGAACCGGAACCCGACGGTGGCCCAGATCCACGACGGCGTCCCCGCCTTCGGCGCGACCTCGCCGGACTGCCTGCGCTGTCACCCGACGGCGAACAAGGTCGGCCCGATGGAGCACAACCCGTACTTCCCCATCGACGTCGGCACGGCCCACGGTGGCGCGGCCTACCAGGCGAAGGTGGCCACCACCGAGACGTCGTGCACGGCCTGCCACCTGAGCCGCACCGACCGGGCCGAAAACGACTGCGCCGCCTGTCATGCGACGGTGCCGCCAGCGCTCGCGACGGCCCACAGCCGCGTGCGGGGCTTCTCGGCCACCAACAGCGCCGGCTGCAAGGAGTGCCACGCCGACGCCGACGTCTTCCGCCTCAGCGCGCACCGCGCCTTCGATCCCCGCCACGAGGGCGCCCGCTGCAACCAGTGCCACCAGCGTCGACGGACCGACAAGCCGTGGGCCATCAACTTCACCGGCCCCACCAACTGCGTGGGCTGTCACCACAACGCCGGCTGCAGCTACACGAACCAGGGCCCATGCGACTGAGGCTGTCTCCCGCGCTGTCGTTGCTGGCGATGCTGCTGGCGTCGCCGCTCGGTGCCGAGCCGACCGCGATGGGGGCGGCGTCCATCCGCGGCCTCGGCGGCGGCGCCCTCTTTCTCGACAAGGGCCGACAGGACGGCCTCGAGGCCGGCGTCGCCATCGACGTCACCCGACGGGGCCGCGTCGTCGGCCGCTGCACCGTCGACGCCGTCGCCGACCACCACGCCCGCTGCGCCTTCGCCGACCCCGCCACCCTCACCGGCCGCGTCGGCGACCGCGTCCGCTTTCCCCGCGCGCCCGCGCCGGCGAGCGCTCCGCCCACGAAGGCACCGCCGCCGGTGCTCGACGACAAGGCCCTCGCCAGCGCGGCCGTCGTCGTCGGTGAGGCCGCGCTGCCGAAGGTGGCGTGGAAGGGCTCGCGCCGTCGCGGCGGCGGCGCCGTGGCCCACCGTCTCGCCATCACCGCCGGCGCCCGCGGCCTCGGCGTCTTTGGCGGCAGCGGCGACAGCGCCTTCGTGCGGCCGTCCCTCGACATCGCCGGCCGCGTCGGTCTGCCGGTGCTGCCCGGGCTCTACGCCCAGACCGCGCTGCGCCTGCAGGGCGACGCGCTGGCGCCGGCGAACGAGCGGTTCCGCAACGGCGTCCCCGTCGAGGCCTACGTCTGGGACGCCAGCGTCGGCATTGCCCCCGGTCGCGGCGGCCTCACGGCGACCGCCGGCCGCTTCCGCCCCCAGCGCGTGCCGGGCGCCACCGTCGTCGACGGCGCGTCGCTGGGCCTCGTGTCCTTCGGCGGCGCCCTCGAGGTGGGCGCCTATGGCGGTCTCATCCCCGACCCCATCACGACGGCGCCGTCGCTCGACCGCGTGACGGTGGGCTCCTACTTCGCCGTCGACACGTCGCCGGTGAAGGGCCTCATGGTGCTGCCGCGCGGGCGGGTGGGCCTCGTGACGTCGCCCGACCTGCAGCGCACCCGCGCCGAGGCCGAGGCCCAGGTGCAGGTGCTGTGGGAGAACCTCGTCGCCGTCTCGGGCTCGCTGCGCGCCGGCCTGCCGGGCGACACCGCCGTCCCCACCCTCGACGCCGCCCGCCTCGACGTCGACGTCACGCCCGGTCGGGCGCTGCGGGCCCGCCTCGGCCTGCGGACCATCGGCACCTGGGAGGGCGACCTCGACACCGGCATCGTCGCCGACGGCACGACGCTGCTGCCGCCGCGCGCGGCGCACCATGGCGACGCCGCGCTGCAGTGGGCCATCCATGACGACGTCGTGATCGGCGCCACCGGCGCACTGTCGGCCGACGTCGAGAGCGGGGATCTGCGCGGGCTCGTGGGTCCCGAGGTCTCGCTGCCGCGGCTGTTTGGCGACGTCGGCGGCCTGGCCGTCGGCGCCTTCGAGGAGCCCGGCAGCGGCGCCTCGCCGTGGGGCCGCTCCGGCTACGTGGCGACGACGATGCGGCCGCTGCCCGAGCTGATGCCCGGGCTCGTCTGGTCGGTGCGGGGCTCGGCCTTCGAGCACGCCGCCGCCACCGACACCGACGGCAAGGTCGTCTTCGGCGGCGCGCTGCGGGAGCTGCTCGTCATGAGCGCCGTGAGCGCGCCGCTGTCGCCGTGGCTCAGCGTGAGCGGCCGCGCCCATGGCCTGTTTGCGATCGTCGACCTCGACGGCTTCGGCGCCATCCCGGTGGGCACCGTCGCCGATCTCGCCCTGACCGCCCGCTTCTGACGCCGCGCGATCGCGGCGAACCTTCCGCCCGCCGCGGTGTCTGTCGGTCATGACCCGCGGCCCCAGGTCTTACGCAGGCTTTACGATCGGATCGACGCGCCGCTCGTACCATCGCTGCATGGTCACGCTGCGACACCTGCTCCGTCACCCCGCCCTGCGCGCGGCCGTCGTCGTCGCCCTCGTCGTCGGCTCGGTCCTCATCACGCTCGGCAGCGGCGTCTACTTCGACGATGAGGAGCTGCCGCCCTTCGTGATCGAGAAGCTGCCGCTGCAGGCCAGCAGCTGGTGGCCCACCTTCGAAGAGGTCTGGCTGAAGGCCCTGCAGGTGCACGTGGTCGCCGCCGCGCTCGCCCTGCCCGGCTGCCTGCTGCTGCTCTCGCGCACCCTGCTGCGCCGGGCCCGCGCGGTCCATCGCGTCGTCGGCCGCTTCGTCGGCGTCGTCGTGCTCGTCGCCCTCGTGCCGTCCGGCGCCGTGCTCGCCCTCGAAGCCAAGGGTGGTCTGCCGGTCGCCATCGGCTTCCTGCTCTCGGGCCTCATCGTGGTGGTCGGCATGGTGCACGGCATCGTCACCGCCCGCCGCGGCGACATCGTCGGCCACCGGCGCGCCGTGCTGCATGTGCTCGCCCAGCTCTCGGTGGCGGTGACGTCCCGCGCCATGCTCTTCGCCCTCGACGCCGCGGCGGTCGACGCCGACGTCGCCTACCTCGTGTCCCTGTGGCTGCCCGTCGTCGCCAGCGCGTGGCTCGTCGAGCAGCTCGTTGCCCGGTCACCGGCCGTGACCGCTGAAAGGAAGCGCCATGAAGCCCTCCATCCCCTCGCTGCTGCTGGCAACGCTCCTCGTCTCGATGGCGTCCTCGCCGACGCAGGCCACGCCGCCTGAGGCCGCATCCGCCGTCGACGACGCCACCCGCGTCGCCGTCGAGAAGGTCGTGCAGCAGAAGCTGCTGCGCCCGCTGGCGATGAAGGAGGAGGAGCACAGCAGGTTCTCCCGCGCCCGCCTGCCGCCCCAGGACCGCCGCCTGCGCCTGCAGCAGGCCGCCGTCGACGCCACCGGCGCCACCTTCGTCACCTTCGCCGTCGACAGCCGCCACGGCTTCGCCGAGAGCGACGACGCCTGGCGCAAGGACAGCATCGTCGGCTGCGTCTACCCGGGCCGCGAGGAGGTCTTCATCACCCGCGGCGACGAGGTCCGCCCCGCCGCCATGCTGCTGGGCAAGAAGACGAAGGCGGCGCCGGCGACCACCTGCAAGGCCACCGACACCACGACGGCGAGCGCGGCGGTGACGACGACGACGACGACGAGCGTCGACGGCTGAATCCATCGGCCTCCGGCCAATGATCCGATGGCCCACGGCGGTGAGCCCCTCTCCACGAAGCTGGAGAGGGGCGCGCGGCAGCGGGGGTGAGGTGGCGGCGACGCGGCTCAGGTCTCGGGGCCGTGGGGCAGGGCCGCGTCGTCGACGGCCTGGTGGCTGTCGTGGTCGTGGTCGGCGAAGACGTCGTCGAAGCGCACGGCGAGGCGCAGCCACACTTCGCGGCCGGGCTGGTCGGCGAAGAAGCGCATGAGGCTCATCGGGTCGCGGTAGCGGGTGTTGAGCAGGTTGCGGCCCTCGACGCCCACCTGCACCGGCAGGCCGAAGACATCGGTCTCCGTCGACGCCGACGCGTTCCACAGCGTGACCCCCGGCGGGGGCGGCGCGAAGTCGGAGGACGGGTCGCTGCGCGTCTGCGTGGCCATGACGACGACGCCGGTCGCGAGGCGCGTGCCACGCAGACGCTCGGCGAGCGACGGCGCCACCGCCTGCATCATCGCCTCGTCGGGCTGCAGGCGCAGCTCGGCCCGCACCTGATCGGGCGGCATGAACGGCAGGTAGCCGCCGTCGCTGAGGTCGAGGCCCCGGACCAGCGCCGCCTGCACCGCCACGCTCACCACCGACGCCGGCCACAGCACCGCGCCGCCGTCGACGCCGGACAGCATGGCCTCGACGGCCCGCGACGAGAAGCGCGGGTAGGCGCCCGAGGCGAGGACGTCGACGACGGGCCGGCCGTCCTTCGCGAGCTCGGGCGCAAACGCGATGTAGTCGTTGATGCGGCTGGCGAAGGCGCCCGCCTCGACGACGAGGTCCGGCGTCCGCAGCTCACCGCCCAGCGAGAGCTGCCACGTCCGCTCGGTCTCGAGGCCGGCGTCGCCGAGGCCAAAGACCGGAAAGCTCGGCGCGGGGCCGCCCAGGTAGAGCTCGTCGACGTCGGGGAAGCGGGCCGCGCTCGAGAGGTCCACCTGCAGCACGAGGGTGTCGGTCCGCTCGCTGCCCGGCAGCGAGAGCGGCAGCGTCAATCGCGAGCCGAGGGTGACGCTCGCCGCCGGCAGCGTCTTGTCGCAGCGGGCGACGTCGCCGTCGAGGTCGCAGTCGTCGTCGTCGATGCGGCCGCGCCGCACCTGCGTCGAGAACGCCCGCTCGCTCAGGAAGCTCGTCTGCGTGAGGCCGTCGGCGCGGGCGCCGGCGACGAGCTCGAGGGCGCCGACGCCGCCGAAGTCCTCGATGACGAGGCGCTCGAGGCCGAAGACGCCGCCGGTGAAGCGGCGGTAGTTGGGGATGAGCTGCAGCCCCTCGTAGGCGTGCAGCTGGGCGTCGCCGCGGGCCCCGACCTGCCCGTGCAGCGCGAAGCGGCCGAGGCGCTGGCGGCGCTGGCGGAAGACGACGTCGACGGCGTGGGTCTGCAGCAGGAAGCTGTACTGCGGGCCAGCGACGGCGCGGCGGACGCGGTCGAACTCGTCGCGGTCGTCGAGCTGGAAGGCGTAGGTCGTCTGCAGCTGGCCGACGCCGAGGTCGAGGTCGACGCGGGCGAGGGCGAGGTCGTGCTTCACGTGCTGGCGGGGGCGGTCGGCCTCGTACGACGTCGTCCAGGTGTCGGCGCCGGGGGGCGCGCCGGCGGCGAGCCGGGCCTGCAGGGCCTCGGGCGTGGCGACCTCGAGGCAGTAGCAGATGCCGAGGTCGGCCTCGTGATGGCGGTAGGCGAGCTTCGCCGTCAGCGCCCGCTCGAAGACGAGCGTGCGGTACTCGGCGGTGAAGCCGACGTTGTCGACGGCGCTGAAGGTGTTGCCGAGCACGTGGTCCGGCGTCGACACCGCCGCGCCGCGGCTGCTGTTGCCCTCGACGCGCAGACTCAGGCCGGGCAGCCCGGGCAGCACGAAATCCACGCGACCGCCGACGCTGCCGCGCAGACCGTTGTCGACGCCGCTGACAAAGACCTCGCCCGCCATGCCCGGGTCGAGGCGGAGGCTTGGCGGGTCGACGAGGATGACGCCGCCGATGGCGTCGGCGCCGTAGCGGACGCCGGCGGCGCCCTTCACGACGGTGAGCTGGCCGGCGCCCTGGGCGTCGATCTCGGGCGCATGGTCGATGCCCCAGTCCTGGCCCTCATGCCGCACGCCGTCGGTGAGCATCACGAGCCGACGGCCGAAGAGCCCGCGCACGACGGGCTTCGCCTGCTGTGGCCCCGACTGCACCATCGTCACGCCAGGGATGTCGGCGACGACGTCGGCGAGGCCGCGACCGCGGACGCGGGCGAGGGCGGCGGCGTCGACGACGGCCACGCTCGACGTGAGCGTTCGGCGGGTCGCCTCGCGGCCCTGCCGGCCCACCACGACGAGCTCGCGGGTCGACGACGGCAGCGGATCGAGGTGGACGAGGATCTCCTGCTCGCCGGCGACGACGTCGAGGGTGACGCGGGCGGCGACATAGCCGGGGGCGTCGACGAGCAGCTCGAGCGGACCGGGGGACATGGGCGGCAGCACGAAGCCGCCGAGGCCGTCGCTCACGGTGTCGACGACGGCGCCGTCGACGATGAGGTCCTCGTCGCCGCGGTGGACGTGGATGTGGGCGTCGACGATGGCGCTCTCGTCCGACGTCGCGTGGACGAGGCCCCGGACCACGGCGACCGCCGCGGCCGGCGGAGGGGCTTCGGGCCCGGGCACGAAGGACATCGTGTAGTGGAAGCGCACCGGCGTCGGCACCTCGCGGCCGTCGTCGTGGCGCAGGCGGGCGGGTCGGAAGGTGCAGGCGCTGACGGCGCCCATCGCCGCCCACGACAGGCGGCGATCCGGGGTCTGGGCCACCGCCACCCGCGCGACCGCGCCGGTGGCGTCGAGTTCCACCTCGAGGACGACGTCGCCGCCGATGCCCTCACGGCGGGCGTCGTCGGGCCACGCCGGCGTCGCCTCGACGAGGAGTTCCGGGGGCAGGACCACCGGAGGCTCCACGGCTCCCGCCGACGACGCCGACAGCGCCGCCAGCACGAGCCACGAGACGACGACGGCGCCGCGCATCACTCCACCGTGAGGGGGAAGGTGACATCGACGTCGGCGTCACCGGCGATGGCGTTGCCGTCGACGGCGAAGGTCTCGGCGAGGCCCTCGACCTTCACGGCCACGCCGCCCTCGGCCGGCAGGTGCCGCAGCATCACCTTGAAGTCACCCGTGCCGGCCGCCGCCGCGACGACGGTGTTGTCGAGGCCGATCGGCAGGCCCGCGGCGTCCTCATCGGCATAGGCGTGGGTGACGACGTGGTCGGGGTTGTCGCCGGTGGCCGGGCCCTGCACCGCCGGGCCGTAGATGAAGACCTGGTGCTCGTCGCCCTCGTCGGCGACCTCGGCGGTGATGTCCTCGACGGGGTCGGCGAGCTGGTTCTCGAAGGTGAGGGCGAGCGCGTAGGTCGTGCCGACCGCGAGCGTGATGGGGTCGATGGTCGGGTCGCCGTCGTTCTCGGGGTCGGCGAACGCGGCGACGACGGCGTCGCCACCGCCATCGGGCGTGAAGGTGAGCGCCACGCGGGTGATGACCTCCTCTTCATTGTCGCCCTCATCGGGGTTCTCGACGTCGAAGCAGGCGGAGAGGGCGACGGGGACGAGCAGGGCGAGCGAGACGACCGGCAGACGGGCGATACGGATGGACTTCATGATGGACCTCGGTGGCGCAGCGATGGCGCCGTGACCCGCACCGCGCAGGGTGCAGGCCGTGGGTGATGGGAGCGGGGCGTGGGACGCGACGCGACCCGGACCAGACCGGTCCGTCATCGGGTCACGAGGCGCCGACGACGGTGTCGTCGGGCGGGATGGGGTCAGGCGCCGACGGGAGGCGAGCCCTTGGGGGCGAGGCGATAGCGGGCGGCGTCGACGCGGACGGCAACGCCGACGGGGGCGGCGGGCGCGGCGGGGACGGCCGGCGGCCAGGTGGCTGCCTGCAGCGCGGGCACGTCATCCCAGACGGCGACGTCGTGGCCGAGCCCGGCGAGGAGGCAGTGGTCGTGCTCGTGGGCGCCGTCGCCGGCGGGACCGTCGCCGTGCTCGGGCTCGGGGGCGGATCCGCGGTCGCCATCGGTGCTGGCGTGGACCAGCTCGCCGTGGTCGCAGGGGACGTGCTCGACGGCGACGCGGTGGACGAAGCTGCCGACGAGGGCGACGACGTACAGGCCCGCCAACCAGAGGGCCAGGAGACGTCGCGACAGGGCGGAGCGCTCCAACAGCACGGGTCCAGTGTGGCGACCGCGGCGGTGATGTCAACGTGCGATCCGACGCCTGCGACGCAG
>Ga0172372_10000705_pt1 | contig 51130 bp, 50 predicted proteins | sample LakKiv5m_2_FD_114544 | JGI IMG/M metagenome (GOLD analysis project Ga0172372, IMG submission 114544) | Freshwater microbial communities from Kabuno Bay, South-Kivu, Congo - kab_092012_9.5m | ecosystem: Environmental > Aquatic > Freshwater > Lake | place: Democratic Republic of the Congo...
AATTAGAAACTGACCAAAAATTTGAACAGGTATTCAAAGCGCTGGAAAGTAAAAGGGCTATTACCTACTAAAACCATGTCAAATCAATTAACTTCAGAAGTAAAAAAAGCCAACGTGCAATATGGCAATTTTTATATTAGGATATTTGACAGCAGCCATAACCGCTTTATATTCATTGATAATTCCGATGTATATCACCTGGGGGCTTTATTAAAAGATGTAGGAAAAAAATGATTTGCATTTTTAAAGATGGACAAAAGGGCTTTTTAAGCATCCCAAATTGAAATCGGCAGTGAATAAGGAGAAATTGATACCAGCATTATGATTCCCTAAGTTTAAGAAGGACCAGGCGTGCGCATCAAAAAACGTTGGAGCTATTTTCAAAAATGAATTAACACTTATTAAAAAAAGAGTGTAAAAAAAGAGGCCATCCTTTTGGACAGCCTCTTTTTTATTATAAAGATTTAATTCTCAAATTTTTAAACCGAACTTCGGAACCATGTCCAAGAAAACCGATGTGGCCCTTGGTTCGTTGTAATCCTGGATGGTTCTTATGGTCTAAGGTACCATTTGAAGAAGCATCCATTAAATCGCCATCTACGATTATCTGCCCGTTTAGCGTTACCCGAATTCTATTTCCCTCAATTCGAATTTCCTCCTCATTCCACTGGCCAACGGGTTTTAGAAACTCTCTTTTTGCCGGAATAACCCCGTAAACAGAACCATGATATTGATAAGGTTCAAGATTTGCATATATAGGTGAGGTATTGTCAAGTACCTGAATTTCCATACCGACGTAAGCGGCATCACCTTCTAAAGGAGTTCTGATACCTATACCATTATTAGCTCCCGGTGTTAATTGGAAATCAAAACGAAACACAAAATCATCATATTCTTTTTCTGTATATAGATTTCCCTTACCACCCGCCGTTGGGTCAATTAGAATCGTTTGGTCCACGACCTTATAATCGGTCATGTTACCAACCCAGCCTGTCAAATCCTTTCCATTAAATAAGGAAACGAATCCATTGGTTTCCTCTTCCGGCGTAAGGCTGATCTGGCTGCTATTTAGCTTTCTGACATAAACATCCCTGAAAGCCAGGTCGGTCCCGTGTGCTTGCAGTTCGATAGGGCCACTTGGAAAAATAGGTAATTTTCTGTCCCAGTAATTTTCCAGCGTCACATTATCCACGACTAATTCACCATTCAGATAAACCGTTACTTTTTCACCTATCATTCTTATAAAAAAGGTATTCCAGTCGCCAATAGCATTATCCATTAATTTTAATGGTTTGGAAGGATTATTCTTATTATTGTAGAGTCCTCCGGACCCCACATTGGCACCGACATCTACGCGCATCGTGTCCCAAATTTGAACCTGTGGCGTACCTCTTAGATAGATACCACTATCCCCATTTTTGGAAATCCGCCAATCGACCCACATTTCAAAGTCAGCATAATCCTGCACGGAACAAAGGTTCTCATAACCAGTTCCCGTAAACCGGATCTCACCATCGACCACTGTCCAGTTAAGGGGTAATTTAGCATCCGCCTCTTTCTGCTTTGCCTTCAGGACTTCCGGAGACATGGCTGCCCGGGCAATAGGATTTTCCACAAGCCCTTGCCAACCTGACAAATCCTTTCCATTGAACATTGAGACAAATCCATCACTGGCGGGCATTTGTGCCATCCATGTCCTTATGTTCTCTCGGGTATAATCACTTTCTGCCCCACTTAGCACCACCATACATTTTTCTAATACAGGTTTAACGGTTGCTCCGAACAATCCCGCCTTTCCGCTTGATTCAGGCAGGGCAATATCTGTACACGCCTGAGCTGCCGCTTGTTGAACCTTAGCATCATCTAAAAATCTGGCTACGGTAATAAAAGATAAAAAGGATTTATTATTAGCTAACTGATTAATAATCAATCTTTTTAATCCGGAATCATCATTCGTAAAGGGAATAAGTTTCCTTAATGCAAGTACTTTTCTTTCTGTACTTAAAGATGAGCTGCCTATTTGTTTTACATAAGCGCGAAAGGCCACATTAGACTTATCGGGATCATTAGAAATAATAACGGGAAACAACAGAGAAGCTGCAGCTTCGTTTTCCCATTTCGTTAAGGCCAGAAAGGCAGCGTTTTTAAGATCTTCCTGGTTACTTTTATAGGCGGTTTCGACCAGACCAAGCAGAGCAGGATCAGAAATAGCAGCAAAGGCACCTAAATATTTTTTCCGATTTGCAGGAGACGCTGTCCATACCTCTTTTAGTTTTTCTACTGTCTGCGGTGACTTTATGGAAACGATAGCATCTTGCAATGACTTTATTACCTGATCATCAGTAGCTGATGCTAATTTTTCCAGCAAGATATCTATTGAAGTAGCTGAACTGGTTCCTGTTAATGCTTTAAAAGCAGCTATAGAAATAGCTTTATCAGTGGCATTGGTGTAACCAATTACATCATTAAAAGCCAGGGTGGCATTTCTGGCTGCTAAAGTCTCCAGTAAGGCTATTTTTCCATTATTACCCGCCTTATTTAAAGCTGAAAGGACTGTCGGGATTTCTCTTGAACTAATCCAGGATTTCAATAAACCCGAAACTTCAGCAATTTCAGTTGTACTTATATTAGAAGCAAAAGAAAGTAATGCCGGAATGCCTTCTTTACCTTTAATGGACATGAAAGCTTTTATTGCAGCTAATCTGTTATCTGTTTCTGTCGCTTTCAACTTCGATTCAACGAAAGGTATGGCTAAAGGATTTTTAAGTTTACCAACATAATCCAATATTTGAATTTGTACATCAGAAGATAAGGAAGGTGCCTTTTCCAATATTTTTCTAAGACCCGCCACATCTTTATTTTCAAGTGCCAGTGCCAGCGCCGCTCCTCTGTAATCTGCACTGGCATGACTAAGTGCCTGGATTACTTCGTCCATCCCATTCATTCCATCATAAGTGATCAGTAGGCGCAATGCAGCTAATGCATAAGTATATGAAGGGGTACCGGCGTTATTTTTTACAATGAACCTGGCATTTTTTTCAGCTGTAGCCCACTGGTTATTTTTTGCCAGCTGATCCAGATAATTTATCCAGGAACGCATAGTTTCAGAAGGTTCATATTTAAATCCTACCGAAGTTGCTGCCGTTTTCATTAATTTTTCAGAGGAAATCTGTCCAGCTTTAGCGATACCAGCTAGAGCAATTTTGCGTAAATCTGAAGCCGTTTCATTTTGAATAACAGCATGTAAAATGTCCAGACTTTTTGCATTTCCATAGGCGGCAATCCCTTTTAGTACAGGTAATTTCTTATTACCTGTACTTTTTGCATAGGCACGCAATAAAACATCGTGAGCCTCTTCCGAACGAATGGCAATCAGGGTTTGAACGGCATAATCAGCCATTGTTTCTGATGAAAGGAATGGTTCAATGGAAGGAACTATATCCTTGCTGCCAATGAAGGACAGATGATGAAGGAAAAAGGCTTGCACCGTCGATTCCTTCGAAGTGGACAAAGCACGTAGGAAAGCTTTTTCAACTAATTGTCTGGCCTTATCATTTCCATCCTGACCGGCATACCAGACCAGTCCGTTTAAGGCTGCCCGTACTCTGGTATCATTTCCTGCTTCAGCTGGTGTAACTCCGGCGGTAAACAAATCGAGACCTGGGGCACCCATTTCTATCATTTCCTTAGCTAATTTATTCCGTTGATTTACATCTCGGGCAGGTATTTCATTTAAAATATCAGCCAGTTGTGTCTGCAGGGTTCGCTGACCAGGGCTAAGTGTAGGTAGTAAAACGGACCAAATAAGTCCTATTAAAAAAAGAGGTCGAATCATAATTAGATCATTGATAGGTTTGCACCTTTTAGTTAAATAGTCCAGGCACCCCTCATAGGTTGCCAAACCAATCGATTTGCTTCCTCATCATTAACAAATGATTGAGATACAGGGTCAAAATGAAGGGTTCTACCCAAGCGAATAGCAATGATACCCATATTCACCAGGGTAGCAGAACGATGACCATTCATCTCATTCAGGGCAAATTTCTGTCTGGTTCGCACACTGTCAGAGAAAAGCCCAATTTGAGGTTCGGGGTCGGGTAAAGTATCAATCAACCCCTTTAAATTGGGTATATCGGACTTAAAACCTTTATATATTTTTCCATAAGGCCCTTCTATGTATGCTGCATCCTTATCTTTATTTTCCCCATCGAGAATAACCTGACAACCATCGGCATAAGTATAAGTAACTCGTCTCCAGGAACCTACGGCATCAGCATCCTGCTGGGGTGCGTCTACTTCTACTTTTACTGGTGTAGTATGGTCTTTTCCCAATAAATATTGAACGGGATCGAGGTAGTGCTGTCCCATATCGCCCAGGCCTCCGCCATCATAGTCCCAATATCCTCTAAATACGGAATGAACTCTCTCCGGATTATAGGGTTTGTATGGCGCGGGACCGAGCCAGGCGTCATAGTCGAGTGATTCCGGCACTGGCATAGGTTTGAGATTTGTTTTTCCACTCCAGAAAAATTTCCAGTTATAACCGGTTATTCCACTAACCGTTACCTTTAATGGCCAACCTAATACACCACTTTCAATAACCTTTTTTAAAGGTTTAACATCGGTTCCCAGTCCATAAAAGGTATCTTTAAAGCGAAACCAGGTATTGAGTCTGAACATGCGACCGTGTCTTTGCACCGCCTCAACTACTTTGATACCTTCGCCAATAGTTCTGGTCATTGGCTTTTCGCACCATATATCCTTACCCGCTTCTGCGGCGGCAATAGCCATCAAGCCATGCCAGTGTGGAGGTGTAGCAATATGAACCACATCAATATCAGGTCTGGCCAATAATTCTCTGAAATCGCTGTAAGTGCTTACATCAGGGCCTGCAATGTCCGAAGCCCTTTGGAGATGATTTTTATCGACATCACACACAGCCAAAAGTTTGGTCCCTTCATAATCAAAATGACCTAAACCCATTCCACCGACGCCAATAATACCTTTAGTCAACTGGTCACTTGGCGCGGTATAACCTTTTCCACCCAAAACAGATCGTGGAACGATAATAAATGCCGCTAAAGAAGCCGAAGTATATTTTAAGAAATTCCTCCTGGCTACCGATTTTTTTTCATTCATAATATCAACGATTGTGAAGTGAATATACTATTTTTTTCCAAATGCTGCTGCTTCCTTATTCAAAATAGCGGAATCCGGAAGCAGATCAGAAATAAGGATACGATAACGGAAGGTAACTTCTTCCCCCTTTTTCAGGGTAAGATTTAAGGATTCCTTTCCTTTGCTGAAAATGTTAGCCCCCAGTGGATTAGCTGAAAAAAGGCCATAACCTCTGGCATGCCAGTAAGTAGGATAGCTTGCATTTTCCGGATGATCCAGCATAGTTATTGAAACGGGTTTGTTGTTTATCATGCCACCCAGACGCATCCATTTAGCTCTGGTACTCCATACTTCCTCTCCCTTAATGCCTTCGCTGCTTAGGTATTCCCCCGTAACACCCACATTATTTAATACAGGAACGGTGGTTTCCTTCCCTTGCGCATCGGTGAAAATTTCAGGCTTATTGGAGGGGTGTTCCAGTTCGCGAGATACCCTGATAGCTATCATCCCCTCCTTATCATCCTTAAAATAAACACTTTCCATCAGTGCTTTAAGGGTAGTAACGCGGTCAATATACCTGCCCAATGGGTGAGTACCAAAAACAAAGGTCGTATTTTCCTCCAGCACTTCTTTTCCTTTTCCGTCTTCTTCAAACCAGCCTGCCCGAATAGAAAGGACACCTTTCTCCTTACCAGGCTTTAACTTTGTCACTGCCTGATGTTTCACCAGGCCATAATTTTTAGGATCACCTGAGGTCAAAATTTCCCTGGAATTATTCCAGTAATCGATACCATTTACTTTCCCATAATTTAACCAAAGGCCCACATGATGAGGATGATCAATTCGTTCGCCCGCTCTTGGTGCAACAGGATAACCTCTGGTCAACAGTTGACCGTTTTCAGTTATCAAAGGGTATAGCACCGGTTTCTTGACTTCCTCATTTTGCGAAATAAAATATTGGGTAAACAATTTACCATTAATCTTAACTTCAATATCCTTATTAGGTAAAGTGTTAAAGGTAACTCCTTCATTTTGAGATTTTAGCATAACTGAAGATATGAAGGATAAAATCAGGACAACAGCTTTTAAATTTTTCATCCAAAAAAGCATTTATAGATTAAACATTATTTTTCCCAGCCTAAATACGTTCTGACATTATGGTAGCAAATATCCTGGATTATTTTTCCAGCCCAGGGGATATCTCCCGGCAATTCTCCATTTTCAATTTCATTTCCAATCATATTGCATAATATTCTTCTGAAATATTCATGTCGCGGAAAAGAAAGAAAGCTTCTTGAATCGGTAAGCATACCCACAAACTTACTAATGAGCCCCATGTTGGACAAGGTATTCATTTGTTGCTCCATCCCATCTTTCTGATCTAAAAACCACCAGCCTGAGCCATATTGTATTTTACCCGCAACACTGCCATCATTGAAATTTCCAATCATGGATGCCATCACTGCATTATCGGCAGGATTCAGATTATAAATAATGGTCTTTGTCAATCTATCCTCTTCGTCCAGACGAGCCAGATATTTTGATAATGCTCCGGCCTGTGCCCAATCACCGATAGAGTCCCAACCTGTATCTGGCCCTAAATTTCTTAGTGCTCTCAGGTTATTATTTCGCATGGCACCTATATGAAATTGTTGAATCCAGCCCAGTTTATGATACATACAGCCAAGATCGAAAAGGATAGCCGACATATAAATATGTGCTTCCTCCTGAGAAACAGGTTCCCCATTAAGTGCCTTTTTAAAAATGCGGTCCACCTCGGAAGCAGTGTAATTTTCCGCACATAAATATTCTAATCCATGGTCAGAAAGCTGGCAACCCAGAGAGGCAAAAAATTCGGCACGATGGGATAACGCAGCGAGCAGGTCGTCATAACATAAGACAGACATGGCTGTTTTATCAGCAAGTTGTCTGACAAATGAAGCAAAATTTACATTTTTTATTAAAATGAATTTATCAGGTCTGAAAGCGGGCAACATCTTTAAACTACTATCCGGTTCATTTTTCATAGCGACATGAAATTCAAGGGAATCTAAGGGATCGTCCGTGGTACAAACCGCCTTCACCTTCATTTTCGTCAATAGCGGCCGAACTTTAAAAGAGGGCGTTTGAAGCAGCTCGTTACAATGAGCATAAATGGAAGCAGCACTTTCTTTATTCAGCAGGGTATCCACATCAAAATATCGTTTCATTTCCAGAGCGGTCCAGTGAAAGAGCGGATTTCTCCAGGTATATGGAACTGTTTCAGCCCATTTTTCGAATTTTTCAGCATCACTTTTATTACCCGTACAATAGGATTCATCAACGCCATTTATTCGCATTGCTCTCCATTTGTAATGATCACCATAGAGCCATATTTTTGAAATATTTTCAAAAGTATGATTTTCAGCAATTTGCTGTGGAGGCAGATGATTATGATAATCTATGATAGGCATTTCTTTAGCATAATCATGATAAAGTAAAGCGGCAGTTTTTGTTTGTAACAAGAAATTTTCGTGTAAAAAAGAAGTAGTAGCCATAATAAAAGGTTAGTTAAAGGACTGTATTACGAATAGAAATCAAAAGATAAGTGTATATGTTGAATAAACTATCAAAAACTATATTTTTTTAAACGCAAACGTTTTCGTAAATTTAATATCAATAAAAAGTAACCTTTTATTTTAATTATTATAATTTGTTGCAAATTAAAATGTACAAATATGAAAAAACACTATCTTTTATTGGGTTTTTTACTGACATTACTGCCTCTGCAGCTTCTGGTTGCTCAATCACGGACCATAAATGGTACCGTTTCTGATGCAAACAAGGAAGGCTTAATCGGGGTAACCGTTAGTTTAAAGGGTACCACCGTTGGTACGGTTACAGATGAGAATGGAGCTTATTCAATTACAGTGGGAAGTGGGAATGATGTCCTGGTTTTCAGTTATGTTGGATTTATTTCACAGGAAATTACAGCTGGTACGCAAACGCAGGTGAATATTACCCTGGCGGAAGACGTACAAAATCTTTCTGAGGTCGTCGTGGTTGGTTATGGTACCCAAAAGAAAAGTCAGTTAGCGGGTGCTATTTCGTCGGTCAGTGCAGAAGATATTATGTCACTTCCTGTAACGAATGCCCGTCAGGCATTACAGGGTAGAGCGGCTGGTGTTGACGTAGTTCAGGCCGGGAGCAAACCGGGAGCCGGACCACAGATTCGTATCAGGGGTCGTCGTTCCTTTAATGCTACCAATAACCCACTTTATGTGGTTGATGGAATTCCATTATCCGGCGGTATAGATGATATCAATCCTCAGGATATCCTGTCTATGGAAATCCTTAAAGATGCTTCAGCTACCGCTATTTATGGTGCAAGGGGTGCGAATGGGGTGGTCATCATTTCCACCAGAAGAGGAGCTGCCGGAAAAACAGTAGTTTCGTTTGATACTTATGTTGGCGTAAATCAGAGTCTGGGTAATATTAAAGTTTTTGATGGCCCGGGTTTTGCCGAGTACAAAAGGGAATCAAGAAGAGCTATTGGCCAGTATCCTCTTGGGAAAGGCACAGAAGCCGACGATGCAAAGATTTTTGAACCTGTTGAAATGGAAAGTATTAAATTGGGCAGAAGCACTGATTATGTAAATGGTATGTTACAAGATGGTATGATACAATCCCATCAACTGGGTATTTCCGGTGGTTCAGAAAAAACAACTTTTAACATTACGGGTAATTTCTTCCAGGATATAGGTGTTGTTAAGAAACAAGATTTCACTCGTTATACCTTCAGAGTCAATTTAGATCATCAGATTAATAAAAGCCTGAAAGTAGGCCTGTCAACCCTATTTGTCAACAGTGCCAGAAACGGAGAAAATTTTAATCCTCTCGGGGGCGCCCTGGCTGAAAATCCATTGGGCAAGCCTTATGATGACGCCGGAAACCTGATATTCCTGCCTACGTCTGACGGACTTAGAACGAATCCATTTGCAGAAATTGTTGATGGTGCTCAGGAAGATCTTGGCAATAGATATCGTATATTTAATAGTATTTACGGCGAATGGCAAATTGCAAAGGGTTTAAGGTACAGAGTGAATTTTGGACCTGATTTCACCGTTACAAGAAATGGCCGGTTTACCGGTGCTTTTACAAATAGTCAAAGAGGTGGTGTAGCTACAGGTAGTGTTGAAGACCGTTTTAATTTCAATTATACCTTGGAAAATATCCTCACTTATGATAAGAAATTTGGAAGTTCTCATAATTTTAATTTCACGGCATTACAATCCTTTCAAAAAGACAGAGAAGAGTTTGCACGCATTAGCGTTTCTGGTATCCCTGCCGAAGCGCAATTATACCATTCCCTCGGTTCAGCCAGTCTGATTACCGGCGCTACAACTAACCTATCTGAATGGGCGCTACTTTCCTACATGGGTAGGATTAACTACGATTTCAGAGAAAAATACCTGTTAACCGCCACGGTTCGTGCAGACGGTTCTTCCCGTTTCGGAACCAATAACCGGTTTGGTATTTTCCCCTCTGTTGCAGTAGGTTGGAATATCGCCAGAGAATCTTTTATGGAAAATCTAGGATTTCTTGAAACATTGAAATTAAGAGCCAGTTATGGTTCAATAGGTAATCAAGCCATCAACCCATATCAAACGCAGGCATTGCTTGGAAGAACTTCTTATGCGTATGATAATACAGCTGGATTCGGCTATAGACCAAACACAATAGGAAACCCTGATTTACGCTGGGAAACATCAACAACAGCCAATATCGGCTTGGATTTCAGCCTTTTTGCTGGTAGAATTAATGGTTCTGCGGAATACTATAATACCACAACAACTGACTTACTTGCTCCTCAACCGCTTCCAACTTCTACTGGTTTTGGGGGATTTACAACGAATGTTGGTTCTACACAGAATAAAGGGGTTGAATTGACGCTTTCAACAGTTAATGTTGATAAAGGTGGCTTCACCTGGGAAACCGATTTGATTTTCAATAAGAATACAGAAGCTATTCTGGAATTAGCTAACGGGAAAGTTGATGATATTGCTGCCGGTCGTTTTATTGGAAAACCACTGACCGTATTTTTCGATTATAAAAAATTAGGTATCTGGCAAACAAATGAAGCAGATCAGGCCAAAGTTTTTGGGGATAGAGTAGGCCAGATTAAAGTGGAAGATTTCAATGGAGATGGCAGGATAAACGCTAGTGACCGCCAGATCCTTGGTTCTGCTGTTCCCGATTTTGCCGCTGGATTAACCAATCGCTTTTCTTACAAGGGCATTGATTTCTCCTTCTTTATTTTCGCCAGGATTGGTCAGATGATTCGCAGCCGTTATCATTTAGATCAGAATAAACTGGCTGGTCGTTACAACAACATTGCCGTAGATTACTGGACACCAAGTAATCCAACCAATGCTTTCCCTCAACCTGTAGTAACCCAGGAGTTCCCAAAATATGATAATTCCCTGGCCTATTTTGACGGATCTTTCATAAAAGTCAGAAATATTAATATTGGATACAATCTGCCAAAAACAGTGGTTGCCAAGTTAAAAATGGAAAGCCTCCGTTTTTTCACCAGTATTCAGCAACCCTTCATATTTTCCCAATATATCACCAAGTATCAAGGGGTAGATCCTGAAACCTGGGCCGATGGGGAGCAAGGTGTTGGAGGTGGAGAAGTATCTGGTTCCGTTAGCCCCGCTATTCGCACCATTACCATTGGTCTGAATGCCAAATTCTAATTTTTTAATTTTCAATGAATATTATGAAAACAATGCACATAAATAATAAGATTTCGATAGGAATGTTTCTGATATTCCTATTATCTGCCCCCTCCTGTGGTGATTTGCTGCAAGAGGAGGTTATATCAGCTATTGGTAATGATTATTTGAATACCCCGGCGGGTGTAAATGATGGGGTAAATGCAGCCTACTCTTCTGTGAGGATATGGTATGGAACGGAACAAGGAAATAATTTCACCGTTTTTGGTACCGATACCCACACCAATGGGGCCGATGGAAGCTGGAAATTTATGAATACCTACGACAGTCAGTTTGATTCCAGAAATGGACATGTTCAGAATATCTGGGATGAACTTTACAGAGGAATCAATACCTGTAATGCGGTTATTGACAGGAGTGTAAATGTTAAGGGTATGCCAGAGGCTACCTTAAAGCAAAGAGTTGCTGAAGCAAAATTCATTCGCGCACATAATTATTTTATCCTGACCCAATTATTTGGTGGGGTAGATCTAAGATTAAAGGAGACAGTAGCACCAACCAAAGAGGTTACCCGTTCTACAGTTCAGGCACAATATGCCGCTATTATCAAAGATCTTACGGAAGCCATTCCCGATCTTGAAGCAAAAGCTAAAGCAACCCTATATGGAAAAGCAACAAGACCTGCTGCTGAACATTTACTCGGAAAAGTTTATTTGACCAAAAGTACCTCAGAGGCAAAGGCCAATGATGATTTAGCTAAAGCTATTCCTTTGTTTCAAAATGTCATCAATAACTACGGTATTAAATTATTACCTGACTTTGGTTTGGTTCACCAGCAAGGAAATGAAATTAATGATGAGGTTATCTGGTCTGTTCAATATACCCGGGATCCATTGACCAATGGAGGTGGAAATAACGCCCATGTTTTCTTCCTCATGGAATATGATATTCAACCTGGTATGCAACGCGACGTAGCTAATGGAAGACCTTTCAAACGGTATATGCCAACCAAATATACCATCGATGTTGTTTTTAAGGACAAAGAAAATGATAGCCGGTATAAAAAGACATTTAAAGATCTTTATCTATCCAACAGACCAGGTACATACAATACCAGTTTCGACGGTTCCAAAACTAAGGTGACATTTGCCGCAGGCGATACCTGTATCTTTTTACCTGGTTATGAAATGCCAATGGCGGAAAGGGCTGCAAAAAAATATCAGGTGCTTGTTCCCTCCAGATATGATGAACGTCTTTTCCCATCCCTGTCAAAACATATTGACGGTGCAAGAATTGACCGTACCCAATTTCAGGGGGGAAGAGATTATATCGCCTTCCGTCTTGCTGATACTTACCTGATGCTGGCAGAGGCTCAACTACTTACTGGTGACAAAAATGCAGCCGTTGCTACCATCAATTTGGTTCGCCGCCGTGCGGCATTCCCTGGCAAACAATCAGCCATGGAGATTAAAACTGATCAGATGAATCTTGAATTAATCATCGAAGAAAGAGAAAGAGAATTAATTGGTGAGCAAATGCGTTGGTTTGATCTAAAACGCTGGGGAATTCTGATTGAAAGAGTTCAAAAATATAACCCACAGGGTGCCCCTAACATTAAACCATTTCATGCCCTAAGACCAATTCCTCAGGTACAGATTGACAGGGTTACCGGAAATGCATCCGCTTTCCCTCAGAATCCAGGATATTAATAATTTTCCTATATTAGGGGTGGTTTTTTTAATCACCCCTGATTTTTTAATCTCAGCACTTCATGAATATGAGAATTTCAACTGTCCTTGTTTTGTTTTTCATTCCGCTTATCCTCATTGAGGCTAAAGGCCAGGTAAAAGAACCTTCCTTTAAAAAAATATTTAACGGTAAAAATCTGAAAGGATGGATAGCGACAGCTGAAAAAGACAGCTGGCAGGTAGTCAATGGTATTTTAGATGTAAAAAGCAGTCCGGAGAGAAAAGGGAGTATTCTCTGGACAGAAAAAAGATTTAAAGATTTTATTTTTCAGACTGATTTCAAAATGGGGGATGGGATTGTTGATTCAGGCGTTTTTCTGAAATCAGAAGATAATCAGATTCAAATGGGGATTTCAGGTTCCCTGAAAACAGATAAAACAGGTTCGCCGTATATGCCCGGCAGAGGTTATCCGGTAACTGCTGCCAATATTCCGGAAATTTTAAAACCGACTGACTGGAATACCATGCGGATTAAATGTGAAGGTAAAAATTTTACCGTATGGCTAAATGGGGTTGAAGTATTGCAATATATGTCCGATACAATACCAGCAGAGGGTCCAATCGGGCTTCAGTTACACCCTAAAAATATAATGACTATTCAATTCAGGAATATCCTGATTCATGATATTTAACCTTTTTTAAACATTTTAACCTATCTACGAATGAAATTACACATTGGAAAACTACTTTTACTTATCCTGACACCTTTATTAAATCCTCACTTATACGGACAGTTAAATATCCTGTCAAGTCAGGAAAAAAAGGATGACTGGGAACTACTATTTAATGGTAAGGATCTTACCGGTTTCAAACAATTAAATGGTGAAGCAAAGTATCGGGTAGAAGAGGGTGCTATTGTTGGAACAACCGTTCCAAATACATCTAACTCATTTCTGGCTACTGTGAAAGATTATGGGGATTTTATTCTTGAACTGGAACTAAAAGTGGACAACTCCATGAACTCTGGCGTTCAGTTCAGAAGTCTTTCCCTCCCGGAAGTAAAAAACGGAAGGGTACATGGTTATCAAATGGAAATCGACCCCTCTGACAGAGCCTGGTCAGGCGGTATCTATGATGAAGCCCGTCGAGATTGGTTATATATACCCAATATTAATCCTTTGTCAAAAACTGCTTTTAAGAAAAATACCTGGAATAAATATCGGATCGAAGCCATCGGACCTGTCCTCCGTACCTGGGTGAACGGCGTTCCCATTTCTGTCTTGATTGATGACTTGACCCCATCGGGATTTATTGCCTTACAAGTACACGCCATTGCCAAAGATGCTGTTCCAGGTAAGGAAATACGCTGGAGAAATATCAAGATTAATACTAAAAATCTGAAGACTATGCCTCTTGACCAAACACCTGTGGTCAATTTGTTAACTAATAAATTATCAGAACAAGAGAAATTTCAGGGTTTTGTATCTCTTTTCAACGGCACTGATTTGACGGGCTGGAGAAATGTACATTCTGATAAAATGCCTTCGGTAAGATGGAAAACTCAAGACGGCATCTTAATGGTAGGTGGTTCTGATGGCTCAGAAACAGGAAACGATATCGTTACAAAGGATAAATACAGTGCTTTTGAATTGGTCTTCGATTTTAAACTGACAGAAGGAGCCAACTCAGGTATAAAGTATTTTGTGGATGAAACCTATGATTCCAATGGAAAATCAGGGGTTGGACTGGAATTCCAAATTCTGGATGATGCTAAACATCCGGATGCAAAAGAAGGCGTAGTTGGAAACAGAACGCTGGGAAGTCTTTATGATTTAATTCCTTCCATTAAAGTAGAGCCAAGATTCCAAAAGAAAATCGGTGACTGGAATACGGGCAGGGTTATCGTTTATCCCGATAATAAAGTGCAGCATTGGTTGAATGGTTATAAGGTCGTGGAATATGAAAGAAAATCACCCATCTATAATGCCCTGGTAGCCCGCAGTAAATACGTTAAATATCCCGGATTTGGTGCCGCCGATGCGGGTCATATTCTCATTCAGGATCATGGTGATAATGTATCCTTCAGGAATATTAAAATCAGAAAAATAAACTAATAAAGTTTAAATCAATAGCAATGAAAACAAACAGAAGGGATTTTATTAAAAAATCAGTCTTGGCTGGTGCCGCTATCGGTTTCTCCGCTTCAAGCTATGCACGCATTCTGGGTGCAAACGACAGAGTAAGAGTTGCCTGTGTTGGATTTTCAGACCGTTTTAAAAGTTCCCATATTCCTCCATTTAAAGCATTAATGGGACCTATGAATTTTGAAATGGTTGGTGTTTCTGATATCTGGAAAAAAAGAAGAGAAGAGGGAAAAGAATTCATTGATAAAGCACTGGGCTCAAATATTACGATGTATCGAAATAATGACGAACTCTATGCCTCTAAAAATGTAGATGCCGTTTTTATGAGTACTGCCGATTTTCAGCATGCGCTCCATACCATTGAAGCGGTCAAGGCCGGCTGTGACATTTATGCGGAAAAACCTCTGGCTGAAACCATGGCCGATAACAGAGCGGTGCTTAAAGCAGTCAAAGAATCAGGGAAAATTGTACAGATTGGTTCTCAAAGAAGAAGTGGTCAGAATTATCATGCTGCCGCTGATTTCATCAAGAGTGGCAAATTTGGCCCTATAGTAATGGTTGAATTGATGTGGAATGTCAATCAGCCAGGCCGCTGGAGAAGACCTGAACTTGTCTCTCAGCTTAAAGAGGAAGATATCGATTGGAAACGATATCTGTTAAACAGACCATTCGAAGCTTTTGATCCAAGAAAATATCTGGAATACCGATTATTCTGGCCTTACTCTTCGGGTATTCCAGGCCAGTGGATGAGCCATCAGATTGACACTGTTCATTGGTTCAGTGGGTTAGCACATCCAAGAAGCGCTGTTGCCAATGGAGGTATTTATCAATGGAAAGACGGACGTACCAATGCAGATACTTTAACGGTTGTCTTCGATTATGGTCCTGCTGACGATCTGAAATCAGGTTTCCAGGTTCAATTTACCAGCCGTTTCTCAAATGGTGCGGGTGGTACTAAAGAATTGTACTACTCAAACGGTGGCATGATTAACCTCGATACCAATGAAATTTCTTCTGAAGGAGGTATGGGAGAAAGGGAGGCAAAAGCAATGGGCATGCAGGCTAATTTGTTACAAAGTTTCAAACTGGATGGAGACAAGGTAGAAACTGGAGCCAATACAGGTGGTGATCCACTCACCTTTAATCATATTAAAAACTGGATGGAATGTGTCCGTTCCAGAAAGCAACCAAATGCGCCTGTTGAGGCAGGATATCAGCATTCAATTGCAACGATAATGTCAACAGCAGCGTACAGAACAGGTGCCAGGGTAACATTTGATGAGAAAACACAGGAAGTTTTGGCTAACGGTAAACCGTTTATGTATTAATAATTATTTTATGTTAAATGAAAAAGCCCTTTTCAACTATTGAAAACGGGCTTTTTCTATGATATCATATACCTTGTAATTTAATCACTCCATCATAAGATAATACCCAGCTGGCCCAGTCTTTTATGTCCATGTCCTGGAACCTGTCAAGGGAAATAGGATTATTCTGGCTATATTCACGGATGGACTGAATAGCAACAAATAAAAACCATATATTAAGAAATAAAAAGGCTCCTGCAAGGTTAGTTGCCTAAAATCACAAAAAAAAAAGGCTTTATTTGTTATACTTTTTGATTACATCCTGAAATCCCTTATTTTTCCTGATGCGTTCATAATAAAAGTAGGTCTCCCCTTCTATACCCCTTTGTCTGTTATAAGCTAATTTTTGATCCAATATCTCCGGAGTGATAGCATCACCACTGCCAACACCTACCAAAATACCAGGACTAAAAATAAGTTCCTTAAAATTAAAGGGAGACATGGTGTTCAAGGCCTGATCGAGGGTTGCTTTATAATCATTGAAGTTATATCTGTAAAGTTGCGGATGAATATGATCTACAATTCCCCTTTTTAACCATTCAGGCCAATCCTGAAGATAATTCTGCAACGACCAGCTAAAAGGGGAAGGTGACCATGAAACCATTTTACTTCCTTCCAGTGATTTTATATGCTTAAATATATATTCCCCGAAATCAGATAGTTTATCAGCCCTCCATTGAAGCCAATGACTATCAAGGTAATTAGAGGGCGCTGTTCTTCCTGTTTCCGTTTTATACCGGGCAGTGACCGTACTATTATATCCTCCGTTTGAGGCTAATGCAGGGAGTCTGTCATCACCCTGAACGCCGGCAAGATCCGGATACTTTTGCACTACCTCTACCATTAGTTTTTTAACAAATTGCTGGACATCCGGATTAAAAGCATCCAGCCAGTAAAATTTATTTTTCTCCGTAATGTTTCCGGCTGCATCTCTGGAAGCCCAGGAAGGATACCTGGCCACCAGGGCTCCTCCAGTATTATCACCATATACGGAAGCAAAACCATATTCAAACCAGGCCACGACTTTAATACCTAAAGGTTTTGCTGCTTCAATCATTTCAGCCAATGGATCCCTGCCAGCATATTTAGGATCAATTTCAACGCCCATATACTCCTTCATCACCTGACTTTTGTATTTGGTTTTCGCGTCATTATAGGTAACCACAAAAATGGTATTAATGCCAATGTCCCTGCAAATATTAACACATTCCGTAATATTGGCCCGGGAGGCGAACACATCACTTCCCACATCGCTGACCCAAACGCCCCTTACAACTTTCCTGGTGAAATCACTGGTATTATAATTACCAATTTTAACCGAATAATTTTTAGTAACCTGATCATCATATTTTACGGTATAAACTACCTCTTTATTATAATCAGAAATAGTCTTCGGATCTGGAGTAACCGATATGGGCGTAATTTTTGATGGAAAAGTAATGTTTAGCTTATACCGTTTACCTGACGCCTGATTATAGGTCAATCCAACATAATCATTCCCTGCCTGTGAAAGTTTAAGGTTGGCAGGGGTATTGTCATCATTTAGAACCTGTATATTTTCTATGTAAAACCTGGCTGGATTAGACGGTTCCTCATTAAGTGTGAAGGTATAATTCTTTTTGATTGTCCTGGTGTATTGAATTTCAAAAGTAAAAGGCACCTTAAAATCAACCGGTGCGGACAAATCAGGCGTAATGCTGATAGGTGTAACGCCTTTAGGAAAAATAAATTTAATAAGAAAGACTTTTCCTGAAATCCCATCATTCTCTACCAAGGCATCTATTTTTGTATCATTAATATTGTAATTAACATATAATGGTTCTTTATTGATGGTAAAAACTTTAATACTGTCAATGGTATAATTTTCCAGATTATCCGAAGGGAAATCAGATTTTTTACACGCCGATGTTATTGCTGAAAATGAAAAAAACAATCCTATTAAAATTTGAAAAATTTTCACGCCTTTTTAATTTAATGACCTTGAAAAGAAACCTGGATCTTCATCAAAAGGATGATAAAGATCCATGTTTGATATTTTTGCGAAGTTACTTAAAACTATTCAACTTCATACACCACGAATCCATTCTGGGCGGACAAACAAGCTAAACGAAGTTTTCCGGCAGCTGTCGTTGCAAAAGCAGTTTGACAATAGAAATCACCAAGTTCTCCGGAATTACCTCCAAGACCAATATCCATTTTTTGTATCCCATTCCAGAGGGTGAATTTTGAATTGGCAAGTTCATTATTTATCTCTGTGATACTACTTCTGTATCCCTTTTTGGTAACATCTAACAAAACAAATTTACTGGCTTTTGGATTTGCAGCATTTGTTGACCATGAAAATACACCCCACATGATATACTTTCCCCGGTTATGCTCCACCACTTTCATACCAACAGATGAACCATTGACCAATGCACCTGAAAAAGAAACCGGACTACCAAAGGAACTATTCAACAAGGTTGGGGTTGAGGTACCTGAATTATAAAAATATTCATTGCTATTTGGAATTGGTACCAATTCTATGTTCGGGCCATCACCTATCCCGGCTGTTACCAAGCCAGCTAATTTCTGATTTGCTGAAAAAGCAGTTGCCTTCTGACCTGCCAGAATGGATGCTAATGGGATGGTTACGCTATACATAACCGGATCCTCCTTCGGACTTTTTCGCAAAGGAGCTCTGTCCACAAAAAAAGCGATAATATTGTTGCCTTCCTGTTTAACATGAAAATTTTGGATAATACCTCCCGTGGGAACCGGAATTCTGGCTACTTCAACTGGTGCATCATTTACGCCTGTGGCTGGCCATGCACTGACCACCAATTCTCCTCCAGACCATGGATTATTACATCCAAGTAAAACATTTCCAATGTTTTGCAATACTTTATAGCTGGCTTTTTTACCATCTGCATAAGTAACATTAAGATCTGTTGGTTCTGCTGAAGGCGTATTTACATTATATTTTTTAATACCATCCCCGAAAGAGACAAAAGCAAATTCACCTTTTGAATCAAGGGCTATGGAGGTTTCTGATTTTGTTGCAAAAAAACCAGGTCTCATCGCAGCGGCCAGCGAACGATCCATTAGTTTAGTGATTTTGGTAAAACCATAATCCTCTACTTTCACCGAATATGTTTTAACAGAACCACCATTCTTAATTGTAACAGATTGGGGATTTGTAAAATCCAAAGCCTTTTCACCATCAACCAGTACGGCTGTTGAGGGTATTAAAGTAATTTTCGGCGTGATATTAGTAAGATTTGTTCCCTGGGGTACCCTTACACTAATTCTTCTAAGATCTTCTTCAATAACCGTCTGTTGGGCACCGGTAATAACAAAAGCCGTAATTACTGGAGCCTGAGGAGCCTGCTCAATGATGGTTACGGTGAATTTACGACTTGCCGTCTCTGTAAACTTAATGGTAAACGTCTTTGCAATTGAAAAATCTATAGAATCAGTCAAAACCGGCGTCACACTTAAGGGGGTTATTCCTGCCGGATACTGGAACTCAATTTTAAACCTTTTCCCATCATTACCATCATCAGGCACTATGGCATCTATGGTAAATTCTGTTTCACTTAATTTGGTTATCGTAGATTGCGCATTAAGGTCTTCCCCTTTCGTAGTAAAAACTTTCACTTTTTCTACCACATATTTGGATAGATTTGAATCTACCACTACAGGTTCTTCTTTTTTACATGCCTGAAGGACAATCAATAAGGAAAAGATACCAAGAACGAAAACTGGATTTTTTATGTTGTGGAATTTAAGAAATGAATGAGCCATGATTTAATGTTTTTAAAGTGTTTATGTAAGTTTTTTAAGTTAATTGTAAACAACAATCAGATAATCTTTTTTATCTCCATTTTCTGCTATGACAGAAAATCTGTAGGGTTTTGATAAATCCGTATTGCCTTTAAATGCGGGAACGATAACCGACGCCGTAGGAACAACGATATTGACACGCATCAGCGTAAAGGAGGCATCCTGCAAAGGCGGAATTTTAAACTGTATCTCACCCTTTGTAAGATCATTTGTAATAGGTGAATATATTTTTAAAGGATCCTTTGCATAGGCAAGAGAAATACTCAGTACATTGTTATTGGCACTTTGAGGAAAAACCTTTTCCTTCTGGCAGCCATAAAAGAGGAGAAAGACGACCAGCCAGGTGCCCGTACATTTAATTTTACCAGCCATTTGGTTGCGTTGTAATTTTAGCATTATTATTCAATTCATTGATAGGATAGGGAAATCTGTCAAATCGGTCAGGATAAATTCTTGCGTTAACATCTACCTGAACCTTTTCGAACTTTAACTTTCCAGTCGTTAATGTTGTAATTTTTGCTCCGTGAAATTTCTTTCCGTGTAAAACGGAAGATGCCAGTTTCCACCTTCTGAGATCCCAGAATCGGTGTCCTTCCAAAGCTAATTCAAGCATGCGTTCCCGCACCAATTCTGATTTTAAATCTGTCTTTAGGTTCGTAATATCCTGTTGAAGAGATCGGTTCCGTACTTTAAGAATCCATTGTTCAGCTTCCGATTTCCTGTTCAGATTCAAATAAGCCTCAGCAAGTATGAGGTAAACCTCGGCTAATCTGATTTCAATACAATCCTGATCACTTTTTCTGTAAGCCTGATCAAAATTAAGATTTGATTCATCGGCCAGTTTCCTGAAATAATATCCGGTAACCGTTGTATTGGGATAGGGAGAACTGTTGTAAGGAAGAAAACGGTCTGTCCCATTTCCCAGAGACGCATTTTCCCCTATCCAGGTCTGTATATTTCTCCCCTTCCAGGGAGCTCCATTATAAAGAATGGTTGCATAAAACCGACTTTCTCTCTGTTTGTACATAGAAGAGTCAAAAGGAGAGGCAGTATTAAATTCTGTGCCATTTTCCATTAGGAAGGCGTCCACCAGTTCCTGTGTAGGGCACAAACGGCCGCCTTTACCCTGTATATCCCCACTTGGGGCAATCATTTCATCCAGACCATGAAATAAACCATTCGTGTATTTATACTTTTTTACCAGAATATGCTCCTTACTTTTTCTCCTTTTATCATTTAAAAAGATATCTGAAAAATTGGATTCCAGTTCAAATCCTCCCTCATCAATGACCTTCTTAGATGCATCAGCAGCTTTTTGCCATCTTTCTGCATAAAGCATTGCCCTTGCTTTCATGGCTAAGGCAGCCCACCTGGTAACTCTTCCATCATCCGTGTTAGCTGCCCAGGAAGAAGGCAGGTATGTTGCTGCAAAATCAAAGTCTGCTTCAATAAAATCCCAGCACTCCTTCTCACTGTTTACAGGCATCTCAATAGGATCACTAAGTGATTTTTTTATAATAAAAGGACCATGGCTCCTGTAATTCAGGAAAAAAATATATGCTCTGAAAAATCTGACTTCTGCTTCCATTCTCAGACGAACCGCTTCAGGAAATTTAGTGGCATATTTTTGCAAATCTGCCATAAACTCCAATATTCTCCGATTCCAGGCATAGGTATTAGCCCAAACACTAAAATGATTGGCAGCTACAGAGGTATATCCATCCTGTGTCATAATCAGATTGGCTGTTCCCTCTCCGGGTGAATTGGAGGAATATTTGGCCAGATCAGTTAAGCCATCTGACAAAGTTGCATCACCTCCAATTGGCTTATTACCAAAAATAAAATATTCGTTAAAGATGCGATAAAATGAATTAATATACAGATTTACACTTTGTTCATTTTCCCAGACAGCGATTTCATTGTAACTGTCTGTTGGTACAAAATCAATGGTATCCGAACAACTCACAAATAACATTGATAACAGGAGGATGTACTTTTCCATATCTATTAAATTGAAATATTCAGGCCAAGATTATATACCTTTTGTTGTGGATAAAATCCATTATTAACTGTTGGAGCCTCCGGATCGATATACCTGAGTTTACTCAGGGTCAATAGGTTTGTTCCACTAAAATAAATACTCATCCTCGTTGGTGCTTTGCCTTTGTTTCCCCTTACATTAAAGGAATAGGAAACCTCCACTGTTTTTAACCTGAGATAGGAAGCATCTCTTTTCCAGAAATCTGTTGGCAGGTTATTGTTAAATGGGGTAATAGTGGTCAATCGCGGAAATTCGGTTTGGTCTCCTTCTTTTTGCCAGGTATTTTGTAAAATGAAATAAGGCGTATTAGCACCCCATTTAAAAGGTTGTGTAAAGAAAGTCCCGTCTGAAAAACCTGCTCCTAAATATTCCCCCGTTAACATCAGATCAGTCCTGGTTGCTCCTTGAAAAAAGGCACTTACAGCCAAATTTTTATAATTGGCACTTAGGTTAAATCCCGCAATTATTTCAGGAATCGGACTTCTGCCTATCCAGGTTCTGTCTGCAAAATTAATTACGCCATCCCCGTTTAAATCCTTATATCTGATGAATCCGGGTTTAATTTCGTATGAAGTAAGCGCGGCAGATGCTATTTCCTCCGCATTTTGAAAAAGGCCGTCTGAAACCCAGCCCAAAACCGAGCCAAGAGGTTGCCCGGTTCTTCTTTGCCATGGTGGTATATTTGAGCTTTCATCCGTTTCGAGAAATTTATTCCTGGAAAAAGTTACGTTGGCAGAAATCTGATAACCCGCATGTTGATTGACCTGATGACGATGCGATAAAATAGCCTCAAAACCGCGTGCATCCATTTTACCCCCATTGACTACTGATGGAAAATTTCCGCCAACAGAAGGTGGGTAAACACCCGCCACACTTTGAAGGATATCAGAGGTTACTTTATAAAAGGCATCCACTTCCAACGCAAAAAGTCCATCCAGCAGATCCGCCTCAAAGCCACCATTATATGTAACTGTTTTTTCCCAGGTAATATCATAACTCGGCACCGCACCTGTTAAAAGATCGAGGTAGGCATTATCACCAAAAATCACTTCCGGCTGCGTTGACAAATTAAATCTTTTCAAAAAGCGAAATCCCCCAATATCATCATTTCCCAATAGACCGGCAGAACCGCGAAGTTTTAATCTGGTGATTACGGGCAAAAGACCCTGGAAAAAACGCTCTTTGCTCACATTCCAGCCCAGGGAAAGGGCAGGAAAAACACCTAAACGATTTCCTTTGGCAAACCGGGATGACCAGTCTGCCCTTCCTGTAAATTCAGCCATATATTTTTCATCAAACACATAGCCTACCCTGGAAACAATACCCCGGGTACCTCGTTGGCCTCTGCTTCCATAAGCACTATTGGTGATGTACTGGGTTGCAAAATTCAATTCAGGCAGGGAAGTAAGCGGTAAATCTTGCCCGCCAACGCCAAAATTAGATGTTTTGGTGCTTTGCTCCTCAAAAAGAACCAAAGCCTGCAAGACCCCTTTTCCAAGAACCTTTTTGTAGTCAGCCGACAGCTGCGTTGTGAGCCTTTGAAAATCACTGAATCCCTGTGACAATTCATTTTTATTGCTCGCAATATCCTTTGACATCAATCTGTCAAAGTAAACCAATTCTCTTTTTGCATAATCCCAGGTTGCCAGTCTTTGTGGAATCTGAAAATGTTTTGCTAAACTGTTTTCATAATCATAAGATAAATTAGCTTTTAAAATAAGTCCATCCATAGCAGGAACCTTGTAGGTCAAACCAGCTGTAGATTGAAAAATCTTTCTTTTTTGATTGTAGAATCCTGATTTATCTCTGGCAACCAGGGGATTTCCCCAGCCTAATGGCGTACCATCGGGGAGATTAGGTAATGAAGTAGGTCTTGCTAAAATGGAGTAAAAAATGACATTTTTATAGTTGTTAATTGTTATATCCTGCGATCCGGGAGAAGTTCCGGGCTGCTTTTTTTCCTCAACCCTGCCAGCAATGTTTAAGGCTACATGAAAATTTGAATTCACCTCATATTCCACATTTGATCTGAGATTAATCCGATCAAAAGAAACCCCTTTAATAATGCCCTCCTGATGAAGACGTGCTACATTGTTGAAGAAACGAAGTTTATTGCTCCCCCCATTAATATTTAAATTTTGATAGGTTTGTGGAGCGAAAGGTTCAAAAATAAGGTTTGTCCATGACGTGTTACCCAATATGCCAGCCGGATCCCCATTCTTAATTTTATCTATATCCGATGACGTATAATCAACAGCCAGACCATCCATTTGCCGGGCCTTATTATGCCACAACGCATAATCAGGCCCATCGGGATATTCCGGAAAAGCTGTATTTCTTGAAATACTATAAGTGCTGGTAAAATTAAGATTAATTTTATCGTTCCTTTTTCCTGATTTTGTTGTCACCATGACAACACCATTGGCTGCTCTTACCCCATACATGGCGGCGGAAGCAGCGTCTTTCAATATTGAAATGGTTTCAATTTCGTTAGGATCAAGATTATCAAAGGGTCTTTCTACGCCATCCACGATAATAAGTGGAGCGCCTGATCCTGTTGGTGAACTCCTTCCCCTGATAAAAAACTTCGCGGCATTCTCTCCCGGCACGCCACTTTGTTGTCTGGTAATGACGCCTGGCAGCCTTCCTGAAAGCATCGTTGTCAGGTTATCTACTGGTTTTTGTGCAAGCTCCCTGCTATGTAAAGTAGCTACAGAACCCGTAAGGTGTGCACGTTTTTGAACGCCATAGGCCACCACTACAATTTCTTCTATCTGGGTACTTTCAATATCAAGCTTTAAATCAATGCCCGATTTTCCAGTAATTGGTACTTCGACAGTTTTATATCCGATATAAGAAAAAACCAGTACACCGTTTTCCGGAACTTCAAGCATATAAGCCCCATTCATATCCGAAACAGTCCCTATGCCACTATTTTTTATCATCACAGTGACGCCAACTGCGGGAAGATTATTTTCATCTTTTATAAATCCTGAAATTTTTCGTAACGGAAGCGATTTTTGTATTGATGTCGGTTTAGCAGGAACCGCAGGTGGCGTTTGAATAGATTCTTGTTTTTCATCCCTGTTCGAAAGCGCTTTAATCACATAATATTGAGCACTTATTTTTGCATAGGTTAACTTTAATGGCTTCAGTAATTTATCCATTTTTACCTCCATTTTTTCATCCCAATGATCCATCACACTTACTTTCAGCCCGGCTACCAGTGCATCGTCATAAATAAATTGCACTTTATATTTATCCTGAATTTCCTTTAATGCCGTTTTTATATCTATCATTTCCTGGGCAAAAGCAACCCCAGCAGATGAGCATAGAAAAATCAAAAGGAATAGGATTTTATTTTTTACCATAACCTTAAGTTATTTTAATGTGATGACAAGCGTTTTATCTTTTTTCTTGATATCCATATCAAACACTTCTTCCAGGGCTTTTAACAGCAGATCCAGGTCATTTGCGGGTAACACACCAGTAAAGGTCTTTTCCAGTAAGGATTGATTCATTATGACATAACCCCAGCCATGTATTTCCCTGATGTGATTAAAAACTTCTGGTAAAGCGGTCCTTTCAAATATAAGTTTATTAGTAGTCCATGAATCAATCACTTCGGGAACTACCTTTTTCTTGTAAATGGTCTTTTCCAACCTGTCATACTGAATATAATCACCCGGATTCAAAAGAATTACCGGCAGGTCTGGCATATTATTTATTTTAACGCCTCCTTCCCTGAGATAAACTTTTGTTTTATTCCCTCTTGCATAAACATTAAAAATAGTTCCGGTAACTTCAACCGTACCCGAATTGGTATGTACCAGCATTTTATGGTATTTACCAAATAAAACTCTTTTTTTTACTTTGAAATGAGCTTCACCACTAAGAATGACTTCCCTTCTTTTTTCTAAAAATCCTGATGACCATACCTTTACAGTTGAATTGGCATTAAGTTTTACAATACTGCTATCGGGTAGAATAACCGTTGCTACCTGATCAAATCCGGTGTGATAGGTATAAATGTCGCTATTACGGTCAGAAAAAAAGGTAAGGCCCATGATGAGGGAAAGAATGATAGTAGTAACCAAAAAGACTTTTTTAATGAGTTTTCCCGATTCAAGGTTATGCCTGGTTTTAAAAAAATCATCGTGCTTTTCAGAAAGGGTAGCCCACAAATCCATCACATCTGAAGGTGGTATTTTTGCTTTATCAGGTTGAAAGGCCTGAATAAGCAAACCCGCTTCCCTGACAGCATGTTTTTTTTCTGGAAAATTTGCCAGAAACTGCTGCCAGAAAACGATATCATCCGGTCTGGGATTACAGATATACCTGACAAAATCATTGTCAGATGCAAAATCCTTTGAGGAAAAGGACTTATATCTGTTGAATTGGGAATGATTCATGAATGTGTGTTGAAGGCAAAGCCTGCATTTATTTTTGAATCATCAGTTTCTGGGTAAAAATACCTTTATCAGTCTCAATGGATAATAAGAACATACCCTGGTTCAAATGATGCAAGTCAATTGTTCCTTTATCATTATCCAGCGGAATTCTTTTTACGATTCTGGCATTCAAATCAGAAATAATGACATGTTTTATGTTCTGTTTTGCCTCAACACTGAGAAAATCAGTGGTCGGATTAGGATACATTTTAAAAGCAGTAAGGTCAAATTCTTTTGTTCCTGATGCCACATCCCCTAGTTTTTGCAGTAAGAAACCATTCCCGGCGGAATAATTAAACGAAAGTAAATGTCCGGTTTCATTAGTTAAAATATCCATGCTCACACTCGCATTTCCATTAGAAATATTACCAAGACTAACAGAATGAATAATCCTGTCAATGGCTGGTTTTTTTCCAATATTCCTGAATGCGTTCAATGTTGTAGAATCGGCACTGATATCCATGATATATTGAAAATTTTCTATCGGAGCTGTCTTTACATGTTGATAGGCCATTAATCTTTTACCTTTGTAGAAGAAAACCTGGGCGTACATAGGCCAACTTGGAAAATAAACGCCCGGTTTTACCCATTCAAGTACCTTGAAATCTTTATCCAGCAGGGCCATACCCATAGTCGGACCACTTGCCAGGAACATATCACTTTGAGGAACTTTTGTAATCCGGGCAAAATTTACATTTGTAACACTGTCTAAGGTAATTACCAGAGGATTTTTATCAGGTATTTCACCCCCTTTCATTTTCCAGATATAGAAATTTTTTGTTCCCCAACCTGAAGCAATTAACTGACCATCGGTATTAGGATCGCCTAGTACGGTAATGGCATCACCAAGTCTCACATTTGGAGCGGGAGCAGGGAACTCAAGTAAGACAGATGGTGAAGATTCCTTGTTTGACCATCCATAGATCTTGAATACACTTCCGGTTGAATTAACCATATTGCTCATAAATAGCTGTTTTCCAACTACGGTAAGATCAGAAACGGGGAAAGTACCACCGGTCACTGCTGCGGTATTCATTGTTTTTGGATCTACATCGGGTTTCGCAATATCCCAGTAATATATAATATTTCCTCCCGTTCGGGTTGCAACAAAGATATTTTCACTATTTAACCCTGCACCACGGGTGTTTCCGGCATTATCAATTATCGCAGGAAGTTTATTACCCGCTTTCGATTTATCCACCAAGGTAGAAATCGGATTCAGTAAAGTAGATTGACCTGCCGACCTATGATTATCTGCCAGAAACGCAATCAAAATAAATAGTCTGTAAAATTTTAGCATCTTTTACGATTAATGAAATGATTAAATGGGTTTCACAGATATATAATACCAAAGGAGCCTTATTTTATCCCTTTTTTAATAAACTATTTGTAAAAGTTTTTAAAGAAAAAGATTCCCGTTTTTCATTGCCAGATTTTCATATAATTTTTCTATCGCTTTGTATAACATTTTATAGGCAGAACTCACGTCTATTTCCATGATTTCTGCAATTTCCTGATAGGACATTCCTTCATAAAACCGAAGATAAACAGACTCTTTCTGACGTCGTGGCAAATCTTCGATAACATGGGCCAGTTCGCGGATTCTAATCATCGTGATCTCGTCTTCAATCATCTTTTCTTCTGCGGAATATTCAAGATTAAAATCCGTATCTTCTGGTGATGTATCTGAAAATCGTTGTTCAACTTTAAGTCTTTTAAAAATTTCGAGTCTTAAGGATTTAAAAAGATATAATTTAATTGAATCTGTTAATTTAAGTTTTTCATGGCGGTCCAGCAAGGTAAAAAAAACGTCCTGAATGGCATCTTTTGTCAGCATAGTATTCTGACAAATTTTAAAACCATAATTATATAAAATGCCTGTATAGGTTCGGTAAATATATTCAAATGCACTTTTGTTTCCTGACCTGAAATCATTCCACAATTTCTCATCATTTGAATAAAGATAATCCATAAGAGCTTAACTATGATCAGATATAATTGAAAAATATTTCATCAACAAGAACAAATCATAATTTCTTATTTTTTGCTATCTGGCAACATGAAATACTTTTAAACAATTTACAGCAAAATTTTAACTTGTTCGCTGTAAGTTCCTAAAAAATTAAATAAAGTTGATAAAATATATTAAAGTCAATCACCCTTATATTTCCCATCTACTCTCCTCATTATTCCCAATGGATTATCATCTTTTAATTCATCGGGCAGAAATAAGGGTGGAAAACCCTGAAAACAGATAGGTTTGGTAAACCTGTAAATAGCTGATGTTCCTACTGAGGTACTTCCTGTGAAGGAAGTTGAGGGAAATGCACCTCCGTGAACCATGGAATGGCAAACTTCAACACCCGTTGGGAAACCATCCACAATTAATCTTCCTACTTTCGGGGTAAGGATATTTATGATATTGGAATGTTCCACTTTAAGATTGGATAATCCAAACAAGGAAGCCGTCAATTGCCCTGAAAAAACGGAGGCCAGTTTTTCCATCTGGGATACATCCTTTGCCAGAATAAGCAAACTGGCAGGACCAAATATTTCCTCCAGGTGAATTTTTGAACTTAAGACTTTTTCGGCATCAACTTTTAAAAGAGCCGGGGTGATACCTGTAAATGTGCTGGCTGATTTACCTTCTGATAAAAGGGATATCTCTTCCTTTTCTTTAGCAGCATCAAGATCTCTATTATATTGATTTTTAATACCTTCCGTAAGCATGCTACCTCCTGAAGCGGTACTAAAAACCGCTTTGATTTTCTCAACGAGTGAGTTGGAATGTTCACAGGATTCGATGATTAAAACACCGGGATTCGTGCAGAACTGACCTACCCCAAGATTTACTGCCTGAACATAAGCTTCAGCAAATTTTTCAATATTTTCAACCGAAATAGCTTCTGAAAACACAAAAACCGGGTTTACACTGCCCATTTCAGCATAAACAGGAATGGGTTCCTTCCTTTTCATTGCCAATTGAAAAATAGACATTCCCGCACGATAAGAACCAGTAAATCCAACCGCTTTAATTTCATCCTGATTCACCAGGGACATGCCTGCTTCTGCGCCACCGTGCAACATGGAAAAAACACCATCTGGCATATTGGCTTCTTCCGCAGCCTTTAGAATAGCATTTCCAATCAATTCGCATGTTCCGGGATGAGCAGGATGAGCTTTAACAATGACCGGACAGCCTGCTGCCAGCGCTGAGACGGTATCGCCACCTGCCACGGAAAATGCCAGAGGGAAATTACTTGCTCCAAAAACCAGAACGGGTCCCAATGCTGACTGCATAGACCTGATATCTGCCTTTGGCAATGGTTGTCTGTCAGGTTGAGCCAGGTCAATACTGGCATTCACCCAGGAACCTTCCCTTAATAACGAAGCGAAAAGCCTGAGCTGTCCGGTTGTCCTACCTCTCTCCCCGGTTATACGTGCCAGTGGTAATCCTGTTTCTTCCTGACATCTTTGTAACAAATCATCGCCAATTCCTTCTATCTGTTTAGCAATCAACTCCAGGAAAACGGCCTTTTCCTGTCCTGACTTTTGTCTGTATTCCTGAAAAGCATGTGCCGCTTTTTCACAAGCGCGGCGAATTTCATTAGCTGTGGCTTCACTATAATAAGGCAAAAGTTGCTCCCCATTTACAGGATTCACCGCCTGAAAAATCTTGTTACCTTCTTTTGAAAAGTTGAAACCTACGATTTGATTACCCTGCAAACTCATTATCTAATTTTTAACGCCTACTGTATTTTTCAAAACACCTATGGGTGCAATTTCAATAGAGATGATATCCCCAACCTCCAGCGTAAAATCTGAAGGGGGTACCAGACAAGTTCCTGTCATCAGAAAAACCCCGTTTGGAAAACTCATTTCTCTGAAAAGAAAATCAACTAATTCCTGATGTTTTCTTTTCATCCTGTCAATCGTAATCTGACCCTCGAAAACTACCTGAGCAGACCGCTCAATTTGCATTTTTATGGGTGTATCTGAACTAATGGGTGTCGCCGGAACATATAAACATGGACCGATGGCTGCTGAAAAATCATAGCTTTTCGCCTGCGGCAAATATAAAGGATTCTCACCCTCAATATCCCTCGAGCTCATATCATTTCCAATCGTATAACCCACAATTTTTCCTGAACTGGTTGCAAATAAAGTTAATTCAGGTTCCGGAACATTCCACTGACTATCCCGTCTGATGTGCACTATACCATTGGGTCCGGTGCACCTTTCCGCAGTAGATTTAAAAAACAATTCGGGTCGATCGGCTTCATAAACCTTTGCATAAAAGTCTGCCGCCCCACTGTCCTTTGATTCTTCCATTCTGGCTTCTCTGCTCCTTAAATAGGTAACGCCTGCGGCCCAAATTTCCTGCCCCTGGATAGGTGCCCTCATTTGGTCTTTAAGGTGCAACCAGTCTGCATGGCCTGCATTTTTTGATATCCATTGGGTCAGAAATGAAAACAAATCATCTCTGTTTACTAAAACATCCCAATCTATGTCTTCTATTTTGTATAAATCATTCCCCTGATTTATAAAAATTTCTTTATTTGTCCGGTATATTTTCATATTTCAAATATACCTTTTATTGAAATAAAATAAAAAAGGTGAAGCAGATTTTTGCTTCACCTTACTGGAAATAATAAATGGTTTTCTAAACCGAGAGTGCCTGGCATCTGGCAATTAGGTCACCCCATTTGGGTAAGGTATGTTTCGGTTTCTCGGCATATTCCTTTGGTGTAAAGTTCGTAACCGCCTTAAAAACAACAGAAAAACGACTTCGGCTGTTAAAACCGCATTCATTTGCCAAACCTTCCACTGTATGCAAAGTTAAATATCCTTCATGAATGCATTGTATCGCATAATAAACACGGAGAGCAATCTTACATTGTATAAAACTGAGACCTAGATTTTCCTTCAATTGAAGAATAAGGTTTCCTGAAGGTAGTCCTATGATTTTAGCAAAATCAATGGTATTGAAATTCTTTGAGGTGAATGATTTTGAAAAATATACCATTTGTATAAATCCTAACCATTTATCTTCCTTTCCGGCATTTGAAAATTTTTGTCTTTTAACCATATCCTTATTACTTTTGTATACAAATAATTTATGCTTTAACAAAGTAATAATGAAAATTCTACATATTCATAAAATAAACTATATAGAAAAACAACTATATCACTATCTAGTAAAACAGACGGTTACAAATCCTTCCATTCTTTACGCCAGTATTTTTCTGCTCTCGTGCCAATGAACCAGAAAGAAACGCCGAGCAGGCTAAAGAATAGCGCCTTATGCAATGAATTCCAGAAATACTCAAAATAACGGGTGTACATATTTAACAGAAAGAAAAGGAAACCTATTAATTGAAGTCTGTTATCTTGTTTTTTAAATCCGCTATATACGGTTATCAGACAGATAAACATGGCTAGAACACCATAAAAAATACGACTGATTTGTTTCGTTTTTTCCCAGTAACCATAATCAGGAACATTACCGGAAATAGATAATATCCAGAGAAAGAAAAACAAAAGAAGTATACTAAACCACTGGGAAACAGGAATAAATGGTTCCAGTGTTTTGTTGTTTTTTAACACCAGGGTCGCACCGTAAAGTATTGCAGCAAGCACCGTAATCCTCATAGGGAAATTCATACCTAAAAAATAATTCCCTGAATGGGTCCATTCAGCAGTAAAACTGATATAACAGAAAACCAGCGATATCAAGGCTAAGAACCATAATGGGACAGACCGGAATTGAAATCCTAAAAGGGCATAACTCAGGGTACTTAACCCAAGGATAGAGGTTATTTCAAAGGGGTTGTTATCATAAATCTTCAAAAGATAAACAAAGGAAAAACCCAGGAATACGGCACCAAGAATTTGAATAAAGCCGGTGGAAAAAGATTTTTCAGGATTTTTTTTCTCAAATTTCAGGCTCAGAAAAAAAGTTAAAGCAGCTGTAAGGGCAAAAAAGACACTTAATACCATGTTAGGTGCTTCAAAAAAATAGGTGATTAAGGAAATAATCCATTTGTCAGCAAATAACGACCCTAAGGAAATAATGATAGATGCAATAGCCAGCCAAAAAGAGAATCTTGCCAGTCTTGCCCAGTCAATTTCCTGAACAGTGTCGAATTCCTTTAGCTTAACAGCCAGATCACTTTCAATTATTTCAGCCTTTTCCCATCCATCAATCACTTTATCAAGTAAAGATTTTTGCTTTTTATTTAGTTTCATGATTTCTGTTTTACCTTTTCATGTAAATTACCTAATTTATTCAAACCATCATAATAAACCTTATATTTAACTTCATAAAAATAAGAATTATGGCATCGAATAACTTGTTAATTTTACTTTTTTTAATTACGCTCTTTATTACTTCAGGAAATGCCCAATGTACCGTAAAGGATTATAATACTTATAAAAATGTACTTAGGGTTGATGGCGATTTTGTTCAGACTTACGATTCCTACCAGCGTATATACAGGATAGATGGGCCTTTTATTTTAGCTTATAATAATTATAAAAAATTGCTGAAATTTGAGAGTGGTTTTATCATCAGGTATTCAGATCTCAAAAAAATTGGCAAACTGGATGGTGAATTTTTAATTGACTACCGCACCTATAAGCGGGTGGCAAGATTGGAATGCCCGGGGAAAAATAGTGCTTTAGCAGCTGCTGCCTATTTCCTTAATTAGAGAGAAAAATGAGTCTATGAGGTTGATTTTTTTGATTATTTTCTGTTTTGGTTTTCAATGCTTATCCTTAAATGGTCAATACACCGTTGATGCACAGAAGGCAGTTTCCTTATATCGGAAAGGAGAGGAGGCACTTCTGAAAAACAAATATAAAACAGCTATTCAGTATTTTAAATTAGCCCTAAAATTACAACCTGACCTGGTGGCGGCAGAAAGAGGCATGGGACTCAGTTATGAAGGTTTAAACAACTGGTATGAGGCAAGACAGATTTATGCTTCCATTATTGAAAAAGCACCTCAATTTTCCAGATTGCTATATTACCAGATAGGCGAGCTGTATTATAAGGAAGGTAATTATAGAAGAGCGATTAGTTATTTTGAACAGTTTGAGCGACTGCAGGGACTACCACTTGTTCAATTTACCGTAAATGGTGAAAAAGAAGCGCTTTTGGAAAATGAGATTTTAAAGAAATTACCCATTACTTTTCAGGCTTGCAGGATGGCACTCGATAGTTCCCATCTGGCAACACAATCTAACGTACTCAATGTAGGAAGCGCTATCAATACAAACGCCGATGAATATTTCCCGTTTATTACCAATGATCAATATCTCTTACTTTATACCAAAAGAAAAAATGAAAACAAAGATGAGGATTTATATATAGCCACCAGCGATGAAAATAGGGAATGGAGCAATGGTTCTCCCTTTGATAATCAAATAAATACTATTTACAATGAGGGAATGAGTACCTTAGTGAGAGATGGCCGGACGCTTTATTTCACTGCTTGTAATCGTCCTGGAATCATGGGCCCTTGTGATATCTGGACAGGTCAGGTGCAAAATGGTCAGGTCAGGGAGGTAAAGGCTATCCTGGACCACCCCAATTCGGAAAGCTGGGAAAGTCAGGCCTGTATTTCATGTGATGGCAGAGTTCTGTATTTTTCAAGTAACAGACCCGGGGGTCTCGGTGGAACTGATATTTGGGTATCTGTAAAACAAAAAGATGGAACATGGAGCAACCCATCTAACCTTGGTGCTCCTATAAATACAGATAAAGATGAGGAATCGCCATTCATAAGCAATGATGGAAACCGGTTATTTTTTTCGTCCACAGGTCATATTGGTTTTGGCGGCCAGGATATTTTTATGAGTACTTTTGACAAATACAGAGGATGGAGTAATGCCTTTAATTTAGGTCCAAAAATTAACAGTCCTTTTGAGGAGCTGGGCTTTGTCTTAACAGCTGATGGACTTTCCGGCTATTTTGCCTCCGACAGACCCGGGGGGTTTGGCGGAATGGATATTTACAAAGTAAATCTTCAAAGTCAATTAAGGGGTGATTTAATCACCTATGTATATGGAAGCATAAGAGATTCTTTAACTGGAAATCCAGTAAAGGCTAATATTAATTCGACCACCTTTCCGCTGATTCAGGTAGATAATCAAGGCCGATTTTTCCTTTGCGTCCCCGCGAACACCTCTTTTCCACTTCAAATAACACATCCTGAATATTATACCCAACAATTGGTTAAGGTAATTCCCGAGTGGAATAACCGGAAATTTTATTCCTTACCGATATTACTGGTCCCGCTAAAAGCTTCATTACCTGAAGTGGAGAAACCAGCACCGGCAGATACGACTCCCCCATTAAGCAGTAACCGGTTTAAAGAACTTAAAAGGTATTATCATTCCCTTTATTTTCAATTTGACAGTGATATTATGGAACTGAATGAAAAAGAAAAATTAGAAGCTTATATAGCGGGGATACCAGCTAAATCGGTTCAGCGGGTTGAAATTAATGGATATGCAGATGATGTGGGTGATTTTAAATACAACCTTGATTTATCAGAAAAAAGAGCTAAAGTAGTTTCCTTACTATTACTGGAAAAAGGGATTGAAATAAGCAGAATATCCTTGAAAGGTCATGGGGAAATAAAGGATGACCGCCCGAAACCATTAAATAGAAGGGTTGAAATTAAAATAACAACGTTGGAGTAGATGGTCACAACTGCCAGCGTACATTTTCTTTCCGCAGGTAAAAGGCAGCATAGCGTGATTTCCATAACCGTTACAACATGGTATGGAAATCACTAAAAGACTATTATTTATGCAGCACTTTTTTCATTGTTGCACCAATTTCTGCGGGGGAGGAAACCACATGAATACCACAATCTCTCATGATAGCCATTTTTGCTTCAGCGGTGTCTTCTGCACCACCAATAATGGCACCGGCATGTCCCATTTTCCTGCCTTTGGGGGCAGTTTGTCCGGCAATAAAACCGACAACTGGTTTGGTTCCAAATTCTTTTATATAATAGGCAGCTTCCGCTTCCATACCACCACCAATCTCACCAATCATAATTATGCCTTCGGTCTCAGGGTCATTCATCAACAATTCCACGGCTTCTTTCGTACTTGTACCAACGATGGGATCACCGCCAATACCAATACAGGTAGATTGCCCCATCCCGGCTTTTGTTACCTGATCAACTGCTTCGTAAGTAAGCGTACCAGATCGGGAAACTATCCCAATTTTCCCCTTTTTATGTATGAAACCAGGCATTATTCCGCATTTAGCTTCATCTGGTGTAATCACACCAGGACAATTAGGGCCAATCAGCCGACAGTTAAAATTTGAAATATATGCTTTAACTTTAACCATGTCCTGAACTGGAATACCTTCTGTAATACAAATGATTACCTTAATTCCTGCCTCAGCAGCCTCCATTATGGCATCAGCCGCAAAAGATGGGGGAACAAAAATTACGGTAGTATCAGCCTGAGCCAGTTTAACAGCATCAGATACGGTATTAAAAACTGGTTTTTCAAGGTGGAAAGAGCCCCCTTTACCAGGCGTAACACCTCCAACCACCTGAGAACCATAGGCAATCATTTGCTCGGCATGAAAAGTACCCTCTTTACCTGTGAAACCCTGAACAATTATTCTAGAGCTTTTATTAACCAAAACAGCCATTTGTTTATCTTTATTTTAAAGCATTAAAATTAAAACCTTACTCTTCACTGATTATAAAAACATCTTCCCCTTTTTTACTCATAAAATATTTTTCACGAGCAATTGCTTCCCCATTTTTTCTTAATAATTCTCCTTCTCTTTTAGCTTCTATGATTTTAGCTTCGAAATTCTCTTTGTCATTACGAAGTTGAACAATACTTCTTTGTAAACGAATTTGCTCAAAAAGATTGTGATTATCAAAAAGAAGAAGCCAGATAATAAAAACCACCCCTGTCAAAATATACTTATTTTTTAGGGGACCTGGAATGATAAACTTTAGAAATGGGTTTGAAAAGGCCATAAAGAAAGCTTTTATATTATCCTTTTAATATTGTTTTACCCGGAAAAATAGCAACCGGGCCGAGTTCCTCCTCAATTCTCAACAATTGATTATACTTTGCAACCCTATCAGAACGGGACATAGACCCAGTTTTAATCTGACCGGTATTTAGGGCAACTGCCAGATCAGCAATCGTCGTATCTTCTGTTTCACCTGATCTATGGCTCATCACTGCTGTGAAACCATTTCTATTGGCCAGATTTACTGCGTTGATAGTCTCGGTAAGAGATCCAATCTGATTCACTTTTATCAAAATAGAATTGGCTGATTTAGCATCAATACCTTGTTGCAAACGATGGGTATTGGTAACAAATAAATCGTCCCCTACCAATTGTACTTTATTACCGATAGCATGGGTTAATTTTTGCCAGGTTGCCCAATCATCTTCAGCCAATCCATCTTCGATGGAACAAATAGGGTACTTATTTACCCAGGACTCCCAGTAACCGATCATTTCATCTGAAGAAAGTTTTTTTCCCGAGGACTTCTTAAAATGATACAGACCCTCATCTTCCAGATAAAATTCAGATGCCGCAGCATCCATAGCAATAAAAATATCTTGACCTGGTTTATATCCGGCAGCTTCAATGGCAGTTAGGACGGTTTCTATTGCCTCTTCATTGGATTTTATATTTGGAGCAAATCCACCCTCATCCCCAACATTTGTCGAATAACCTTTCTTTTTTAAGACAGATTTTAAATGATGAAATACTTCAGCACCCATTCTGATAGATTCAGAAAAAGTAGAAGCACCGACAGGCATAATCATAAATTCTTGAAAATCAATACTATTATCGGCATGTGAACCCCCATTCAAAATATTCATCATAGGAACAGGCAATGTTCTCGCATTAACTCCGCCTAAATATCGGTATAGTGATAATCCTGCGGCCTCTGCAGCTGCTTTTGAAACAGCAAGGGAAACACCTAAAATGGCATTTGCTCCTAATTTAGATTTATTCGATGTACCATCTAAACGAATCATTTGCTCATCAATAGCCACCTGTTCAAATACATCTAAACCCATAATCTCTTCAGCAATGGACTCATTCACGTTTATGACGGCCTGATTAACTCCCTTCCCAAGGTACTGCTTTGGATCATTATCACGTAATTCTACTGCTTCATGTTTACCTGTAGATGCACCTGATGGTACGGCTGCTCTGCCAAAATAACCACTTTCGGTCGTTACCTCTACTTCAATTGTCGGATTCCCTCTGGAATCAAGTATTTGTCTGGCATGAACATCAATAATTGCACTCATTACATATATATTTTAAAGTTAAGACTACGTTTAAGCAGTCATATAATGAACAAATTGGTCAAACAAATAACTGGCATCATGAGGTCCTGGAGATGCTTCAGGATGATATTGTACTGAAAAGGATTTTTCCCCAATAATACGAATTCCCTCAATGCTATCGTCATTTAAATTTACATGGGTTATACAGACCTCTGAAGACTTATTTCGAACCACAACAGGGTCAACGCCAAAACCATGATTTTGACTTGTGATTTCACATTTTCCGGTTTCCAGATTTATAACCGGATGATTAATTCCTCTGTGTCCATGATGCATTTTAAAAGTAGGAATACCAGCTGACAAAGCCAGGAGCTGATGTCCAAGACAAATGCCAAATACAGGCTTGTTCAGTTTCCTGATTTCCTTAACTATATTAACAGCGTAGGCCATAGAGGCAGGATCACCAGGGCCATTTGAAAGAAAATATCCATCTGGATTGAAATCGATTAAATCTTTTAATGCAGATTTAGCAGGAAAAACCTTAGCATAAACACCCCGCTTAATCAGACAATCAAGAATATTCCGCTTTACACCAAAATCCAGAACAGCTACTTTGCAGGGTGCATCAGGCGAACCATAATAATAGGTTTCCCCGGTAGAAACAGCTGAGGCAAGTTCAAGGCCCTCCATAGATGGAACCTGCTTCAATATAGCAGTTAATTCATCAATATCGAGTATAGTAGAACTGATTACACCATTCATGGCACCTTTACTTCGAATATGTCTGACTATCGCACGGGTATCAACATCGGATATACCTACTAAATTTTCACTTTCAAAATAGGCTTGAATAGAAGATTCTGCTAAAATTCTGGAATAAGGAACAGTAAAATTTTTACAAATCAGACCTGCAATCTGAATTTTATTGGATTCAGTATCCAAACTCGTAGTGCCATAATTACCGATATGCGCATTGGTTGTAACCATAAGCTGACCGGCATAAGAAGGATCTGTAAAAATTTCCTGATAACCAGTCATCCCTGTATTAAAACAAATTTCACCTGTAGTAATACCCTTAGCACCTACAGCCCTGCCTTTAAAAAAAGTGCCATCGTCAAGAAGTAATATTGCGGGACTAAAAGAATCTTCCATGAAAAGTTGAAGTAAGACCGTATTAAAAACGCACAAATATAGTATTATTACCTATAAAGTAAAGGAATAAATTAATTTATTGCAATCTAAATAAATATTTAATACGCCTTAAAACACAAAGGGGATTATGTGTTTAGCAAAATCCCCTTTGAATATATTTGCGTTTAAAGAATACTATTTTTCGGAATCATCCGTATTTTCATCATCCATAACAGCATCTTCAACCACTGCTGGTGTTGCAGAAACAGCGGCAGAACCTTTACCACGACGTCCTCTCCTTCCGGTAGATTTTGATGATTCGGCTTTAATTTGATAGACATCGTTAAAATCTACTAATTCAATAATTGCTACATCCGCAGCATCCCCTTTTCTGAATCCCATTTTAACGATACGCAGGTATCCGCCGGGACGATTTGCAATAGCAGGAGCAACGGTTGAAAATAATTCAATCAATGCCTCTTTATTTTGCAAATAACTGAATATTACCCTACGATTGTGGGTATTATCAACTTTTGATTTAGTAAAAAGAGGTTCACCAAAAACGCGAAGCGCTTTAGCTTTAGCTAAGGTAGTAGTGATCCTTTTGTGGAGGATTAAAGAAATCAAAAGATTTCTAAGTAAAGCTTTCCTGTGGGCAGATTTTCTACCCAGGTGGTTTAGTTTATTACCGTGATTCATGTTATAATGATTAACTTCGCATCACCATGTTGTGAATCAGGCTTTTACACAAAAGGGTTAATGCATTTTTGAACGAATATAACAGACATTAAAAGCCAGCCTGTTATTTCAGATAATTATTCTTCATCCAATTTAAATTTGGCAAGATCCATGCCAAAATTTAAACCTTTTTCAACCAGCAACTCCTCAATTTCAACCAGGGACTTTTTCCCAAAATTTCTAAATTTGAGTAACTCATGCGTATCATAATGTACCAGTTCGGCCAGGGTATTAATCTTGGCAGCTTTCAGACAATTATAAGCGCGTACTGACAAATCAAGATCTTCCAGAGATGTTTTTAGCAACTTACGCATGTGCAATATATGCTCATCGACGATATTCTCTTCTTTACTGGATGCATCATCAAAGGTGATATTTTCATCTGTAATGAGCATAAGGTGCTGAATCATTATTCTGGAAGCCTCTTTAATGGCCTCTTCAGGATGAATAGTACCATCAGTTTTTAAGTCTATGGTCAACTTTTCATAATCCGTCCTTTGACCAACACGTGTGTTCTCAATTTTATAAGAAACATTCTTGATGGGCGTGAAAATAGCATCAACAGGAATTACACCAATAGGTGCATCTTTTGTGACAGACTCGTCAGCAGGTACATAACCCCTACCCTTTGTAATAGAAATCTCCAGTTCGAGATTGACGGCAGGCTCCATACTACAAATGAGCAAAGAAGGGTTCATTATTTTGAAATGACTCGTATGCGCTTCAATATCTCCAGCAGAAAAAGAAGATTTACCTGAGATGGTCATATAAATCTTATCCCCGTCAAAATCGTCTTCAGGAACTAACTTTTTCAATCTGATTTGTTTGATATTGAGGATAATTTCAACCACATCTTCTACAACCCCAGGAATGGTAGAAAATTCATGATCGACACCTGCAATACGGATAGCGCTAATGGCATAACCTTCCAAAGAAGATAAAAGTACCCGGCGCAACGAGTTCCCTACGGTCTGACCGAAGCCAGGTTCCAGTGGTTTGAACTCGAATAAACCTTCAAAATCGTTTGATTTTTGTAAAACAATTTTGTCAGGTTTTTGAAAATTTAGAATACTCATAGGTCGGAATAAAAAAACAAATAAATGACAAAAAACAAGTCAGGAATATGTTTTTATTTGGAATAAAGTTCTACAATGAGTTGTTCATTAATTTTTTCTGGGATTTGACTACGTTCAGGTAGTGAGATAAAGGTACCCTGAAACTTATCCGGATTCACCTCCAGCCAGGGATATTTTCTTACTTCACTGCTGCGACCAGCCATACTATTAGAAATAACTTCTAAATTTTGAGATTTACCCCTTACTGTTACAATATCACCAGGACGCAATAAACAGGAAGGAATATTGGTTAAAATACCATTAACCAAAATGTGTTTATGGGTAACCAGCTGTCTGGCACCACTTCTGGTTGGTGAAATACCTAAACGATACACAACATTATCCAGTCTGGATTCCAGCAACTGCAAAAGAACCTCACCGGTAACACCCGATTTACGGGCGGCCTTTTCAAAAAGATTACGGAACTGACGCTCCAGTAAACCATAGGTATATTTAACTTTTTGCTTTTCAGTTAACTGAACAGCATAATCGGAACGTTGTTTACGTCTTCTGGTAGCTCCATGTTGACCAGGAGGAAATTTTCTGCGTTCAAAAGCTTTATCAGGACCATAGATTGCCTCGCCAAATGCTCTAGCTTTTTTTGTGCGGGGACCAGTATATCTTGCCATAAGGAAAATTATTAACTATTAAAATTTAAACCCTTCTTCTTTTAGGAGGACGACAACCATTGTGAGGAACCGGAGTCATGTCTTTAATTACAGAAACCCTGATACCAGCGCCATCGAGTGCACGAATCGCAGCTTCTCTCCCAGAACCAGGTCCCTTAACAAAAACTTCCGCTATCCTTAACCCAGCATCGTGTGCAACTTTAGCTGCATCAGCGGCGGCGATTTGCGCAGCATAAGGCGTGTTCTTTTTCGATCCCTTAAAGCCTGATTTACCCGCAGAACCCCAAGAAATGACTTGTCCGGCTTTGTTTGTAATGGAGACAATAATATTATTAAAAGATGCCTGAATAAAAGCGTAACCTTCTGATTCGACTTTTACAACTCTCTTTTTTATATTTTTTTTGGTTGCTTTTGCCATTTTACGAAAAACATTTTGAGTAACTGTCTTTGAACAGTTAAGATAAGATTACTTAGTTACTTTCTTTTTATTTGCGACCGTCTTACGCTTACCTTTACGGGTTCTGGCATTCGTACGGGTTCGCTGACCCCTGACGGGCAAGCCTTTACGATGACGCAAACCTCTCAGACAAGCAATATCCATTAATCGCTTAATGCTCATTTGCACTTCTGAACGGAGTTCACCTTCAGTTTTGTACTCAGTAGAGACAATACGAGAAATTTCTCTGATATTATCATCCGACCAGGTTTCCACTTTAGCATTTTCATCAACGCCAGCTTGCGCAAGAATATTAAGGGCCGTTGTACGCCCAATGCCATAAATATAAGTTAGTGCTATAGCACCGCGTTTATTTCTAGGCAAATCCACACCGCCAATTCGAGCCATGTTTCTTAGTTTATAGTTTAGGAAACCAGACAGGTATTAACCCTGTCTTTGTTTCAGTTTAGGATTTTTCTTATTAATAATGTAAACCTTTCCTTTACGCTTGACTACTATACAGTCAACGGATCGTTTTTTCACAGAAGTTCTTACTTTCATTTTTTTGCTTTTAATAGCGTTAGAATTACAGAGGACGATTATTTATACCGGTAAGTGATTCTTCCCCTCGCCAGATCATACGGTGACATTTCAACAGAAACTTTATCTCCGGGAAGTATCCGTATATAATTCATACGCATTTTTCCTGAAATAGTAGCTGTGATCTGGTGGTCGTTTTCCAACCTCACCCTGAACATGGCATTTGAAAGAGCTTCCTCAATAATACCGTCTTGCTTAATCAAATCTTTTTTAGACATATACCGAATTTCGGAGTGCAAAGATAAACAAAATCTATTTTAGTTTACTCATTTTAGCAATAAAATTCAATTTACAGCAAGTTTATAAAAATAAAATTAACTTTCCTGTAAAATTGTATTTAAAAAAGGATTTGATTTAATAGCTTTTTCTATGCCGGCGTGATCTGATAAAATAAAAACTCCGTCTTCAAAAATAGCAATGGTATGTTCATAATGAGCGGAACTCGACATATCTTTGGAGACAACAGTCCATCCGTCATTTAGTACAACCACATCCCTTTTGCCAATATTAACCATAGGCTCTATGGCGATAACTAATCCACTTTTAATCTTTTGTCCAGAACCGCGCTTACCTGCATTCGAAACAACTGGTTCTTCATGTAATGCTTTACCTATTCCATGACCAACCAATTCCCGAACCACACTGTAACCGCATTCATCTTCGATAAAAGATTGAATAGCAAAACCAATATCACCCATTCTCATTCCACATCTTGATGCTTCAATTCCTTTATAAAGAGCACGAAGGGTGGCATTGCACAATTTGTGATTTTCCAATGACATATTTCCCACAAGGAAAGTATAGGCCGAATCACCATAGTAGCCGTTTTTAAACACACCACAATCGATTGAAACCAAATCACCATCCTTTAGTTTAACCTCTGTACTTGGAATACCATGAACTACTTCATGATTTATTGAAATACAAAGGGTAGCAGAAAAACCACGATAACCCTTAAATGCAGGAAAACCGCCTTTGGACAAAATAAACGATTCCGCTTCATCATCAATTTCCTTTGTACTGATACCCGGTTTTAGCAAATAAGCTATATGTTCGAGTGTTTGGGAAACAATTAAGCAACTTTCCTTTATAAAAGCAACCTCCTCTTTTGATTTATAGTGAATCATTTACCTGATATATATCCTCTCAAAATAATAGATAATACGTTTATTATCCATTTAAATTAAAGAACCTAAATCCTTTAATGTTCAATTAAATTTCATTTCCAAGACTTTGAAGACGACTGCCTGTCTGTCTTCCCTGTACTTTCCCTGATTTCACCAATCCGTCATAGCGGCGCATTAATAAATAACTTTCAATCTGAGCAAGCGTATCTAAAACAACTGCTACCAGAATTAAAAGAGATGTACCACCAAAGAAAATTGAAAAGGAACGATTTACACCAAAGGCAGCCGCAAAAGCAGGTAAAATAGCAATTACACCAAGAAACAAGGCACCCGGCAAAGTAATTCTGCTGGTGATGTTATCAATGTATTCAGCCGTTGGTACACCTGGTTTTACACCCGGAATAAAGGCATTTTGTCTCTTAAGATACTCCGAATAATTTTGAGGATTCACCAGTAGGGCTGTATATACATAGGTGAAAACAAAAATCAATAAGAAGTAAATAACATTATATTCTACCGAAGCGAAATCATTCAGTGCAATTAAAAAACTACTCGAAGATGCCGCATCTGCTGAAGCGAACTGTAGCGCCGTTGAAGGTAAAAACATTAATGCCTGTGCAAAAATGATAGGCATAACACCTGATGCATTCAATTTTAATGGAATGTAATCTCTGGCACCTGCATTAGGTAAAGAAGATCCTTCACGTCCAACCGCTTTCCTCGCAAATTGAATCTGAATCCGTCTGACTGCCTGAACAACCATAATCGTAAGTATGATAATTACAAACAGCAGCGCCATTTCAAGCACAAACAAAAGTAACGCGTTGTTCTCGAGTTGAGCCTGAAATTCAAAACCCAGCGCTGATGGTAATGTAGCTATAATACCAACCGTAATCAACAGGGAAACACCATTACCAATACCACGATCGGTTATTCTCTCACCTAACCACATTGAAAAAACGGTACCACCAGCCAGAATAATGATATTACTGAACCAGAAAATTGCTTTTGGTATGGCCGGATCAATTGCACCCATAGTGCTGATATACGTTAAATATCCACTACCTTGAACAAGCGTAACAGCAACAGTCAGTAAGCGGGTAATCTGGTTCAGTTTTTTTCTGCCGGACTCTCCTTCCTTCTGTTGAAGTCGCTGAAAATAAGGAACAGCAAAGCCTAATAACTGGATTACAATAGATGAAGTAATGTAAGGCATTATCCCAAGTGCGAGTAGTGAGGCATTCTTAAATGCACCACCCGTAAAGGAATTAATCAGACCTATTAAATCATTCGTCTTTTCACCAGCCGCATTCTGAGCATCAAGTGCAGCGGGTATAACCCCCGGAAGTACAATATAACTTCCAAACCGATAAACCACAAGAACTATTAGCGTAGTGAGAATACGATTTCTGAGTTCGTTGATACTCCAGATATTTTTTAAAGTCGTAATAAACCGTTTCATGTTATTAGATTATACAAGGACAACAGATCCTCCTGCTTTTTCAACAGCTTCTTTCGCAGCGGGTGAACAAGCATGAACTGATAAATTAACCTTCGCTTTTAATTCACCTCTGCCCAGCACTTTTACTTTGTCCAGACGTGCAATAAAACCATGTTCTTTCAGAGAATCCAGATTAATATCTGTTAGATTATGCTTCTCGGCCATAAGCTGAATATAATCTAAATTTATAGGAACGTATGCTACCCTGTTTGGATTTTTAAAGCCCACTTTTGGCAAACGCATTTGTAGTGGCATCTGACCTCCTTCAAAGTGACGCTTCAATTTATGTCCCGAACGAGCTTTATCTCCTTTATGACCTTTTGTTGCGGTACCACCATGACCAGAACCCTGTCCGCGCGCAATACGCTTTCCTTTTTTCACAGCACCATTTGCTGGTTTTAAGCTATGCAATTCCATTGCTTGAGATTTTAACTGATATATGTTGTTGTCTAGTCAATTGCCGCTTCAGTTACCACTAAGTGGGAAACTTTGGCAATCATACCCATTATTTGAGGAGTAACTTCTTTAACCACTGACTGATTAATTCTCCTGAGACCTAAAGCCGTCATCGTATCCTTTTGACGTTTTGGACGATCGATTACACTTTTGATCTGTGTTACCTTAACTTTTGCCATGTTTTAACCGTTAAATAGTTTTTCTAAAGTAATTTTACGTGTTTTTGCAATCACACGGGGATCCCTTAAATTTTTAAGGGCTTCGATGGTTGCTTTAACCACGTTATGTGGATTGGAGGAACCCTGAGATTTTGCAAGCACGTTGTGAACGCCTGCTATCTCCAGCACAGCACGCATAGACCCACCAGCAATCACACCGGTACCATCAGAAGCTGGTTTTAATAAAACCTTGCCAGCTTTAAATTTACCAAGCACTTCATGAGGGATTGTACCCTTATAAATAGGAACTTTAACTAAATTCTTTTTAGCGTCATCAGCTGCTTTAGCAATCGCTTCAGAAACATCTCTTGCCTTTCCCAAACCATGACCGACAGTTCCATTACCATCACCCACGACAACAATAGCAGCGAAACTAAAAGTACGACCTCCTTTGGTCACTTTGGCTACTCTATTTAACTGAACCAATTTATCTTTTAGTTCTGTTTCAGCGGGTTTAACCCGGTTTTCATTCTGTTTTGCCATTTTATATTACAATTGAGGATGATTAAAACTGGAGTCCACCCTCACGGGCACCATCAGCCAATGATTTAATTCTTCCATGGTAAAGGTATCCGGAACGGTCAAAAACAACTTTCGAGATATTAGCCTCTTTTGCCTTTTCTGACAGCAACTGACCTACCTTAAAAGCTTGTTCTACTTTAGTACCAACCCCTAATATGCCATTTTCACGAGAATCAGCAGCCACTAAAGTGTGATTGATGGTATCATCTATAATCTGGGCATAAATTATTTTATTACTCCTGAAAACACTTAAACGAGGAGAAGAGGCCACACCTTTAATCTTCTTCCTGATTCTAAAGTGGATTCGGGTCCTACTCCGCTCTTTTGATAATTTCATTTTTTCAAATTTTTTAACCTTAGTGTAGGGAAAAATGTCCAAACCCAAGATCCTGATAAAAAATTTATAAGAAGGAACTATTTTTTCTTAGCTCCCGTTTTTCCAAGTTTTCTACGAACCACCTCACCAACAAAACGTACGCCTTTACCTTTGTAAGGCTCTGGTTTACGGAACGATCTGATTTTTGCACTTACCTGACCAAGTAATTGTTTATCAATACATTCCATGATAATGGTTGGATTTCCCCCTTTATCCTGCTTGGTTTCCAGATTGATTTCATCAGGCAACATAAATAGAATGGGGTGAGAAAAACCAAGCGTTAATTCAAGTAATCTACCGGTATTTGCAGCACGATAACCTACCCCTACGAGTTCAATATCTGCTTTAAACCCAGTAGAAACGCCGGTAATCATATTATTGATCAGAGAACGATATAAACCGTGCACTGTTTTATGACGTTTTTGATCTGTAGGACGCTGAACAGTCAGTGTTTCACCTTCAATTTCAATGGTTAAATCCGGGTCAATCTGTTGTTTTAGAGAACCTTTAGGACCTTTAACGGTAACTAAATTATTCTTACTAACACTCACTTCGACCCCTTTTGGAAGCGCTATAGGAGCTTTACCTATTCTAGACATGATGAATTAAATTTAGAAGTGAGTAAATTAGTAAATATAAAGTAGTATTTCACCACCTACGTTCAGTTCACGGGCTTTCTTATCAGTCATAACCCCTTTGGAAGTAGAAACGATAGAAACGCCAAGACCATTAATAATACGTGGAATTTCGTCTGTTTTAGCATACTTCCGAAGACCAGGTTTACTAATTCTGCCCAATTTACGGATAATAGGTTTACGGGTAAGCACATCGTATTTTAGCGCGATGCGAATGATACCCTGGTTACCTTTTCCCCCTTCCTCAAATTTGTATTTCAGGATATACCCCTGATCGTACAAAATCTCCGTGATTGATTTTTTCAGACCGGAGGCTGGAATATCCACCAATCTGTGACCCGCCATCTGCGCATTTCTGATACGCGTTAAATAATCGGCTATTGGATCTGTTACTGCCATGATATATGTGTTTCCCGAGCGGTATTTCTGTTGAAACCTACTCAGCTGTTAAAAATATTACCAACTAGCTTTAGTAACGCCTGGAATTTTACCATCCAGCGCCATATCTCTGAATTTAACACGGCATAAACCAAAATATCTGATATATCCTTTTGGCCTGCCTGTTAACTGACATCTGTTGTGTAACCTGATAGGGCTTGAATTCCTTGGTAAAAGATCAAGTTCATCCCAGCGACCCTCTTCTTTCAATTGCTTTCTTTTTTCAGCATATTTTTCAACCAGGTGCTTACGCTTCTTTTCTCTGGCGATTAATGATTTCCTTGCCATTATATTTCTTCTTTTTTCTGATTCTTAAATGGTAAACCCAATGCCTTTAGTAAAGCTAAAGCTTCTGCATCTGTTTTCGCCGTAGAGACAAAGGTGATATCCATACCGGAAACCCTGGTAATTTTATCAATGTCAATCTCAGGAAAAATTAATTGTTCTGTAATACCTAAGCTATAGTTACCTCTTCCATCAAAGCTTTTGTCGTTTATACCTCTGAAATCTCTTACCCTCGGAAGTGCAACACTGACCAAACGATCAAGAAATTCATACATGTGATGGTGTCTGAGGGTTACTTTAACGCCAATAGGCATTTTCTCCCTTAATTTGAAGTTAGATATAGAAGTTTTAGCTTTTGTAGCAACTGCCTTCTGACCAGCAATAGTTGACAACTCCTGTAGTGCAGCATCAACCATTTTCTTATCCTGGGTTGCAGCACCAACCCCTTGATTGATACAAATTTTAGTTAAGCGGGGAACCTGCATAACCGAACTGTACTGAAACTGCTCCATTAAAGCAGGAACGACATCTTTAAAATATCTGTCGCGAAGTCTTGGTGTATATTTCATCACTTAATCGTTTGGCCTGATTTTTTAGCATATCTTTCCATATTGCCTTCACTATCTGGACGACGTCCGACACGGGTAGGCTTATTTGTTTGAGGATCGACAACCATAATATTAGATATATGAATAGAAGCGGGTTTTTCAATAATACCGCCTGCATTTTCCTGCGTTGCTTTGGTATGTTTTTTAACCATGTTTACCTGGTCAATTAATACGCGCTGCTTGTCAGGGAAAACTTCCATAACCTCGTGTATTTTGGTTCTATCTTTTGAAGAACCCGAAATAACCACCACCTTATCACCTTTCTTAACCTTCAATTTAGGTGAGAAACGTTTTTGTTGAATGATATTCTTTTTCATGTGCATTTTTTGAACCTGAGATAGGTGCTAAATAATTATAAAACTTCAGGAGCCAGGGAAACTATCCGCATAAAATCTTTATCCCTGAGCTCTCTGGCCACCGGCCCGAAGATACGTGATCCTCTTGGCTCATCTTGATTATTCAGCAATACACATGCATTATCATCAAAACGAATGTAAGAACCATCCTTACGACGAATCTCTTTTTTTGTTCTAACGATTACAGCCTTTGACACTGAACCTTTTTTGATACCCCCGGGGGAACTATCTTTGACTGAAACGACAATGGTATCACCTACGTGAGCATATCTCCGTTTTGAGCCACCGAGCACACGAATACAGAGAACTTCTTTAGCTCCACTGTTGTCTGCCACTCTTAATCTGGATTCCTGTTGAATCATGGTATTTACATTTAGCGGATTTGAAAACGATAAAAGTTACAAATCGTAAATTTCAAAATTATTTTGCTCTTTCAATAATTTCAACTAATCTCCAGCTCTTGTTTTTGCTTAGAGGACGAGTTTCCATTATACGAACGATATCACCAATCTGACATTCGTTCTTTTCATCATGTGCCATTAATTTTTTGGTCTTCATGATAAATTTTCCATAAATAGGATGGCGGAATTTACGTTCCACTTTAATAGAAATAGATTTCTCCATTTTATTACTGGATACAACACCTACCCTGCTTTTTCTTAAGTTCCTTTCTTCCATGATATTGCGTACTTAGCAATTACAAATTTTGTCTTCTTCTGCGCACTAATTTAGATCTGCCTTTTAATTCTTCAGATGAAAGTACTGCTATTTCCTTAGACCTGAGAACCGTGTGAATTTGTGCTATTTCACGACGTAAATTCCTTAACATCAGCGGATTTCCCAAACCTTTGACTGCATGTTCAAATTTCAGCTTCTGATACTGTAACTCAGAACGTTCCAATTCTCCCTGAAGATCCAGGGCAGCCATTTCGCGGAAATCGATTATTCTATTATTAGCCATTGTCCAAATGGATTAAATTATTTGTTAAAAATCCTTTCGGATTAATTATTCAGCAATATCATGGCGAACCACAACTTTAGTCAGACAGGGAAGCTTTTGAGCAGCCAGCTTTAATGCACCTTCAGCTACATCTCTCGGCACGCCATCCAGTTCAAACATAATCCTTCCTGCCTTTACAATGGCTACCCAATGATCGAGCGCACCCTTACCTTTACCCATACGGACTTCCTGTGGTTTAGAGGTAATCGGCTTATCCGGAAAAATACGAATCCAGACTTTTCCCTCCCTTTTCATGAAACGCGTCATGGCGATACGAGCGGCTTCGATTTGCCTGTTGGTTAACCTTCCGCTATCCAACGCTTTGAGACCAAAGCTACCAAAAGCAATAGTACTACCCCGCTGAGCGATGCCCTTTATACGCCCTTTGTGTTGTTTGCGGTATTTAGTTCTTTTAGGCTGTAACATAAACTTCTTTTTTATTGGCTTTAAAAAAAGAAAAAAATAATCTTATTTTCTAAAGCCCGGCAAAGGTAAACTTTTTTTTAAATAAATACTAACGTTTCCGTTGGTTTCTTCCTTCCGCGTTTCCACCGGCACCTCTGCGACGATTACCATCTCTTCTGTCGCCACCTTTTTCGCCACCTCTTTCATTTCCACCGCGTGAAAAACCACCTCCACTATTGTTGCCTGAAACTGGTTTTCCACTGGCTTGTTGAGCTACAGCTGGGGAAAGATCCCGTTTTCCAAGAACCTCGCCTTTACATATCCAGGTTTTAATCCCAATCTTACCATATACCGTCTGGGCCTCCTGCCAGGAGTAGTCGATATCAGATCTGAAAGTATGTAATGGTGTTTTTCCTTCTTTAAATTCTTCTGACCGCGCCATCTCTGCACCATTCAAACGTCCTGATATACGAACCTTGATTCCTTCAGCACCAGGGGTACGCATCGTAGTCTGTATTGCCATTTTAATGGCTCTTCTGTAATTTATACGTGCTTCGAGTTGTTTGGCAATACCTTCACCCACAATGACCGCATCAAGCTCGGGTTTACGAATTTCGAGGATATTAATTTGAATATCCTTTCCTGTTAATTTTCTTAACTCGCCCCGGATTAACTCAACTTCCTGTCCTCCTTTACCGATGACGATACCGGGACGAGACGTATGAATAGTAACCGTAACACGCTTTAATGTACGTTCTATAACTACACGTGCTATACCTCCCTTGGAGATACGCGCCTGTAAATAATTTCGGATTTGTTCGTCCTCAACAACTTTAGCCGCAAAATCTTTGCCACCGAACCAGTTGGAATCCCAACCTCTGATGATTCCTAAACGA
>Ga0172372_10000706_pt1 | contig 51110 bp, 42 predicted proteins | sample LakKiv5m_2_FD_114544 | JGI IMG/M metagenome (GOLD analysis project Ga0172372, IMG submission 114544) | Freshwater microbial communities from Kabuno Bay, South-Kivu, Congo - kab_092012_9.5m | ecosystem: Environmental > Aquatic > Freshwater > Lake | place: Democratic Republic of the Congo...
ATTATCAAATGCATCTCCCATATGAATCACTATTTCAATTCCGTGCTCTTCTAAAGCGGGGAAGAACACATTCTTATAAAAGAGTTCAAAATAATCGTGTAGATGTCTGGACGCTTTCCTTGCGGACCAGTGGGTGTCGCTCAAAATTGCTATTTTCATTTAGAACCTTTAGTGCGATTTTCTTTCATAGTCAAAATTTGAAGATTACTTGGGTGATGTAATCCACCTTTACATATTGGAATAATATGATCTACTTCATGTGGTATACCAGTTTCCAAAGATATTCTACTACACTCCTCATAAATGGAAAATATTTTATCAATTTCTTTTTGTGTCATATCTGGGGTTTGATTTTTTATCGATGCTCTCCTTTTTGCCTCTTTAGCATTATTTTTTTCAGGATATCTTTTATTCTGTTCTTTCCATTTTTCTGGATTTTCTTTTCTCCATTTATCAACTCTTTTTTTAGTTTTTTCTTTTGTCCTATAGGGTTTCATCAATTCTTCATTATTAAGTTTTTCTAATCCAGATTTTATAGCACACGGGGAACAATTAGAAGTAGATACATATTTTTCATAACTTCCACAGTGTTTGCAAATAGTTTCACTAGTATAAGTTTTTTTACCTTCTTCTATTGCTTTAAGTCTATTAACTCTTGATTGAGAATACTGATTAGGCATAATGCTCCATAGTGTTTTTTATTATTTATACACTATGGTGCGTCATCGGTTATTTCGGTAAGAGATGTTGTCTTTCATACTATTATAGTCGGAACTATTGCCAGAAAGCAACCCATCATCAACAGTCATAACCTCATCAAAACCTGTGCGTTCAATAATCTTGGTCTTAATTTCAAGTTGTTTCTTTTCTTTCTGGATTCGACGGAGAAAAGCGTAGTGAATGATTTGAGTAAAATAAGCAAAAGGATTTTGAGATTTCTCTGGATTGAAATTATGAATATACTGAACGCAGTTTTCTATGCCGTCAGAAATCATATCATCCCGAAACATATAATTGACAAAGTTTGGTTTGTATGATAAGTGTGTAGCGATTTTCAAAAAGCACTCACCCAGATAGTTTGTAATACGGGGTTTGGGAAGACCTGCTTCCTTTGCTGCTGCAACTTTAGTCCTATAAACAATCAATGCTTCAAGTAACTCTTTGTTATTTACATAATGTTCTGATTTCTTTTTTGGCATAGTTTAGAACCATTTCCGTTTCGTTATAAGTTATGATTATTATACCACACCTTACAAGGGCTTGACAAATATCAAAAATGTGAGTAGGATAGGTTTGTTGTTTTTCAAGATGAGATTTAGCTTTCTTTATTATCTTTAAGATCCTTAAGGAAAATATCTTCAAGAGACTTACGAGCATTCTCTACAGATCCCAAATATCCCATTTTATCAGAGATTGTAACTTTACCGTCAACCTCAATATCAGAACTATCATCATCACTAATATATCGTAGATAAAAATCAATCGTAGATTGATTTTTGATTTCAGTCATTGTAACGATCTTATCAAGTTTAATTAGAAACAAATCATCATCAGGTATTTCCATCCAAGGATTTATTTTCATATAAGTTCCAGTTTGATTTACAAAGACTTTCATGATCACTGGGTTTTGAAGAATAATAATTGGATCTCCATCATTCTCATCAACGGAAATCAAAGAAAAGATTTCTTCACCTGTAACTAATTTGATTGCTGCGTAAAACTCATCTCCCATTAGTTTTTAAAAGGTATGTTTACAATATCATAATTAAAGTTTTCTTCATTATAAATTTTGATTCGTTCGATTAAGTGATTGAGTGTATAATTTTTTCTTGATTTGTAACTAATATCATCTGCAATATCATATAGAGTTGCTTTGGTTTTGTTATTACCTTTTCTTAAGACTCTTCCGATTGATTGGAGGTTTCTGATTCTTGATTTACTAGGGGAAGCAAAGATAACATTATGTAAATTTCTGATATTAACACCAGTAGAAAAAGTGCCGTAAGAAGCAACGATGATTGCATTATTTTCCTTTTCAGTAATTTCTCTTACTTTTTCTCGATCTTCAGTATCCACACCACCATGAACAAAGAAAACATGACGATTGTCAGTTTTGTTATTATTTATTAATTCATATAAAGGTTGTCCATGACCTTCTACTCTAGAAAATAGAATGAGAGTATTGCCTTTTAGATCAAGGGCAAGATTTTTAATAAACTTGTTACGTTTTTCGTGATTAATAATATACTGAACTTCCTCCTCAAAGTTCTCAAAACGATTTGGAGAATGCTTTAGGAGAAGAATATTAATATCAAGAGTTGCCACATGACCCTTCTTCATTAATTCATCAGTTTTGATAATCTTATAAGAAGGACCGAATAGACCTTCAAGAACCCATTTGTGAGTTTGAGATCCGTCTAATGTTCCAGTGAATCCAAATCGATATTTGGCATCACAAAGTTTTGTCATTATAGATACTAATGACTTGGATTTAAAATTATGTGCTTCATCACCAACTACCACATTAAATCTTGAGAAATATTGTTTGGGTAGTTTGTAGATAGATTGCCAAGTTGTAATAATGACTTGCGAATCAGTTTCTCTTTCTTTTCCAGCGTAAATCTTGTGGCAAAATGAACCCACATCCCATCCATAATCTGCAAAATCTTTATACATCTGCTCTACAAGGGATGTCGTTGGAACAACTATCAGAATATTTTGTCCTTTCTCAACGTAATATCTCACAATCGAATATATCATCAATGACTTTCCAGAAGCAGTTGGAGATATCAACAACTTTCGATTATGTCTTAAAGCGTCGTATACTCCCTCAACTTGATAATCGCGGGGAGCATACTTTGAAATAGAAGTCATATAATCCTTCACACCTTCTTTTGAAATCATTTCATTGACTTCAAATGGAAGACCATAGAACTTATTGTTTCGAAACTCGTAAGTATAATTATGCTGCTCACAAAATCCTATAAGTTTATCTAACAGACCCACATAAATTTCGTGAGTATTAACATTAAACAAGTAAATACGTCCATCCCACCACTTATTTTTATAAGCGGGGGCAAATTTTGCATTAGGAACTTCAAATTGAAATGCGTCTCTTAATTCATAATAGACGTGTGCTTCTGCCTCAACTTGAAGATATACCTCATTCTTTTTTGAGATAATCAAATGGGACATTCATAACGTATCAGTTATGAGTATTTATTTGACTAGTTAAACCCTGCTTGGAATCGATGCCATTCAATACTATTCTTAATTTGATATGTTCTATTAGAAACTGTTTTGATAATCTCTTCAAGAAACTTCAGCATAATGTCATAGTATCTGATTTTGAGTTCAACCTTACTCAACTTCTCATCGGCGTCCATATGCCTCTGTAACGCCTCTTTGTCTCTAACCTTATACGGAAACGGTTCTTGCTCATACACTTCTACAGGTGCCTTTCCCGTGTAGTAGTTGTAGCGTTCTAACTTGACTCTATTATAAGTATCTCTTGCTTTTTCACGAAGAAGAGTAATGGTATTATAGATGGTATAATACTTGGAATGTAATTGAGGAATTTTTAAAGATTCATCATGTAAATTATCAGGATCAATGACAGAATCTCTCTGCCACATTTCCTGAATTTCATCAAGGGTCATAGGGGTTGTCCAGTTTCATTCAGGATATTATAGACAGTATACTTGAAAGAGACCTCTGCTGTAAAGTACTGAATGTCTGTCTGTGTAGAATCAAACTCTAGTGAGGTCAAAGAAACTGGAAATAAATCTTTAAATTTTACAATTGAATTAATATTATAATTACTATCTAGAATATAAAGACTTCCATCACTAAACGCAGAAAGTGGATCTTTAATTCCTTCACTATCTGTAATAAGGTCTGCGTATTGTCCAGTTGTTTCTGGAAATCCTAATCCAGTTAACCAATTATGAACAAGCATATAATTTATCATGTCTTCATCAACTAAAAATCTCAAAGATAAATCACCATATTGAAGTTTACCTCCAGGCACATCAATATCCTTAAGATAATTTGGTTGCTGTACCAAAGAAAGAGTAATTTCTGGTATTCTTGCGGAATTGCAAAAGAAACTTACCTTTGGATCTCTTGCAAGAGTAAAATTAAACCCAACAGGGGAAAGAAAGTTTCGGTTTTGTATCTGATTTCTAAAAGCAGATGCCATAATGTTTTATTTGTATTTAGACCAAAGTACTGTTAAAATCCGTATTACCTCTATCTTCTATATAATGTCGAACTCTGTGGCAGTTAGAGCAAAGCATAATACACTTGTTTATTTCTTCCATAATAGTATTCCAATTACGATCAAGTGCTGGAGCAATTTCAAATTTTTTTTCTAATGGGTTTACGTGATGAAAGTCATAAGCACATTTATGAAAAGTACCACCACAATCACAACATTTATTACCAAAATACTCTATAAGTTTATCTTTACGTTTATCTCTACGTCGTCTTTGATATTCATTTCTTTCAGATGCATTTAATCTAGGCATAAGTATACAACACATTGTATACTTTATTTATAAAAAAAAGACCCCCGCAAGGGGGGGTCGGTTGGTGATTCTAAAACTAAAATGAATCACATCAAATTAGCAACCTTAACTCTTCTGTAGTAAGTGTTTGCGTTGGTGGTAAGAGCACCAGCACCTGCGGTAAGACCCTCAGCGAATGGATTTGCAACCATTCCGTAACGGGTCTTAAATCCGATTTTGGGTTGGAAGGTATTCTCGCCAACGGCACGTACCATCTGGAGAGGAACATATGGGCAATAGAACAGACCAGCATCGTATGGGCTAGAACCCTTGTATCCAACAACGTAGAACTGATTAGCAGATACGTTTGCTGAATATGGATCGATATAGACACGATACTTACCTTGGAGCACACCAGCGAAGGTGTTGCCAGTGTCATCTACATTCAGGTTTGCATTAAGTGCAGGGGTATAATCGAGAACACCTGCCATTGCCAGTGCTGAAGCAACGTCAGCGGAGCAAAGAATGGTGTTACCCTTTCCTCTACGAGTTTGCTGTGCAATTGCGTTTGCATCACGCTCAATTTGGAAAATCAGACCCTTGAACTTTTCAACTGACCAACGACCATTTGAATCAACGTCAAGGTCAAAAGTACCCGCAGTAGCGGTATTAACTTGAGCACCAGGCTTAGCAATCTTATAGATTGTTCTGATGACTTCACGGTTGATTTCAGCAAGAATCTCTGTTGAGAGAATATTTGCCAATTCTGCTTCAGCATTAAGACCGTGAATTGCCTTAAGATCTTGAGCAAGCTCAAGTGAGTACTCGGCTTTCAGAGCACGTGACTTTGCAGTTACAGTGACTTTCTCAATTGAGAATGCCATTTGGTTGAACTGTTCAGATTCACCAAGTGATTCTGCTTCATCAGTTCTCATTCCCTGACCAACGTTATACTGGTTAGCACCAGGAGCAGCGTTGTTTGCTTGGTTGGAAACATCAAGGATTGATGGATTGGTTCCACCTTGAGCGGTAGTACCCATACCAACAGCACCATTGGTCCAACCATTGGTGTTGTTGAATCCGCTATCTTGACCGGAGAATGCTGAATCAACTTCGTTGTAGAAGGTCTCATTTCCAGTCTGGCTGGTGTAACGAGAACGCATTGCGAAGATAAGACCAGTAGGACCGTTCATTGGTTGAACGCCACACAGATCATATGCAATCAGGTTAGGCATTGAACGTCTGATTAAGGAAATCAGAACGGGATCGAAACCTTGGAGTGGACCTGTAGTAGCACCACCAAGACCAGGATTTGCTCCAGATCCAGTGCTGTTTGTTGGAGATTCGTAAAGAAACTCACGCTCTTCACGAATTGTTCTTTCTTGGTTTTCGAGCAGAATTGCGGTTACAGCTCTACGATGTGAATCTTTGATAGGATCAAGACCTTCGTAGTCTAAAAGTGGGGACCACTTCTCCTGCAATTGCTCCGTATTGAACATTTGCATTTGTTTTTACCTCTTTAAAAAGTGTTGTGTTTGTTTGATTTATGATTTAAAAATCACTTTTTAGAAACTCTTTGAAGAGTCTGAAGATACGCACCCATAGTGCCACTAACTGACTGAATATTCATATCAGTCTCTTCAGACAGATTTTCACTAGTGTTTCTCTGAGTACCAGTGTTTGATGGGAAATAAGATTCCCTCAGAGTTACCAGTTTCTCACGATAGTTCTTTTCACTATCAAACTCAACATTTTCGGCAAGAGAAGCGAGTTTGTCCTTCTGAGAAAGTGCAAGACCCTCAGCGACATCTGCAAAGATTACATCAGCAACCGACTCTGCTAATCTTCTGTTTAGAGCAACATTTCTTTCAATTTGCTCGTTGAGTTTTTCTTCCATTTCATCAAGTTTATCTACCATGCTCTCGATGACATCATATCTATCTTCAGGAATTGTTACATAATGATCTTCAAAAAGACTCTTCATTCCAGCAAGGAATGATTCGGTCATTTCAGTCTTAAGACCGTGCTCAACTGCGAGGGCATTCTCTTGAATCCATTCGTCAGCAACATACTCAAGGTATGCATCAACACGATCCACAAGACTTTCTTTAATTGATTCAATTTCTTCTACGAGTGCTTGTTCGTATGAAGATTGAAGTTCTTCTTTAATTTCAGCAACTTTTGATTTGATAGCAGATTCAAAGATAATACGTGCCTTTTCTTGAAACTCTTCAGAAAGTTCTTCACCATTTAAAAGAGCGTTGACATCTTCTTCAATGTCAAAGTCTTCTTTCATTTCTTCTTCATCATCATCTTCATCATCTTCTTTGGTTTTTTTAGAACCCTTTTTGTGAGACCTTCCTTCTTCCTGTTCTTCTTCGTTTTCTTCAGAAGCTTCGGAAACTAATTCCTCTTCATCTTCAATTTCATCTTCAATTTCATCTTCAATTTCATCTTCAATTTCATCTTCTGCTTCTTCCTTAACTCCTTGCATAGGCATTGCTGCTTGTGCTTTCGCATTAACAACATCCTTTACTTGAGCAAGAGTAGCAGCAGGAGTTTTTAATTCTGCTGAATTATCATCGGGCTTGTAATTTTCTGGAGTAGGACCACCGAGATCTTCCCAACTACCAGTTTGACCAGGAGTTGTCCCAGTCAATTTGTGCATTGGCTCGGCAGGTGCAGCCCCTTTGGTTACTACGTTTTCCATTTCTTGTAAATTGCTACCAACGGACATTTGTTTTAGATCTTGTATTTAATCTATATTTATTTATAATTTATAGATTTGAAAGAAATTCATTGAAAAGATTCAACTTATGCTCTTCCAATCTTTTTTGATCAACAAGAGTGTTAATTTTTCTTTGAGTTTGTTCAGCAAGTTTTTCGCGGAGAATACCACCTTCCCAAACCCACTCCTTTCCTTCCATAATTCCTTGAACAAAAGCGTCAGGAGCAGAAGGATCTGCTACAATATCGGCAGCAGTTGCGAGCATAAAATCTTCACCAACAATTTTATGACCCTCGTTAGTCATTCTCAGTGATCCAACACCACGAGAAGAAACTCCGAGGCAAACACCTTCACTGATTAAAGATTTTGCAATCTTACCCATAGGAGTTTCGAGAACAAGTGCCTTTCCTTTATAATTGTTTCCTTCACGAGTCAGGGAAACAATTTTATGTGAAACTCTATCCAGATTTACGGTTGGACCATCTGGATGTCCAAGTTCTCCAAGAGCACGTCCCTTTTGAATAAAGTTTTCATTATATCTATTGACCTCTTTAGTAAGAGTTGTCATAGGGTACATTCTTCCATTACGATTACAAATATCACCCTGAAGGAAAATACCCTCAATGTATAGATTTTTTTTATTACCTACTTTTTCGGTAATAAATTCGACCTTTTGGATTTCTTCTGTGATGAGTTTCATTTTATTCGGAAACTAATTGAACTACTTCTGTGATACTTACATCGGTTGCACCGCCAACAGCAAGAGCTGAAACTTTCACACTTCTCGATAGAGTTGATCCAGTTGCTGTAATTATCCCAGCAACTGATGTAGTATTTGCAGCAATTGTGACTGTAGAATCAGTTGTGGCAGTTACTAATCTATGAACAGTATTAATTCCTGTAGGTTGTGCATTTTCAATTGTTACATAATCTCCAACTAAAAATGGATTTCCTGCATTATTATCAAAAGTAACTACAGTTGAAGTGCCTGTAGTAATTCCTACTATTTGTTGTTTTGCAAGTCTTTCTTTTAAAACTTCATTTCCAAAAGGTGAAATTAAGAAAGAATTAACAGTTGCTACAGGGTCTCCACCAGTTTCTACATATACTGCTGTTGATGCACAAGCAACACGAATGTACCCACTTTTGAGAGCAATTGGATTACTTGTTGTAGCTGTAGAAACGGTAGGTGAAATCCTATTTACATTTTGAACAATTTTTATTGCCATTATTCATTTTCTCCATTGTAATCATCTTCACCAAACATCATTGATGCAATTTCTGGGCGAGCATTGTCTACTCGATTAGCAGCTTTTGCATACAATAATTCTTTAATCCTGTCGGAAACATCTGCTGGAGCACCATCAGATGCAATCAAATCGATAAGTTCTTCCATAAAATTGTTTTATTATTATAAGACTATTTATATTTTACCACCTTTGGGTTCTTGCAATTCTACCTGCGATACATCTACAGTAGGTTCTATTGGAACTTCTCCACCAGCACCTTGTTCAATTGCTTGTCCAGCACCTTCTTCACCCCCAGGAGGCAGAGGATTTCCCATCTCATCAACAGGAGCATTTGGATCTGGAAGAATGCCCTTTTCAATTTCATCATCAATTTGTTTGTCAATATCAATAATTTCAGAATCTGTTTGACGAAGAATCTTTTTACGAACATACTCTGTTGAATAATATTTTCCAATATATGGTTCTACCGTTGTTAAAAGTGTCAAACGATTTGTAAGAAGTTCTGCTTCTTTTAACTCAGAAAAATGATTATCATATAGAAAATCATATTGAATATGATCTTCCATTTTTTTCCAATCTTCTGGAGAAACTATATTTTTTAACAGAAGTTGAGTACGAAGCATATCATTGAACATCTGAGCAAATCTTTTTCTCAGACGACCAACAAACTTGGAAAACTTTAACTCATCTCTTAGAATCTCCGAAGATCGTCCCATATTAAATCCCTCTCCACCACCAGCAATTCTGGTTTCGGGGACATTTAGAGAACGATAAAGTTTCTTTTGAAAGTATTCAATGTCAGATAATTCACCAAGATTTTGACCACCGGGAAGAGTTGTAATTTCAGTTCCCCTACCACCTTCACGGCGAGGAAGCCAAAAATCTTCAAGCATACTCATGTATTTGCGATCATCACGGATTTCTCCAGTATTCGCATCATAAACTAACTTATTTCTATAGCGAGACATAACCTCTTTGAGGTATTGCTCTGCTTTTACTTTAGGAAGATTTCCAACATCAATGTAAAAAATACGACGTTCTGGTGCCCTTGACAATCTATAAATGACAAGAGAATCCTCAATCATTCTAAGTTGATTGAGTGCTTTAATTGCTTTATGGAGATATGAAAGTACAGTTCCTTTGTTTCTATCAACTAATCCAGATGTGCAATATGTAATTGAGTCTTTAGCAATTTTAAGAGATCCTTTGGAAGCTCCACTCAAATTTCCCATTGGATAATTTGGCGTTGAGGAATAAATGAAATATTCCTCCATTTCTGAATATATTGTATCCAAGTTGTTTGCTAAATTTCCATTGTAATTTAATCTATCTACAACATTCGTGCCATTTTTACCTTTTGTCTTTTTTTCTTGACGAACATGCTTCATTCTCATTGGATCAATGTACCTCAATTCTTGAATACCATCTTGAGGTTTTTTCATATCAATCACTTTCAGATAGTACAGTCTTCCATCCACATACCAATTTCTAAAAATTTCATGAGACTTTCTATCAAAGTCCATCATTTCTTTGATAGACTTAAATTCTTTTCTAATAATTTGTTTTAATTTATCGCTTGCATTTAAATTTGATAATTCAATTTCAACCGGAGAATCATAAAGATCGCTTACAATAGCTTCGTTTACAATATCTTCAATGGCACTATCACATTCTGGATGAAGTGCCATTTCTCTATAACGACGCATTAAGTCAAATTCAGTTCTATAGACACCTTCTATATCTACATATTGTCCATAAAATCCAGATTGAATATAATAATCAACCCCGTCCTCATCTGTTTGAGGAACGGGGGAAACTATGGATTTAGATTTTTGTTCATTATCTTCAATCGAAAAACCAAAAAGTTTCGCCATTTTATAAGTTAAACGTTATATTATGATCTATTTAGTTAATATCTTCACCGCCTGCTGCAGGTGAAGATCCTTTAATTGCTTCCCACCAATGAACTTGCATTTCAACAGTAAACTCTTGAATTGCTTCAGTTTCATATGCCAGGTTAATAGCACTTACACTAGTTGGGAATAAATCATAAAAATGATAGGCTCTCAGGATAGTTCCATCACGATTTAATTGATAAACAAACGCATCTGCTTGATAAAGAGCAGGATCTGTGGTCCCAGTTGCGTCAGAAAGGCGATTCATGTAATTGCTCCACTTTTCAAATGCGGAACGAATTGCAAAGTCAGTATCGTTAATAACAGTAATTGTCCAGCTTTCGAAAGTGCGATCTCCAGCAAGTCTTAGAGTTCTTCCTCTAAATGCTACTTCAACGGGAGTAACATTTGAAGCAGGAAGATTTGCTGCCTTGACTAAAAATCTACTCTTGTCCAGAGTATTTGAGTCAATGTTAAGTGCTGCTGGAAATGCAAGTTCAACTTCAAAGAGGTTACTTCTGGTGCCACCACCCGACAGCTTACTCTTGAAATCAGTAATTTTTCTTAATGGAATTGTGTTAAGTTGGGTTCTGGTTGCCATTTTCTGTTAGACCTCTAGATTAAAAGTTTCCGATGACTTCTTCAAAATCAACACCAGTTTTGGTGGCAATAAAGTTGAGTCCGATGAAGTTGATGGACCTTGCTGGTTTGATATAAATGTCAGCAATAAACTCATTATTATCTATCACGGCAGCAGTGTTATTTGTCTCATCGCAAATAACAACATAATCAAAAATTCCTCTCTTTGCTTGAACATCACGTAAGAATGGTTCAATTGTATTTACAAAGTTTGTTCTTGTAATTTCGTCATTAAACTCGAAGAGAGCATCTTTTGCTGCTTGAGAAATTGCATTCTCAAGATAAACAAACAAACGACGAACGTTAATTCTGTCAAATGCCGATGCTTTGGCGAGACCAGTTTTATCACCAAAAAGAATGATTCCAGCACCAGGTGAGAAAATTACTGGATTGACTCTATTTGAATAGAGTGTATCTCTTTGAGTTTTTGTTGGATTATATGCAAGTTTAACTGCATTCAGAATCGCACCTCTAGAAGTTCCTGCAGGAGAATACCAAGCAAAATTATTGATGTCATTGCGAGCACATAAACCTGCAATATCACCATTTAATGGTACATATCTAAAGGTATTTGCAAATCTATCATACATGTATTTGTATCCACTATCAAAGATTGCATAAGAAGATGAAGAAACTGAAGCATAGAACTCAACTACATTATCAGTAATGTCGGCAGCAGATCTTACTGTTACTGCAGTTTGCACTGAAGTATCCGACAAAGCAGCACCTCTATATGGTGAGATAAAGGCAATTGCATCTTTTCTTAATTCTGCGACAGAAATGAGTTTATTGGCAAGTGCTTGTGCTGTTGAAATATCATAAGCAGCAGATCCCATTAAGAGAAAATCTACTTTAAAGTTTTCTGTATTCTCGAACAAATCATAACCATCAGACAACTCCCCGAGAGTAGCTGTTAAAGAACCTGCAGAATTAAGATCTTGTGCTCCACTGTAATCTTTACCACCAATAAGAGTATTTGTGGATGATCCAGAAGCAGCAAAAGTAATACCTTCTGCTTCTTGATCCCAAGCAACATCAGACTCTAGATTAAATCCACTACTGTATCCTGTAGTTACAACTCCAACAGGTGCCCCTAAACCAAAGATATATTCTGAGTTATTGACAATATATTTTCTCCAGTAGGATGGATTTCCTACAGAAAACTCAGCATCAGTTGCTTTAGACAAGCTTAAGTGCTTCTCAAGAATTGTACCAGCATTTCCTGTTACATTTCCAAGAGCATCAATTACAACTACATGAACTTCATCAAATCTTGAGTCTCTTGCTGCAGCATATGCAGAAGTCCCTGGTCTTGGTGCAATATTGTTCCAAGAAATAGTTGAAGTGCTAGTAACGCCTAAAGTTTGCTGATCAAACCAATCAAGTCTTCCGGTGTATGAAGTTGATCCTGTTGAAACTGCTTGTCCGCTTGTATGAATTGCTACGCTTCCACTTGAAGAGAAAGCATATACACCTGAAGGTTGATAATCTACTTGAGTCTCAGTTCCTGCTGCAGATACGTAAGAAAGAACCTTAACATATACATTACTTCCAGAAATTTCTGTGATAATACCTTTCAAGTATCCATCAAGAACTGAAGTTGTTCCTGCACCAGGATTAATTCTACCCGATATAGATTGAGTAACACCGTATCCAACTGCAATATTTGTAATTCCTGATGCTACTGAAGTATTAACACCTACTAAAATTTGATCTGCCTTTGAATCGATAATACCAATCTTAAGACCATTGGACCAAGATCCTGGATTTCTAGCAGCAACAACTACTCCAGAAAGAGTATTTTCATCATATCCTAAAGCATTATAATGATCTAAACTGTCAATTTTTACACTAGAAGCAGTTCCTACAAATCCATTTCTTAAATCATTATCATTTGCTCTTACAACTCTAAGTGCTCCACCATACGCTAAATATGAAGAAGCAGACAACCAATGCTCATAATGCTTATCTGTTGAGTATGGATCTCCAAAATTATTAAGTAAATCGTTCTCATTTTCAACTAAAGTTGGAGAATCTACAGGTCCCTTCGCAAAAGGAGCTACAATAGCACCAATTTTATCCGACGAAGGAGTAGCTCTTCCAAGTGTTAAATCAACTTCTCTTACTACAATTCCAGGAGATGCTAAATTAAGCGGCATCTTTTTCTCCTCTACAATTCCAGAATATTCTAAAAGTATTTATAATTTCCTACTTCTTTAACTATTGGTATTCCCACATGTAAGATCTATCACCATATTCATCCACATTCCATATTTCCATGTTATTCATAGAATTATCATTTGATGCAACTAACCAACGATCTCCAGTTTCCCTCTCCACAAAAATATCCATATCTTCTAATCCATCGGAAATAAATCCAAAAGGAGACATATCTTGTTCAATTTGATTTTTTTGTTCCTCATAGATTCTTTTACGAACATCATTGTCCGTCATTTCTTTAAAATAATCTTGAGCAACCAACCAAGAAAATATCACCAAGCACATTGCTAGGTCATCATTACATCCTTCCTCTGCTTCGAATGAATTATGACGTTGTGCGAATGTAGTTAATTCTGATATAATATCATAATCTACTGTCAATAATTTATCATCTTCCATTAAAGTTTTTAAGTTGGAACAACCCAACTTTTTAACCGCAGCAGTAGTTCTTACACCAAGTTGTGATTTCTTACCACTAAATCCCGATCCTACAATTTGACCGGCACGACCACGCATCGCACACATAAGAACATTATCATATTCCAAATCAAAATGAAGAATACTTGCTACTTGATCTCCAATATCATTAACTTCTACCAACAACCAAGAATCATTATAACCTCTTGCCACTTCATGTATGATACTTGGAAATAGCATTGGTTTAATTTCATTGTTTCTATATTTTGCTACTACTTTATAAGGAAAATTTGTAATATCAAAAACAATAAAAGCGGAGTAGTCATTACCAAGACCCCGAGCAACATCTACAGTTATAAGATAATTATTTTCTTCTTTGGGATTTTCATAAATGTCTAATCCAGCATTTCTCTTGATTGGATCTTCATAAACAAGATTTCTTAATTTTGCAGGATTAATTAGAGTATTGACAGAACCTAAAAACTCACAATTATGCGATACTACATCATTGGAATAGTAAAGATTATCTTCACCAACATCAAGTAAATCATAAAGATATATTCCTTCTTCTACAATTTCATTATAAACTACTTTTTTTCCTTGTAAAAAATCATCAACTTTGATTGACGATGCTTTAATTTGCTCTTCCCCAAAAGAATGATTATCAGAGCATTTTATTTCAGATCCGTCATCAAATATGATCCAATGATAAAAAGGTTTGTATACTTTTTGAATTCCAGAAAAAGATTTAAATCCACTTGGAGTTTTTACTCTAATATTTTTATTAAGTTTAAACATTTTCCCAACACTCTTTTAAAATAATTCTTTTTATTCCTTGTGGAGTTAAATTATAATCTTCTGCATATTCTTTACAAAATGCTTGGATATATGATAATTTTCTACCATTTTTCATAACCATACCAACATTTTGCAAATCTGGTTTTTCACTATATAGTTTTCTTATTTCTTTTATCTGCTCATCATTTATTTTTCTACTAAAAACTCTACCCTTTCTAGATTCAATCATTTTTTCTATAGTTTCTTCAGAAAAGCAATTTTTTATTCCTTTATTCCAAGGAATATTACCTTTTTTTACCCCGCCAACTCCTTTCCTCTCATAATTATCAAATCCTTCTCCACCAGTGGACTTGTTCCATCCATTTTTAAAAGTATCAAATTTTTTTATGTAAAAAATTTCTGTTTCTTTTGCTTTTTCTGAAATATCTATCTGCTCACTTATTTCAAAGATATGTGGAGGTTTATTTCTCCTATGTTCTCTTTTTCTAGCATTTAAATTTTGAGTTTGTCCAACATATTTGACATCTCCATTTAAGTCTTTAAGAAAGTAAATATAATACATTTTTTTAATTATTTATAATCCAAAAAACTCACATTCGTTCGTATAAATTTTCCATAGAAATTTTTTGAGGAATATTATCCGCATCCAAAATTTCTACGCTTGTATCTCCACTTAAACACTCAAATTCCACCTTAAACTGTTGTTCAGAAGTGTTTGCAATCGTAGATGCCTTCCAATTTTCGTCTCTACCAGGCACTTCGGACCAATGGACATCAGTTGGCACATATTCGTTCTTGCCACGTTCTGCGTCATGCCACATACGGTAGAAGTGATTCATACCTCGTGGCGTTGAAACTATAATAACTTTTGTGCTTTGTCCCGAAGAAATTGTGGGATAAACAGATGCAAAGAAGTCATCAGCAATATGATTTGGAATAAACGCAAATTCGTCCAAGAAAATGATGTTGTAGGATCCACCACGAACAGCAGATGCTGATGTGGATGCTGCCATAATTTTGGATCCATTTTCTAATTCTAAACTTCCCCTATTCCATTGAAGAACACCTTGCTGCATCCATTTTGGTAGATTTTCATAAGCAAGTTGCAATCTTTGAAGAAGATCTCTTGCAGTTGATGCTTTGTTGGCAAGAATTGCAATATTTACATTGTCATTATATAGGGCATAGTGTAACAGATAAGAAACCACAGTGGTTGATTTACCAGTCTGTCTAGGCATCTTACAGATATTAAATCTGTTCTTATGGAAATTAGATACAAGTTTTTCTTGGAATGGATACATTTTAAAAGGAACCAATCCATGATCAAGAGAAACAATTTTGATATAATTTTTAGCAAAATATACGGGGTCTTCTTTACACTTCAAAAATTCAACAATCTGATCCTCAGTCCATTGAATTGTCGTATTTGCTTTCTTTAGATTGGGATTAGAAAGATAAGCGTCTTTTTGTTTAAGTTGAATATCTTCAATTGGCATAATATTTTAGTTGCAATTCCAGCGACGAAGTGCTTTATTGATTCTTGAATCTGGATCTCTTGCAGTTTTTGCAGAAGTCAGTTTGGATTTCATTCCAGACATACGACTACAGAAACTCTTACGACGCTTTGCTCTTTTTCCTTTTGGACTTTTTTCTGTTACTGCAGTTTGAAGTTTAGAACCTGGATTTTCACGACGATATGCCTTAACTGCAGCAGGACTTAATCCATCAGTTTTATCTTTGCGATTGACTGACTGCCAATCTTCCATAAATTGATTAAAAGTTTTTGATTCTTTTCTAATTTTCTGTATGGCATTATCATACCTTTCACCACCAATGGGTGAAGTTTTTCTTTCACTATCAAGTGCTTTATCAACAGCAGGTTTAACAAACTTTTTCATGAGATATGGTGCAGCGGCAGCGGCAGCAATTCCACCAGCAACTAAAGTGGGAGCAATTTCATCAAGATTATTTTGCTCTTCTTTCATTTCTCCACTATCAACATAATCTGCTGCAGAATCCAGATAATCTGCTGCTTTTGTAATCTTTGATTGAACCCACGCCTCTACATTTCCTTCACCTTTCATTTTTCTACGAAGTCTTTTTGCTGCAGAGATAATCGTAGAAATTTCCGAACGAGCCATTGAATGCTCGTGATCATATGACTCCGGAAAGTTGCCAGGATGGACTGTTGCAATATTATATTTTTTTTGATTTGGCGAAAGTGGTGCTGGAAGAGAAAACATATCCCAATACTTAGGACCGTATTTACATTCCGCTCTTGTTTCACATTTATCACATTTTGGACAATATCTTATCATTTCAGTTTCCTCTTTGACCGGAACACAATTTGGGACCATTTTCTTACCTTTCTTCTTCATACCTTTTGCTTCGTATCCATCCCAACACGCTTCACTTTTGGTTCCCCAGTTTGCAGCACCAACTTTACGACACTTAACAAGTGCTCCAGACGCATATGCACTTGGCCAAACTTTATATCTGGATTTAACTTTTTTATAGCAAGCGTCTTTTTCTCCAGCAGCCTCTTGAGTTACCATTTTTGCTTTACCTGATCTATTTGGATTTGGATCTTCTTTACGTTTTTTAGCAGATCTTTTATTTCTCTCTTCCTTGTCCATTGAAGCACGATCATCAGGATCTCTACAATATGGTTTTGTTGTTTGTCCCGGTTGTTTTGCACAAGGTTTTCCATCATACTTACCACCTGTTTGAACCCAACCACCATCGTCAAACCATCTGTCTAATCTACCTTTATAATCCTTTGCTTTAATTCCATCAGTTGCTTCTTTTACATCTTTAAACTTTTTATGTTCTTTTTTAGCAGATGCTTCCATTTTTTTTAGACGAGTATAATAATCTGGTATTTCATCTAAATGTTGAAGAGCAATTTCTTTTGCTAGTTCATGATTTTTAGTATGCTCATGTTCAATTGGATCACCCATATCCAATTGCTTTTGAATAAAAGAAACATCCACACGATGTTTCTTTGCAATTTGCTCCACCGTATTATATGGTTTCAATTGCTCATTCATTTACTAAAACCTATTATTCTTTATTATTTAGAAAACCTTGCTTGAGTAATTTTGAAAGTTCTGATGTTGATCCAACAAAAACCGCATTGTTTGTTACATTATTGGTTGTCTTGACAGATTCATCTTCAACTTCTTTAAGTTTTTTCTGTAAATCTATAAGTTTATCAGTAACATCACCAACATTTTTGATAAGTTGACCAGCAACTTCATATGCTCTTGGACTTCCACCTTCCCCAGCAAGTTCCATTATTCCATTGATTGCTTCCTGCCCCTTTTCAATTAATGAATAAAGATTTGCCCGTGTATATTCATAATCTTTTTGAATATCATCCACTTTTAAAGGAGATATTTTTAATTCTTCTTTAACTTTTTCTACTTCAACAATATTACTTTCAATATTAAGAGCAGAATCTAAATTATCAAATGTATTACTCATAACGTATCAAATATCCCTTTGTTGTGTTGGACTATATGTTTTGGAATCTTCAAAACTTTGCCAGACTTCATTAAATCCAAAATCATCTTCTGGATCTGCATCAATTGGATCGGGTGTAAGTGTATATCTCATTTCCCTCTTTGCAATTGCTGCATCAGTTGAATTATAGTAATCAACCTGTACCTTACGAATAAGACCATCTGTAGAGTCGGCAATTGGACCGAACAGATAAGTTTTTACTGTAAAGTTTAGAGTGTAAATCAATATTCTTCTTGTTGAAAAATCTCCTTCATAATCATCGGTAAAAGATATATTATCTAATACAATAGGAATGTCTCTTTTTTCACCAATTGAATCTATTAAATCTACTGTTAGATTGAATGATGGTTGAAAATATGGTAATATTTGCTCAACGACTTGTAAAGCATCATCTTGCAACTTGGTCATTATATTTAATTGAAATCCAATATTGTATGGAACTGGAAGATAAACCTTCTTTAGATTAGTACCATCAGATGCTTTAAATGTTTGAGTAATATTTGCTTTTCTAGTAGCGTCATATTGAATAGATGTCATCTCAAAAGACATTCTAGGCAATGTCATAGCAATTGGTTTATTTAATTCGGGTTGCTGCTGCAATCTTGCAAGAAACTTTTGAATAGGACCATATGCTAAAGCAACTTTCATTTCACTAATACTATCACCAGAAGAATCTTTATGTCTTATATAAATGTCATTAAAAACTGTGCCAAATGCGGTGACAGTTCTTCTTATAATTTCGTGATAATAGTATGTTCCTAACGTTTTTCTATACCTGATTATTCAAAACATTTTTTTAAATGAACTCTATGAAATGCTTGTGTTGTTGTTTCTTTTTTGCAACCTAAACAGGAACATTTTCTTTTTGAGGTTGGGTAATGCTTTCCCAATTTAGCATTTCTGTAATTTTCTTTTTGTTTTTCAGTCCTTCTTTTACCTGTATTTATCATTTTGGATCTTTTTGATACTTCTTTTTTTAATTCTGGATTGTTATCCCAAAATTTTTTAATATTTTTCTTTGCTTTTTCCACATTTTTGGGATCCCACATTGGGTTATTTTCTTTATTTCTTCTTTCACAAGTTTTTTTTGAAGAATTTTTAATTGCTTCTATGGTTGCTTCATATGGTGTTATTTGCCCACTTAACATTCTCCAAGCAATTTCATCTTCTTTTTTACCATATTGTTCCCAAAGAATTTTATGCGATTCTGCGTGTTCTTGCACAGTTAATTTAATAAGATTGTCTGGATCATCACTTCCTCCCATATGTTTTGGTATTATGTGATGATTATGATAATAAATTTTCATTGGATACTATTTTTATCAAGCATCTTATTTATACTAATTAGAATGTACCAAATGGATTTGATTCAGAAAAATCTATAATGCCGTCAGCAGCATTTTCAATTTCTATATTTTGACTATATTTATCATATTGATCCCATGTGTCGTATGATTGGACCGAATAAATTGCACTCGAAGCAGCACCAACAAGCAATTCTCCAGGATAAAACTCTTTTGTTGCTGCATTATCTACAAAAGATACTTTAAGAACCTTAGTATTAAAATCCCAAGACTTAACACGGCCACGAGTTCCGGAGATAGAACCAAATACTTCTTCATTAAAAATATAAGTTCCAATTCCAGAAAGAACTGGAGGTGGTGCAATTGTAACTGTGGGAGCAACCGTATATCCTGCTCCAGGATTTGCAATTCTTAAAGATGAGATTGTTTGTCCAGATCCAACTATTGAGATTGCAGTTGCTGTTTCTCCAGATCCTATGGGATTACTGATGGATACTAAAGGTGAAACTATATAACCGCTTCCAAAATTTACCATTGTAAATGTTGAAATACCACTTTGAATGGTTTCAATAGAACATGTTGCCGCAGCTCCAATTCCATTACCACCAGATATTGTAATATTTGGTGCAATAGTATATCCTGCTCCTGCACATGTTAGAATAATTGATTCTACAGAACGAACTCCTCCTTTACTGGTTGTAATTGCCACTGCTGCTGCATTAATTCCTCCTGCAGGTGCAGTTCCAATGGTAACTATTGGTGTAGAAGTATACCCATATCCATCATTATTTAAGAATATTTTCCTAACATATCCGGTTGCTAAAGTAGCAGATGCTGATGCCGTAGATCCTGCACCGATGAGTTGTAGTGTAGTAATATAACCCTCATCTTTAATTTGACTATCAATCTCATCAATAGTTGTATCAATAACTTCATCCTCATACTCAAATAATTCACACTTCAATTCATACATATAAAGTTTTCCTAACTGATAGAAATTAACTTCATGCTCAACAAACTTAACCTCAAAAAGTCTTTGTCCCAATGGAAAATAAACCAGATCACCTTCTCTTGGTCTAGAGGCAAGAATAATTTCAGAATCATCCGATACTTCTAAAAATGGAGATATAAAGTCTTCAAATCTTTCTTTTGAAATTACTAAACTTAATTCATCTTTTAAATTTACACCAAACTTGGAAAGAATATCTCCCTGACCACTATATCCATCATAATTATTAATGTATGCTTCAATTGCATAATTATCATCAAACTTTGATGATTGAATTTCTCTAATTATGGTTTGTTTTCTTACAAACTTTCTAGGAATGTAAATTACATCAACACCATAAATTTTTAACTGCTCATTAATTAAATCTTGTATAAGTCTTTGTTCTCCTGGAGAACCTTGTAAAAAAAAGGGATTAAGTGCCATTACTATCCAATAAAATCGTAAGGTGGAAGTTCATAATCCATAGACATTCTTTGCATTAAGTCTGCTATTTCTTTCTCAGCATCTTCATAAATTTCTCTACCATTTAATTCAATTCCACCGGGAAGTTTAACTCCTCTAAATTTAATTAGATTTTGTCCCCATTGCCTTTTTATCAGAGCAGTCAAATATCTTTTTAAAAAACTATCATTATAAACTTTAGTAAAATCAGTAGGATCTAAAATTCTATAACAATCTATGATAATAAAGGTATCTTTACTTTGAGAATTCCAATCAATATCAAGATACATTCTATTTTGTCTTTTATTAAATCTAATTTGCTTATCTGTTGTTAATAAAAAGTCAATATCTTCCAGATATGTTTTAACCATTGCATATTGTAAAAGTTCAACAGAGTTAAAATAGTATAAGTCATTTAAAAATAGTTGATATTTAATACTAAACATTCCACCCGAAATAGAACTAGTATCAAATTTAAAAACCTTTTCAATACCAATTACAGAATCTGGTACTTGAATAAAGTTTGAAGATTCGTAAAAATTAAACGTAGTTGTACCAATTCCACTGATATTTGCAGATCCTGTTGTAGTTACAATACCTACACCATTTGTGCCTTTTGCTCTTCCCCTATTAATATCTTCTTCAGTAAACTTGTATTTGAGATACATTCTTTCGACACCATCAAAATGTCTCTCTTGAAAATATTGTAATGCATCATCAACCAAATCATCTATTTGATCATCATCAACGTTAATTTCTAAAACGGGTGCTCCCAATCTTCTTAAACAATAATCAACTAATTCTTGTCTGCTTGCGGGTTTTGCCATTAGTAAGTGCCTCCATCTATTGCATTTGACCAGGTGGGAATGCCACTATCATTAGTTGTAAATATGTAATTTGTAAAATTAATTCCATTTCCTGGACTGACTGTGGAAAGAAGTAAACCGGCATTATTAAAATATGGTATTCCGTTTGTAGAATATGTGCCAACATACACACTACCAGACATTGTTACAATGCCTGTAATTATTGCATTTCTTGCTAATAATTCGTCAATTACTAAATCATCACTAATATATAAATCACCGCCAATATAAACATCACTTCCAAAAGTAGATAATCCTACAAAAGTAGAAAACCCAGTTACATTTAAATTATTAACAGTAGCAATTCCAGTTGCATTTAAATTAAATAGTGTGGTAATTCCAGTTACTCTACCATTTCTAGCAGTAAATTCATCAAATATTAAGTCATCACCAACTGTAAGATCACCATCGATATAAACATCATTTTTAAATGTGCTTACTCCTACAAAAGTGGATATACCACTTACATGTAATTCTCTTATAGATCCAATGCCACCAATAACATTTTCTGCAGTAAATGCTCTGCCACCAGCAGACCCAGAAATACTAGAAACAATTTTTACCGCATTTTGTTGACCAACTCTAACTTTAATATCCGACATTATCGAGTAACTCCCTCTGTTACGAGAACCATTCCTTCAATTACTCTATTTTTAACTCCAAATTCATCTTCTATCACAACATCATAAACATATCTTCCTGGTTTCAAACTTGTAGTCTGTGTAGAATTTAATCGTAATAAAATTTGTCCCAGAGTTGGTGGGGATTCAATCGTAGCAGTAAACGATGTTGCAGTAGAACTTCCTGCCCATTTTCTCAATTGAGCAGATACTGAATACCCAGTCAAATCAAAAGAAGAATTTGTATCAGATCCTTCTAAAGTAAATGATTGACTAAAGTCGGCTCCAGAGTTTACAACTAAATTGTTTACATATACTGCAGCCATTTATTCTTTTAAGCTCTACTTTTTATTTATATTTGAACTGAACCTAAAGATTTAATGACCTCTTGCTGTTTCAGATATAATTTACAGTATAATTTTGAAAAATTTTTAAGTTGTTCATAATCCATCTCATCAATAAGTCTTGAATGCTTTTCATATTCAAATAATTTATCAATAGTATCTAAAGTAATCTCATTTGGATCCATTAAGTAACTCCCTCAATAAAGATTTAATTTCATCTATATCCTGTTTCATTTTATTCAATTCATTTTTTTGTGCCTCTCGATTATTTAAACTATTTACATATTGATTATATGTAGTATTATCACAATTTATAATTGCTCCAGAATTTTCATCACGATATAAATTGGGGTGTCCTTTTACTGGTATCATCATCTAATTGCAATGCTCCTCAAATCTTTAAATCTAGGTGGATATGCTTGATTTGTAGAAGACATTACAATTTTGATTGTATATCCACTAAACTGTCCTAAATTATTAGCAGAAAATTCATACTCAAGAAACTCATTTTGACGACTTGCAGGCACAAAAACATCAGGTAAACCACTATTGTTGGCAGGGTCAATAACGTCAGGATATCCATCATTATTATTGTCAATGGTTAAATTATTGTATCCAGGAAACAATTCAAAGGATGGTTCTACCTCACTGGAATCTGCTCTTATCAAACTATAAAGAACTCTAAAGTCGGCAGAAAAATGTCTATATGCTGAAAGAATCACTTTAAGAGAATTTGCAGGTTGAGATAATCTTACTGTATTTGAAATGTAAATAGCGGCATGAGGATCATCGAGCAGAGAATTAACTCTACCATCTTCCTGATAATTTGATATTGGAGAATTAATTCTATTGCTATGAAAGTCAGTAAATGAGGTATCTAAGAAAATTTGAGGTGAAACATACTTGTTTGTTGAAAGGAAAGTAATTGCAGTTGTAAATGATTTATTTCTAGGTAAAGCAGTTAAGAAAGTATCTTCATTTACTTTTGAAGCTACAATTCTAGAAGAAGAAAGTCTATTCAAAGAATTTATTTGAATATCTTCATAACCTAAATCTTGGAATGAAATTTCATTTCCACTAATACTAGTCCCACTGACTGATCTAATTTTTGCAGAAAGTGATGTTGCCGCACTAGGAGTTGCAGCATCATAGAATGGAATAATAGCATCATATTGAATATTTTCAGTTGCAAAAACTTTAGGTCCTCCAGAAGTTATTTCTGAAGCAAACGATAATTGTGGATATCCAGTAGGAGTATTATCACTGCTTCTATTAACACCATTAGATGCTCTATCAACTTCAACATAATAATTATCAATATCTAATCCTGTATCGCCAATATCATGTGTTGTATTAATTCTTTGTAGCGATACTCCATTAAACTCATACTTATAAACTGGGATATTAACTGAGTGTGGAACTGCTAATGTAGAAGATTGACCTCTAGTAACAGTTTCTAAAGTACCAGATCCAAGACTTTCATATTTAATGATTTCATTTTCAATGATTGCGTATCCTGGATTTGTTCCATTTACTAAGTTGCCTTCAAAAGTTGCAAAATTGGAAGTGCTTGCAACTGAAATAGAAGTTGAAGATGCTGTTATAGATTGTGATAAAGTGGTTGGCACTGTGTTAGGTGTTACGCCACTGATAGTAACTTTATTATTAGCGGCATACATACCATGATTAAAGTGATTTACTTTAATAAAGTTTCCACTATAAATTGATCCAACTGGGGTTGAACTTGTAATGTATGTTGTTCCTAAAGAAACACGATTATCTGATGAATCGAAGTATACTAGATTTGCTGTTCCATCAGTTGTAAAAGATTCTCCTTGAGCATTATTTAAATATAATGTATCGATTCCATTATTATTAGCAGTAATAGTAATTCTAGCATCTCTACCACTGTTACTGGAAACTGAAGAAGTTACAATTCCAACAACATCACCAATTGCATAACCATTACCAGAATTTACTATTGTTGCTGCTGTAATTGCTCCCGCTGAAGCAGTTATATTTAATGTGAGACCTGATCCATTTCCGATAATATTATAAGTTGAAACATTAGTATCAGTTACATAATTTGATCCCGCCGTTGTAACTCCAACAGAAGAAACTGAACATCCAGTTCCTACAATATAACCATAATTATACGTTTTGGTGCTTTCACTAATTTTTCTACCAGTGGTCAAAATGCCCACCATAGTAGAATTTGTTGTTGTTGTAATACCAACGCTTAGTTTTCTTGGAAAAACTGTAAGTGGATTATTCTGAAGATTTGGAATATATCCATTACTTTCATTAAGAGTTGGGTTATAGAAAAACGCAGTAGATGGTGTATTAGTAACAAAGTTTGCCCTATAAAGAGTAAATTTCATATCTTGATATTGGTCTGCAGTCCATATAGATCCATTTTGGGATTTAAATAGACTTCCCATAGCAAATTGTTGCGTATAAACAACGGACTCTGAATCGGGAAGATTTTGAGATTGAATTGTTTTCTTACCCATTTCGGCAATGAAAACCTCATATTCAACACTTTCAGGTGCTAAAAGAACAATAGCATATTCTAATCCAGGTGCCAAATAAATTGGATAATCAAATACTGCTTTTGTTACTGCAGTTGCATCATCTGAAGTTTGAATTTGATCTGGTCTGAGTGTAACTGAATTTCCAACAACAATAGTTGTAGGTGTGCCCAATTCAACTGTTCTAACTTCAACAGTAAGTGGATTATTTCCACTATCTTTTTTATAGAAAAATAGATCAACTTCTGTTAAGAATCCACCATCTTGGTCAACCGTAAATGTTTGAGCAAGAGGATCTTTTCCACCTCCCCTATTTTGTTGTGGGAATTGCGTTTGCTCAAAATTTGTAGTGACTCTAGTTATATTTGTAGTTGTTAATCTATTAGTAGTGACCGTAGTTGTATTTGTAATAGTAGTTTCATATAATTCTAAAGTTCCATCTGAAATATAATTAGTTTCTGCTGCAGAAATTGTAGTACTTCCTGCAACGGCAGTTTCATTAGTTGGACTTGATGAAACTTTATAGGTCTTTGTACCAGTATTAATTCTCACATCTGGAGCTGGATTTATATTAGGATCTCTAATAAAGAAAGCACCAATTAAATCCCCATAATTATCTGATATGAGACGAAGATCTTTTACATAAGCAATTGCGCCACTAGTTTGCCCAACCAGTTTTGCACCTCTTGCTAGATATCCAGAATAAAGACCTTGTGCTTCTTCTGATAGCGAATATGTATCTACGTTTAAAACTTTAGAAGAGGCACTATATGCATCCGGTATTGATTCAGATCTAGAATATGGATTTGTTGTAAATTTAGTGGTTGGAGCATTAAAAGGTCCAATTTTATGAGATGGCATTGCCACTCTAAAAGAAATTATTTTGTTGTTTTGATTATCATAACCAACTATAGTTTCACCAATGGTGAATGCAGAAGATGCTCCGTAATTTTCTAATGATTCACTGTTTGAAATTTCAAGTAATTTTGGAATAAAATCGACAGAACCATTTCCATCCAAGAATTGATAATATCTAGTATAAGGTTTCAAACTTGTAATTGTAAATTCAGTGTTTCTAGATCTCATGAATTCTTCGGCACGAGATTCTACTAATCTTGTAGAACTAGTAGTTCTGACTGCAGAACTGGTGGTTTCAGTTACAGTTTGAGAAAATTCTGTTGATAGTTCTGTTCTACTCGCATTAGCACCATTATCAACTGTAACAGTTCTGTCTCCAAGAACAGTATTATCTCTTTCAACCAGTACAAAATCTGTAACAGATATAGTTTTATTTGGTAATTGAATAGTTCTTACCCAATTATCTCTTTCTGGAGACAATTTAATCGATCCCTTATATGAAATTACGTGGAATGGGTTAACATTCTCTACTTGAGTTGCAAGAGGTTGGTTAATCCACTTTTCAGAAGAATATTTAAGTGTAACAGTGTTTCCAGTTTTTTGTATATTTGAATCTACTAAAGCATAATTTGTTGATAAATCTACTTCCTCATCAATTATATTAAGTGCTGGTGCGAGATAATTTTTAAGACTGTTTCTTGCAATAATGGGTCTCATTTCTTGCAACTCTGGATCTATTTCAAGAAGTGAGAAGTTTAAATTTACCCTTTCATAATTTTTAAAGTCATCCACAAAAAATCCAGTTTTAAATCTATTAAATCCTTGAGAGTCTTGTATCTGGAGTGTTTGAGTGCTTAATTCTAAAAGTGTTAGTGAAGTAACTCTTTCAAGATTCTTAACTCGATTTTCAATGAGACCAATGTCTCTCATTGTATATCTTCTATTATCAACTAAAGATAAAGTTGCATTTTTTGGATTATAAAGATATGGAGGAAGACTAATCGTCGCAATTTCCATTACATCATCAATTTTAACCGGAGACTTCGGATTAGTTGAAGAATTTCCCTGAATATAAACAAAGTCTCCATTTTTATCAAGATAGACTTTATCTATTCTTCCAATATAGTAATCATATCCAACAATAGTGCTTTCATTTGGTGTTAAATTCAATTTAATTGAAGAACTAAAGTCTCTATTTGAAAAATCAAATGGAGAGGAACTAGATCCAGTAAATACTGATACTCTAGGTCTAAAATCAAGAGTATCAGATGCTCTTAGGTTTCCGCCAGCACCAATTAAAGGTACATCATTTGCAAATTGCTCTTTATTGTAACTCAATGCAGTAAATACATCTCCATTATCTGTAGATGGAACACTGAAGTAATCAAAAACAACTAAAAGTCTTCTCGAAGGTTCTGTTTCTCCTTCATTTCTTACAATTTTAGAATAGTCATAATATTGTTCTTTTTGCCCCTTGTCTAGTTTAAATCTGTTGGTAATATCATTATAGTTTCCAAATGTAATAGTGTCGATTTCACCAATAATATTTGACTCTTCAAAAGTTACACTTTCATTAGTTAAAAATCTATTGGAATTTAAAAATACAACACTTACACTATTTGTAGACCTTGTAACAACTCTAGCTATGCATCCACTTTCTGATCCTATGATATTTTCGCCAATAATTGCATTTCCACCGATGTTTAAAACACTACTAAAAGATAGAGTATCTAAAGTAGGATTTGAGGTATTTAAAGATTCATATACTGCTAAAACTTTTGCAACATCAGGATAATTGAGAGAAACCTCCTGATCTTGAACTCTTAAACCATAATATGGATTATGTGCAAGTCCATCATTAATGGAGGTGCTAATTCCAGTTCCAGACTCTAAATACTTTGAATAAATTATATTTACAGTTTGACTTTTGTTATATTGCTTTTCTTTACTTTGAACACCATTTTTGATAAATGTTGCATTAATAGATGAAGTAGTTTTTCCAGAAGTAAGATTTGATAATGTAACTTGATTATTTGATAATGAAAATTGATCTGAAGTTAATGTTTGTGTGGTTCCATCAGTATAATGAACTGAATAGCGTTCTTCATCAAAACCTTGAAACAATGCCGTTGTTAATCCAGTTGGTAATGAAAAATCAGATACTGATAATACAATAGGACTACTTGATGATTTTGCACTAGTTGATTGAGCACTAAAAGTTAGAATTGAATCATTTAAATTTATTGATGACAAGTTAGAATTTGGAACCTGAGCATATAGAGAAGATTTTTCAAGATTTCTAACTACTGGTGCTCCAATACTAAATGAAATGTTGGTTGATACCCCAATAGCTCCGTTGCAAACTCCTGTTACAGTTGCAATACCTACAACTGTCATAGAGTCACCTGTTAAACTAATACTAGTTACTCTATTGAAATTTTCTACTGATCCAGTTGAAGTTTGATAGCGAATAATGCTTCCAGGTTTGATTGTGTTAAAAAACTTTCCTGGAGAAGTTACAACACCACCAGCAGTTACATTGATAGTATCTGCAGCATTAAATCCAATAGGAAGTTGTTTATTTAAAACCGAATCTCCCATGAATGCAGTGCTAAATCCGGACACTGCAGTTGATTGATAAACTTGCTTGATATCCTCAGTATCATAAACTGCAATATTTGCGATAGATCTTGGATATAATTCCAATCCATTGATAATAATTTGCTCACCTTTGATAAAAGACCCGGAAGTTTGTCTTAAATTAACCGCAGTAGTCCCATTTCCTGCAGAAACTGCATATCCACTTGCACCACTACTTTTCCCTTTAATGAAGGAAGTTGATGGTAATTGTGACTGAGATAATGCTTGATTTAGTGTTAACGATGTGTATGTTTGAACATCATAAAGATATAAATCCCAATTTGTAGATGCTGAAGAATATGCAGCATCTGTTAATCTAAAGTTGTAAACCCTAGCATCTCCAATTTTTGTTGTTGAACTTGGATTGCCAGAAGCACTTCTTCTAACAGAGTGTAATTCTACTGACTGATTTTGTTTTGGTGATCCAGTTATGTTGTTAATTCTAAGCAGACTACCCATTTCAAATGGGATGCTCACGTTTTCTACGTTTTGAGTTTCTCTAGGTTTTGATACATCTAAAATAGTTGTTGAAACTTTTTCAATATCATATCCTCTTACATACGCTTTTCCTGGAGATAATTTAATACACATTAAATCATCTGAAGGAGTATTTCCACTTTCAGTTTTTTGGTCCTTAAAAAATAAACCATTATTTCCAAGTCTATTATTTAAAGAATCATGTAATGAAATTTTAAATGGAGTTACTGAATAATTTCCAGATTCATCATATGTTCTTTGTGCCAAATAATCTTTAATAATCGAATATTCAGTATTGGTGTTTAATTTTTTAACTTGACCATTATCTAATCTGAGAAGTTCAATAAAATCTACATCACTATCTACACTATCAATAGTTTTTTTAATCAAAGATAGACCTATTTTAAATCTATCTGCTCCAGGAGCAGCATAATTAGTGAATCCTTTTGCATTATCATATAAAGAAGAATCTTCCTTAGCAGTTACAACTTCTTCAGATACTTTAAGACCTACTCTATATGACGGTGTATTGGTATAATAGTCTAGAATAATTGTTTGTTTTGAAACATTTACAAAAGTTCCTCTTACAAAATAAATTCCAGTATCGATAGAAACGGCAGAACCAACAGAAGTTGCATTAGTAGAAATAAGTGACGCAAATGGATTTCCTGCCACAATAGCAGTATTTCCATATACTACATTTTCACTAGAAAATAAAGACTCTCCATCTTGAAACGGTGTAATTGTAAAATTTTCTCCAGAATCGATATATTTTACATATAAAGTAATATATTCTAAGTCATTAATAAAGTCTGGTATTTCAATTTTTTGTATAACACCAGTTACTCCAGAAATTTGACCAGTAATTTTTTTCCCTACAAATTGACCAACATACAATGAAATGTTTATGCCAAAATTAGTAGGATTTACTTTAACCGCACTAAATTGTGGATCATATGTCAGATTTCCTGGAATTACTACAGATCCTTCTTTAAAAATATGACTACCAAAAGATTCAACTTGATTCTGTAAAATTGATTGGAGATTGTTTAATTCTCTTGCTTGTACGGGTTTTCCTGGATTAAAAAGAACTTTATAAAAATTCTTTTCGGCGTCAAAGTCATCAAAGTAAGGACTTACATTTAAATTTGTTTTTTGTGCCATTGGTTAGAATTCCAGGATAATTTTAATGTCTTCTTTTTGTCTAACATTACGAGATACGAGAGGTCTATTATCAATATAAATTACATCCCCCGTTTTTTTATTTATTTCAGGATTTGCGAGACCATTTGTGAACGTTACTCCAAGATTTACAATTGAATTATTTACAGTAGTTGTAATTCCAGAAAAAGATGAAATTTGTCCAGAAAATCCGCTTGTTTCTCCCACTACGTTTCCCCCAGAAAAGTTGAAGTCAATATTTGCTTTTGCTTCTGTTGAAACACCAACATAATCAGTTTGATCGTGCGTTGATCCATAATATAAAGATCTATCCCTAAAGTATTTTAAAACCTTTGTATCGGAATCATATGAAGCAACATATCCAACAGCAATTCCTGTCGAAACAGTCTGATTAATTTTTTCTCCGACTTCTGGTAAAAATGAATTTATGGAATCAAATTGCATTGCATATAAACCAGAAAACTCACCGCCACTAAAAGTTTCTGTAGATATAAATGTCGTTGGGTTTTTTAAAATACCAATTTGGCAAAATTTTGTATTTGTTGGAAAATCTCTAGTAGAATCATCAAACCTTGCATAAACCATTACTCTATCTGCACCCAATTCTTTATATAAATCAAATCCATGACCCCTAGATGGGGGTATAATGGGGATCAACTTTGCTGGGTTACTAATAGTGCTTCCTGGTTGTAAAGGACCCAAATCGACGATTCCATACGTGTATCCAGTGCCTCCTGATGTCACAGTAGTATCTGTAATTTGTCCATTAGCATTTGTTTGTATGAATACTCTTCCACCTACTCCATTACCCAAAATATCTACCTCACCTGAAGTATAATTGGATCCGGAATTTGCAATGTAGACAGTTTTAATTTGATTATTGTTTATTGAAGAATCTCCATTTTCCCTTACTGCAACAATTTGAGCATCTGCAGATGTTTCCCAATTATTTGGTAATGTTATATATTCTGTCGAATCAAATTTTATAATATCTGAAGGAGCGATTGTAAAAAGATATTTCCAAATATATCCATCCTCTCCAGTTCCAGCAACTGTTGGTTCTAAATCGGTAGTTGTTGGTTCATATTGAGACTGGTTTCCTGTGGTATTGATGCCACTTGAACCATTTTCAATACATATGTAAACATTGTAGTCGCTATTTAATACATAGTATTCTGAATCATAGAGTCTTGCTCTTCTTGATACTGGAGATAAATTTTCAATACTATAATCATGTCTATACATATCATATTTTTTACCTCTTACCCAATCGACTCTTTTAATAACTCTTCTTATATTTGAAGAAGTAATTTTTTTCCCAAAAAGAAGAGTATCTTCATATTGAGTCAAATAATCTAAGTTGTCTGTAGGATTAGGAATTACACCATTTGTTATTCCTGGACCATCCCAATTTACATTTCTACCAAAACCAGTGTAAATGTTTGGATTAGTCAGTCCAACCCAAACATAATATGAATTTGAAGAATCGTCTATTGATTCTATAAAATTACTGGCATTTAAAATTCTAAATTGATCTGTTACAAGTGCAGACATCTATATAATTCTTTTTGTTATATTTATATTATGTTATAGATCCCTTTTTAATGCTCCACTACTTCTTAGACCATATCCCCTTCTTTGAATAATTGGATATGTTGATAATCCTGCACTATATCCGACTGTAGTAATTCCAATACTAGATGTATATCCAGTTACTCCTATTGAAATTGGATTTGCAGATCTGGAGAATCCAGATAATCTTCCCCAAGATAGTCTACCAACTGGGTATTCCAGTGTTCCTGTAGTAGCAATACCAACAATAGAAGTGTTAGATGCAATATTGCATGTTATAATTCCTAGAGTCGAATTAATTGCATGAATTTGATAAATGTTATTTAAGAAAGAAGTACTAATAGAAACAATATCAGTGTTGCTGGTATTGACGGAAGTGACTCCCTGACCAATGGAAGTTTGGGAAATATATACTGGATATCCAACCTGCAGGTCTGGGAAAGAAAATGGATCTCTATCTAAAGTAAATTTAAGTGCCAGAGAAGATCCAATTCCATTAGTAGTTGCAATACCAACAATAGAAACATCATATCCTTCTACGTCTGATATATCCGTAATAATTTCATATTCTTCGGCAGAATTATTTGAAAAAATGAAAGCATCAAAATTAATTGGAGATTCGCCTTCATAATTGAATAGACTACTATCGTCAACAAATATTTGATTTGAAGAAATATTAAAATCTTCTATAATATTTGCAGTTGGATAAATTTGAGATTCTAAAGAATCTCTTGACTTGGAAATACTTTCTCCGTTAAGTATGAGGTCAGTTTTTTGCTTAGTCCAATAAAGAGGTTTATTATTGACACTATCAATTCCTTGATTTGTATACAAATTTGTTTCAATTTTATCAGATCCAGAAATATCATAAATGATTCTTTTATTTTGTGTAATTGTATTTTGAATATTTGAATTATTACTGAAAATTTGTACTGTATCTCCAACTTTAACAGTTTCTACTGTATTAATTTGAATGGTATCTTCGTCTCTTGTTCCTCGATAGAAAAATACTGCAATATCGTCTTCAGGTTCTGGAGCAACTGAAAATGTAAATGATGTTCCACCACTAAATTGATAAGAAATGCCAGGTTCTTGTAAAATTCCATTGATAAAAATAAGAAGAACAGAATCTAAATCAATTAGTTGAGAATCTGGATCATTTTCATCAGTTTCAAAACTGAGAAGTTCTGAATTATAGAAAAGTGGAAATCTAGTTCGTATACCGTCTTGATATGGTTTTACTGAATCAATATAATCTAATTCGCCAAACTGCCAAGCAGAAAAAGAATCTGTAAATACATCAAGAACAGTTAATTCAAACTCATTTATTGGTGAAGAAAGATCTTTTGCAGTTACTAGACCCACTGGTTTAAACACATCTCCCACTTTAAATGAATATCCATTTCTAGTAATTTTAAATGATTTAACTTCAAATAAAGTAGATCCTATTCCTGTGGTAGTTGAACTTGATCCAACTTCAATATTTAAAAGAAGACCAGTTCCAGTATCTGTAGTTGAACCAATTCCCAATCTTGAAACTCCAGTTACAGATAAGTTTTCATATGAAGGAGCAGACAGATTGATTGTTGGATTTGTATATCCAGTTCCAGCACTCACAATATTAAAAGATAGTGTACCACCAGCACCTACATTTGCAGTGACAACTGCCCCTGCTCCTGTATGACCACTCTCTGTTACTGCAACAGAAACTGGATAACGATATCCAGATCCAATGATATCCATTGTTCCAATTCCGATCGCAATAATAGTTCCACCAGCACCAACAATGGCAGTAACTGATGCCCCAACGAGAGGTGCTATACCTAAACCTCCAGTAGACCCAAGAGATACAATTACACCACCACGTGGTAATTGATTTTGATTAATATCATACTCTGATGTAAATAACGCATTATTGGTGGATGTTATTCCAGTAAATGTAATATTTGTTGTTCCAGAATTTTCTGTTATTAAATAATTGTTTGATGAATTGTTTAGAGTTGTAGGAGATTGAAAAATGCTATTGATAAATACAATTCCACTCCCACCAGAAGTTCCTAATCCTACTGTGTTTATCCCCTGACTGGTTAAAATAAATGTTTGTCCAATTCCAGTAAATTGGTTGGAAATATCATCATATATTTGATTAGTAGTATAGTCCTCACGTAAGAAAACTCTGCCGCCAAAAGATGCCCTTTCTCTTGGCAAATTGGATTCACTTGGTCCAAGTAAATCAAGTGAATTTCCTCTAGGAGATTCACTAAAGAAAATTTTATTTTCCGAAATATTGTAAGAACCTCTATAAATTCTTGCAATAGAAGTATCTGTATGTATTCCTGCAGTGGATCCAACAAATCCACGTGCTACTTCAACAAGAGACATATTTCCAGTGAATGTGATTGGTCCAACACTTGTAGTTCCTAAACCAACATTTTCCACTCTCATGTATTCACCATTAACTTTTAAGATATCTGTTGGAATTATTGAACTAATTCCACTTAGACTAAAAATGGTAGAAGCAGTTCCAATCTGCCCACCATTACCTAACAATGTGTGAGTTATGTTGGAATATGCAAGAGGACTTTGTACAACATTATTAATTGAAATTATTGATTTTTCATTCTTTTTATACATTTCCAATTGATGTGCATTTCCTAAACCAAGAGAAGTAAATGTAACCCCAATTCCTTGATTTGCATAATCTTGTCTTGTGGAAATTCTAAAAGAGTCATTACTATCTTTAATGGCATAAACAACAGATGGTAATATAGTTGTAACTACACCGACATAATTAGTTGTTGCACCAATTCCCATTGCAGAAGTGCCAATTCCAATAAAAGATGATTTTGGCGTGTAAATTAATTGTTCTCCAGTATTGAAGAAATGATTTGAAATTGTAAATACACCTGTCACTGGATTTAAAACATTAGTATCAGATGGATCAAATGTCTTCATAAAAATTGGAATACCCTCATAATTTGCTTCAAAATCATATTTGTTTACATTTGGAGAATTAATTCCAAAATACTTTGCAACTTTGACTGATTGTTGAACCGGAGAATAATTTAATTCTGGTGGAATATTAACAGTATCTAAATCAGTGTAGAAATTTTCACTAAAAGAAAGTATTTCAAAATCTCCAGAAATTGAAGAGTCTGCATAAAATTTGACAATAAAATTATTTCCAGAAATTTCTGCACCAAAAGTTCCTATTCCCGAAGTACTTCCTATGGATAAAAATGGATATTGGAATGTATATGCATTATTAATATCATTAATTGCCATTACTTGATGTAAAGCACTTGTTTGCCCAAAACCAACTTTAATTATGGATTTTGATGAAGTAAATAATGATTTATCTAAAACTATAATACTTGTAGATCCTGATGAAATATTGTTAAATTGTGATTGGAATACTACAGTTCTTTCATTTCCGTTCGATTGTCCGGGAAGTTTAAATCTATAATTTCCATTTCCGACTGCAGTCGTTCCAAATCCAACATTTTTAGTTCTAACAATTATATTTTCTGCTGAAGTATTTGCATAATTTAAGGATAGAACACCTCCACTAATTGAAGATCCGAAAGATCCAATAAGACCAGAACTAGTTTCAGTCAAGTCATCATCAAAATAGTATTCACTTATATAAGTGTTACTACCATCATGAGTTAAGTAAACTTCAATATAGTTCATATTAGAACTATCACTATTTAAAATATGAATGTTACAATAAATTGCTGAATACTTTGATGCATCTAAGTTAAAAATGGAGGTTGTTATTCCTGCTGATACAACTTTATTTGCTGCAACTAAATCTATAAATCCGACACTTTGAGTAGTTCCAACACCAATCTTGGATATAAAAGTGTCCTGTAAAACTTTTATATCAAAATCTGAATTTTCAATATCTTCTGGTTCAAATCTTAAATAGAAATTTGATTCAGAATCCACATATCCTTCAATATTAGTTAAAAAATCCTCATTATTTAAAGAAGTTAATGATCCTTTTTGTAATGTAAATATATTTTCATCATTATTGATAGTTACAATTTCATCAAATTGAATTTCATTAGTAAAAATATTGCGGGTTTGAACTAAAAATTTGTTATAATTATTGCCAGAATTAATTTGCAATATATTGGATATTCCTGTTGGATCATCATTTTCACTTGAAAATTGAGAACTTACATCATCTATTTTTAAAACTCTATTAGTTTTACAAAGAATATAATCTGTAAGAGATATATTTTTAAATTTAATAAATTTTGATTTACTGTCTAAAGTATCTACGTCAATAACCAAATCAAAATTGTTAGTAGTATCTACTCTATTTTCACTTGCAAATATATTTAAAAGAGATAATGTAGACTCTGTGGTTCCTATTCCAGATTGTACATTTTGCAAGATTTGAGTGTCTGCAAAATTTTTCATTCCACTAATATGCAATAAATTATTAACAGGGGTAACAATTTCTTCCCATGTTTTACTACTTTTTACCGAATAAGATAAATTTTGATAATAGTCATTATCTGATGTTACTTGAAAATTTTCACTAAGTTTTCCAGTTTCAAATTTCCAACCAAATTTTTGTAAATTGAAATAATCTATATCATAAACTCCATCAATGAATTTAACAGAATCAATTGTAGCTTCATTAAAGGAGTCTGAACCTCTTATTTTTTCACCTTTTGAAAGATTATAATCGCCTGATACTCTAACAAAATTTTCATCACAATTAACAACAATCAAATCTCTAAGTACAAATCCGTTTCCACTATTTGAAGATAATTTTTCTCCGATTGAAAATGGTGAAAATTTCTGAACAGATTTAAATTCTGGATAATTATTAAAATTAATTATTGTGGCATATGATTCTTGAATAGTTTTTGCTATTCCCGGATTCGTAGTTAACCCAGATATATTAAATTCTAATTTAGCTGGATTTATATTTTGATAGTTGGTAATCGTAAAAAATTGATATCCATAGTCTGAAGAATTAAATCCATCTCCAGAAGATCCACTTTTTTGAATGCCCTCAACAAAAATTTTATCTCCAACTGCAAATGGTGCAGATGTAAATCCTGCTAATGGAGTTGTTAAGAAACAAGTAACCACACCAGAGGAAGATTGAATTGTATCTATTGAAACTCCATTAGAATTATTAATTGCCCTAATTGTAACTGGTTTAATAGGAAGACCTTTGGGATCATTTTCAATAGTTACAGATATAATAGAAGATCCTGATAAATTAACTTTAAGTAATCCAGATTGAATTAGTTCTCCAGTATCACTGTTTACACAAATTAAATCCGGCATAGAGGTATAATTTTTCCCCCCATTGAGCACCTCTACGTTTTCTATTGTATTTGAGGAAGAAATATAAGCAAATTGTGGCAGAGAAGCAGTTGGTCTTAATGTTTTATCTGATGAATACTCAAACCCCTCGTTAATAATTCTACTTTGTTTAATTTTACCAATTGTTGTTGAGACCGGAACAATGAAAGCACCGGATCCATTTTCAGAGTCTACCCTATCAAATACCGGAAGAGATGTGTATGATGATCCTCCAGATAAAAGTTTTATTTTATGAATTCCACCAGTTGAAGTTTGAGAAGAAGTAGAATATTGTAAAATATCACAATTATCTTTTTGATAATATAAATTTTCTGGAATTTGTTTAAGAGATACTGTAAAGTTAGTATCGCCAACACTTACAACATTATAATACCCATTATACAAACTATTTTCAAATACTATCTCGGAATAATTTGTAACATCAGTATCGGCAGTGCTAATATATCCAGATTTTTCTAAATTATAATATAATTTTTCTGGAACACTGTCAGAATAATTTATTATTAATGAAGATGTTGAAGATACTCCAATAGTTCCAATACCAATGACAGAAAGAGATTCTGTAGTTGCTACAGAAACAAACTCTTTTTTAAAATTTGAATCGTAGTAAATTTTAAAATCATATCCAATTAATGAAGAATCTGAGAGATTAAAAACTAAATTATTATTTTTAATGCTTTTAATTTGGGGATTAACAAGACTAATTTTTTGTATACCGGATCCAGTTCCACCTATTGAAACTGTAGTTGGTGGCAAATTAAGAGAATCAAATAATGTTTCACATAGTTTGATTGTATTTTCATCAACTTTATATGTAAAATAATTTCCTGTTGTTATTCCTGTGGGTAAAGTTCCTAAAGACTCATATAAAACTTTATCTCCAGTTTTTAAGTTATGTGAGGTTATTGAAATTGAATTTGTTGCAGTATTAATTCCAGATGAATTAAATGTCAAAGGATTTAACACAATTTTTTGTGTTAACGGATCTAATCTAACATTAATTGAAGTAGAAGTTCCAATTCCAACTGATAAATCTGGTTTAACTTCTAAATTAACTTCATCTCCAATTCTTAATTGGTGAGAAGTTGATACAGAGACAACTGAAACTATTTTATCAACTTTTGATTTTACTTGAGGTAAATTTGATTCTATAGAATAATGATAGTCATTTGTGCCTGATGATAAGAAAAATAATCCTCCAGTTGTCGAAAGTCCAACATTTGTTACTATACCAATATAGTCTTTAGATTTATTAATAACATATACAATTTCAGAATTACTACTTAAAATATTAAATGAAAGTCCTCCAGGTGCATTAGAAACTGATATTGCACTAGATCCTACCGGTTTTTTAAGAATAACTTGTTGACTAGTTTTAAATGGGTGATTTGGTAAAAATATACTTTGTGTTGGAATAAAAGTATTGTATGTCGTAATTCCGATACGATAACTTATGGAATTTCCAAATCCAGATGTAGTTCCAACTCCAACTGATTCCGTTGGATTAAAATATATTTTTGAATTAATTTGAGAATCAAAATATGTTGTAGATTTATTAATAGTAAATGAATCTGGAAGAAAATATACTGGGGTTGTTTGAGTATGTGATACTCCAGTGCTAGACCTATCAACTCTTAAAATTCCAAAATTTGAATAGATATTTAGAATTGAAAAAATTTCATTTTCTATTTGAATGCTACTACCAATTGAAACATTTTCTGGAATAGAAGTTAGGTAAATGTCTGTAACTATTCCTGTTGAAGCAAAGTTTGGAATATTTTTATCTAAAGTGGTTGTAAATGTTGTGAGACCTAATTGATAAGATCCATTCAAATTGGATACCTGTGTCGATAATCCAGATATATTAATATTATCTCTATTTTTAAAATTGTGATATGGAAAAATATAAATTTTTATTGTATTACCACTTTGCCATTCTACAACGGAATTATTATAAGATTCTATTGTGGTATCAATATCGATAATATTTTTTCCTACTATTCTAGATACTTCGGCACTAATTTCACCACTATTTTCACTGGAATTAAAAACTACAGAATCTCCTATTGCATAATCTGAACCAGATTTAATAATTTCAAATCCAGATACACTTCCAGAAGACACTGATTCTATTAATGTCTTTTGCTGTACAATTTCGTTTGATTCAACAATAAAATCATTATCAGCATACTCTTCATTTACATTATATGGTAAAGTATTTCTAAGAAGTTTTGAATTATTAAAATTAAAAGATTGATCTAAATTAATATTCTCAAGTAAATGTGGTGATCTATATTCATTTCCTATAAAATATGGGAATTTGCCTACAAGTTGTCCATCCACATTATTTTCTGTTGTGGCAAAATAAGCATAAACTCCATCAGGAAAATCTTTAGTTTTTCCAAATCTACCATTATATTGGTCCAAGTCACCACTTTCGGTGTATTGATAGTCTTCAATAAAATATCCATAAGGAAAAAGAGAAGTAGATGGTCTATTTTCTACATCAATTATAGAATATCCAGGTTGTAGTTTTTTTATAGAAGAATTAATGTCATTTGGATTTGAATATCCAAAAGATCCATAAATTGGATTTCCATCATATGCCCACCCAATAATGTCAGAATGTTGTCCAGATAAATCTCCATTATCATTAAAATTTGTTTTTATATTTTGAGAATATCCAATAATTGCATATTCTAAATTATTATTATTCTCAATTAATACTTCACTTGATGGATTTCTATAAAACTCATTTTGAATTCCATACTTATAAGAGTTATTAAGAGTTAGTTCTCTAACATTTACTCTTAATACTTCATTTTTACCGGCAGAAACTGCTTTAATTATTGTATTTGTAGATGTATACCCTGTTCCTGAATTTACTACAATTACATCTACTATTTTATTATTTGAAATTATGGGTCTTATAATACACCCTACTCCATTTCCGATAACAACTAAATCTGGAGTAGAATAATATTCATTACCACCATATAAAACTTGTACATCAGTTATTCTTCCATTGGTAATTGTTGGTCTAAATTGAGCATTTTTTCCATTTTTAACAATAATTTGAGGTCTTTTATGGACATTTAATATTGTCGAACCATAATCAGATCCTTTGTCATAAACATAAATTTCAGAAATTTTACCTCTAATCACTGGTGTTGCATCAATTACTCCCCTAACTTGGGTGCTTCCAAGACCAACAGAAGAATATTCCACATTTAACTCAATATCTGGATATTTAAAAATTTGATATCCACTTCCCGTTGAAATAAACTTTACGTAATTTTTTCTTTGATAATTTGAAATGTCAGTACCACCAATACCTGCATTAGCAACTCTAAAAGTGTCGGAATCTAATTTTAAAATTCTATAGTTATTAAATGTTGAAAGTCCAGAAATTACAGATGTCTCGTAATTATATGAAACGATCTCACCATCATTAAATCCATGATTTTCAAATTTTATAGTGTGATTATAAGTAGAAATACCAATTGGAGACACTTTAAGTATTCTATTTGCATATCCAGAACCACCATTAATTACTGAAATGCCAGTAAGTTTATTTTTAGGTTCAGTTTTAAACTTTTGAACACCAGAATTTCCAATAGTCGTAAATCCTACTGTGTTAATGCCAGCATTATAATCCGAAAGTGATTGATATATTTCAATAGTTGTAGAATTTATAACTTTTGTATAATAAGTGTTTCCACTGATTAAAGTTTTAGATTGATCTATATTTGATCCATTAAAAGTTCCTACTCCAATTGCGGAATTAAAGTTACTATCATATACTATTGGTTGCCCATTCATTAAGTTATGAGTTGACGCAAAGGAAATTCTATCATTAATAGTATCCAATCCTCCACCATTGGAAATTGATCTGGCATCAAATTCAATTTCTCTTACACTTCTTTCAATAATTGGTTGAAAACTTGCCTCAGACCCATTTCCTCCCGTAAGAGCAACTGAAACTACTACGTCAATATCAAAATCTTGGGGATCTACAAATATTTTTTGAAGAGATCCTACAACTACCGGTTGAATTAATCCTGAACCATATGATAATTCTAAAAGTGGTGGATTAATTACATCAAAGTTTTCACCTCCATTTAGAACATCAATATTTTTAATTGGTCCATAATAAATTTTATCATTTGTTTTAAAATTATATATTTCAACACCATTTTTTAACATTCCAATTGGTCCAGGAAGTGTTTGGTAATTTTCAGTGCTTCCTAGTTCTGGATTTAATTTAAACTTTTTTAATATTTTTTGTCCTGAAATTTTATTAGATCTTTGGGAATATAATGTAAAATTATGGATTCCAATAGGAGTAGAAGATTGACCTGCCCCAAAATAAACAAAATCATCAGTTCCGACCACAGGTCCACTTAAATATAATTTAATCTGCCTTTTATTACTTAAAACTTCAACAAAATAACTACCTTCATTTAACCCAATAATCGGATTGTTCTCATCTGGTAAATAAAAAACTTTATCTCCAGTTATAAAAGAAGTTTCGGTATTAAAATCAATTATTGAATATGATTCACTATTTACATCATATCCACCTAGTTCAAAAACATTATATCCAAATACATTCACCTGTATTTCATAAGAAGGTAGTGAATTTGATGCGACATAAAAATAATTTGGTCTTTCAATATAAACATTTTGAATGTCAGATACTACTTTATTATTTCCAAAATCAATAGGAACAATTGAAGAAAATGCTTTTTTAATTTTTCTTCTAATGTCATATTTGTCTAGAGGATCAAGTAAAGACGTACTTACATTAATTGTAACTGTATTTCCTGAAATTAAATTAACGGTTACTTCTTCAAATCCGGAAATTACAATTTCAGTATTTCTTTGTAAAATTTCAATAGAATCTCCAATCGCTAAACTAGGAGAGTTTATATTAGATTTTGTTGTAATTGTATTTCCTACAAAAGAATCAATTTGATATCTTGAACTAGTGTTGTAAATCCAAGAATTTGCAAATATTTCTTTTGAATTAGTTCCTTTTTTAATTGTTTCTCCAAGATTTTTTGGATAAATAATATCATTAGTTAACAACTCATAATTTGCAGTTTCAATATCAAGATCAGATAAAACACCAGTAATTCTAAACTCAACTTTTTTAGATGTATCTCCATCTTCATATCCATAATAAGTTTCATTAGAAATCAAAGATGATGTTTTAGGAATTGTTATTGAACTTGTGGAATTAGTATAGCAACCCAAAAACTGATTTACACTTTTATCAGAATAAAAAATTTCTTCAGAATTGTAAAAAATACTTCCAAAATCTGCAAATCCGATAGTAGAATCGACACTAATAATTGTTGTTCCACTCTCAAAGGAAGTTACTACTACGTCTTCAATAACTTTAGTATTTGGAGTAATTGCAAATGTTCCCGTAACATTTGGATACGTATCATCATACCCAACAAAAAAGTTGAGTTTATAATAAGTTACACCATTTCTGGCAATTGTTTCTACTTCAGATACTGCTGCACTTGTAAGTTCATCAGTTGTTTTTTTAATTGTTTGTCCAACTAATTTTGTAGGATCTCCAGAAATTCTACTGATAATAGCAACATTTCTTCTGATATATCCAGCATCCGAAGGTTTGATTAAAAATCTTTCAAGATCAATTACACTCGGAGTTTCTCCATATAAAACATTAAATAGTATTCTAAAAGATTCCGAAGTTCCTTTAGATTCATATAAAGTTCTTGCTTCTTTTATAAAGTTTCCAACATCAAGACTTTCAGTAAAATCTAGACCTTCTAGACCTGGTGTAAGACTAAACTTAATTTTTTTATAAAACTCTTGTAAAAACAGAGAACTTAAGTTTTGTACAGAAGATCCTGAAATATGAGATGCTGATGTTGTTTCGCTGAAAACTAGTTCACTATACTTTAAATCTTTATGATAATTTGTAACACCACTAAATCCTCTCACACAACCAGTAAAAGTATTGCCAGATATAGCAGTATATGTGATAATTTCTTCATCAATTTTTAAAAGACCATATTTTGCAGGAAATCCTTTAGTGCTAGATACTGCAATATTAGTAGAAGATGATGAAATATTTTCATTAAGAGTTGTATACCCAATAACTATTTCTGGAGTAAGATTGTCGAGTTCGATATATTGATCTAAGTTTTCGGCAATATCTATAGGACCGCCTTGATATTCTTGAGAAATATAATATTGCTTTAAAAACTCCGATGCCTTTGGACTTTCATCTAAGATAAATTCTGGAATTTGACTGTCAATTATTTGTTGGACTTTTACCCTAGATTCAAAACCCGTCTGTATCATATTACGACCTCATTAATTTCCCGTTTGAGTAACTTGAGCGATACGAATTTCTTGCGAAAACAACACCGGAAATATCCTCTCCAGATGCAATTGTATCTTTTACCATATTTATTTGACTTTTTGAAACGTTAAAAGATACATAAAGATCTTTAAGTCCGATAACATCATTTGATTCTGGATATGCCTGTATTTCAATTAAATCATTTTCCAACTCTGTCGATGTAATTGTAATAGTATTAAGAGTTATTTCACCATTTTCATAGTTGACAACACCCGCAGATTGAACAACTACAAAAGGTTCTAGTGATGGGGTATTAATACCTGTAGAAGTTTGAATTGGTTTTACAATTGAAATAACACCAGTTTTTCCATCTGTATTGGGAGTGTCTGTTAGATAAACTGTATCTAATTCATTTAAAATATTAAATCCAGTGGATTTAATATTATATCCAATGTTATTTGATTTTTCATTTATATGAAATTGATTACCAAAACATATTTCATACTGTGCTGGACGATTGATGAGTGCTTTTAAGTCTCTTCTGATTCTAACTCTGGTGATGTTTGAAGTAATTGAATTATCTGTATTATCAATTACTTGAAGAGCTTTACTATACTTGAACCTTCCTCCAAACTTATTTAAATCTACTGACTGTGAGTATTTGTTAAGTGAATTTGTTACTCTCGTCTTTAAATCAGAAACACTTCCAACTTGATTAAAGTTATAATAAACATATGATTCAACTTCAACATAAAGAATTTTAAGATCTACTATTCTGGGACGAATTCCAGAAACACTATACTGAGTTAGTTTAGAAAGTATTTGATCCTTATCAAAATCAGAAACAAAAGATCCATTTTTTGGTTTAATACTAATTAAAACAGATCCATATTCAGGGGGACTTAATTCTTCACCACCAACAACAGAAACAGATTCTGCATTACCATAAATTTTTGATTTAATAATAGTCTCGTAGTCACTAGCAGTAACTGCTCTATATTGTGAAGAATATAATCGAGGAGCAAAATATCGAATAGAATCAATTGTCTCTATATCAGATCCATTTTGAGCACTTTGATTTGTAGTAACAGTAATTGTATTTGTTACAATTACATTGCGATCATCAGCATCTTTAAAAGATCCTGCAAAAGAAAATGAATCTGCACCATTTCCATCCTTACCACTTGTTACAATATAATTTGCAGTGATAATTGAAGAATTTTCAAGTTTTTTACCAAATATTCCATCACCAAAAAGAAGTTGGTATTTTTCATCCTGAACTTCTTGCACTAAAAATACTTCAGAACTTGAATTGACGTTAAAGATATTATCAACTAGAGAATATAATGATCCAAGACCACTATCACTTAGACCTTTAACATATACTCTAATTGTTGAAGTATCAATAAAAGGATTATCAAGAAGAAATTTTTGATCTAATGATGCATCAACTGTAAATTTTTTAGTTAAAAAAGTTCCCTCTCTAATCGTAATATTATTAAATGTTGCAACTCCATTTACAACAGGAACTGTAATACTTTGTGGAATTGAAAATACATATGAGGATCCTCTTACAAGACCAGTGCATACAAGACCTGCTTGTAAAGTAACTGAAGAAGTGTATACTGGAGTTCCATCTTGTAAGATCTGATCTGGGTCTACAGTTATACTAAATGATACTATTGCACTAGCAGCATTTCTTGAATAGGGGACGTATCCAATATTTCTTGCAAGTGAAACAACATTTTCTCTTACAGTTGCAGAATCCAAAAAGGATTCATTTACAACCATATTAGAGTTAAATGCTGTAATATAAGTGTTATATGCTAATGTGTCTATTAAAACTGAAAAGTTCGATCCTTCAAAATCAAAGTCCGTAAATGTTGAGTTTGCACGGAGATAATCTTTGATTGAGGTTTTTATCTGATCAAAATCTAAATTAGTAAATTGAGTAAAAGGCATTTTATCTTGTTGCCTCTAATATGAATGAAAATTGTTGTGTTGGAATTTCTTGCCCAATAATATCAAATATTACAGTTACTTCAAACTCATTTGTATCTGGACTTGGATTCACTTCAATATCTACATTGTCAACTCTAGGTTCATAATTTGAAATTGTATTAATAATTTGTTCTCTAATTACAGATGCAGTTGCAAAATCGACAAAATCAAATAAACTAGAACGGACATTTGATCCCAAATTTGGATTGAAGAATCTTTCATTTGGGATTGTTTCTACAAGATTGCGAATCGAACGAATAATAGCATTTTGATTTTTCAAAATTGGCAGATCTTTTGTCACAGGATGTGGATCAAAAGACAGACTAATATCCTTAAATGATCTAGATATTCGTGTTACTGCCATTGAGTATAAAATTTCTTGGATTATTTATGCTTATTTCCAAGAAGAACCATAGTTAGGTTCTGTACCATACTCCCAATCATCATAATCATCATCATTTCTAATTTTTTCATGCAATTCTTGTTGTTTTTTTAAGTCATGCTTGGGTGCTAGATCATGCATTACTTCTTGAATGACTCTTTTTGGTGGATTACCATCATAATCAGTAATTAAACGGCGAGTTCCCCACATTTCTCTCATATAATTTGAATCTCGATCTACTGGTAAATTGGACATTTGTGCTCCTGTTTTTGTTAAAAACAGAACTTTTATGAAGGAGGTTCCTATCTCCTTACTTATATTTAACGATAAACCTCTCTTAGGTTATAATTATCCGAATCCAAGTATTTGAGTATTTCTAAAGCAATTAATTTTGGATTTCCTTCACCACAAGTATAAACATCAACCGCAATACATCTTTCTTCTGGCCAAGTATGGCATGAAACATGACTTTCTTCAAGAGCGATGACAATAGTGCATCCTTGAGGAACAAAACAATGAGAATAAACGTTTAAAATTGTCATTTTTGCACGTTTTATGCCCTCTTCCATGACTTGTTGAAGAGATGTTGAGTCATTGAGAAGAGAAAAATTGACATTATAAACCTCCAAAAGAAGGTGTTTGCCCATTGAAAAACGTTCCAATTCAGTTTGATGTAAAAAATATATTTATTTGACCCAAAAACCAACTCTATCATAACTTTTGGATTCAATAAATCGGTATCCTTCGTAATTTTTATTCATTTTTTCATCCCAAACAGGTATTGCTACTGAATTATTATATCTAAAATTGGGATTTCTTCTAAATTGCACTTCAATAAGGTTGCCATTAATGAATTCGCAATTAATCCATTCATAATTGCCGACTAAACTCTTTAAAATTTTAGGAAATTTAACTTTTTGATCTATTTTTTCCCACTTTTGCCACTTATAAATTGGATCATCAGAATCCCGAGTGCCTAATATTGTCAAATCTTGTTTTTGATTGCAATAATCAACACTTAAATGTTCTCCTTGAAAGATTTCACACCAAAATTCAGAAGGATGAAATTCATCCGTTGTTTTTTCTATCCATTCTTTACGTGCAAAGCGACTCATTCCAAATAAGTTAAAGGATGGTCGAACAATATAAAAGTCGGGTTTAGGAACTGTAGTCCCAGAAGGACCACATTTATACCCCAAACGCCGACTTAGAAATAATTTATTATAAACCCAAAGGTCTTCAGAATGTATATGATTCCATTCGTCATCACATTCTAAAAGATACATTACCCTTTTCCCTGACCCCTATACTTTTTACGAGCCGAATTACGAGAAGACGCAGCATACTTGGTATGAGACCCATTACCCTGCCGAGTGTTCTTGGGATGAGACTCAATGTCTTTACCACCACTTAGAGATTTTTTAATTGCCATAAGAATTACTCTCCAATAATTTCTGTTTCAAGATCTTCAGGTCGTGGAGAACCTGTCTGATAAAATTCAATCGACAGATCCTCCATAATGTTGAAATATTCTTCTTCAGATAGATTTGAATAAATTTTTCTTCCTTTACAAAGAATATTGTAAGTGTCTGTTTTCATCTCAGATGATTCTTGTTTTTTCGTGACCGACTCTAATACGAGGATCGCACCAAATTTCAAATCCTGCTTCCTTTGCATCCAAACAGAATGATACATCTTCTCCGCACATATCCTGAACCTCTCCAGATTCAAAGACTTGCATTTTGGGAGCAAACCATGGATATTTCATTTCAGAGTGCTCAAAGACGCCGTGTTTGATCAGTAACCAACCAAATCCTGCATAATCCACAGTGAATGGTTTACGACGCTTTGAGATGCTTTCGACAGTCTCATGATTCATTACACCACCATTGTTACGAAAGTCATCTTCTTCCATCCAATGGGCAACTGAAGTTGTATGACCGTCTTCTGTAGCGTACCAACCAGAAGCAATGTCTTTGTCCATGAGAACAAGTTGCCAAAACTTTTCAGTATTGAAAACGATGTCACTATCAATCCAAAGTTGCCAATCATATTGTAGTTTGCCGTCCCAAGGAATCTGGTCCGGACCTCTGAGAACATTTGCCCCAAGACACTTGCATCGGGCAAAGTTCACCATTGAACTGTAGTCTTGTGAAATTTGAATGCTTGCTCCAGATTGAACTAGATCAAAACAAAGTTGTACAAAGTTTTTTAGATAGGTATATGAGACACCCCGACCAGGAAGACAAAAGACAATGGATTTTCCTTTAACCATTTCTCTTGCAAGATTATAATCCCATTCTTCTGTTGCTGGTTTTTGTGTGACGGGCGATTTTGCTTTTACTGTAAATCCTTTAGCCATAATAGAAAGTAGTTACTTCAGTATCATACATGATTATCTATAAGAAGTCAATCACTTACTCTTTCAGAAAGAATGACTTCATCACCGTCAAGAGTAAAACATATTTCAGTATCTTCATACCATGAGAGTTCATTCATAATGTGCTCTGGAATTTTAATAAAGTAATCACCATTAATTGGATCAACCTCTATGGGTTCAAAAATATCCCCGGATTTTTTTTTCATTTCTATAAAACCTTTTTTCGTTTTTATATAGGAGGAAAATTTTTTTATAATGGAAGTAATAATTATCTCGCTTCCGTAACACTTTGTAGGTTAGGGTAGTGCTGCGTTTTTATATCGGGGATCCTTATCCTTATCCTTATAACACGCCGCCCGCAGGGGGCGCCAACGGACGCCAACCCCTGCCAAACACGAACGAACGACTGCCCCCCACGAACTGAACGCAGGGGGCAGGGAGGGCATCAGAATCGGACTGCCAATGCCGAATGCCCCACCCGATCCATGAGACGATCACGGGCAGCAGCGATCCGATCGGCACGGTGTTGAGCACGGGCACCTGCAACAGCGGCAGGCAGGTCAGCAACCATCTCACGCCCCAGACCGGTGACGCGGGTGATGGTCAGACCCTTACCCGAACCCACAGCATGAGACGAACCACCAGCGGGCAGGTCAGCATCACGAATGGAACCCAGAGCAGACCCACGCCCGTGTTGAGCGTTACGGGTCAGGGTCTCACCCTTACGGGGACCACGGCGGGGAAGGCGGGTGACGGTCATCGGTTCGGTGTCGGTTGCTGGGTTACTGTAGCACGAACTGGTGGGGTCACCCCCAGTTGGAAGACCGCCATCCGCTGACCGGGCACTGGCGGTTGCGGTCGGCATAGGTCTCCGCATACTGGGCGGCGATGCTCACGGCATCGATGCCCCAGATCATATGGGACTGGGGGCGGTGAGTCTGAATCTGATCACGACGGGCAATCCATTTGATCTGACGGGTGGCAAGGTCGGAGCAGGGGGAGAATCCAGGCATCGGTCGGTGTCGGTTGAACTGAAGGTATTGTACAGGGTCAGGGGGGCAGGGGTCAATACCCCAGCCAGACCAGAAACTCCCCAGCATCGACCCCACCGAAGGAGGCGGTGGTCCCGTAGTCGGTGCGGAAGTCATCCCACAGACCGTGCAGTTTGGCAGCGTATGCCGCCTCAATCCAGAAGATGGTCCCGTTGTCGGGGTTGGTGATGGCAGCGATCTGATCGGGGAAGCAGGAGTCGGTCATCGGGTCCGTTGCGGTTGAGAGTATTGTAGCAGGTCGGGTGGGGTCAGCGACCCTCGGTGTACTCCCCGATAATGACCCCGTTGCAGCGGACCTGAGCGTACCCGTACTCCTCAGAGAGGTCCAGGCAGAGGTCCCATGCACGATCGGCATCGGTGGTCATGTTCTCCCAGGGAGCGGCGGGGCAGATCACGTCGTAGCGGGTCATGAGGTCGGTTGCTTGGTATGGGATAATTCTACAGGGTCGGGGTGGGGGGTTGGTGCCCCCCTTATGCCAGTGCCTCAGTCGTCCATCCCCATTGCCCGCTTGAGATTGTTGTAGGCGTTCAGGTAGTAGTCGGCATCGGTGCCCTTGCCAGCGATGCGACAATCAACGGCAAGGCAGAGGACAGCGGTTCGGATCGTAGACCACTGGGCTTCGGTCAGGGTGACGGTCAGGGTGTCCAGGGGAAGGACGTTGGTGCGGACGGTCATCAGGTGTCGGTTGCGGTTGAGAGTATTGTAGCAGGTCGGGGGTGGGGTTCAACCCTCCCAGTCATCGGCGGGGGTCAGTGCCCAGACCAACGATTCAAGGTTGGCGGCGTAGATGTGCTCTGCCCCGTGATGGGTGACCTTCCAGACCTGGCAGGTCGCGTTCGGAACCCGTTCGATGCGCTCCACACCGTAGGGGGCAAGCATCACCATCGCTTCGGAGATCAGCATCGGTCGGGGTCGGTTGAACTGAGATCAGTATAGAGGCAAAAGGGAGGGGGTGTGCCCCTCCGGTGTGCCACTATCAGAACTGGACTTCCTCTGCGGTCGGTTCAGGGTCTGCAGCGTCTGCAGCGATCGTATCCAGGATCTGCAGCAGTTCGGCACCGTTGGCGGCGCGGTTCAGCAGGGCAGCAGCAAGGTCAGCGGTCATGAGATAGAAGGGGGGTAAGGTTGCTGGGCGTCTTTGAGGGCGCACCCGTTCCCATTGTATCAGGTCAGGGGACCAAGTGAGCAGGCGATCCGCAGGAGCGGTAGAAGGCGACCATTGCCTCCGCTTCGGTCAGGGTGGGGAACCACTGCTCCCTCCAGACCTGGGCATAGGGGGCAAAGTAACGGATGCAGGTTCTCATGGGGTTGGTTGCGGTTGTGAGAGTATTGTAGCAGGTCAGGCAGCGATCGGTTCGGGAATCAGGCGGAGCACGTCATCCTCCCAGCGGTAGAAGGTCAGAATCTCATCGTAGGCAGTCTCAATCAGGCGACAGGCATCTGCTTTCAGGATCGCTGCTTTGCACTCTGCAGCGATGGCATCAATGTCGCGGGCACGGTCGGTGGCGGGGTTGTAGCGCATTGGGTTCGTTGTTTGAACTGAAAGAATTGTAGAACGGGAAGGGGGAGTTTGGGGGTGGATTGTGCCACCCCTTTGACTGTCACATCATATCAATTAGCGTAATCAATCAACAGTTGCTCAAGTGTATGAAGCGTCTGAACATTCCAGTGATCTCCATTACCATGAGGAGGATACAGTTTGCTATACCAAACTCCATAACGCTCTGGATTCAATGGTTGTAATTTCTCCAAAGTGTTAGCAATGAGAA
>Ga0172372_10000707_pt1 | contig 51047 bp, 42 predicted proteins | sample LakKiv5m_2_FD_114544 | JGI IMG/M metagenome (GOLD analysis project Ga0172372, IMG submission 114544) | Freshwater microbial communities from Kabuno Bay, South-Kivu, Congo - kab_092012_9.5m | ecosystem: Environmental > Aquatic > Freshwater > Lake | place: Democratic Republic of the Congo...
GTGCTCTCCCTCCTCGCGTACTTCCCCACCCGCGCCGGCATGCTCGCCGCGGTCACGGCCGCCCGCGCCGCGGGGCCGCGCTGCATCGAGTACTTCGACCGCCACGCGCTGGACCTGGTGCGCGGGCGGGTCCCGGAGGTGCCGAACGCCGACTCGGCGCTCTACCTGGAGATCGAGCACGAGGGCGATCCTCCGTTGGAGACCTGGCTCGAGGTGCTGGCCGCCGGCGACGCGCTCCTCGACGACACCATCGTCACCACCGACGACGCCGGGCGCGCCCGCCTGCACGCCGTCCGGCACGCGCTGCCCGCCACCGTCAACGAGATCGTGGCCCGGAACGGGGTGCAGAAGGTGGGCACCGACTTCGCCGTCCCCGACGAGGCGCTACCCCACATGCTGGAGGTCTACGACGACGCCGGGATGCCGTCGGTCTGCTTCGGCCACATCGGCCAGAGCCACCTCCACCTCAACTTCCTCCCCTCCAACCCCACCCAGCTCGCCGAAGCCCGGCGGCGCTACCTGGAGATGGCGCGGGAAGCCGTCCGCCTCGGGGGGACGGTCTCGGCGGAGCACGGCATCGGGCGGCTCAAGAAGGCGCACCTCGCGCTGATGGCCCCGCCGGAGCTCATCGCGGGTTGGCAGGCCCTCAAGGCGACGGCCGACCCGGCGTGGATCCTGGGGCGGGGGGTGCTGGTGGACCCTCCGGCGCCGGGGTGAAGGCGGCGGCCGCGGCGGCCAGCGCGGTCACGCCCAGGGCGGGCACCGGCACGAGGAAGCCGAGCCCCACGCAGGTGAGCAGGACGCCGAGCGGGCCCTGCCCCGGGCGCCAGGACCAGGCGACGAGCGCCAGCGCGGCTCCGCCCGCCAGGTTTCGCGCCAGCGCCACGTCGAGCGCGTAGGGCAGCGCCCCCAGCAGGACGGCGCGGGTGAGGAGCCGGCCGACGGGGGCCCGGCCGCGGGTGCCGTCGGGGGCCACGGCGGTGCCCGCCACCCAGGCGGCCGCCGGGAGCGTCGCCACCAGCAGGGGCAGGGAGAGGGGCGGGGCCTCGAGGCGGGCCCAGAGCGCCCCGCCGAGCCCGAGCACGAGGGCGAGCAGCGCCAGCGTGTCCCCCGAGCGGGCGCGCGAGCGGGCGGCACGCAGCCCCAGGAGGAGGAGCCCCGCCGCCACGCCGACCAGCTCCAGGCGCGCGCGCGGCCCCCCGGCGGACGCGGCCAGGCCGCTCAAGGGGGCCAGGAGCCCGGCCCCGCCCGCGAGGCCGCGGAGGAGGAGCCAGGCCGCCTCGGAAGGGCGGGCGAGTCGCACGTCCTCCTTGAGCCCGGGCCCCCGCCGGTGTCAAGGCCCCCGACGCGCTATGATCGGGGCGTGCCACGGCTCGTATTGTATCCGGACTCCCCCTCCGAACGGGTGTTTCCGCTGCGCGTGGGGACCAACCGGGTCGGCCGCATCCCCGGCTTCGAGGTGGAGCTCGCGGACCGGAGCATCTCCCGCGACCACGCGGTGATCGAGATCCACGCCGACGACGCCGTGGTGCAGGACCACCAGAGCCGGAACGGCACCTTCGTGAACGAGCTGCGGGTGGCGCGCCAGGAGCTCCTCGCCGGCGACTTGCTGCGCTTCGGCGAGCTCGTCTTCCGCTTCGAGGAGGTCGCGGCGCCGCACCCCGTCGCCACGGCGCCCTGGGAGACGAACTCGCTCTCCCACGAGGAGGTGGAGCCGCTCTTCCAGGCCCGCGCCCCCTCCGAGGACGGGGCCATCAACCTCGGCCCGACCGCGGCCGGGAGCCGGCCGCAGGCCAAGCTGAAGATCCTCCTCAAGGTGAGCGAGCTGCTCTCCTCCCCCGGAGACCTCGACGCCGTCCTCGGGCGTGTCCTCCAGCTCCTCTTCCAGATCCTGGACATCGATCGCGCCGCCATCCTCCTCGTGGATCCGGTCAGCGGCGAGCTCACCCCCCGCGTGCAGCGCTCCCGGCTCCCCTCCGACGGCGAGGTGGCCTTCTACAGCACCACCGTGGTTCGCTACGTCTGGGCCCGCGGCACCCCCGCGCTCTTCGCCGACGCGCAGGACGACGCCCGCCTCGAGTCCAACAAGTCCATCGTCACCAACTCCATCCACGGGTGCATGTGCGCCCCGCTGCGCGCACGGTCGCGCACCCTCGGCGTGGTCTACGTGGACAACCTCCTGATCCCCGACCGGTTCAACGGCGAGGACCTCGAGTTCCTCGGCGCCTACGCCAGCCAGGCCGGCATCGCGATCGACAACGCGCTGCTGTACTCGCGGATCGAGTCCGAGGCGCTGCTCCGGCAGAACCTCTCCCGCTTCTTCCCGCCCACGGCGCTGGCCCGCATCTCGCACCTCGCCGACCTCGAGATCAACGAAGCGGAGATCACCGCCCTCTTCTGCGACATCTCCGACTTCACCGGGCTCGCGAGCCGCATGCGCGCGCGCGAGGTGGTGGAGGTGCTCAACGTGTACTTCCCCGCCATGGCCGGGGTGGTGTTCCGCCACGAGGGCACCCTGGAGAAGTACATCGGGGACGCGCTGATGGCGGTCTGGGGCACCCCGGTGACGGTCGCGGACCACGCGGAGCGCGCGGTGACCGCCGCGCTCGACATGCAGGCGGCGATGCAGGGCGTGAACGACCGGCTCGCCGCCCGAGGCGTCAGGCTCAGCATCCACATCGGCGTGCACAGCGGGGTCGCGGCGGCGGGGAACATCGGCTCGGAGCAGTACCTGCAGTACGCCACCATCGGGGACGCCACCAACGTCGCGAGCCGCATCTCGGGCGAAGCCGGCCCCGGGGAGGTGGTGATCAGCGCCGAGACGGCCCGACGCCTGCCCGCGCAGCGGTGGGTGTGCACCTCTCGCGGCCCGCGAAAGGTCAAGGGCAAGGACGAGCCCATCGAAGTGCTGACCGTCGCGCGCCGCGTGGAAACGAAAATAACGACAGGCGGGTGACTCCGGCCGGACCTCACGGCGGACGGAGGGGCTTCCGATCCACCGGCCACTCCGGGAGCCTCCGTGCACCTCCTCGTTCTGGCCGGCCCGGCGTGGGCCGCCGTGTACACCGTGGACCCCGCCGGCGCGGGCGACTTCCGCGACCTGCCCGCGGCGATCGCGGCGGCGGCCGACGGCGACACGCTCAGCCTGGCGCCCGGCACCTACGGCATCGTGGAGGTGGTGGGTCGGCGGCTCTCCATCGTCGCGGCCACCCCGGACACGGCGAGCCTCACCGCGGTGGACGCGGTCAGCTCCGAGCTGAGCCTGCACGGCGTGCGTTTCGTCGACGCCTACGAGCCCGTCGAGGTGCTCGGCGGGCGGGTGGTGCTCGACTCGGTGCAGTTCACCGGCGGCCACGGCGCGGCCGCGGTGCGGGTGTCCGACGGCGGCGACCTCACCCTGAGGCGCGTCCGCTTCGACCACGTCGCGGCCGGGCTGGCCCCGGTGCTCGTCGCCGACGGCCGCGCGACCGTGGACACGTCCGAGTTCGAGGGCGGCATCGGCGCCCTCGCCGGCGCCATCGCGGGCATCGACGCCGCCATCGCGGTCACCGCCACCTCGTTCCTAAGCAACCACTCCGACGAAGGGGCGGGCGCGATTTCCGCCGACGGCGGCGCGCTGACCCTCCGGGCCTCGGACTTCAGCGGGAACGTGGGCACCGAAGGCGGTGCGGTGTGGATCGCCGGCGGTGAGCTCGATGGCCAGGACACCATCTGGACCGACAACACCGCCGACGTGGGCGGCCAGCTCTGCGTCCGCGACGGCGCCGCCGCCCGGCTCACCCGGAGCTGGTTCACCGGCGGCCTCGCCGAGACCGGCGGCCAGATCGCCATCCTCGACAGTTCACTGTCCGCCACCAACCTCGTCCTCCACCAGGGGGAGGCCATCGAGGTCGGTGGCGGACTGTTCCTCGCCGGCGGCTCCGCCACGGTGCGCTACGCGGCCTTCCAGGAGAACGCCGCGGGCATCGGCGGAGGCATCGCCACCGACGACGGCGCGGTCCACCTCGAAGGCGCGATCCTGGCCCACAACCTGGGCGGAGACATCGCCAACGCCGGGGTCACCCCGGTGGTGGCGAGCTGGTCGCTGCTCGAGCAGGGGGGCGGGGTCACCGGCGCGATGGTGGCCGGCCACGGCGTGCGCTGGGGCGGCCCCGCCTACACCAACCCCGACGCGGGCGAGCTCTGGCTCGGCTCGACGTCGCCGGGGCTGGACGCGGGACCGCGCGGAGAGGTGGACCTCGACGGCACGCAGGCCGACATGGGCGCCTTCGGCGGGCCCTCCGCCTGGACCATCCCCGACCGAGACGGGGACGGCGAGGTGGCCGGGCGCGACTGCGACGACGACCAGCCGGCGGTGCACCTCGGCGCCCCGGAGCTCTGGTACGACGGGATCGACCAGGACTGCGCCCAGGACGACGACTTCGACCAGGACGGCGACGGCTGGCGCTCCTTCCTCTACGGCGGCTCCGACTGCGACGACGTCGACCCCGACGTGTACCCGGGCGCCACCGCGGCTCCCGGCGACTCGGGCGACGTGAACTGCGACGGCCTCTACGGGGCCGACGCCGACGGCGACGGCTGGCCCGCGGGCGTGGACTGCGACGACACCGACGAGATGGTGTTCCCCGGCGCCCCCGACACCTGGTACGACGGGACGGACAGCGACTGCTCGGGCGGCTCCGACCTCGACCAGGACGGAGACGGCCGGGATCGCGGAACGACCGATTGTGACGACGCCGACCCCCGCGTGTACGCCGGGGCCCCCGAGACCGTGGGCGACGGCGTGGACCAGGACTGCGACGGCAGCGATCCGGGCCTGGCCGACAACACCCCGGCGGTCACGGTGGCGGAGGCGCAGGCCGCCACGCCCGAGGCCCCCAACGCCCGCATGGTGACCCGCACCGGCTGCGACTCGTCGAGCCAGTTCGGGATCCAGGGGCTCGCCGCCCTCCTCGCCGTCCTGGCCCTCACCGGCAGCCGGCGGGCCCTCTGATGCCTCCCATCGATCCCGACGGGCCCGGGTTACGCTTCGGGGCTTTCTGGAAGGCCTCATGTCCCTGTTCGTCCTGGCTACAGTCCTCGTCGGCTGCGAGGAAGGCGCCTCGGGTGCGCCTGCCGCCTCGGTTCCCCCGGGGCCCCCTCCGGCGCCGGCCAGCGCTCCTGCAGCCTCGACGGCGGGCACGGCCGTCGTGGCTTCTTGGAACGGGGGATCCCTCAGCTTTGACGAGCTGACCCGAATCACCGCCACGGACGTCCAGAAGCTCGAGGCGGAGTACCTCACCAACCGCTTCGACACCGAGTACGACGCGATGAACGACCGCGTCAACGAGGCGCTGTTGGAGCTCGAGGCGAAGAAGCGCGGCCTCGCGAGTGCCGACGCCCTGCTCGCGGAGGAGATCGACAAGAAGACCGCGGCCCCGTCCGAGCCCGAGGTCCAGGAGGCCTGGCAGGCGCTCCAGCGCAAGTTCCGCGGCAAGCAGCTCGAGGAGGTGCGCGGCGAGGTCGAGCGCGCCGTGCTGCAGAAGAAGAAGATGGACCGCTTCAAGATCTACATCGACGAGCTGCGCACGGCGTACGGCGTCACCCTCCAGCTCCCCTACCCGGACGTCCCCCGGTTCATGGTCTCCCCGGACGACGACCCCGCGCTCGGCCCGGAGAACGCCCCGGTCACCATCATCCAGTTCGCCGACTACCAGTGCTCCTACTGTGGGGTCGCCCAGGAGACGGTGGACCGCGTGATGGCTCGCTACGAGGGCAAGGTCCGGTTCGTCTTCCGCGACTTCCCGCTCTCCTTCCACGAGCAGGCCACCCCGGCGGCGATCGCCGCGAACTGCGCCATCCCCCAGGGCAAGTTCTGGAACCTCCACGGCGCGATCATGAAGAACCAGCGCGCCCTGACCGACGCGGACCTCGAGCGCCTGGCCGTGGACAACAAGCTCGACCGTGGGGCCTGGGACACCTGCCGGAAGGACCCGGCGCAGGCGGAAGAGGTCGCCAAGGACGAGAGGGACGGCGCCGAGGCCGGCGTCACCGGGACCCCGGCCTTCTTCATCAACGGGATCTTCATCAACGGCGCGCAGCCCTACGAGAAGTTCCAGGCGATCATCGACAGCGAGCTGATGCAGAAGGGCTGATGGACGCGACCCAGATCGAGGCGCGCGTCGCGCGCGTGGAGGATCTCGCCGGCCTCGAGGAGCTGCGGGTGCAGCTCCTCGGCAAGAAGGGCGAGATCACCGGCATGATGAAGGACCTGGGCTCGCTGGCGCCGGCCGAGCGGGCGAACGTGGGCCAGCGGGTGAACGCGCTCAAGCAGGCGGCCACCGCGGCGCTCGACGCGCGCCGCCTGGTGCTCGAGGGCGCGGCCGAGCGCGCCGCCCTCGACGCGGGCTGGGTGGACGTGACCGCCCCTGCCGGGAGCCCCACCCCGGGGCGCCTCCACCCCATCACGCTCCTGCTCGAAGAGGTCGTCGAGCACTTCTCCGCGCTCGGCTTCTCGGTGGCCACCGGTCCCGAGATCGAGGACGAGTTCCACAACTTCGACGCCCTGAACATCCCGAAGGACCACCCCGCGCGCGACGTCTGGGACACCTTCTACACCACCCGCGGGGAGATCCCGCGGACCCACACCAGCTCGGTCCAGATCCGGGCGCTCCGCACGCGTCCGCTGCCGCTCCGCGTGATCTCGCCGGGGCGGGTCTTCCGCAACGAGACGATCGACGCCACGCACCATGCCAGCTTCAACCAGGTCGAGGGGCTCCTCGTGGACCGCAAGGTCACCCTCGCGCACCTGAAGTACACGCTGGAGACCCTGGTGGAGCGCCTCTTCGGGAAGGGGCTGAAGACCCGGTTCCGCCCGGCGTTCTACCCCTTCGTGGAGCCCGGCCTGGACCTGGACGTGACCTGCGTCTTCTGCAGCGGCAAGGGCTGCTCGGTCTGCAAGCACTCCGGCTGGATCGAGGTCATCCCCTCGGGACTGGTCCACCCCGCCGTGTTCCGCTCCTGCGGCATCGACCCCGCCGAGTGGCAGGGCTTCGCCTTCGGCATGGGCTTCGATCGCCTCGTGATGCTCCGCTACGGCATCGACGACATCCGGCGGCTGTACGACGGCCGCTTGTCCCTCGTCCGCCAGTTCTGAGCTGCCCCCTCAGCACCGGGGGTCTCCGATCCGATCCCCGATCGCGAGGAACCGATGGCCGACGACGTAGCGCTCGAACTGCCCGACACGGCCGTGCAGTGGGAACCGGCGACGCAGGCCCCCGCGCGGAGGCGGCTCGGCGAGATGCTGATCGAGGCCGGGCTCATCACCCCGACCCAGCTCACCGAGGCCCTCAGCTACGGTCGTGCCCACGAGGTGCGGCTCGGCACGGCGCTGGTGAACCTCGGCTTCCTCGCCGAGACGGATCTCGAGTCCAGCCTGGCCCGCCAGCTCGGGGTCGAGGTCTGCGACGTGGAGTCCATCAACCCCTCCCCCGAGGTGTTGCGTCTGATCCCGGAAGAGACGATGCGCACCTACGAGGTGGTCCCGCTCGCGCTGAACGGCGAGACCCTCGTCCTCGGGATGGTGAACCCCAACGACTTCGACGCGGTGGACGCCGTCCTGTTCGCCACCGGGATCGCGAACCTCGAACGCCGGCTGATGACCCAGACCACCCTGCAGCGCTTCCTGGCCACGCGCTACTCGGCGGCCGTGATGGCGGGGGACCTGGTCCGCGCGTCCCAGGGCGACGAAGGGAGCGCGGTCATCGCCTTCGTGGACTACATCCTCGCCCAGGCGGTGTCCCAGCGGGCCAGCGACATCCACCTCGAGCCCTACGAGGGCTTCTTCCGGGTGCGCTTCCGGGTGGACGGCTGCCTCTACACCGCGCTCTCCCCGCCCCCGCGGCTCCATCAACCCATGGTGTCCCGCATCAAGATCCTGGCCGGGATGGACATCTCCGAGAAGCGCAAGCCGCAGGACGGGCACATCCAGGCGCCCTCCGGTCGGGAGACCATCCACTACCGGGTGTCCACCCTCCCCACCTCGGCCGGTGAGAAGTGTGTGCTCCGGCTCTTGAAGAAGGAGGCGCACCTCTCCGACCTCGGACGCCTCGGGCTCTCGGCGGGGCAGTTGGCCGACATCCGGCGGACCGCGCGCCTCTCCCAGGGGCTCGTCTTGTTCACAGGGCCCACCGGCTCCGGGAAGACGACCACGGTCCACGCGGCCATCAACTACATCAACGATCCCGAGGTGAACATCGTCACCATCGAGGACCCGGTCGAACAGACCATCCCCGGGGTGAACCACGTGCAGGTGCAGGACAAGGGGGGAGTCAGCTTCCCGAGCGCGCTGCGCTCCATCCTGCGCCAGGATCCGGACGTGGTGTTCGTGGGGGAGATGCGCGACCCCGAGGTGGCCAGCATCGCCGTGCGCGCCTCGCTGACCGGGCACCTCGTCTTCTCCACCCTGCACACCAACGGCATCCTCGAGACCTTCGCGCGCCTCACGGACGTGGGCGTGGAGCCCTACCTGCTCGCGAGCTCCCTCCAGCTCGTGGTGGCCCAGCGGCTCGTCCGGCGGCTCTGCGCCCGGTGCACGCGCATCGAGGCCATCCCCGGCCTCGTCCAGGAGGAGTTCATGCTCACCGAGGCACAGGTGGCCTCCGCGCTCCACCGGGTCCCGGTGGGCTGCCCCCACTCCCTCGGCACGGGCTACCGCGGGCGCATCGCGATCTACGAGGTCCTGTGCCCGCGCCGGGACCTGCGCGAGATGCTCCGCAAGGGCGCCGACGAGGCCGAGATGGGGAAGGCGATGCGGTCCCAGGGCATGGTGGGCCTGTGGGACGCCGGCGTGGCCAGGGCCCTGGCCGGCGAGACCGCGTTCGACGAGGTCCGCCGGGTGCTGCCGCCGCCCGAGTTCTGACCGACGCCGGCCCGCCCGGGCCACCATCAGCGAGTGGGCGCGGGGTCGCTCTCCACCAGGCGGGACACCTCCACGGGGGCTGGGGCCTCCACCCCCAGCGCGTCTGCGACCTCGGTCCGCACCGCCTCGACCCACACCCGCGCCTCGACGGCCCCTTGGGCGGGCAACCCCCACTCCACCTCCTCCCCCGCCCCGAGGCGACCGGGCCGGACCTCGTCGGCGTCGGTCACGAGCGCCACCGGCGCGCCGGCCCACAGGGGGTCGTCCCCGAGGGAGAGGATCGTCGTCGACGCGGCGGCCTCCACCGCCAGCTCCACCCTCCAGCGACGCACGAACGCGGCGCCGGTGGGCACGTCGTGGGTGGCGCCCTCCGCGCGCAGGACCAGCACCCGCTCCTCGCCGCGCGGCTCCACCGTCAGCGCGAGCGCCTCGCCGTACAGCCCGTCCTCGAGCCCGAAACGGTGGTCACGCGACGGACGGGGCGCGCCCCCGGGGACGAGCGGGCGGTCGACCACCCGTGGGGCATGGCACTCCACGCAGCCCTCCCCACCCGCCGCCCGGTGCTCGGAGAGGGTGGTCTCGTGCAGGAGCCCCGGCCCGGTCACCTCGTGGCAGGTGCCGCACAGGCTGTCGCTGCCCAGGAGCTCCCGCGGGGTGCTGCTGTGCGCGACGGTCGGCGCCGCGGTGGCGCCGAACGGGCCCGAGAGCGGCGCGGAGAGGTCCACCGCGAGCGCCCCGTCGGCCTCGCCGTGGTTCCCCACCGCGGCGTGGCAGGCCACGCAGCCCACCCCCTCGTCCCCTCCGAAGCCCGGCCGGTGGCAGCCCACGCAGCGGTCCGCCGCGAAGCCGCCCCAGGCGGCCTCCACCTCGGGGAGCCAGGCGTCGAAGGCGTGGGACCCACCGACGGCGTGGGCGGAGCCGCGCCACTCGGCGGCGTGGTCGGGGTGGCAGGCCGCACAGTCGGCGGCGGTGCTGCCCAGGGGGAGCCCCTCGGGCGGAGCGCAGGCGAGCAGGAGGCCGATCACCGCAGCGAGGCGAGGTGGAGCTGGACCCCCACGTTGAGCTGCGCCGTCCAGAAGGGCTGGAGCGACTCGGCCACCGCCCCCGTCCAGGCCCCGCTGGCCCGGTCGTGCCCGGCGTACACGTCCACCTGCGCGTCCGCGAAGACGCTCCAGCCCTCGCTGAGCGCCAGCTCCGAGCCCAGCGCCGCGTGGGCGCCGAGCAGCACGTCGTCGGCGCGCGGGGCGCCCGGCTGGGTGGGCTCGACCAGGCTGACCACGTCGCAGAAGCCGAGGCCGGGGCGCACCCGGAGGCGGTCGCCGCCGAGCGGGAGGTAGACGGTGAAGCCGTTGGGGTAGTCGTGGCGGAAGCCCCCCGGCCAGTCCACCACGGTGGCCTCCAGGTACGTCTCCACGCCCACCGGACCGGGCTCCCAGCGGGCGCGCCCGCCCACGCCGCCGGCGGCGTAGCTCCCGTCCCGGGCGGCGGCGTAGCCGCCCAGCGCCCAGGGGCGGTCGAAGGGGGTGGCGAAGGCGAGAGGGGCGAGGACGAGGACCACGGCGGACTCCGGTTCGATCTCTGGGTGGAGGGAGCCGGCCGGAATTCTGATCAGCCTCCGGAGATCGACGCGTCGACCCGCCGCTGATGGGCCGAGCCGGGCCACCGGGCGCGGAAGGCGGCCGCCCGTTCGCGGGCGTCCTCCCGCCGGTCCAGCGCCACGAGCGCGGCGATCGCCACCACCTCGCGCTCCTGTGCGAGCGCTCCACCGGGGAACTCGCCGAGGTGCTGCTCGGTGAGGACGAGCGCCCGGGCGGGGTCCGTCGCGAGCGCCGCCTGGGCCGCCTGGAGCAGGGCGAGCTCGGCCGAGAGCGTGTCCGCGGGGGCGACCGTGGCCTCGGGGGGCGCGCCGGGCGACGCGTCGGCGGGGAGGACGGTCGGCGCCGGCGACACCGCGGGCACCACGGCGCCGGGCGCCAGGGCCGCGGGCGCGGGCGGCACGGCGGGCGGGCGAGGGGGCGCGGGCGCGGGAGGCGGGGGAACGGCCTCCGGCGAGGGGGGGGCGAGCGCGGCCTCCGGGAGCGCCGGCGCGGGAGGGGTGACCGGGGGCGAGGGGGCGCGCAGGCCCAGGAAGACGGCCAGCACGGCCACGACGGTCCCCCCGAGCGCGGGCAGGAGCCAGCGCAGCGCCGAGGCGCCGCCTCCCACCCCGGGAGCGACGGGCGGGGTGGGGGTGGAGCCCCCGTCGCCGCCGCCCTCGGGGCCGTTCCCGGCGAGGGGCAGGCGCGCGGCGAGCGCGGCGAGCTGCTGGGCGGAGGGCAGGTCTGCCCGGGCGGCTTCGACGCCGCGGCGGAGCGCCTCGGGCGTGTCGGCGAGGGGCAGGCGCGGCGGATCGGTCTCGCTCATCCCGCCCTCCCCGCCGCCGGCTCGGCCAGGAGCTCGGCCATGCGCCGCCGTGCGGCGTGGAGCCGCGCGTAGGCCGTCTGCAACGGCACCCCGGTCACCTCGGCGATCTCCGCCATGGGCAGCTCCTCGATCTCGTAGAGGACGAAAACCTCGCGCTTGTCCTCGTCCAAGGCCGCGAGCGCGTCGTCCAGCCGCTCCCGCGCCTCCCGTCGGGCCACCTGCTCCGGCTGCTCGGGATCCACCGGGCGCTCGGGGAGGAGCGCGGGCGCCTCGTGGCGCACGTGGGCGCGCTTGCGATGGTCCGCGGCCACCCGCACGCAGATGCCGTACACCCAGGTGGTCAGCTTCGACCGTCCCTCGAAGCCGGGGAGCTTCCGGTGGATCACCAGGAACACCTCCTGGGCGAGGTCCTCCGCGTCCGCCTCGCGCGGCCCCAGCCGGCGCACGGTCCTCCACACCAGCGGGGCGCAGGTGCGGAAGACCTCGTCGAAGGAGGGGGACACGGGGACCGAGTGTACGCCGCGCGCCCGCGGCGGGCCCGGTCACCCCTCGACGCCGAACCCGAGGTCCACCACCCCGCCCACCGGCGCCGCGCGCCACGCGCCCCCCGCGAGCTCCGCCCGCCGCAGGGGCACCGTGGGGTGGAGCCCCACCCGCATGGACAGCGGGCCGAGCACCCGGCCCCGCAGGTCCAGGAGCCCCCACCCGTCCACCAGGCCCACCGGCGCGGCGTCGTAGGGGAGGAGCGCCCCCGCCTGCACCCCCAGGCAGCCCCGCACGTCCAGCGGGCCCCGGGTCCAGGCGAGCGGGCAGAGTCCGGCGCCCAGGGCCACCCGACCGACCGCCCCGGTCGCCGCCCCGCGCGCGTAGGGCACCCCCTCCGCCGTGCCGAGCACCGGCACGAAGCCGACCGGGTCCACCGCGAGCGCGCCCCACACCCCCACCCCCACGCCCGGCACCCCGCCCAACCCCGCCGCCAGCGCGCCGTCCAGGTGCACCCGGGTGGCCGGCGCGGCCGCGACCGAGGCTTCCGGAGGAGCGCCCCCGAGCCCGCCCACGGGGTCGATCATCAGCGCCACCGCGACCACCACCGCGTCGCCGAGCGCGTCGCAGGTCTCGGCTCGCGAGACGAGCACCCGCTCGCCCGCCGCCGTCGCGTCCGGCCCGGTCAGACCCACCGTCGCGCGCCAGCCCTCGGCGGTGCGCTCCGCCCGCCCCTCCACCAGGAGCGCGGCCTCTCCGGGCGCGCCGAACACCGGTCGACCCAGGCGGGCCTCCACCCGGCGGGCCAGCTCTGGCCCGGAGACGCAGGATTCGGCGCCGTCCAGGCGCACCCAGTCGAGCGCGGCCTCGCCCGCCCACGCGCGCGCGGCGAGCAGGAGGAGCGCGCTCAGGGCTGGCCGTTGAGGGTGAGCCGCACGTCGCCACCTCGTCCCTCGACCTATCGGCTTAGATCGACACATGCCCCACGCCCAGACCGAGTCCGTCGCCGCCCTCGCCCGTGCCCAGGTCCCCGCCGCGCTGGAGCGCCTGTGCGGGTACCTCCGCACCCCCGCCATCTCCTGCGACCCGGCGCACGCGGGCGACGTCCGCGCCCTCTGCGAGCAGGTCGCCGCCGACCTCGCCGCGCTCGGCTTCGACCGCGCCCGCGTCCTTGACCTCCCCGACGCGCTCCCCGCCGTCGCCGCGGAGCGCTTGCGCGCCCCCGGTCGGCCCACCGTGCTCATCTACGGGCACCTGGACCTCCAGCCAGTGAAGGGCGAGCGCTGGACCTCGCCCCCCCACGAGCCCACCGTGCGCGACGGCCGCCTCTACGCCCGGGGCGCCGCGGACGACATGGGGGGCTGGGTCTCCCACCTCGCCGCGCTCTCCGCCTGGCTCGAGGTCGTCGGCGAGCTGCCGCTCAACGTGAAGCTCCTCATCGAGGGCGAGGAGGAGATCGGGAGCCCCAACCTCGAGCGCTACATGGACGCGCACCCCGACGCCTTCGCCTCCGACGTCATGGTGCTCACCGACTGCGAGAACCCCTCGCCCGAGATCCCGGGCCTCACCGTGTCCCTGCGCGGCATCCTCGAGTGCACCGTCACCTGCGCCGCGCTCGACGCCGACGTGCACTCCGGCCTCTGGGGCGGCATGGTCCCCGACGTCTCCACCGCGCTGGTCAGCATCCTCGCCCGGCTCTGGGACGAGAACGGGAGGCTCCACCACCCGCGCGCGCAGGTCCCCGCCGACTGGGCCGCCAAGGCCTGGGACGTCCCGCTCACCCGGCCGGTCATCCGGGAAGGCGCCCACCTGCGCGAGGGGGTGGACCCGCTCCCCGACCAGGGCCACCCGCCGGCCGAGCACCTGTGGCGCCAGCCCGCGGTCACCATCGTCGCCACCACCCTCCCCACCCGGGAGACCAAGAAGAACGCGCTCCGTCGCGAGGCCTCGGCCACCCTCTCGGTGCGCGTGGCGCCGGGGCAGGCGGACGCGGCCGTGAAGGACGTCATCACCCGCACGCTCCTGGCCAACCCACCCGGCGGCGTCACCATCACGGTGGACTGGGCCACGGGCGAGTCCGGGGCCTGGCTCTACACCCCCAAGGGCCCTGCCTTCGCCGCCGCGGACCGCGCCTACCAGCGCTCGTGGGGCCGCCCGCTGCTCGCCGTCGGCGTGGGGGGCTCGATCCCCTTCGTGGCGCTCTTCGGCCGGCGCTTCGGCGACCTCCCCCTCATCCTGAACGGGGTCATCGACCCGAAGACCACCGCCCACGGGCCGGACGAGTCGCTCCACCTCGGCGTGTTCGAGAAGGCCATCCTCGCCAACGTGTACCTGTACGACGAGCTCGGCGCGCTGGACCCGGCGAGCCTGACCGCGAGCTGAGGGCCCCCCCCCGGCGACGACTCAGCTCATCTGGAACTTCTCCATCCGATACCGCAGCGCGTAGCGGCTGATGCCGAGGAGGCGGGCGGCGGCGGACTGGTTGCCGCCGGTGCGCGTGAGCGCCTGGACGAGGAGGCCCTTCTCCACCGCTTCGAGGTCCACCCCCTCCTCGGGAAGGATGAACGGGCAGCCGTCGGCCCCACCCACGCTCGCGGCCCGCAGCTCGGGCGGGAGGTCCGAGGGCTGGATGACGTCGGTGGGCAAGAGGATCACGGTGCGTTCGATGACGTTGCGCAGCTCGCGCACGTTGCCCGGCCACCGGTAGCTCTGGAGGAGCTCCATGGCCTTGCCGCTCACCCCGCTCACCGAGCGGCCGAAGGCGCGGTTGAGCTTCTCGATGAAGTGCTGCACCAGCGCGGCGATGTCCTCCCTGCGCTCGCGCAGGGCCGGGACCTCGATGGGCACCACGTGCAGGCGGAAGAACAGGTCCTCGCGGAAGCGGCCGGCCTTCACGTCCTCCCGGAGCGAGCGGTTGGTGGCGGCGATGAGCGCCACGTCGGTGGTGAGCTCGGCCGTCCCGCCCACGCGCCGGAACTTCCGGTTCTCCAGCACCCGGAGGAGCTTGGCCTGCATGCCCAGGGGGAGCTCGCCCACCTCGTCGAGGAAGAGCACCCCCCCGTTCGCGACCTCGAAGAGGCCGCGCTTGGTGGTCTTGGCGTCGGTGAAGGCGCCCCGCTCGTGGCCGAAGAGCTCGGACTCCATCAGCGGCTCGGGGAGCGCGGTGCAGTCGATCTCCATGAAGGGGCGGCCACGCCGGGGGCCGTGGGAGTGGATCATCCGGGCCACGAGGTCCTTCCCGGTGCCGGACTCGCCCTGGATGAGCACGGTGGGGGCGTCCACCGGCTCCAGTCGACGCAGCGTCTCGAAGAGGCGGTGCATCGCGGGCGAGGTGCCGACGATGTCGCCGTAGCCGGCCCGCTCGCGGCTGCGAAAGTAGTGGACCTCCCGCTTGAGCCGGTGCTCCTGGAGCGCCCGCTCCGCGGCGAGCGCGGCCTCCCGCAGGTCGAAGGGCTTGGACAGGTAGCCGGAGGCGCCCAGCCGCGTGGCTTCGATCGCGCTCTCCACGCCGCCGTGGGCGGTGATCATGATGACCGGCAGGTCCCGGTCGGTCTCGCGGAGGCTCCGCAGCGTGGTCAACCCGTCCATGACGGGCATCTTCAGATCCAGGAAGATGAGATCCGGGGCGTTCGCGGCGACCTGGTCGAGGCACTCCTTCCCGTTGGCGGCCGAGATCGTCCGGTACCCGTTCTGCTCGAGGTGCTCGCACAGCGACCAGCGGATCAGCTCTTCGTCGTCGCACACGAGGATCGTCTCGGCCATTCGCGCTCCGTGGTGGGCCATTATGCACATGCCGGCCCTTCGGCACGCCGCTTGCAGTCGAACTCGCCGTGCCTCCTCCCCTGGACATCAACGCGATCGTGGAGAGCGTGGTCGCCCTCGCGCGGTCCCGCCCGGGTCGCCTCGTGGCGATCACCGTCCAGGCGCCGCCGAACACGCCGACCGCCACGCTCGAGGCGCACCTGCGGGCCGCGCTGGACGTGCGTCTGGCCGGGCCGGTGCAGATCACCGCCCGCCCCGCTCCCGGGCCGCTGCGGCTCCTCTCGGCCGAGTTCGCGCGATGAGCCTGGTCGCGGCGGCGGCCCTCGCCGGACTGGTGGGGACCCCCCACTGCATCGGCATGTGCGGGGGCTTCGCCACCGCCGGCGGGGCGCTCTGGCACGCCGGGCGGCTCACCACCTACGCGGCCTTGGGAGCCGTCGCCGCCGAGGCCGGCGGCCGCCTGCTCCCCGGCACCCCCTGGGTCGGCGCCGTGGTCTCCCTGGTGCTCCTGGCCTGGTTCTCCGCGCGTCTGGCCGGCTGGGCGCCCGCGCTCCCCGTGCACGGCACACCGCTGGTGCGAATTGCCACACGCGTGGGTCGGATCACCCACCCGCTGGGCCCCTACCTGCTCGGTCTGGCCACCGGCCTCCTCCCCTGTGGCCTGACCTGGTCCGCGCTCGCGCTCGCCCTCGCGGCGGGCGACCTCGCGGGCGGCGCGCTGACGATGCTCGCCTTCGGCGCGGGCACCCTCCCCGCCCTGACCGTGGCCGCCGGAGCGCTTCGCCGCCTCGGACCGCGCACCCGGCCCCTCGTGGCGCTCGGGGTGTTTAGTCTAGGCTTGTGGTCCATCGGCCATCGCGCGACGATGCCGGTCACCGTGGACGGCCCCATCTGCCACACTCCCGAGGTGCCCTGATGTTCACCGAGATCCTTGTTCCCGTCGACTTCTCCGAGACCTCCCTGCACGCCGTCCGGCTGGCGGTGAAGCTCGTCCGCAGCGGCACCGGCGGCCGGGTCACGCTCGTCCACTGCGGCGTCGTCCCCTACGTGGATGCCGGCCCCTTCGGCGCGGCCGTCCCCGGCGTGCTGGTCGCCGCCCACGACGAGATGGCGGCCGAGCGCATGCACGCCCTCCAGCGGGTGGCGCGCGAGGAGATCCCGGAGGGGGTCCCGGTGCGTTGCCTGGTCCGCGAAGGCTTCCCCCCGGAGGAGATCCTCGCCGAGGCCGAGAGCGGCAAGCACGATCTCATCGTGATCGGCACCCACGGCCGCACCGGCGTCGAGCGCGTGTTGCTCGGGTCGGTCGCCGAGCGGGTGCTCCGGGGCGCGAAGGTCCCGGTGCTGGTCACCCACTAGCCCACATCCCCAACGCCCAGCCCCGACGAGCCATGCCCGCCGTCTCAGCCGCCGAGGCCATCGCGCTTCTCCCTGTCCGTGGCCGTGTGGCCATCGGCGCCAACGCGGGCGAGCCGCGTTCGCTCGTGGCTGCGCTCGCCGCCCAGATGCCCCGCTTCCAGGGCCTGGAGGTGGTCCAGGTCCTCTCGCTGGGCTGCGGCCCGTTGGTGGCCCCCGAGGCGGAGGGGCACATCCGGGTCAACGCCCTGTTCATCGGACCGGCGGTCCGCGACGCCGTGGCGGCGGGCCGCGCGGACTACACCCCGGTGTTCCTCTCCGAGATCCCCCGACTGTTCCACGCGGGCGGCGCGCTCCAGTTGGACGCGGCGCTGGTCCAGGTGTCGCCCCCCGACGCGCGGGGCTGGTGCTCCCTGGGCGTCACGGTGGACGTCATGCGGGCGGCGATCGATCAGGCCCCGCTGGTCATCGCGCAGGTCAACCCCCGCATGCCGCGCACCTACGGGGACGCCTTCGTGCCCCTCTCGCGCTTCGCCGCGACGGTGGAGGTGGACGACCCGCTCCCCACGCTGGACATCGACCCCCCGGACCCGGTCACCGACGCCATCGGCGGCCACGTGGCCGAGCTGGTCGGCGACGGGGACTGCATCCAGGCGGGCATCGGGGCCATCCCCGACGCGGTGATGCGCCGCCTGCTCGACCGCAAGGACCTCGGGATCCACACCGAGCTGTTCTCGGACGGCATGATGGCGCTCGTCGAGCACGGCGCGGCCACCGGCCGCCGCAAGAAGGTGTGGAGCGGCAAGGCCGTCACCAGCTTCGTGCTCGGGAGCGAGCGCCTCTACCGCTTCGTGGACGACAACCCCGCGCTGGAGCTGCACCCCAGCGAGGTCGTGAACGACCCCGGCGTCATCGCCCGCGAGCCCAACGTGGTGGCCATCAACTCCGCCCTCTCGGTGGACCTCACCGGCCAGGTGTGCGCGGACTCGATCGGCACGCGCTTCTACTCGGGCATCGGCGGGCAGGTGGACTTCATGCGGGGGGCCGCGCGCTCGGTCGGGGGGCGGCCCGTCCTGGCGCTCCCGGCCACGGCGAAGTCGGGGAAGCTCTCCCGGATCGTCCCCACGCTCACGCCCGGCGCCGGCGTCGTGACCTCCCGCGGCGACGTGCACCACGTCGTCACCGAGTTCGGGCGCGTGGACCTGCACGGCCGCTCCGTGCGCGAGCGCGCGCGGGCGCTCATCGGGATCGCCCACCCCGCGTTCCGGGAGTCGCTGGAGCGGAGCGCACGCGAGCTCGGCTTCGTCTGAGCCGGGCCGGTAGGTCCGGGGGGCGATCGCGGTGAGCGTCGGTACCGCCGGGAACGGCGCCCGCGCCTACCTTCGTGGGATAGAGCTTCCCCCCCGGAGGTCCCGTGACCTGGTTCCAACAGTTCGGCGTCGACGATGACATCATCCGCGACGTGCTCGGCGCGGCCCTCCGGCGCGGCGCCGACGACGCCGACCTCTTCTTCGAGCACGCCGGCTCCACCTCCATCGCGCTCTCCGACGGCAAGGTGAACCGCGCCGGCACCCACGTGGACCTCGGGGTGGGCATCCGCGTCGTGGTGGGGGACCAGGTCGGCTACGCCTACACCGAGGATCTCTCCCCGGAGGCCATGATGGCGGCCGCGCGGGTCGCCGCGGAGATCGCGGAGGGCGGCCGCGCGCGTGCCCCGCAGTCGGCCACGCCCCGGCACTACGCCGACCGCTACCCCATCCAGAAGCCGTGGGAGCAGGTGGAGCTGGAGACGCGGGTGGCGATGGTGCGCGACTGGGAGCGCCGAACCTTCGCGAAGGACCCGCGGGTCAAGAAGGTCGAGGTCATGCTCGCCGACGGCTTCAAGCACATCCTGGTGGCCCGCCCGGACGGCCGCACCGTCTACGACTACCAACCGTCCACCCGCGCGTTCGTGGTGGTCACCGCCGAGCACAACGGGAAGCGCGAGTCCGCCTACAACAACCTCGCCCAGCGCATGGGCCTCGAGTTCTACACCGAGGAGCGGATCGCCCGGCTCTGCGAAGGCGCGGTGGCGGACACGATGATCCTCTTCGAGGCCGGCAAGCCGCCCGCAGGCGAGATGCCGGTGGTGCTCGGCTCCGGGTCGAGCGGCATCCTCCTCCACGAGGCCATCGGCCACGGGCTCGAGGCGGACTTCAACCGCAAGGGCATCTCCATCTACGCGGACCGCGTCGGTCAGCGCATCGCGCCCCCGGGCGTGACCGTGGTGGACGACGGCACCATCCCCCATGCGCGCGGCACCATCAACACCGACGACGAGGGGAACCCGGCCGAGAAGACCACGCTCATCGAGGACGGCGTGCTCAAGGGCTACCTGCAGGACGAGATCAGCGCGCGGCACTTCAAGGTGAACCCCACCGGCTCCGGGCGTCGGGAGAGCTTCCGGCACCCGGTGCTGCCGCGCATGCGGGCCACCTACATGGAGAACGGGCCGCACAGCCCGCAGGAGGTGATCGCGAGCGTGAAGCAGGGCATCTACTGCGACAAGTTCGCCAACGGGCAGGTGCAGATCGGGGCGGGGGACTTCGCCTTCTACGTGCGCAGCGGCTGGCTCATCGAGGACGGGAAGCTGACCCGCCCCATCAAGGACGTGAACCTGGTCGGCAACGGGCCGGCCGTGCTGGAGACCATCGAGATGGTGGGGAACGACCTGACGATCGACGAGGGTGGCTGGACCTGCGGCAAGGACGGGCAGAGCGTGCCGGTCTCCCAGGGCATGCCCACGGTGAAGGTGAGCAAGCTCTCCGTCGGGGGGGCGTCGGAATGAACCTCCTGAACCTCGCGCGCGCCCTGGTCCACGACGCGCGCGCCCACGGGGCCGACGAGGTGTCGGTCTCCGTCTCCCGGTCTTCCGAGTCCTCGCTCACCCGCCGGGCCGGCAAGCTGGAGCAGGCCCAGCAGGCCACCAGCATGGGCGTGTCCCTCTCCCTGCTCGTGGGCGACCGCTTCTCCTCCCACTCCACCTCGGACCTGCGGCCCGCCGCGGTGGAGGGCTTCCTCAAGCGCGCCATCGCGGCCACGCGGGTGCTGGAGCCCGAGCCCGAGCGCCGCCAGCCGGACGTCGCCCTCTGCGGTCGCGGCTCCACCGAGGAGGCGCTGGACCTCTTCGACCCCACCCACGCCGCGCTCACCGCCCACCAGCGGCGCGAGCTGGCCGAGCGGCTCGAAGCGGCGGTGGACGCGCTCCCCGACCGCGCGCGCGTGCTGTCCGCCACCGCCTACGTGAGCGACTCCACCAGCGACGGCGTGCGGGTCATGTCCAACGGCTTCGAGGGCGAGCACCGCGACACCGGCTTCGGCCTGGGCGTCGAGCTCACCCTGTCCGAGCCCAACGGGCGCCGTCCCGAGGCGATGTCCTGGTACTCGGCCGCCCACCAGGGGGAACTGCCCGGCGTGGCCGCGGTGGCCGGGGAGGCGTGGAAGCGCGCCGCCCAGCGCCTGGGCAGCGGGCCCACCAAGTCCGGCCGCTACCCGATGCTGCTCGAGAACCACGCGGTGGGCCGCATCCTCGGCGTGCTCGGCGGCCCGCTCTCCGGCGCCGAGCTGCACCAGGGGCGCAGCTGCCTCGCCGGCAAGCTGGGCGAGCGCATCGCGGCGCCCGGGCTGACGCTCCTGGACGACCCCACCCTCCCCCGGGCGGTGGGCTCCCGCCCCTGGGACGGCGACGGGCTGCGGGCCAAGCCCATGCCGGTCATCGAGGCCGGGGTGCTGAAGAACTACTACATCTCCACCTACTACGGGCGGAAGCTCGGCATGACCCCCACCTCCGGCGGTCGGTCCAACTGGGTGGTGCCGGCGGGGACCCGCAGCCGCGCGGCCATCCTCGCCGACCTGCCGCGCGCCATCGTCGTGACCGGCTTCCTGGGCGGCAACTCCAACGGGCTCACCGGCGACTTCAGCTTCGGCGTCCAGGGGCTCCTGGTCGAGAACGGCGAGGTCGTGTCGCACCTCTCGGAGATGAACGTGTCCGGGAACGTGCTGGACGTGCTGGGCCGCTACACCGAGGCCGCGGACGACGTCTGGACCTGGAGCTCGCTGCGCAGCCCGTCGCTCCTGTTCGACGGCGTGCAGTTCAGCGGGGTGTGAGCGTGGCGGACGGGCCGTCGCACCCCTGGCTCACCTGGGCCCGCTGGGCGCTCTGGGCGATGGCGGCCGAGAACCTGCTCGTGGGGTGCGGGCTGGGCTCGCTGGGCATGCTCGGGTGGAACGAGTACTTCGAGACCGACGGGAAGTACCCGGCGGTCTTCTACGTGCTCTGGCCCCTCGGGCTCCTCTGCGCCGGCTGGATGCCCGCCACCCTCCAGCTTCTCGCCGCGTGGGGCCTGGGCCGCGGCAGCCGGCTCGCGTGGGGCTTCTCCATCTTCGTCGCGGCGGTGAACCTGCTCTCCTGCAACGCGCCCCTGGCGGCGGTGGTCCTCTACGCGCTCGTCGGGCACGAGGCGACGCGGGCGCGCTTCCGGGCCGCCCCGCTCGTCGTCCTCCCGCTGCTGTTCCCCCTCGTCGCCCCCTCTCCCGCCGCCGCCCAGGAGCCCTCCCACGACGAGCACCCGAAAGCCTGCGATTCGTGCGAGGCCTGGAACGCCCCCCACGCGCCCTTCCGCGTGGCCGGCTCCACCTGGTACGTGGGGCCCGAGGGCGTCTCCGTGCTCGCGGTGGACACCGGCGCCGGCGTGGTGCTGCTGGACGGGGCGCTGCCCCAGTCCGTCCCGGGGATCGTCGCGAACCTGTCCGCCGTGGGCCTGGACGTCCGAGACGTCCGCTACATCCTCGTTTCGCACGTCCACTACGACCACGTCGGCGGCGTGGCCGCCCTCCAGCGGCGGACGGGGGCCACCGTCGTGGGGACTGCCGCCGCCGTGGCCGCGCTGCGCGCCGGGAACGTCCCCCCGGAGGACCCCCAAGCCGGCTTCGGCCCCGAGGTGATGGCCTTCCCGGCCGTGGTGGGGCCCGTCCTGGCGCTGGCCTCTACGCCGACAGCCTCGGCCCCATCAGCGCTGACGGCTTCCGCTACTCCGACGATCCCGCCCGCGTGGACCGGTTCCGGGCCAGCATCGCCGCCGTGGCCGCCACCCGGTGCGACGTGCTCGTCCCCGTCCACCCCTCCGCCACCGACGGGGGATGAGTGGGCCAGCCCCGGGCCCCACCCGGCCGCGGTCGCTCCGATCCGAATCGCACCCTGAGACCCGCCCGTCGCGGGGTCGGGGGATAATGGCCTGCCATGCGACTCCCCGCGGACCGACTCGACCCCGTCGCCCGGGAGCGGACCTCGGTCGAGGAGGACATCGCGCCCTGGCGGCACCTGACGCCCGCACAACGGTTGGAGCAGCTCGCGGCGCTGGTCGCCGCCCTCACCCCGGTGGCGCAGGCGTCTCCGCACTGGGAGCGCTTCTCGGCGAACGAGCCGATGCCCCCGGACGCGGCCGCGCGGTGGGTGCGCCTGGTGGGGCGGGGACGGCGATGAGCGACCCGTGGTCCGCGACCCTGGCGGTGGTGGACGCGCTCGACAGCGCCGGCATCCCGAACGCGATCGGCGGCTCGCTCGCGATGGCCGCCCTGGGGTACGTCCGTGCCACGGCGGACGGCGACGTCAACGTCTTCGTCCCGATGGACGCAACAGATGCGGCCTGGTCCGCGTTGGCGGCGGCCGGCCTCACGGCGGATCCGTCCGGCGGGGTGGTCCGCGCCGCGGAGCGCGGAGACGGCGAGGTGCACGTCGACGGGATCCGCGTGGACCTCTTCTTCGACAGCATACCGCTGCACGCGGAGGCAGCCCGGCGCACGTCGTCGGTGACCGTGGGTGGTCGCACGTTGCGATTCCTCTCCGCGCCAGACCTCGTCGTACTGAAGGCCATGTTCAACCGCGCCAAGGACTGGGTCGACATCGAACGCCTGGTGGCCGTGCTCGGAGCCGACTTCGATCGGAGCTACTGCCGCCGGCAGCTCGTCGCCCACGTGGGCGATCAGGACCCCGCCGTCGCCCAGCTCGACGGCGTGTTCGCCCGGCGGTAGCGCTCCCCTGGCTTCGGCCGCGCCCGGCGGCCGCCCGTGGCCCCCGCTACCAACCGGGGTTAGACGCCGCCCGCTTCCCCGGAATGCCCATGCCGCGCCTCTTCGACAACGTGCTCTCCGCCATCGGCAACACGCCGAACGTGCGGCTCAACCGCGTCACCGCCGGCCTCCCGGGGGATCTCTACGCCAAGCTCGAGTACCTGAACCCGGCGAACTCGGTGAAGGACCGCATGGCGCTCCAGATCGTGAACGACCTGGAGAAGTCGGGGAAGCTGAAGCCTGGCGGGACGATCGTCGAGGCCACCTCCGGCAACACCGGCGCCGGCATCGCGATGGTGGCCGCGGTCCGCGGCTACAAGACCATCTTCGTGATGGCGGACAAGCAGTCCGAGGAGAAGCGCGCCGCGCTGCGCGCCTACGGCGCCCGCGTGGTGGTCTGCCCGACCGACGTGGACCCCTCGGACGAGCGCTCCTACTACAAGACCGCCGAGCGGCTCGTGCGCGAGACGCCGGGCGCGGCCTACTCGAACCAGTACCACAACCCCTCCAACCCTGTGGGCCACTACGTCTCCACCGGCCCGGAGATCTGGGAGCAGTTCGAGGGCAAGCTGGACTACTTCGTGTGCTGCCTGGGAACCGGCGGCACGGCCTCGGGCACCGCGAAGTACCTCAAGGAGAAGGACCCCAACATCCGCTCCATCGGCGTGGACCCGGTCGGCTCGCTCTACTTCGACTACTTCCACACCGGCCAGCTCACCCAGCCCTTCGCCTACATGGTGGAGGGCTTCGGCGAGGACTTCCTCCCCTCGACGATGGACTTCACCTACGTGGACGACGTGGTGCGGGTGAACGACAAGGAGTGCTTCGTGATGACCCGCCGCCTCCTGCGCGAGGAGGGCGTCTTCGGCGGCTCCTCGTCGGGCGCGGCGGTGGCGGGCGCGGTCAAGTGGATGCGGCTGCACGGCAAGGACGGGCAGCGCGGGGTCGTGATCATGCCGGACAGCGGCACGCGCTACCTCTCCAAGGTCTACAACGACAACTGGATGCGGGAGAACGGCTTCCTCGAGCCCGAGATGGGGCTCGGCACCGTGGGGGACCTCCTCGCCCACAAGGGCCGGGTGAAGGAGCTCATCACGGTCGGCCCCAACGCGCGGGTCACCGAGGCCATCGGCGTGCTCAAGGTGCACGGCATCTCGCAGATCCCCGTCGTGGAGGGCACCAAGGTGCTCGGCGTGCTCCACGAGAGCCGGCTCCTGGAGAAGGCGCTGCGCGGCACCCGCGGCGACGCCCCCGTCCGCGACGTGGCCGAGGCCACCTACTGCACGGTGGACGAGAAGACCGAGGTCGCCGTGCTCACCGACCTCTTCAAGAAGGCCAAGGTGGCCATCGTGATCGAGGGGCCCAACCCGGTGGACATCATCACCCGCATCGACCTCATCGACTACATCGCCAAGGTCACCACCGGGCGGGCGTCGTGAGCCAGGGGAAGCACCACATCGAGACCCTGGCCATCCACGCCGGCCAGGACCCCGACCCCACCACCGGCGCGGTGATGGTGCCCATCTACCAGGTCTCCACCTACGCCCAGGAGGGCGTGGGGGGGCACAAGGGCTACGAGTACAGCCGGACCGACAACCCCACCCGCACGCCGCTCCAGACCTGTCTGGCCGAGCTCGAAGGCGCGCGCCACGCGCTCGTGTACGCGAGCGGCCTCGCCGCGACGGACAACCTCGTGCGCACGCTCGTGCGGCCCGGGGATCACGTGGTGTGTGGGGACGACGTCTACGGCGGCACCTACCGCCTGTTCGACAAGGTGATCCGCCACTGGGGCCCCACCTTCTCCTACGCCGACTTCTCGAGCTGCGACCTCGCCGCCGCCATCCCGGCCGGCACCCGGCTCGTCTGGCTCGAGACCCCCACCAACCCGCTGCTCAAGGTGTCCGACATCGCGGCGGTGGCGGCGCGGGCCCACGCGGTGGGTGCCAAGGTGGTGGTGGACAACACCTTCGCCACGCCCTACTTCCAGCGCCCGCTCGCGTTGGGCGCCGACTTCGTGGTGCACAGCACCACGAAGTACCTCAACGGCCACAGCGACGTCGTCGGGGGCATGATCGCCACCAGCGACACCGCCGCCTACGAGGAGCTCAAGTTCCTGCAGAACGCCGCCGGCGGCGTGCCCGGCCCGATGGACTGTTGGCTCACCCTGCGGGGGCTCAAGACCTTCCACGTACGCATGGATCGCCACATGCAGAACGGGCTCGTGCTGGCCCGTTGGCTCGAGGGCCACCCCCAGGTCGCCCGCGTCTGGTCCCCGCTCCTGGACTCCCACCCCAACGCCGCGGTGGTCAAGCGCCAGATGTCGGGCTTCGGCGGGATGATCAGCTTCGAGCTGAAGGGCGACCTGGACCGCGCCCGGCGCTTCGTGGCCGCCACGAAGCTCTTCACCCTCGCCGAGTCCCTGGGCGGCGTGGAGTCCCTCATCGAGCTCCCCGCGCTCATGACCCACGCCTCCGTCGAGCCCGCCAAGCGCCGCGAGATCGGCATCGCCGACGGCCTCGTCCGCCTCTCCGTGGGCATCGAGCACGTGGACGACCTCAAGGCCGACCTGGAGCGGGCCTTCGGGGGGTAGGGGCGACGATGGCGCGGGATTCGAGCACCAGGACGGCCTCCCCTGCCTTCGGCGTGGCCGCCCGGCGCCAGCAGGCCCGGTTCCGGAGCACGCTGCCGCTCGAGGCGCGCTCGCCCGGCGACGACAAGGGCAGGCGCAACCACCACCTCCTCGCGCTTGGGCACGAGCACGAGAACCTGTTCCCCGGGCTGCGCGGCCCCGGTGGCGCGCTCGACTTCTTCCGCGAGCGCCGGATCAAGTGGTGGCGCAGCGGGCGCAGCGGCGATGCGCCCGGCGACGGGCCGACGCGCAACCTGGCGAGCTCGCAGCTGGCCTGCGTGAACTTCCTCCTGCCGCTCGCGGGCACGCCCGACGCTCTCCTGGCGCTGGTGCGCGCCATCGATCCCGATGTCCGGGAGCTGGTCCCCATCCCGGATCCGTCGGGTGCCCCCGCGTCGCTCGTCCAATTCGAGTGGGTCGGGTGGAGCGCCCCCATCGAGGGTGGCCGGTTGAACCGAGGGGCCATGCAGACGAGCGCCGACGCGCTGATCGTGGGCCGGACGCCTGCCGGGCTGCGCGCGCTCGTCTTCGAGTGGAAGTACAGCGAGGAGTACCTGGCGCCCGAGGACAAGGGCCTCGGGCCCTCGGGCGACACGCGCCGTCGCCGGTACGCTCCGAGGTACGCCGCGCGCGACTCCGCGTTCGCCGGCGAGGTGCCGCTCGACGACTTCCTGTACGAACCGTTCTACCAGCTCCTCCGGCTGCGCCTCCTGGCCGACGAGGTCCAGCGGGGCGGCCTCGCGCCCGGGATGCCGGTCGTCGATGCGCGCGTGGTCGTGGTCTGCCCGGCCGCGAACACCGACTACCTCGACGCGGTCGCGTCCACGCCGCTTGCCCGCCGCTTCCCCGGGCTCGGCACGGTCGCGGAGGTCATGCAGGCGACGCTCCGCGCACCGGAGGGAATCGCGGCCGTCGCGTCCGAGCACCTCGTCGCCGGGCTGCGAGCCGGGCCCACGGCGCCGGGGATCTCGGCGTGGCTCGACTACCACCGGGTGCGGTACGGCTGGTGACGACCAGCGCCCGGCGCCCTCGGTCTACGGCCTCACCGCCGCGCTCCGCCGCACCACCCACCCCTGGTCGGTGGTGAACGAGGCCGTCGTGCTGTCGTCGGCGAAGGGCCACATGGCGTTGTCCCGCACCGAGGAGCTGGTGCAGTCGCCCCAGTCGAGCGGGGGCTCGTAGGCGCAGGTGGGGGTGTCGGCGATGGGGTCCTGCCAGAGCCCGTCCGAGGTGTACACGTCGAAGAGCCCCAGCGCGTGGCCGATCTGATGCACGGCGGACCGGGTGATGGCGCGTTCGCCCTCGTCCGCCACGCGCGCGTCGAGGACGGCGACCGCGTGCGCGCCCTCCCCCACCACGGGCACCCCGGGAGCGAGCGTCCACCCCCACTGGTCCGGCTCGGCGTCTTCCGCCAACACCCGGTCGGCCACCACGAGCACCACCTCGCGCTCGCCGGGGCGCCCCAGGCAGTCCCCCAACGAGCGGAGGTCCCCGGCGTCGCGCACCTCGGACGGGCCGCAGTCGGCGTCCTCGAAGCTCAGGTCCACGGTGAGGCCGGTGGAGAGGAAGGACTCCGCGGTCCATTGCCAGCCGGCCGCCCAGGGTGGGTCCTCGGCGTCGGCGGCGGTGTGGTCCGGCCCGGTGTAGACGACGCGAACGGCGAGTCGGCCGCTCGCCCGCGCCTCGTCGTACCGGCTCACCGCCCGGCAGTCGAAGGCGACGCCCTGGGCGCTGACGCTGTAGGCGTACTCCAGGCTCCCGTCGAGGACGGGGAAATCGGGGGACACGGGGAGCAGGAAGGGGACGCCGTCGGGGAAGTACCCGCCGCGGGTGGGCAGCGCCTCGACGTCGCCCGCGCTGTACACCTCGGTGAAGTCCGCCGGGTGGTAGACGCTGGAGACGTAGCCGCTGTTCTCCCCGCCGAAGGGCCCGCAGTACGCGAGCCGGGACAGGACGCCGTCCTCGGCATGGTGGGAGAAGGAGACGGAGATGGTGGTCCCGACCGGCTCGGGCACCTCCAGCACGGTCTCCAGCACGACCTCGTCGAGGTCCGCGTCGGCGTCGGCGTCGGCGTCGGCGTCGGTGTCGGCGTCTCCCTCGGTGCCGAACGGGTCGGTGACCCCGAGCGACTCGAGCTTCTCGGCCTGCTCCCCGCGACCGATCCAGAGCCCGCACCCGAGGAGGAGGAGCGTCATGGGCTCAGGACCTGGCACATCGCGAAGGCCGGGTCGCAGAGGACCATCCTCTGGTCCCCCGCCCTCAACCGGAGCCCGCGCGCCACCTCGACGGTGGACTCGCCGAAGCGCGCGTAGAGGGTGTAGGTGCCGACCGGCACGATGCCGAGCTCGACCCGCCGCCCCGATCCGACCAGCCACGCGTCGTCGGCGCCCGTCGCGTAGACCTCGGCCATCGGGGGCGCGGAGCCCGTGTCGCGCCCGCCCGGAGGCGGCTCCGAGGTCGGCGTGACCGTGGCGGCGGGGCGGCGGGCGCCGGGCACGAGCTCGGGGCTGGCCGGCGGGAGTCGAGGGGCCGGCGGACTCGCATCGAGCGTGGGCGGCCGCACCTCGGGCGCCGCCCCGGAGAGGTCGGGGGAGGGCGTGGTCGAGCCGAACGAGGGCGACCCGGCGTCCGGGGGCGCGAGGTACGGATCGACGGGGGCCAGGTCCTCGTCCGGCTCGGCGCCCACCAGCGCATCGGTGGCCAGGAGGGGGGAGAGCGCCGCGAGGAGCCCGCTCGTGCCGAGACCGACGCAGGCGACGGCCGCCACCACCCCGACCCCGAGCGCGAGGAGCCAGCCCGGCACCCCGTCGCCGCGCCCCGGTCGGGTGGGGGGGCCCCCGACCCCGGGGTCCAGCGTGCCGGGGGCGAAGGTGGGCGCGGAGCGGACCGCCGGAGGCAGCCCCGCGCCGGATCGAGTGGAGGTCGGGGCCCGGGGCGCCGCGGGGGGGCCGGCGGCGTCCGCGGCGTCCAACAGCGCGCGGATGGCCGCACAGTCGGCGAGGCGACGGTCCAGGTCCGGCTCGAGGCAGCCGGCGATGATCCGCTCCACGTGCGGGGGGATGTCGGGCCGGACGTCGCGCGCGCGCGGCCAGCGCCGCTCCTCGATGGCGGTCAGCGTGGTGTAGACGTCCTCTCCCGGGAACGGGGGCGCGCCGGTCCACAGCTCGTGCAGGATGCAGCCGAGCGCGAACACGTCGGCGCGGGCGTCCACGTTCTTGGCGCTGCGGATCTGCTCCGGCGCCATGTAGCCGGGGGTCCCCATGGCGAAGCCGGTGCGCGTGCCGGCGCCGAACCCCTCGCCCACCACCTTGGCGATGCCGAAGTCGCTCACCTTGGGCACCAACCGGCCGCCGATGGTGGCGACGAGCACGTTGGCGGGCTTGAGGTCGCGGTGGACCAGGCCGTGCGCGTGGGCGTGGTCCACCCCGTCGAGGATGCCCCGGAACAGGAGGTCGGCGGTCTCGGCGTCGGCCCGGTTGGTGCGCAGCCAGACGTCCAGCGAGGGGCCCGCCACGAGCTCCATGACCAGCCCCGGGGCGCCGTCCACCTCGATGAGGTCCGTGACCGCCACGATGTTGGGGTGCTGGAGCGCCGCCTGCACCCGGCCCTCCTGCACGAGCCGGGCGCGGACGTGCGGGAAGGGGACGTCGAGCACCTTCAGGGCGTGCGGCGAGCCGAGCCCGGTGTGGCGCACCCGGTACACCGCGGCCATGCCCCCCTTGCCGAGGAGGTCCTCGACCACGAAGCGATCGAAGCGGGCGCCCGGGGTCAGCATCAGAAGCTGCCGCTCACCGCGGCGCCCACCGCGGCCCCGCCCCCGACGAGCAGCAGCACCCCGCCCGCCCCGGTCCACAGGTGGTTCCGGGTGTAGAGCGCACGCACCTCGTCCACGTCCGAGCTGGCCTCCCAGTCCCGCCGCGCGTCCGCCGCCAGGTAGAAGCTCCCCGCCGAGGCGAGCGCTGCGCCGGCCGCGACTCCCCAGAGCGCGGGTCGGAGCGCCCCGCTTACGCCCTGATTCGACGTCGAGGCGGCGACGCCGGGCCGATCGTAGGGGATCATCGCGCCCTCGGGCGGGAGCCAGGCCGACCGTCGCACCTCGCCGTCCACCACCCACACGGCGATGGTGGGGGCGTCCGAGGGGCGGGCCAGCCCGGGGGCGCCGTCGAAGGACAGCTCGCCGCGCGAGGGCGCCGGGACGCCGACGGTGGCCTGGGATTGGACCCGGGTGGAGAGCGCCTGGACCGGGTGGCCACGCGGGATGAGCTTCGGATCGGGGCGCCAGGCGGGGTCGGCGCGGCGGGCCGACGCGAAGGCCAGCGCCGCGGCGTCCTCGTCGCCGGCGACGAAGGCGGCGAGGCCCTGCACCTCGTGCACCTCGGCCGCGAGCGCGGGGTCCACGTCGGTCCCCAGGCACGCGACCTGCTCGCGGAGGGCGAGGGCGGCGTCGGCGAGCCGCACCCGGTCGAGCCCCTGGAAGGCGGCGCGCGCGCGGTCCACCTCCTCGGCGAGCTCCGCCGGGCGTGCCGGGCATCCGGCCATGGCCACGGCGAAGAAGAGGAGCATTGCCGACGGATAGCACCGGGCCGAAGGGGGCGCTACCGGGTCACTCCTCCGCCAGATCGACCGTGCCCACCGTCCGCCGGAGCTCGGCCTCCCAGGCGGCCCCGTTGGCCCCGGGGACGATGGCCTCCACCACGAAGGGCGCCACCGCCGACCCGCTGATCTGTGCGGAGAACACCACCATCGGCGTCCCGTCCGCCTTCAGCTTCGCGTCGCCCACCACGATGGTGGCGGGGTGCCCGTCCACGGTCACGACCTCGCGGATCCGCTGCACGTACCCCACACACGCCGGCGGCTGGCCGGGTTGACCCGCTTCGGCCGTCGGGTTCCGCTGCCCGAAGCCGGCCCGGAACCACGCGCCGTGGCCGGTCATCACGATCGCCCCGTCGGGTCGCCGTCCCTGCACCTCGGACAGGCCATACGGCGCCTCGATCGCGAAGCTCATCAAGGCGACGTTGCCGACGCCGGGGGCACCGGCCGAGGCGAGGGCGACGAGCAACCAGGGGGTCAGTGGAACCTCGCGTACAGGTGTATCCGCACCGTCGGGTCGGTCGCGCGGGCAACGAGTGAAGCCCGCCGCGACCCCACCCGCAACCCGGCTTCGCGCTCGTGCTTCCCATGCCGGCCCGGGTGTCGTACGCTCCGTCACCACCAGCGGCGGCGGAATGGAAGCACAGCTCCGGATCGAGAACCTGACCAAGCGCTTCGGCGCCCACGTCGCCTGCGACCGCATCGACCTGGACATCGCCCGCGGGGAGTTCCTCACGCTGTTGGGGCCGTCCGGCTGCGGCAAGACCACGCTGCTGCGGATGATCGCCGGCTTCGAGCACCCGGACGAAGGGCGGATCCTCCTCGACGGACAGGACATCGCGCCGCTCCCGCCCCACAAGCGCCCGGTGAACACGGTCTTCCAGCACTACGCCCTGTTCCCGCACCTGAGCGTGGGGGAGAACGTGGCCTACGGGCTCCGGCGGGCGGGGGTGGCCAAGGAGGAGATCGGTCCGCGGGTGCGCGAGGCGCTCGACGGGGTCCGGCTGGCCGACTTCGCCGACCGCCTGCCCACGCAGCTCTCGGGCGGCCAGAAGCAGCGGGTCTCGCTCGCGCGCGCGCTCGTGCTGCGCCCCCGCGTGCTGCTCCTGGACGAGCCGCTGGGCGCCCTGGACCACCAGCTCCGCCTCGAGATGCAGGTCGAGCTCAAGCAGATCCAGCGCCACGCCGGCATCACCTTCATCTTCGTCACCCACGACCAGCCCGAAGCGCTCACCATGTCGGACCGGATCGCCGTCCTGTCCAAGGGCCGCATCGAGCAGCTGGGCACCGCGGTGGAGGTCTACGAGCGCCCGGCGACCGAGGTGGTGGCCCGCTTCATGGGCGCCTCCAACCTGCTCCCCGGCAAGGTGACCGAGGCCGAGGCCGAGCGGGTGGCGGTGGCCCTGGACCACGGCCCCACCTGCTGGTTCCCCGGCCGCGGCTTCACGGCCGGCGCCGAGGTGAAGGTGATGCTCCGCCCCGAGTGGCTCCAGATTGGCGCGTCGACCCCGGACGGGGACTGGGAGCGCTGGCCGGTCGAGATCACCGACCGCATCTACCAGGGTGCCGTGACGCGGTGGTCGGTGAAGGGGCTCGGCAACGAGGTCCTCGAGGCGACCGGGTCGGCGCCCGGCGCCCACGCCGACGAGCTCCCCGGCCCTGGGCACGCGGCGCAGGTGGCCTGGAAACGCGGCGTGGGCGTGGTGCTCCGGTGAGCGGCAAGGTCGGCCGCTCCCCCACCTGGCTCGCCTGGCCCACCTACGGGGTGCTGATCCTCGGGATCCTCGTCCCCATGGCCATGATCTTCGTGGACTCCTTCCGCATGCGCGGCACCTACGGTGGCCTCGCCCCGGTGGAGGACCTCGGCGCCTACCTGACGAGCTTCCAGTTCCTGGCCAACTACGAGCGGGCCCTGGAGCCGGTGTACCTGAAGATCATCTGGCGCTCGCTCTGGATGGCCACCCTGACCACGGTGGCCTGCCTCGTCGCCGCCTACCCGCTCGCCTACTGGATCGTGATGCGCCTCCCCGCGCGGTCCCGGTCCCTCGCGGTCCTCGGCATCATCATCCCGTTCTGGACCTCGTTCGTGGTCCGCACCTTCGCGTGGGTGTGGATCTTGAGGACCGAGGGCCTGATCAACACCTTCCTGATGAGCCTCGGGCTCATCGACGAGCCGCTGCCGCTGCTCTACAACGAAGGCGCGGTGCTGCTGGGCCTCCTGTACGCCGAGCTGCCCTTCATGATCCTCCCCATCTACGCGTCGCTCGAGCGGCTGGACCGCTCGCTGCTGGAGGCGTCGGCCGACCTGGGGGCCAGCCCGTTCTGGACCTTCTGGAAGGTGACCTGGCCGCTCACCCTCCCCGGGGTGGCCGCGGGCTGCGTGCTGGTCTTCGTGCCGTCGGTGGGCCAGTTCCTCATCTCCGACATGCTGGGCGGGTCCAAGTCCATCCTGATGGGCAACCTCATCCAGAACCAGTTCTTCGGCGGGAAGAACGCCCCCTTCGGGTTCGCCCTCGCGTTCGTCCTCACCGCGGTGGTGTTCCTCATCCTCTGGCTGCAACCCAAGCTCTTCAAGGGCGCATCCCGGGAGGATCTGCTGTGAAGCCGCTCGGTCTGTACAGCGCGGGGATGTACGTCTTCCTCTACGCGCCCATCGTCGTCCTCATCGCGTTTTCGCTCAACGACGCCTCCCAGACGGCCACCTGGGGCGGCTTCACCTGGAAGTGGTACGCCCAGCTCTGGAAGAACGAGGAGGTCTGGAACGCGGCGTACATGAGCGCCCGCGTCGCGCTCGCCACCACCATCGTCGCGACCGTGCTGGGCACGGCGGCGGCCCTGGGCCTGCGGTTCGCCTCCCAGCGCCTCCTCTCGGTGGCGCAGCCGCTCATCATGGTCCCCATCGTGCTCCCCGAGATCGTCATGGCGGTCTCGCTGCTGGGCATGTTCGGGGCGCTCGGCGTCACGCTGGACTTCTGGACCGTCGCCTTCAGCCACGTGGTCTTCGCGACCTCCTACGTGGTGGTGGTGGTGCGCGCCCGACTCGCGGGCATGGACACCACCCTCGAGGAGGCGGCCGCGGACCTGGGCGCCACCCCGTGGGTGACCTTCTGGACCGTCACCCTCCCCCAGCTCGCCCCGGCGGTGGTGTCGGGGGCGCTCCTCGTCGTGACGCTCTCGATCGACGACTACCTCATCACCAGCTTCGTGAGCGGGGTGGGGAACACCACCCTGCCCCTCCAGATCTACGCGATGGTCCGCAAGAAGGTGACCCCCGAGATCAACGCCATCTGCACCCTGCTCCTGCTCGTGACCACCGCGATGACCTTCGTCGCCTGGCTGGTGGAGCGACGCGGCTCCCGCGAGGCCCGCGCGTAGGGCCAACCTGATACCCTCTGGCACCCGAGGTCCACATGAAGTCCAGTCTCGCCGTACTGTTCCTGCTCACCGCCTGTTCGGGCGGGGCCGCGACCAAGCCCGAGGGGGGCGCCGAGCCGCCCAAGCCGGCCGGGCCCACCACGCTGAACGTCTACATCTGGACGAACTACCACTCCGACGAGGCGGTCAAGCGCTTCGAGGCGGAGAACAACGCGGTGGTGCGCATCGACACCTACGACAACAACGAGGTGATCGAGCAGAAGCTGCAGTCCGGCGCGGCGCCCTACGACGTGGTGGTGCCCACCGACTACATGGTGTCCATCCTCGCCAAGCAGGACCTGCTGCTCCCGCTGGACGAGGCCAAGCTGCCCAACCTCAAGAACGTGGACCCCCAGGTGGACCGCCTCGCCAAGGCCGGGCAGCCCCGGTACGGCGCCCCCTACCTGTGGGGCACCACCGGCTACGCCTACCGGGCCGACAAGATCTCCACCCCCCTGGACTCGTGGAACGCGGTCTTCGACCCCGCCTACAAGGGGAAGATCGTGATGCTCGACGACATCCGCGAGACCTTCGGCGCGGCGCTCCGCGTGGCCGGGCACTCCATGAACAGCACCGACGACGCGGCGCTGGGCGCGGCCAAGCAGAAGCTCATCGACCAGAAGAAGCTCCTCCTGGCCTACGACTCGTCCGACTTCGCCGGCAAGGTGCAGGCGGGAGACGGCTGGGTGGTGCAGGGCTACTCCGGCGAGCTCGCGTCGGTCGCGCGCGACTCGGGCGGGACCATCAAGTACGTGGTGCCCAAGGAGGGCGGCACGCTCGCGGTGGACAACCTGGCCGTCCCCAAGGCCGCCAAGAACCCCGAGCTGGCGATGAAGTTCATCAACTTCATGCTCGACCCCGACGTGGGCGCCGAGACGACCAACGTCACCGGCTACGCCACGGCCAACCTCGCGTCCCGGCCGAAGATCAAGCCCGAGATCGCCAACGACCCGGGCGTGTACCCCCCGGCGGACACCATGGCCCGCTGCGAGCCCACGCTCGACCTGGCCGAGAAGACCCCGGTGCTCGACGCGATGTGGACCGAGATCAAGGCCCAGTAGCGAAGGCGGCGTCCGCCGCGCTCACCAGCCCGTGATGAGCCAGATGGCCCCGGCGTTGGTACCGGTGGTCTCGTCCGAGACCACGCTGCCCGCCACCACGTCCTCGAGCCCGTCGCCGTTGAGGTCGCCGCCGCCGGAGAGGCCCGAGCCGAGGTAGTCGTTCCCGCTCGCGCCCGCGATGCTGGCGGCGGCGTCGGCGGAGGTCAGCGTGTCCCCCCAGTCCGAAGCCCAGCGGAAGACGTAGACCGCCCCGCTGTTGGTGCCGTTGGCGTCGGTGCCGTCGCTGCCGATGACGATCTCGTCGGCGCCGTCCCCGTCCAGGTCCGAGTCGATGACCAGGGCGGACCCGAGGTCGCCGGCGGTCCCGGTGAAGGTGTGGCTCGCGTCGCCCATGGAGCCGTCCGCGAGCTCGCTGCCGAGGAAGATCCACACCCTCCCCTCGTCCTCCAACGGGATGCCGATGTCGAGGAGGCCGTCGCCGTCCACGTCGCCCGGAACCGGCAGGGGGTCCTCGCCGACGCCGTCGCCGCTCGAGGAGCCGGTGAGCTTGTAGGCGGCGGCGGCGTCCGCGTCGGCGCTCCACGCCAGCTTGGCGTTGCCGGCGAGCACGTACACCGCCCCCGCTCCGCCACCGCCGTCGTCGTCGCCGGGGGCGCCGGCCAGGAGGTCGGCGTAGCCGTCGCCGGTCACGTCGCCGCCGGCCACGCGGTAGCCGAAGTAGTCCGACGAGCTGGTGCCGTGGATCTCGGCCGTGGCGTCGTCCAGGTTGCGGTCGCCCGACAGCATGGTGCCGGAGAAGACGCTGACGTTGCCCACGTCGTAGCTGCTCGAGCTGTTGTCGAGGGGGGCGCCGGTGGCGACCTCGGCCACCCCGTCGCCGTCGAGGTCCACCACCGCGATCTGCCAGAGGTTGTCCTCGTCGTGGTCGCCGTTGAGCGAGAGGAAGGCATCATACTCGGGGTCCAGGGTGCCCGAGGCTCCGGAGATGAACCAGGCGGTGCCGTAGGAGTAGCCGCCGTAGCTCGACCCGATGAGCACGAGGTCGCCGACGCCGTCCCCGTTCACGTCTCCCGCCGGGCTCGGGGCGTTCCCCAGGTAGTAGGCCCGGCTCGGCCCGGCGGCTTCCGCCGTGGCCAGCGTGGCGATCGAGTCCGCCGCGCCCACCAGCGCGCCTCCCGCCACCAACCAGGCCATCCCGTAGTCCACGTCGGGCGTGCCCGCGACCAGGTCCACCACGCCATCGCCGGTCACGTCGGTGTCGAGCGCCAGCGTGCCCTTGTCGCCCAGGTTCGCGTACGCCTCAGGGCCGTACACCACCCCGGCGGCGACCGCGTCGACGACCACGTTGTCCACGCCGCCGTCGCAGTCGTTGTCCACCCCGTCCAGCACCTCGTCGGTGGGACCGGTGGTGGTGGGATCGGTGTCGTTGCAGTCCGTCTCCCAGTCGACGCCGTCCCCGTCCTGGTCGTAGTCGTCGTTGCCGGCGCAGTCGGAGTCGATGCCGTCGTACCACTCGTCCTCCGCCTCGGGGTGGATGGTGGCGTCGGTGTCGTTGCAGTCCTCTTCCAGGGGCCAGCCGTCCCCGTCCTGGTCGTAGTCGTCGTTGCCGGCGCAGTCCTGGTCCACGCCGTCGTACCAGGTGTCCTCCGCGCCCGGGTGCAGGGTGGGGTTGGTGTCGTCGCAGTCCACGTCGACGGCGTGGCCGTCTCCGTCCTGGTCGTAGTCGTCGTTGCCGGCACAGTCGCTGTCCACGCCGTCGTACCAGGCGTCCTCCGCGCCGGGGTACACGCTCCCGTCGGTGTCGTCGCAGTCCTCCTGGACGAGCACGCCGTCCCCGTCCTGGTCGAAGTCGTCGTTGCCGGCGCAGTCGCTGTCCACGCCGTCGTACCAGGTGTCCTCCGCGCCGGGATGGACGCTCGCGTCGGCGTCGTCGCAGTCGGTGCCGCCGGACTCCAGGCTCCCCACCCCGTCGCCATCCCCGTCCACCTGCACCAGCAGCGTCACCGGGATCTCGATGTGGCCGCCGGACACGGCGTCGTCCACCACCACGCTCACCGAGTGGTCGCCCCACTCGGTGGGGGTGGCGCGCAGGAGGTGACTGGACACCTCGCCGGCCGCGGGCCGGGCCGTGTACGCGTCGAGCGTGTAGTCGGTGGCCCAGCTCCCCACGATGCCGAGGGTGACGTCCACCTCGCCGGTGCCCGCGTTGCGGACCGTGAGCTCCGCCTCGGCGGTCTGCCCGACGAAGATGGTGCCCAGGTCCACGTCCCGGGGGGTGACGGCGATCGAGCCCGAGATCTGCTCGTCCGTCTCCGAGTCTTCGATCTTCACGCCGGCCGGGCCGCAGGCTGCGAGCAACAGAAGGGTCACGAAGGGCACGGCGGAGCTCCGGTGGGGAACACACATGCTCGCACATCGCGAAACGGTGCGCGCACGGGGGCCGCCTACCCGCCCACCCGCCATCCGAAGCGGGGCCGGCGGAAGGGCGAGAGGGGGCTCTCCAGCCGACCGAGCGCCTCGGCGCGCACCCCGGCGCCGGCGAGGAGCCGCCCCTGCTCCGCGTGCTCCTCCTCGCCCTGGTTCACGACCAGCATCGGCGCCCCGGGCGCGAGGAGCCCGAGGACGTGGGCCAGGACGGCGTCGGGAGCGAACGCCCCCGCGGCGAGGCCCCAGGCGCGGTGGGGCTCCACGAAGACGAAGGGGAGGAGCCACACGGCGAGCTCGTAGTGACCGGCGACGGTGCGGATGTCGGCGGCGAGGTAGCGGCAGGGCGGGAAGGCCGAGGCCATGACCTCGCCCACCGCGCGGCGGGTGCGGAGGTTCCAGTAGCGGCGGTGGGCGTCCAGCTCCACCACGTCCCAGCCGCCGGGCTGGAAGGTGGCCAGGCCGGGCAGGTAGGCGCCGTTCTTGCCCCCGACGTCCAGCCCGCGCCCGTGGGCGCCGGGCAGATACCGGTCCAGGAGGTCCAGCACGTAGAGGCTCTCGTCGCGCTCGGTCGGCCCGCAGGCGCGCAGGAGTGGCGCGAGGTCGTAGCGGGACGCGAGCGCGTCGGCGCGGGCGCGCGCCTCGGGGGCGAGGCCGTCCAGGGTGCTCGGACCGGGGAGCGAGGCCCGGGGCGACCAGGTCCACATGCCGCCCCACGTAGCGCGAACCGCGGCCGGGCTATGCGGCCGCCATGCCCGCCCCCCGCGCCCTCGTCTACGACCTGGACCAGACCCTGATCCGGGCCGAGGTGTTCGACTGGCACCTCTGGCTCGCCTGCATCGGCGAGGCGCTCGGGCAGCCCGTCCCGGACGACACCGACTGGGGGGCCCACCCGATCCACACCGACCACGGGCTGCTGGACAGCCTCTCGATGGAGCTCCGGGGGCGCCCCTTCGGCGCGGACGAGCGGGTGGCCTTCGAGGCGAGGCTCTACGCGGGCTTCGACGCGGCGCTGGAGGCGGATCCCGGGCTCTACGTGCCCATCCCGGGGGCGCGGGAGCTCGTCGCCGCCACCGCCGGCCGCGCCGCGCTGGCCACCGGCAACCTCCACCCCGCCACGGTCCGCAAGCTGCGCTCCTCCGGCCTGGATCGCACGCCCCTGCCCTGCTCCTGTTCGACCCCGGGCATCGACCGCACCGAGCTCGTGGCGCGCGCGCTCCGCCGGGTGGGGTGGAGCGAGGGCGGACCCGCCACCTCGCTCGGCGACGGAGTGTGGGATGTGCGCGCCGCCCGGGCCCTCGGGGTGGGCTTCGTGGGCGTGGCCCAGTCCGACGCGCACGAGGAGCGACTCCGGGCCGCCGGCGCCCGGGCGGTGCTCCGCGACTACACCGACCTCGACGCGGTCCTCGCCCTGGTGGACTCGGCGGAGCGGCCCGACTCGGAGGCCTCGGCCCGGTCCTGGCTTGCTCCGCGCGAGCCGGAGGGGAGCGGCTCGAGCAATTGAAAGAGCCCCGGGGGGGGAGCCGGTCCCCCCGGGGCTCCGGGCGCCGCGAACGGCACCCTCCCGGGCGAGGGGCCCAGGCCTTTCATAGGCCCGGGCCGCACACCTCAGCTGGGGTCGATCTGGACGAGCGAGCCGTCCGAGAGCTGGGCGAGGAGGAACACGTTCCCCGCGCTGTCGTTCACCGCGTACACGTTGGTGAAGCTGCCCTCCGCCAGGGCCGGCACGGCGAAGCCGAGGTCCGGGTTGGCGTCGTTGTCCACGTCCACGCCGAGGTTGTAGGCGGAGACGGGGAGGTCGGCGGTCACCGCCGCGCCGAAGTCGAAGTCGACGATGAGCGGGGTGGGGGTGGAGGACACCTCCCAGATGTCCACCTGACCGACGGCTTCGGCGGCGTGCACCACCTGGGCGCGGAAGTTGCCGGCGGGGATGTCGGAGGAGTCGTCCACCAGCGCCAGGGCGGAGATCTCCGCCAGACCGCCCACCGCGACGGCGGTGGTGTAGGTGTCCGCCGCCAACGCGACGCCATCCACCACCAGCACCGCGCTGGAGGGGTCCGCGCCCTCCGCGGTGATGCGGAAGGTGTAGGTGCCCGCCGGGACCTCGAGGTAGGCGCTGCCCTCCGAGAAGGACACGCCGGTCAGCACCGGGCCGTCGATCCCGTCCACGTGCACGTCCACCGCGGGGGCGTCCGGCGAGAGGTGGAGGACGCGGACGTAGGCGTTGACCTCGGCCGCCTCGGGGTCGATGCGGACGGTGGAGCCGTCGGGGAGGTGGGCGAGGAGGAACACCGAGCCGCTCGTGTCGTTCACCGCGTAGACGTCGGCGAAGGTGCCGGAGCCGAGCGCGGGGACCGCGAAGGTCAGGTCGGGGTTCGCGTCGTCGTCCACGTCCACGCCCACGCGCACCGCCGCGTCGGCGAGGTCGAGGGTGGCGTAGGCGCCGAAGGGCACGTCCTCGAGGAGGGGGATGGCCCCGCCGTCGGTCAGGGCCCACAGGTCCACGTCGCCCACCGCGGGAGCGGCGTGCACGATCTGGCCGCGCCAGGTGCCGGCGGCGATGCCCTCCACGTCGTCCACCAGGGCGAACGCGTCGAGGGAGGCCACGTTGTCGTAGGCGGTGGCCGAGTAGAACCCGCCGCTTTCGAGGGTGAGGCCGTTCACCACGAGGACCGCGTCCTCGGGCGAGGTGCCGGCGGGGGCGATCCGCGCGGTGTAGGTCCCGGCCGGGACCTCGACGTACGCGGTTCCCTCGGTGAAGTCGAGGCTCGAGGCGACCGGCTCGGCGATGCCGTCCACCCACACGTCCACCGCGGGGGCGTCCGGGGAGAGGTGAAGGAAGCGGAGCTGCGCGGTGGGCGGCGGCTCGACGGGGTTCGGGTCCACCCGGGCGATGGTGCCGTCCGGGAGCTGGGCGAGCAGGTAGACGGCGCCGCTCACGTCGTTGGTGGCGTACAGGTTGACGTAGAAGCCCTCGGGCAGCGCCGGAAGGGAGAAGGTGACGTCCGGCACGGCGTCGTTGTCGACGTCGAAGCCCACGTCGTAGGCGGCCGAGGGGAGGTCGAGGACCGCGTCGGCGCCGAAGGGCACGTTCTCGAGCAGCGGCGTGGCGCCGTTGTCGGTGAGCGCCCAGATGTCCACCTCGCCGACCCCGGGGGCGGCGTGCATGACGCGGACGCGGAAGTCGCCGCTCATCATGCCGGTCTCGTCGTCGGCGAGCGCCTTGCCGGTGATGTCGGAGACCATGCCGAAGGCGACGGCGGTGGAGGCCGAACCATCCGCGAGGGCGAGGTCGGCGAACGTGAGGACCGCGGCGTCGGCGCCCGCGCCGGCCGGGGCCACGCGGAAGGTGTAGCTGCCTTCGGGGACCGCGAGGTAGCCGGTGCCCTGGCCGAACGCGAGGTCGGTGACGACCGGCTCGGCGATGCCGTCCACCCACACGTCCACCGCGGGGGCGTCCGGGGAGAGGTGCATGACGCGCACGTTGGCCTCGCCGACCATCGTGCCGGTGTCGTCGGACCCGGTGTCGTCGGTGCCAGTGTTCGTGCCGGTGTCCTCTTCCTTGCCGCCACACGCGGCGAGGAGTCCGACAGAGACCATGAGGAGGAGAGAGCGAGACATCAAGACTCCGGTTGCTTGGGTTGCTCACGGAGGTTGTTCACCGATCTGAATGTGAACAACTACTGAATAGGTAATGGTGAAGAACCGTACAAGACGGACCCCCGGCCTCCCCACCGCCGGCAGGGGGGCTTGTCATGGGACAAGCTGATGAATCCAGGGGAATCCGCACGAATCCCCTCGGGAGCTCACCGGACCCAGATCGCCTGCGCCCCGCCCGCGTAGCCGTAGTACACCCAGGTGCCTCCCCAGGTGCCGGTCAGGATCGCGCTCCCGTCGGCGCCGCAGAGGGTGAGGCCCGCGTTCACGTAGGTGGATTCGGAGAAGTCCCAGCCCGACCCGAGCGAGCCGTGCCCCTTGCAGTCGGCCGGCGCGTCGGCGGGGTTGTTCACCGCCCCCACCCCAGCGTCGGTGTAGGAGGCGGGCCCGCCGCACCACCAGTACCCGGTGTCCCCCCCGTAGAGGAAGTACCCGGGCTCCCCGAACGCGAGCCGCAGCGCGGTGCGGGGGACGGCCCGGGTGGTGGCGGAGCGGGCCCCCTCGTAGGCGCCGGTCAGCCGCAGCTCGTCCCACTCCAGGGTGTTGAGATCCAGCGACCCGAGCTGCGGCGTGGCGGAGAGGCTGCCTTCCTCCGGGGAGATCGCGAGCGACGCGAGGTCCACCTCGGCCGCCCCGAACTCGCCCTGGTTCCCGAGGCTGGCGCTGTTCCGCACGAAGCCCAGGGTCCACCCCCCTCCCTCCATGTCGCACCAGACCGCGGCGAGCTTGCCCGAAGGGAGCGTGAGCCAGTAGGCGCCGTCCTCAGCGTCGGGGACACCGGTGAGGATCTCGGCGCAGCTCGCGGCCGGGCAGGACGCCGCCCCGCCGAGCCCGCTGTTCCCCACCCCGTCGCAGTCCAGGTCCACGCCGTCGCAGCCCTCCTCGGCGCCGGGGTGCACGCCGGGATCGGTGTCGTCGCAGTCGCCCCCGTCCACCACCGCCCCGGGGCCGGCGGCGCAGGCGGTCACCACGCTGTCCGGGTCGCCGTGGCCGTCCCCGTCGCCGTCCGCGTAGAACGGGAGGCCGTCCACCAGGTCGTCGTCGGCGTCGTCCACGCGCCCGTCGCAGTCCTCGTCGCCTCCGCCGCAGCGCTCGCCCGCGCCCGGGTACACCCGGGCGTCGGTGTCGTCGCAGTCGTCCCCCGCCGCCACACCGTTCTTGCAGGTGGTGGAGACGGCCGGGTCGCCGTGGCCGTCGCCGTCCCGGTCGCCGAAGCAGGGGCGGAGGTCCTCGGTGGTGTCCACGCGGTCGGGGCCCAGGCCCGACGAACAGCCGGCCAGCAGGGCGAGGGCCAGGAGGAGGCCGAGCGCCCCCGTACCCGCCCCGCCCGTGTCGCAGCCCCCGCCGTCGCCGCCCTCCGCGCGCGAGCCCCGCGACGGCGCCCCGGTGTCCACCACCCCGAGCGGCCCCCCGCCGTCCTGACGGAGCGCGGACAGGTCCTGGCAGCGCTCGTCCCAGCAGTTGGGAGCCCCGAAGGTGGAGCGGGTGTGACCGGCGTAGCCCTCGTCCTCGGCCCGGGTGTCGGGGCCCGGGTCGGCCAGGAGCGCGCCCACCTCGCGGCCGCTCACGCCGCGTCGGGGCGCCACGCCCTCCCCCACCGGTCCGAGCCGGAGGTGACCGTCGGCGTCCCACACCGAGAGGCGCCAGTCGTAGGCGCTCACCCGCAGCCCCTCGCCGGAGGCGGCGTCCCCCCCGAGTTGGAGGTGCAGGCGCCAGTCCCCCCGGGCAGGGTCCACCGCGAGATCCTCAGGGAGATCGGCCGCCAGCGTGAGGATGGTCCCCGGCTGCAGGGCGGCGAGCGCGTCCACCGCTCCGAGCTGGATGGAGCCGGCCTCCCCGCGGAGGTCCTCGGCGGTGAGCCGCCAGCCGCGCAGGTCCACCGCCTCGGTCACCACCAGCTCGATCCACGGGCCGCCGTTGCCGGGCAGCGTGCCGAGAGCGTCGTCCGCGCCGCTCCCCGGCTCGTCCTCGTCCACGCGCAGGGTCTCGTCCGCCCGCACCGCGTTCCACTCGTTCAGGACGAGCGGGGTGGGCTCGTCCACCGTGTAGCGTCCCACCTCGAGGGGGCCCCACACCTCGCCCGAGCGCAGCCGCGCCGACACGACCCGGCCGTGGTCCACCGCCACCAGCGCCGCCGCGTCGGCCACGAACGCGGACGGAGCCTCCGCGCCCCCGGGGAGGCGCGGGTCGGTGCCGTCCACGGTGTAGACCAGCTCGGCGTCGGTGCCGTCGGGCACCTCCACCGTGACCTCGGCGCCAGTGGGGAGCTCACCCGACGCCACCGAGAGGACCGGGGCCGGCAGGGGGAGCCAGCCGGCCGCGGAGAACTGCCGCCGGAGCTCGTCGGTGCGGTAGGGGAAGAAGCCGTCCAGGAGCCGCGCCCGCTCGGTGTCCCACTCCTCGTCCCGCTGCCACCAGCCGCCCCCCCAGCGCGCCTGTTCGGCCACCACCGCCTCTTCGATGGTCGCGGCGATGTCCGCGTAGCGGGCGCCGGCGTTCTCGGCGGTGAGCGGACCGTCCCCGTCGAGGTTCCGGTGGATGGCGTCGGCCACTGCCACCTCGAAGTCGGGGTCGCCCGCGGAGGCCAGCGTCGCGAAGAGCTGCGAGGGGCCGGGCTCGTAGAGCAGGTTGTAGGTCCAGTCGTACCAGAGCACCACGTCGGAGTCGGAGCTGTAGAAGCGGTAGCCGCCGGAGTCCGCGCGGGAGGGGCCCGCCGCCGCCCAGTTGTGCCAGTAGGTCCAGTCCCAACCGTTGGCGGCGTAGTAGTTGAGGACCATGTAGTCGAGGAAGTGCGGGAGGTGCATCCACGCCTGGATGCCCTCGGGGTCCGTGGCGTGCGCCATCACCTCGGCCCAGGCCGCGCCCGAGCCCCCGCGCACGTACCCCTCGTTCACCCACTCGTAGTCCTCCTCCTCCCCCCCCAGGTAGTGCGACAGGAACGCGGCGCCGAACCGCTCCCGCACCTGGTAGAGCCCGATGTACCCGCCGTTCTCGTAGACGTGGGCGTACCCGCCGTGGGGGGCCAGGTGCCCCATCTCGAGCTGGCTCCGGTCCATGAACAGGTTGCGGGTGTACTGCCCCTGGGCGCCGAGCCAGAACACCGTGTCGTGCCCGGAGCGCAGCGAGAGCGCGTCCTGGTCGCGGGAGGGCGCCACTCCCGGGCCGTCGAGCGGCCAGAAGTCGAACTCCACCTCCGGGGTGCCGTAGTCGCCGCGGAAGTAGAAGCGCAGGCTGGTCTTGGGGTAGCCGAGGCTGGTGGTGCCGGTGCGCGCCACCCCGCACCAGACCTGAAGGTCCTCGCCGTCCGGGTCCACCCATTCGAGCGAGGCCTCGGTCTCGGTGGTCGAGAGCCCGCCCGGGACCAGGATGGACACCGAGGGCAGCTCCGCGAGGGTGCGGCTCACGGCGGGGCCGTAGGTGGCGTCCGAGACGACGGCCGGGTCCATGTCCGCCTGGCGCACCACGTCGGCGGGGAACAGGTAGGTGTGGACCACCTCGGCCACCGTCCCGTCCGCGCCGGTGGCGCGAACCCGCAGGACCGTGGTGTGCTGGAGGTCCATCGGGCCGGCCCAGGGCGTGGTGGGCTCGCTCCCGTCCGACGACCAGGTCAGCGTGTCGCCCGGGTCCGCCGGGGTGGCTTCGATGCGGATGGGCGTGTCGTAGACCCCCCGCGCCGGGTTCAGCGCCGGCACCTCCGCCGCCAACGCGGACCCGACGAGCAGGACGGACAGCACGGCGACAGTGTAGCGCACGGCGCGAGCCCCCCGCCGGAGCCGGGGGAGGACGTGTCGTGACCCGCGCGCGCGGCGCGATCGCGGTAGAGGGCGCGACGGGCGCGCGCGAGCGCCACGGAGACAACGTGCTCGTCGCAGCCCTGCTCCTCACCATCGCCGGATGTACCAGCGGGGACGCCCCCGCCGCCGCGCCGGCCGGCGGGACCCCGCCCGCGCCCGTCCGCGTCGTGGTGCTCTCGCCCGAGCCCCTGGACCGCTCCGAGGAGGCGGTGGGCGTCGTGTCCACCCTGGACTCGGTCGAGATCCGCCCCGAGACCTCCGGCCTCGTGGCCTCGGTCCACTTCGCCGACGGCGAGCGGGTCCGGAAGGGCCAGGTGCTGGTCCGACTCCGCGACGCGGACGCCCAGGCGGGGCTCGCCGACGCCACCGCCCGCGCCAAGCTGGCCGCCCTCGCGCTGGACCGCGCCCGCGCGCTCTTCGCCCGGGGCGACGTGGCCCAGGCCGACCTCGACCGCGCCGAGGCCGACGACGGGCTCGCCCGCGCGGCGGTGGCCAAGGCCGAGGAGGCCCTCCGCCGCACCACGCTCGCCGCCCCCTTCGACGGGGTGGCCGGTCGTCGGGACGTCTCGCCCGGGCAGACGGTGGACCCGACCCGCGTCCTGACCCGGGTGGAGGCCCTGGACCGGCTCGCGGTGGACGTGTCCCTCCCCGAGCCGGCCCTGGCCCGCGTGGCGGTGGGTCAGCCCGCGTCGGTGTGGGTGGAGGCCATGGATCTGCGGGTGCCCGGCCTGGTCGGCTACATCGCCCCGCGGGTCCGCGACGAGAGCCGCACGGTCGACGTGCGCGTGTCCATCCCCACCCCCGACCCACGGCTCCGCCCGGGGCTCTCGGCCACGGTGCGCATCGTCACCGCCCAGGTGGCCGAGGCCCTCCAGGTGCCGACCGAGGCGCTGGTCCCTTCGGGGGCCGGGATGTCGGTGTGGGTGGTGGCGGGCGACACCACGGTGTCCCTGAAACCCGTCCGCACCGGCGTGCGCTCGCCCGATCGGGTCGAGGTGGTGGAGGGGCTGGCCGCGGGGGATCAGGTGGTGGTGGAGGGGCTCTCCCGGCTCCGTCCCGGGGCCAAGGTCGCGGTCGGTCCATGACCTGGAGCGACGTCTTCATCCGGCGCCCGGTGCTCGCGCTGGTCGTCTCCCTGGTCATCATGCTCCTGGGGGTGATGGGCTACGGCCTCCTGGGCGTGCAGGAGACGCCCGACGTGGTCCGCCCGGTGGTCACGGTGGGCACGAGCTGGCCCGGGGCCGACCCGGCCATCGTGGAGTCCGACCTCACCGAGGTGCTCGAGCGCGAGCTCAACGGGATCGAGGGGGTGGTGACGCTCTCCAGCACGAGCCAGGAGGGCAGCTCCAGCATCACCGTGGAGTTCGACCTCGACCGGGACCTCGAGGCCGCCGCCAACGACGTGCGCAGCCGGGTGGCCAGGGCCCGGCGACGGTTGCCCCAGGACGTGGACGAACCCGTGGTCGAGAAGTCCGACGCCTCGGCCCAGCCCATGATGTTCCTGCGCCTCACCGGGGAGGGGCGCAGTCTCCTGGAGATCACCGAGATCGGGGACACCGTGGTCCGCGACCGCCTCGAGAACATCGAGGGGGTGAGCGGGGTGGACCTGATGGGGGCGCAGACCTACGCGATGCGCATCGAGCTCGACGCGGTGCGCATGGCGGCCCGGGGCGTAACGGTGGGGGACGTGGAGGCCGCGCTCCGCGCCGGGAACGTGGACCTCCCCGCCGGCCGGGTGGAGGGGGCCTCGACCCAGCTCACCATCCACCTCGAGGGCGGGCTCGCCACCCCCGACGAGTTCGGCGCGCTCGTGGTCCGCGCCCGCGACGGCGCCCGCGTGTACCTGCGCGACGTGGCCCGCGTCCGGTTGGGGGCGGAGAACGAGCGGACCGGTGCCCGCGCCGACGGCATCCCCTCCATCTCGGTGGCGCTGACGCCGCAGGCCAAGGCCAACATCATCGCGGTGTCCGACGAGGCCCGGAGCCGCCTCGCCGGCATCACCGCCGACCTGCCCGCCGGCATGTCGCTCGACCTGGTGTACGACCGCGCCGACACGGTCCGCACCTCCATCCACGACGTGGAGCTCACCCTGGGGGTGGCCTTCCTCCTCGTCGTGGCGGTCATCTTCGCCTTCCTCCGCGATTGGCGCAGCACGCTCGTGCCCGCCGTGGCCATCCCCGTCTCGGTCGTCGGCACCTTCCTCATCCTGTGGATGGCGGGCTTCACCATCAACGTCTTCACCCTCTTCGGCCTGGTGCTCGCCATCGGGCTGGTGGTGGACGACGCCATCGTCGTGCTGGAGAACATCGTCCGGCGCATCGAGGCCGGCGAGCCGGTGATGGACGCGGCGATCCTCGGCACGCGCCAGATCGCGGTGGCCGTGGTGGCCACCACCGTGGCCCTGGTGGCGGTCTTCCTCCCGGTCATCTTCACCGGGGGCGCCACCGGACGCCTCTTCCTGGAGTTCGGCGTCACCGTGGCGGCCAGCGTGGGGATCAGCATGGTGGTCGCCCTCTCGCTCACCCCGATGTTGTGCTCCCGCATCCTGCGCCCCGCCTCCGCCGCCCACCACGAGCCCGGCTGGCTCGCGCGGGTCTTCGCCGCCAGCCTCGGCCCCGTGATGCGCCGCCCCTGGGTGACCGCGCCGGTCGTCCTGCTCGCGCTGGGGGGCGTGTACGCCGGGTTCCAGTTCCTCCCCCGCGAGTTCTTCCCCACCGAGGACCGCAACATGTTCATCCTGCGGCTCCAGGCGCAGGAGGGCACCAGCTTCGCGTGGATGGACGCGCGGGTGCGCGAGGTCGAGCAGGAGCTCATGCCGCTCGTACCCGAGCGGCGGGTCATGCTCTCCCGCGTGGCCACCGGGCCCGGCGGCACCCAGGTGGGGACCAACTCGGGGATGATCCTCTTCCCCCTCGTCCCCCGGGCCGAGCGGGAGCGCAGCCAGCAGGAGATCGTGGCGGCGATGAAGGGACCGCTCTCGCAGGTCACCGCCTTCCGCACCATCCCCGTGCAGTTCCCCACCGTGGGCCGGGGCTTCTCCCCGCCGCTGCAGTTCGTGCTCCAGAACCCGAGCTTCGAGGCCCTGGTCGCGGAGCTCCCGCGCTTCCTCCGGGCCGTGCGCGAGCTCCCGGGCCTGACCTCGGTGAACGAGGACCTGCGCCTGGACCGCCCCGAGCTGTGGGTGCACGTGGACCGCGAGCGCGCCGCCGAGCTGGGCCTCCCGCTCCGCGACGTGGCCCGCACGCTCCAGGTGCTCACCAGCGGGCTCGAGCTCTCCACCTTCAAGCGCGGCGTCCGGCAGTACAAGGTCATCGCCAGCCTGCCCCCCGAGCAGCGGGCCGAGCCCTCCGACCTCGGCGCCATCTTCCTCCGCGCCGGGTCGGGCGAGCTCGTCCCCCTCTCCAACGTGGTGCGGACCGACGAGCGGGCGGGGGCGGCCTCCCGCTTCCACTACAACCGGGCTCCCTCGGCCACCATCAGCGCGAACGTGGACGGGATCACCCTCGGCGAGGGGATCGCCCGGGTGCAGGCGCTGGCCGAGCGGGAGCTGCCCGAGGGGTTCCGCACCGCGCTCGCGGGAGAGTCGCGCGACTACGCGGAGAGCAGCAGCTCGCTCGCCCAGATGTTCCTGCTCGCGCTGGCGCTCGTCTACCTGCTCCTCGCCGCGCAGTTCGACTCCTTCCTCGCCCCCGTCTCCATCATGCTGTCGGTCCCCCTCGCGCTGGCCGGCGCCTTCGCGGGGCTGCAGGTCCTGGGGATGCCGCTCTCCTTCTTCGGGCAGGTGGGGCTCATCCTGCTGGTCGGCCTCGTCACCAAGAACGGCATCCTCATCGTCGAGTACGCGCGCCAGCTCGAACACGACGAGGGGCTCGACCCCTGGAAGGCGGCCGAGGCCGCCGCCCGGCTGCGGTTCCGCCCCATCCTCATGACCTCGGTGGCCACCATCGGCGGGGCCCTGCCCATCGCCGTCGGCCTGTCCGGCGCGAGCCGGGCCTCGCTCGGGGTCGCGGTGGTGGGCGGGATGCTCACCGCCACCCTGCTCACCCTGTACGTCACGCCCGTCACCTACGCCGCGCTCGCGAGCCTGGGCCGGCGGCGTCGGCTCGCCCGCGCGGCCGTGGCCGGGGCGCTCGCCCTGCTCGTCGTGGGTCGGGCGGAGGCTGCACCGCTCACCCTGGGCGAGACGCTCCGGCTCGCGGTGGAGGGCAACCTCGCGCTGAAGGGCGCCGCCACCGAGGTCGACGCGGCCGAGGCGGGGGTGGTGGGCGCCCGGGCCGATCTCCTGCCCACCGTGGCCGGCTCCGCGACCGCCGGTTGGAGCAACCTCCCCGCCATCGACGGGCCCTGGGCCGACGCCTCGGTGCGCGCCGAGGTGCCGTTGGTGGACCTGCCGGCCCTGGCCGACGCACGCGCCGCCGCGCGGGGCGCCGAGGCCGCCCGCGCCGGGTACGACGCCGCCGTGGAGGGCGCGCTCTACTCGGCGGGGAGCTGGTACGTGGCGCTCCAGCAGGCGGAGGAGCGGGTCGTGGCCGCCGAGGCCGGCCGGGTCCGCGCCGAGCGGCTGGCGCGCCTCGCCCAGGACCGTGTGGACCTGGGCGCCGCCTCCCGCCTGGACCTCGCCCGGGCCCAGCTCGCGCTCAAGCAGGAGGAGGCCTCGGTCCTGGCGGCGCGCACCGCGGCGGCCACCGCGCGGGTCCGGCTCGCCGAACAGCTCGGCCTCCCGCTCGACGCCGCGGTGGAGGTGGTGGAGGCGGCTCCGGTGCTGGGGCCCGAGGGCCTGCCCGCCGACGTCTCCGGGGCGCTCGACGAGCACCCCGAGGTGCGCGCCGCCCGTGCGCGGCTCCGCGCCGCCGAGGCCGACCGCCAGGCCGCCGCCGCCGCCGTCGCCCCGCGGCTCGGGGCCTGGGGCGAGGTGGGCGCGGAGACCGACCTCGCCGGGACCACCCTTGCCCCCGTGGCCACCGTGGGCGTGGCCGCGTCGGTGCCGATCTGGGCCGGGGGCGCCCGAGCCGCCGCCACCGACGCCGCCCGGGCCGGGGAGACCGCCGCCGCGCTGACGGCCCGCGAGCTCGAGCGCGCCGTCGAGGCCGAGCTGCGCGTCGCCCTCGGCGAGGCGCGGGACGGGGCGAGCGGCCTGGAGGTCGCCGCCGCGGCGCTGGAGCTGGCGCGCGAGGAGCTCGAGCGGGCCGAGTCGCTCTACCGGGCCGGCGCGGGGGACAACCTGGCCGTGGTCACCGCCCAGGCCGCGCTCGCGCAGGCCGAAGGGGCCCGCGTGGACGCGCTGGCCGCCTACAACCGGGCCGTGCTGCGCTGGTACGCCGCGCGTGGGGAGCTCCGGGCGCTGCTCCCGGGGGGCTGAAGCGCCCTCGGAGCGTCAGACGCCCGTGGTATCGTCCCCCCGTGGCTGTTCCGAGCCCCGTCTCCCTGGTCCCCGCCCTGTGGCTCGTGCCGGCCGTCCTCGCCGCCGGCCCCGCCGACAAGCTCCCCACGCCCCGGCCCGAGCCCTGCGTGCCCTTCACCGCCGACCCCGACGAGGGCGAGTTCGCGGCCCCGGAAGGGCTCGGCTACGACCAGGTCCGCACCGCGCTCAACGGCGTCATCCAGCATGCCCTCGGGTGCACCCGCCCCCCCGGTGTGGCCGCGCTGCACCTCACCTTCGAGCTCGTGGTGGGCTGCGACGGGGTGGTGAAGAAGGTCGAGGTCTCGGACGCCGACGTCGCGCCCCCCGCCTATCTGGAGTGCGTGTCCGCGGTCATCGCCAAGGCGGACTTCCCCGCCCACGACCTGCCCGACGGGATGCCGGTGACCTACCCGGTGAACGTGGCCTGGTGACCGCTCAGGGGAAGCTGAAGGGGTAGGACACGAGCGCCGTCTCCCCATCCAGGAGGGGCGGGAAGCGGACCCCCTCCATGCGGGCGGTGAGGCAGTCCTCGGTGGGCGGATGGCGGAGGCTGGTGGACCGGGTGGAGACCCGGGCCACGCTCCCGTCCCGGGCCACGGTGAAGCCGACCAGCACCCGCCCGGAGAGCGTCGGCTCCTTGGCCCGCTCGTCCTCGAAACAGCGCCGCAGCTCGGCGGAGTGGGCGGCGATGCCGGCCTCGATCGCGTCCACCCCGATCGCCCCCACCACCACCGGCCGGTGGAGGATCGGCTCCCCGCCGATGATCCCGCCCCCTGCCGGGGGCGGAGGCGCGACTTCGGCCGGGGTCGAGGCCGTGGGGGCCGGAGGAGCGGGCGCGGGCGGAGCGGCGGGCGCGGACGACCCGCCGCAGGCCAGGGCGAGGAGGAGGGCGATCACCGGGGGCGCCGACGGGAGACGGACGGGAGCGTCACCCCGCGATCATGCCGCGGGCGGGGGAGGGGTTCAAGGACCCGTCATAGCACCAGCGCGATCCGGAGCGGCACCACCTCCAGCCCCGGCTCGACCTTGGCCCTGTCCGTGACCACCCCCCAGGCGAGCCCCACCCCGA